>WNGF01008661.1_pt1 | contig 11904 bp, 12 predicted proteins | sample 5400641 | NCBI WGS metagenome assembly WNGF01 (sample SAMN13153371, study PRJNA577476) | soil metagenome | isolation source: 80 cm soil or saprolite under grassland replicate 2 | place: USA:California | collected 2016-06-15 | reverse complement strand
TCGGCCGCCGCCTCTACCTCCCCAACGCCCGCTTCTCCACCCCTCCCACCCCGACAACCCCCTACTGGGCCACCGCCGTACGCCGCTGACCACGACGTCACCACACCGCTCATAGACGGTGCTTTGCCTAGCCACAAGGGTCAGTCAAAAGACAACCTGCAAAGCACCGGCTGGGAGCTACGTGCACCAGCCGGGGTTCAACGGCAACGGCATCTCGCTGACGCCTGACCGCCGTGCGCTGATCATCGTGCAGACGGCGACCGGGTTCCTGTTCCGGGTGAACCCGCGCACCGGTGGCTCCCAGCGGGTCGACCTCGGGTCCGCGGTGATGACGAACGGCGACGGTCTGCTGTTGCTCGGGCGGACGCTGTACGTCGTACAGAACTTCAACAACAAGGTCGCGGTGCTAAGGCTGAACCGGGCCGGCACGAGGGGCACACTGATCCGCGAGATCACCAGCCCCGGCTTCGACGTCCCCACCACCGCAGCCCCCTTCGGCCGCCGCCTCTACCTCCCCAACGCCCGCTTCTCCACCCCTCCCACCCCGACAACCCCCTACTGGGCCACCGCCGTACGCCGCTGACCACGACGTCACCACACCGCTCACAGACGGTGCTTTGCCTAGCCACAAGGGTCAGTCAAAAGACAACCTGCAAAGCACCGGCTGGGAGCTACGTGCACCGAACCGCGACGGCTGCGGCAGCGGCACCTGCACAGCGTCAGGAAGCAGTGCGCAAGTTTCCGCGGGCTGCAGCCTTCAACCGGCTGCCGCAGGAGAGCCGGACCGAGTACCCGGCCGGGATGGACAGCGGTTCGCCGGTCTGCGGATTGCGGCCGGTGCGGGGCGCGCGCAGGACCCGCTCGATGCTCAGCAGACCGGTCAGCGACACCTTGTCGCCCTTCTGCACGGCCTCGGTGACGACGTCGCCCAGCGCGTCGAGGACCTTCTCGGCCTGGTTCCGCGGAATGCCCGCCTTCTGTGCCACCCCGGCGACCAGCTCGTTGCGATTCACGGCTCTCCTCAGACTCGTGCCGCCGGGCGGCACCTCAGACGCCGCCCGGTCGATCGCCAGCACCTTAACCGAAATGATTGTCGTTAGCGAGAAGAATCCCGCATTTCGGTCACCCTCGGGGCCGGGAACTTTCCCGGCGGCACAGTCGTAAACCGTCCCTGGATTCCGGTCGTGCCCACTAGGGTCGGGCCGCTGATGTTCACCCTGCGTAGCGGGTTTTCACCGGGCGCGTTCCAGCGATCCGGTTCGCTCGCCGGGCGGATTTCCTCCTTCTGAAGGAGGCGCGGCGACTTTCCGCGGGGGTAGAACCATTCAGTGGGGTGACGTGCTCGCCACCGGACCCCGATACGGTCTTGGGTATGAGTCAAACTCAGCGCATCGACCCGCCCTACGTGGACCGACCGCCGCAGGCACCACCGAAGAAGCGCCGGAACTGGTTCGGCCGCATCATCGGTCTGATCGTCCTGCTGTTCGTCCTCATGCTGATCTGCGTGCCGCTCTACGCGTGGGGCCGGATCAACAAAGTCGACGCGATGCCCACCGGTGAGAGGCCGGCCGACACGCCAGGTACGACGTACCTGCTGGTCGGCTCGGACAGCCGCGAAGGCCTGACCCGGGCCGAACGCTCCAAGCTCGGCACCGGCAGCGACAAAGGGCAGCGGACGGACACGATCATGCTGCTGCACGTCCCCGAGTCCGGGCCGACGGTGCTGCTGAGCCTGCCCCGGGACAGCTACGTCCCGATCCCCGGCCACGGCAAGAACAAGATCAACGCCGCCTTCGCGTACGGCGGACCGAAGCTGCTGATCCAGACGATCGAGGGCGTGACCGGGCTGCGGGTGGACAACTACGTCGAGATCGGCTTCGGCGGGTTCGCCGGGATCGTCGACAGCGTCGGCGGCGTGAAGATGTGTTTGCCCAAGGCAATGAAAGACAAGGATTCGCACATCGACCTGCCGGCCGGCTGCCAGCAACTCGACGGCAAGAACGCGCTCGGGTACGTCCGGATGCGCAAGGCCGACCCGCTCGGCGACCTCGGCCGGGTCCAGCGGCAGCGCGAGATGATCGGCTCGATCGCGAACAAGGCGGTGTCGCCCTGGACGTTCGTCAACCCGGTCCGCTACTACCAGCTGGGTACGGCGAGCGCCGACGCACTCTCCATCGACAAAGAGACCGGCCCGCTGGACCTGTTCAAGTTCGCCCGCGGCATGAAGGCGGTCGCCGGTGGCGGCAGCGGCGTCACCCTCACCGTCCCGATCTCCGACAGCAGCTACAAAACAGCCAACGGCGCCGACGCCGTCAAGTGGGACACCGCAAAGGCCAGAGCCGTCTTCAACGCCCTCAAGGAAGACAAAACCACCAACCTGAAATCCAGCTGACCGCCCTCAGCGCTACCGCTCGCCCTTCCCGTCCCACGAACGCGAACCACCAGCCCCCCGGTGGTTCGCGTTCGGCGTCTCAAGGCCGCGGCCCACTTGGGTGGGATCCGCGTACCGACGGACGGGTAGAAGTCGGCCGATTCGGGATTGCAGCGCCCTGCTCCCGCGCACCGGACCCGCAGCCGGCGACCACTACCCGTTCGTCGGTACGGCGGAAGCCGCAGACGCCCGAGCGCCGAAGATGCGGACACCGGGCTTGGGACCCGTGAGGGGCGGCACGCTATCTACGCTTGGGGTGGATGGACGCGAGGAACCCGCCGGAGTGGCGACGAGTTGGGAAGGGTTGGATGAGGCTCGAGGATTTGGCTCGGCTGCGATTCAACTACACGGTGATCGGATCGACCCGGTACGACGAGACGCCGCCGGGCTATCACCGGCTCGAACACAAGACCCGGATCGGTGAAGGCGACGAGGTCTTCCGTCGGGCCGGGGAAGCCTTGCTGCATTGGCGAATGCATCGGGCCGCCGGCCTGCAGATGAGGGCGACCGACAGCCCGGCCGTGATCGGCGCGAACGTACTCGGCCGACTCGGTGCCGGCATCCTGGCCGGGCAATTGCTGAAGGCAGGCGCACTCGGTCTGCCGGTCCCCTGCCGAGTGGTGTGGACGGTCGAGGAGCCTGACCGCATCGGCTTCGCCTACGGCACACTGCAAGGTCACCCAGCGTCCGGTGAGGAGTCCTTCGTTGTCACGCGTGAACCAGACGGCATCTACTTCACCATCCGCGCGTACAGCCGCCCCGCGACCTGGTACACCCGCCTGGGCGGCCCCGCCACCCGCAAAGCCCAGCACTACACCGCCCGCCGCTACGCCAACGCCCTCCGCCGCCTCGCCAAGCCATAGCACCGACCAGGCCCGGGCATAGCAAAGGCCCCGCAAGCTCATACCTCTGCGGGGCCGGGTTCTTTGTACCAGTCGCTTCAAACGGATTGCGTGACCAACACGCCAACAAAACAGGACGTTCTGGAACTATCCGGTGAACCGCCAGAGCACCTTAACCGGTCCAGCTGCAACAGGCGCCTGGCGGATGCTCTGGGCAACTACCCGAACCCTGCGGGGAACTGACCGGAGCAACTGGAACACGATCCGCGATCAGGATCAACAGCGCAGGGAAACGGACCGGCCACACTGCGCGCGGCCCCGCCGAATCATCAGCAAATAGTGTGCTACGACCTTGCAGACCGTCATCAGCGGGCGTAGATTCGCGGCAAATTCGGGGCAACGGGGCCACGCGTCCCGCTCCGGGTTCTATTGGGCCAAGGCGGCCTGGGGGACGTCACCTGATCACGCCAGGCGCGGAGCGCTGCTGGGGAGAACCCCGAACCTGCCATGCGGACTGCTGGATCTCGCTTGGGGAATCCCATGGTGCCGTCGTTACGCTCTCGGGCTCGCGGACCACCGACCGCGCGCCGTTGCTTCACCGTGCCTTGCCGCACGATCAGCACGAATAAATCCTGAAAGGGATTCAGTAACAAGGTGTTTTTTCCGGCGCTTAACAGGGGGTTACCATGCGCCGAATTGCCCTACTTCTCATCACGCTGTTATGCCTATCGGCGCTGTCGGCGCCGAACGCGTTGGCCGACAGCCCGCACTTCAAGAAGGGCGGCTCGCCCACCTGCACCATTACCGGCTCAGGTGCGAGTCTGACCGTCAAATGTACCGCCACACTCGCCGGCCTCGGCAACGCCGACGTCAAGGTCCTCCAGACGCTGACCGGAACCGCGGTCTACCAGTGCCAGAACAAGGGCCAAAACACCGCGCCCGGCCAGAACAAGGTACTGGTAGGGCCGGCGACTACTCCGGTCATCATCCCAGGCTCGGATATCAAGAACGGTAATCTGACCATCAGTGTCACCTCCACCTTGACCGCACCCGCAACGGTCACAGGGGCGGAGGCTGGTTGTCCGAACCCGAACTGGACCGGCGTCAACCCAGTGCTGACGCTTACGTCTATCCAGTTCGTCATCGAGCAGCCGCCGGGGACACAGATCTTCAGCTGCGGCGCCACTGACCCGCTGAGCGGCACGGTTGCGCTGACCTGCTAGTCGGTTCGTCAGCATTCATCCCAAGGGACAAGGGGGCGCGCCTCTCGGTGCGCCCCCTTTGCCCTGCCTGGAATTGACCCGGGGTGGGCGTCTGGACGTCGTACTGCGAAACTGTGGCGGGTGAGCCCGAAGACGTTGACGGATCTGGTCGCCCCGGACTGGGCGGAAGCGCTGGCGCCGGTCGAGGACACGGTCGCGAAGATGGGTGAGTTCCTGCGGGCGGAGATCGCGGCCGGGCGGCCGTACCTGCCGGCTGGCGAGAACGTCTTGCGCGCGTTCCACCGGCCGCTGCAGCAGGTGAAGGTGCTGATCGTCGGCCAGGACCCGTACCCGACGCCGGGTCACCCGGTCGGGTTGAGCTTCTCGGTCGCGCCGGATGTCCGGCCGATCCCGCGCAGTCTGGCCAACATCTACCGCGAGCTGATGGCGGACGTCGGCGTACCGGCTCCCTCGAACGGCGACCTCACCCCGTGGGCCGACCAGGGCGTACTGATGCTCAACAGGGTGCTCACAGTCCAGCCCGGAAAGTCCGGCGCGCACCGCGGCAAGGGCTGGGAGACCGTCACCGAGCAGGCGATCCACGCACTGGTGAAGCGCGGCGGCCCGCTGGTCGCGATCCTGTGGGGCCGCGACGCCCAGACGCTGAAGCCGATGCTGGGCAGTACGCCGTACGTCGAAAGCGCCCACCCGAGCCCGATGTCCGCCGACCGCGGCTTCTTCGGCTCCCGCCCGTTCAGCCGAGTCAACGCCCTCCTCGTCGACCAAGGCGCCACCCCCGTCGACTGGCGCCTCCCCTAACTCAGGTACGACGACACCGCGCCGGGCCCCCGCGGTCACGGCGCGTCTCCGCATGCGCGCTCGGTGACGGCCGAGCCACAATCAGTCCAAGAATGTTCGAATGATCCATTGCAGGATCGTTCAACAATCCTTTACGGTGGCCGGAATCGCGTCTCGCCCTCCCCGGAGGAACCATGTGGGTTCTGCTCGCCATCGCGGTGGTCGTCGTCGGGTTCGCACTGCGGCTGAACTCGATGCTGGTCGTCACCGCGGCCGGTATCGTGGCCGGCCTGATCGGCGGCCTGTCACCGGTCAAGATCCTGAACGCCTTCGGCGACGGTTTCGCCGGCAGCCGGTCCGTCACCGTCTTCATCGTCACGCTGCCCGTCATCGGGCTGATCGAGCGGTACGGCCTGCAGCAGCAGGCCCGCAAGCTGATCGGCAAGCTGAAAGTCCTCACCACCGGCCGGCTGCTCGCCATCTACCTGCTGATCCGGCAAGGTACGGCGGCACTCGGTCTCACCAGCATCGGCGGCCCGGCCCAGGCAGTCCGGCCGCTCATCGCCCCGATGGCCGCCGGCGCCGCGGAAAGACGCTACGGCCGACTACCCGAGAAGATGCAGGAGAAGATCAAGGGCTTCGCCGCCAGCGCCGACACGGTCGGGCTGTTCTTCGGCGAGGACATCTTCGTCGCGATCGGCTCGATCCTGCTGATCACCGGCTTCGTCGATGCGACGTACGGCCTGCACCTGGAAGCGATCGACATCGCGCTCTGGGCGATCCCGACCGGCATCTGCGCGCTGCTGATCCACGGCGTACGGCTGCTGCTCCTCGATCGCCGGCTGGACAAGCTGGCCGCCGAGGCCAAGACCGACAGTGAGCAGGTGGCCCGATGATCAAGGTCGAGTGGTTCTACTGGCTGTGCGGGCTGTTCTTCGTCCTCATCGCGCTGCAGGTGGTCAACGATCGCAGCAACTCGAAGCGCCTCGGCAGCGCGGCGTTCTGGGGCATTCTCGGCCTGTCGTTCGGCTACGGCACCTTCGTCGTCAACAAGCAGGCTCCGGCGTGGTTGCTCGGTATCGCGGTCATCAGCCTCGCGGTGCTCGCCGGCTCGGGCTTCCCAGGTCGCGGCCACGAACAGACGACCACCCTGCACGAACGGGCCCGCTTCGCCGATCGGTTCGGCAACAAGCTCTTCCTGCCTGCGCTCGTGATTCCCGTGGTTGCCGCGACCTTCGGCGCGTGGCTGGCAAAGGTGAAGCTGGGAGATGGCAAACCGCTGCTCCAATCCGGCTCCGCGACGATCATCGGTCTCGGCGTCGCATCTCTGCTGGCGCTCGCGGTCGGCATGGCGCTCCTCAAACCGAAGTCGCCGGCCGTGCCGCTGCACGAGGGCCGACGCCTGCTCGAGCACATCGGCTGGGCCGCGATCCTGCCGCAGATGCTGGCCACCCTCGGCCTGTTGTTCAACGCGTCCGGCGTCGGCAAGGCGGTCGGCCGGGTCACCGATCACCTTGTGCCGAAGGGCTCGCTGATCGCGGCGGTCGCGCTGTACTGCATCGGGATGGCGGTCTTCACGATCATCATGGGCAACGCGTTCGCCGCGTTCCCGGTGATGACGGCCGCGGTCGGCTGGCCGCTGCTGGTGCAGCAGTTCCACGGCTCACCGGCGGTCGTGTTCGCGATCGGCATGCTGGCCGGCTTCTGCGGCACCCTGTGTACGCCGATGGCCGCCAACTTCAACCTCGTCCCGGCTGCTCTACTGGAGATGAAGGACCAGTACGGGCCGATCAAAGCGCAGATCCCGACCGCGATCCCCTTGCTGGCTTGCAACATCGCCCTGATGTACGTCTTCGCCTTCTAGGAGCTGTAGATGAAGTACGCCGCCGGTTGGGCCAAGATCGCGTGCGAGGTTCTCGAGACCAAGTACCCGTACGGCGCTCAGCACGCCTCGCACGGCCCGGACGACATGGACGTGACGCCCGACCGGCTGCATCCAGCGTTTTACGGCTCCTACGACTGGCACTCCAGCGCGCACATGCAGTGGTCCCTGGTCCGGCTGCTCGCCCTCGCACCGGACCAGGTCGGCCAGGCCCCGATCGAGCTCCTCGACCGGCGGCTGACCGACGAGGCGATCGCGACCGAAGCGGCGTACCTGCGCGACCGTCCGTCGTACGAACGTCCCTACGGCTGGGCCTGGGCGGCGATGCTGGTCGCGGCTGCACACAAGTTGCCGCAGGCAAGCAGGTGGGCGGATGCCCTTACTCCGTTGGGAGAAACCATCGCGGACCTCGTCCTCGGCTGGCTCCCGCGACAGGCGTACCCGGTCCGGCACGGCGTGCACCTCAACAGCGCTTTCGCTCTGGCACTGCTCCTCGAGGCGTACGACGAACTCGGCCGGACCGAGGTGGTCGACACGATCCGCAGCCGCGCCATCGAGTGGTTCGGCGAGGACACGTCGTACGACACCCGCTTCGAGCCGTCCGGCACCGACTTCCTGTCGCCGGCGCTGACCGAGGCCGAACTGATGCGGCGCGTGCTGCCCGCGAACGACTACAGAACTTGGCTGACAGCCTTCCTCCCCGGCCTCGGTGCTGACGCACACCTGCACCTGCTCGAGGTCCCGACGACGGACGACTCCGGCGACGGCCAACTCGCCCACCTCTCCGGACTCGCGCTGTCCCGAGCCTGGCAACTTCGCACCATCGCGCCGACCCTCCCAGAGGTCGCCGAAACACTCCGCGCCGGTGCAGACCGTCAGGTCGAAGCCGTCCTGCCGACCGTGACCGGGGGCGACTTCATGTCGACCCATTGGCTGGTCTCGTTCGCCCTGCTCGCGACCGTCGCTGACACGCGATAGCCAACCCGCGCAACAAATTTACCTAGCGCGAATTCATTGACACCTGCCTTCAGGCAGCCGTACGGTCTCCGACCAATAGGAAACTTTCCTAACAGTCGAGACCAGATCAGCGCGGCATCACCGCGGACGGCGCGAAGGGAGGCAGGGTTGTCCCATGGCAACAACACCTGGAACTCCGCGCCTGCTTCGCGCGATGAACGACCGCGCCGCCCTGGAGCTGCTGCTCAGCCACGGCCCGCTGTCCCGCACCACCCTCGGCAACCTCACCGGCCTGTCGAAACCGACCGCGTCACAGCTGCTGGCGCGGCTCGAGAGCGCCGGTCTGGTCCGCGCCAGCGGCACGTCCGCCGGCCGTCCCGGCCCGAATGCCCAGCTCTACGAGATCAACGGCAGCATCGCGTACGTCGCCGGCCTCGACGTGATGCCGAGCCGGATCCGGTCGGCCGTCGCGGACGTGACCGGCAAGGTGGTCGGCAGCTACGAGCTGCCCACGCCGGGCCGCAGCGCGAAGGGCACGGTCGACCGGGTCATCAAGGCGATCGAGGGCGCCGTCGGCGAAGCCGGCCTGAACCGCAACCGCCTGCACCGCGTCTCGATCGGCACGCCGGGTGGCTTCGACCCGACGACCGGCCGCCTCCGCTACGCGATGCACCTGCCCGGCTGGCACTCGCCCCAACTGCTCGACGAGCTGGCCGCGGCGATCGCCGTACCGCTGGAAGTCGAGAACGACGTCAACCTCGCGGCGGTCGCCGAGCAGCGGATCGGCCACGCCAAGGAGGCCGAGAACTTCATCCTGCTCTGGGGTGAGGACGGCATCGGCGCCGCCATCGTGATCAACGGCCGCCTGCACCGCGGCGCGACGGGCGGCGCGGGCGAGGTCGGCTTCCTGCCAGTTCCCGGTACGGCGCTCGTCCGCAACGTCGGCCGTAACAACGCCGGCGGCTTCCAGGAACTCGCCGGCGGCGAGTCCGTGCTGAACCTCGCCCGCGCCCACGGCATCAAGGCCCGTACGGCGAAAGCCGCCATGGCGGCCGCCTTGGAGGCCGAGGGCGCGGGCGACGCCGTACTGACCGAGTACGCGCACCGCCTTGCTGTGGGTCTGGCCGCGCTGGTCGCGGTCGTCGACCCCGAACTGATCGTCCTCGCCGGTGGTGTCATCACCGCCGGCGGTGAACGCCTCCGCGGTCTCATCCAGGAGGAGCTGGCCGAGCTCGCCGTACCGCGGCCACGCCTCCTGATGACCGCGATCCACGAGGACCCGGTCCTTGCCGGGGCCTTGCAGTCAGCCCTGACCACCACCCGCGACGAAGTCTTCGACACCGCAGGTCCACCCATCCCCTAGGAGAGTCCCCGGATGCAACCCAAGCTTCGAATGACTGGTTCAGGCGCCTTGATCGGCACCGCCGCGGTCGCACTGCTCGCGACCGCCTGTACCGGTACGTCGGCCGCCCCGCAGGCGAACGACGACGCCACCAAGGACGTCACCATCACCTTCTGGCACGGCTGGAGCGCTCCGAGCGAGTCGGCCGCGATCAACGCGAACATCAAGGCGTTCGAGGCACAGCATCCGAACATCCATGTGAAGGCCGTCGGCAACATCAACGACGACAAGATCAAGCAGGCGCTGCGGGCCGGTGGGCCGAACGCTCCCGACGTGGTGTCGTCGTTCACCACCGACAACGTCGGGACGTTCTGCTCGGGCGGAGTGTTGAGCGACCTGAAGCCGTTCCTGGACAAGTCCGGTGTCGACCTGGACAAGACGTTCCCGAAGGCGCTGCAGGACTACACCCAGTTCGAGGGCAAGCGGTGCACGCTGCCGCTGCTGAACGACGCGTACGGCCTGTACTACAACAAGGACGCGTTCAAGGCGGCCGGGATCACCGAGCCGCCGAAGACGCTGTCCGAGTTCGACGCGGACGCGAAGAAGCTGACCAAGCTCAAGGGCGACACCTACAGCCAGCTCGGCTTCATGCCGAACTTCCACGGCTACGAGTCGACCACCACCCACTTCGCCGCGCAGTGGAACCCGACGTACTTCAGCTCAGACGGGAAGTCGAACCTGGCCGCGGACCCGGCGTTCGCCAAGATGCTGAGCTGGCAGAAGAACCTGGCGACCGAGCTCGGTGGGTTCGCCAAGCTGGAGAAGTACCGGTCCACCTTCGGTGACGAGTGGAGCGCGAAGAACCCGTTCCAGACCGGCCAGGTCGCGATGACGCTCGACGGCGAGTGGCGGCTCGGGATGGCCAAGGACGCCGGGGTCAAGTTCGACATCGGCGTCGCGCCGTTCCCGGTGCCCGACGACCAGGCCGACACCTACGGCAAGGGCTACCTGTCCGGCACGATCATCGGCATCGCGAGCACCAGCCAGAAGCAGAACGCGGCCTGGGAGCTGGTCAAGTACATGACCACAGACACCGACGCCGTGGTCAACTTCGCGAACGCGATCCACAACGTGCCGTCCACCCTGGACGCGCTGAAGTCGCCCAAGCTGGACGCCGACCCGGCGTTCCGCACCTTCCTCGAGATCTCCGGGAACCCGAAGAGCAGCACCACCCCGGCCAGCCCGAACGGCGGTGCCTACCAGCTCAGCCTGCAAGACTTCGGCTACGCCTGGGAGTCCGGCAAGGCGCCTGAGCTGGCCGCCGGACTGGCGAAGACCGACCAGCAGATCGACAAGGATCTGGCCCAGGTCAAGTGATGTCGACGGCAACCATCACCGCGGTCGCGCGGCGTACGACCCAACGTGGTCTGCGCCGCAAGCGCCGCCGGGAAACCCTGCGGAACCTCGCCTTCCTGTCCCCCTGGCTGATCGGTGTCAGCGTCTTCTTCCTCTACCCGCTGATCTCGACCGTCTACTTCAGTTTCATGCGGTACGACGGTTTCACGCCGCCGACCTGGACCGGCCTGAAGAACTGGCACTACGTCTTCACCGACTACCCGTTCTTCTGGCCGGCACTCCGCAACACCCTCTGGCTCGTCGTCGTGATGGTGACGCTGCGGGTGATCTTCGGCCTCGGCATCGGCCTGCTGATCACCAAGGTGAAGACCGGCGCCGGGTTCTTCCGGACCGCGTTCTACCTGCCGTACCTGGCGCCGCCGGTGGCCGCGACGATGGCGTTCGCGTTCCTGCTCAACCCGGGCACCGGACCGGTGAACAACATCCTCGGCAGCCTCGGGCTTCCGCAGCCGGGCTGGTTCAACGACCCGCACTGGTCGAAGCCGGCGCTGACCCTGCTCGCGCTGTGGGGTATCGGCGACCTGATGGTGATCTTCATGGCGTCGCTGCTCGACGTACCGCAGGAGCAGTACGAGGCGGCGTCGCTGGACGGTGCGGGCCCATGGCAACGGTTCCGGTTCGTGACGCTGCCGAACATCTCGCCGATCGTGCTGTTCGCGGTCGTCACCGGCGTGATCCAGACCATGCAGTACTACACCCAGCCGCTGGTCGCCGGGAAAGTTGCCTCCGGCATCATCGGCGGATCCGGGCAGCAGTTCGAGCCGGGGTACCCGGAGAAGTCCACGCTGACGTTGCCGCAGCTGGTCTACAACCTCGGCTTCCAGCGGTTCGACACCGGCGCGGCCTGTGTGGTGGCGCTGGTGCTGTTCGTGATCGCGATGGCGATCACGGCGTTGCTGATGCGGCGTCGCAGCGGATTCCTGGTGGAGGACTGAGATGACCAGCACCCTGACCAGGCCCGCGGAATCCGGATCCGCCGCGCCACGGGCTCGTCGTACCGCTGCTGCCCGGGCGGCGCGGCGGTCCGCCCGGTT
>WNGF01010447.1_pt1 | contig 11907 bp, 16 predicted proteins | sample 5400641 | NCBI WGS metagenome assembly WNGF01 (sample SAMN13153371, study PRJNA577476) | soil metagenome | isolation source: 80 cm soil or saprolite under grassland replicate 2 | place: USA:California | collected 2016-06-15 | reverse complement strand
CAACCTCAGCGTACTGTTCGTCGTCGATCCGCTGGTCTTCTTTTGCCTGCTGGCGGTCTCGTACTACTACTTTGAAAAGAGTCATTCGCTCCAGACGGGTGCGCGCGCAGGTGCCGTGTCCGATCACCAATCGGCTGCATAGTAACCATGGCTCAAAATCACATGGCTGACGACGGCGACCTGGAGGGGTCTCCGGATCCGTTGAGGACGTTCAACGAGTACCGAAGCCTGCTTTTCTCGATCGCTTACCGGATGCTGGGAACCGTCGCCGACGCGGAAGACATGCTGCAGGATACATTCATTCGCTGGCAGCAGGCGCCGCGCGACGAGATTCGATCGCCCAAGGCGTTCCTCGTCACGATCGTCAGCCGGTTATGCATCAATCACCTGCAGTCCGCTCGTGCGCAGCGCGAGGAATACGTCGGCCAGTGGCTGCCCGAACCGGTCGTGACCGATGCGGCCAGCGATCCCACGAGCGCGATGTGGGCGGGCGAGTCGATCTCCATGGCATTCCTCGTGCTGCTGGAGCGTCTGAATCCCATCGAGCGCGCCGTGTTTCTGCTCCGCGAAGTGTTCGACTATGAGTACGCCGAGATTTCGGCGGCGGTCGGGCGAACGGAAGCTAACTGCCGGCAGATTCTGCGGCGAGCCAAGGAGCACGTGCACGCGGCACGGCCCCGGTTCATACCGTCTGCCCGGAAGCAAACCGACCTGCTCGCGCGGTTCGTTCAGGCGGCGACCAACGGCGATCTCGATGGTCTGGTCGCGCTGCTCGCCAGCGACGCCGAGCTGCACACCGACGGCGGCGGTAAGGCGCCGGCGCTGCCCAACCTCGTCCACGGCGCGACCAATATCGCACGCGCCATCCTCGGCGGGATGGCCAAGTTCGCACCGAAGACATTCGTGACGCGGCTTGTCGAAATCAACGGGGAACCGGGCTTTGTCAGTTATTTCAACGGCAAGCCCGCTATCGCGCTGGTGTTGCACATCGCCGACGACAACGTTCAGAAGATCTTCGCGATCAGCAACCCGGCCAAGCTCGCGCGTCTCCCTGGACCACCGTCGTAAAAACACCCAATAGCGGCGTCACAGACTCTCGACGTCGCCGGTCTTCACTTCAGAGAGCAACGCTCTGAGGTAAACATGGAACTAGCATCATCAATCGATCGCGCATGGAGGAACGCATCATGCGCCTCCTGATCCTCGGCGCGACCGGCGGTACCGGCCGACAGTTGACGAGCCAGGCCGTGGAACACGGGCACCGAGTGACGGCATTCGTCCGGTCGCCGGAGAAACTCGGGTCACTCCGTGATCGCGTGACGGTCCGTCAGGGTGATCCGCGCAGCGTCGCGGAGCTCCAGGCGATTCTTCCCGGCCACGACGCGGTGGTCTCCGCACTGGGTCCGCCGGGGGCTGGACCGACCACGATCCTCCGCGCCGCCGCCGGAAGCACCGTGACGGCGATGCAGGCCGCAGGCCTGCGTCGGCTGGTCGTCGTCTCCGTCGCGGTGCTGTTCGACGATCTCGGCATCGCCGGCAGAGTTCTGCGGCGGACGCTGCTGAGAAACGTGGGAGACGATGCGCTCGAAATGGAGCGCATCGTCATCGCGGGCGCTCTGGACTGGACGATCGCGCGGCCGCCGCGATTGACCAACGGCCCGCTGACACGCCGCTACGACGTGGACAACGGACATCTGCCCGGTCGCAGCGGCGCATTTGCATCGATCAGCCGCGCCGACGTGGCCGACTTCGTGCTCGGTGAGCTGCAGCACAACGCGCACGTCCACCAGATCGTCGGCATAGCCCGCGGAAAGAGAGGTCAGAGATGATTCGGTCACTGGTGTTGTTTACGCACGTGGTCGGCGTGCTTGCGCTGTTCATGGGACTCGGCCTCGAGTGGATCGGCCTGGACGGGATCCAGCGGTCCACCACGCGCGCCGAAGGATTGCCAGGGCTGCGGCTGATCGCCATCGTGCCTCGTGTGTTCGGAACGGCGTTGGCGGCGATCGTCGTATCGGGCTTCTACCTCGGTGCGCGTGTCGGCGTCCTTGGGAATGACTGGATGCGCGCGTCGTACGGCGCGTTGTTGCTGATGGCGATCGTCAGCGGACCGGTGTCACGCTCGCCGATGCGCGCGCTCAAACGTGTGGCCGACGTCCCGGCGGACGAAACTGTGGCTCTGCGGGCAGCGGTGGCCAATCCGATTCTGCGGCTGTCTCTACGCATTCGCATCGCCTTTGGCTTGGCTATTGTGTTTCTCATGATCGCGAAACCAGCTGCCGGCGAATCACTGCTCGTTCTGGCGCTTGCTTCGATCGTGACGATCGCCACCAGTCTTACCCGGCGAACCACGCCATCCACGGCGGTTCAGGGATATCGATGAACACGGGACTGATTGCCAGGGCATCCGTGACGATAGCAGCGCTTGCCGCTGACGTGTGGGAAGCGCTCGTCACGCCTGTCGCGATCAAGACGTACATGTTCGGTGCCACCGTGACGTCGGACTGGATCATGGGCAGTCCAATCGTGTGGATCGGCGAGTGGCAGGGCCGGGCGTACGAGGACAAGGGAATCATTCTTCAGATCGTCCGAGAGCGTGTGCTCGAGTTCAGCTACTTCAGTCCTCTTGCTGGAGCGGCCGATCTGCCGGAGAACTACCACATCGTGACCGTGCACTTGTCCAGCGACGGAGCGCAGACACGCGTATCGTTGCGTCAGGACAACAATCTCACCGACGAGGCGCGCGAGCGTGCGGAAAGGACCTGGGGCGTGATGCTCGCCGGCTTGAAACACTTCGTGGAGCACAACCGGCCAACGATCGACACTGAGCCGGACTGAAACTCTTGAGGTATCTCGACGAGTGGTTTGCAAAGCTCAAGCTAAGTCGGGACGTCACGCTCGTCCTTCACGATTGGGGCTCGGCGCTCGGTTTCAATTGGGCGCACCGACACCCGAACGCCGTGCGTGCGATCGTTTATATGGAGGCGATCGTACGGCCGCGTCGGTGGGAGGACTTTCCCAGAGGTCGCGACGCGATGTTTCGAGCGTTTCGCTCGGCCGAGGGGGAACATCTGATCCTGGACGACAACGCATTCATTGAAGTGGTGATGCCCAAGAGCATTCTCCGCTCCATGAGCGACACGGAGATGGACACGCCTACCGTGAGCCCTTCCGCGAGAAGGATTCACGCCTTCCGATGCTGGTCTGGCCCCGCGAGTTGCCGATCGACGGCAAGCCTGCAGATGTTGTGGCGACCGTGAATGACTACGGCGCCTGGCTGGCTCGCAGCCCCATACCGAAGCTGTTCATCACTGGAGATCCGGGCGCCATGTTGATCGGGCCAGCTCGCGACTTCTGTAACACATGGCCCCGCCAGCAGAAGGTCACGGTGCCTGGCATCCATTACCTGCAAGAGGACTCCCCGACCGAAATCGGAGTCGCCCTCCACGTTCCGGCCGCCGAACGGGTGGGGGCGCAATCAAGAGCCCGGTAACGACGCGACGAACGCCTTCCTGGCCGAGACAAACCTCACGCTCGACGAGCGCGACACGTGGTTCGGGCGGTTCGAGTTGACGGCCAAGTCGGGCCACGATCTCGCCATCGACTCGCACGATATCTTCACCGTCGCGAAACTCCAGGGCGGATACACACGATATTTCGACGCCTAGAATAGTCTGAAGCCGGGTATCGGTGCCGGGTTATCGGCGGGCATCGTTCCGGACTCGCTGAAGCCGTTCTATGGGAATCGCGTCAACATCGGTTTGGCCGTCTTCGTGACCCTCCGTCCAGCCGAGCGCGGAATGTAGTGAGAATCACTGCCGAAGACGGGTTCAGAGGTCGGTTCGCCGTAACAGTTGCGCATTAACGGCGACGACAATCGTGCTCAGCGACATCAGGACCGCGCCCATCGCGGCAGGAGGAACAATGCCCCAGGGCGCCAACGCGCCCGCCGCCAGCGGAATCGCGAAGATGTTGTACCCGGCGGCCCACCATAGGTTCTGAATCATCTTCCGGAACGTCGCCTTGCTGAGCGCGACAATGCGTGGCACGTCCCGCGGATCGCTCCGCACCAGGACGACATCGCCGGCCTCCACAGCGACGTCGGTCCCGGCGCCAATCGCGATCCCCACGTCCGCGGTCAACAGCGCGGGCGCGTCGTTGACCCCGTCGCCGACCATCGCGACTCTTTTTCCGCGCTGCTGCACTTCTTTGACCTTCGAGGCCTTCTCGTCGGGCAGCACCTCAGCGAAGACCGCGTCGATCCCGAGCTCCCGGGCGACGGACTCCGCGACCGGGCGGGCATCACCGGTCATCATGATGACTTCGATGTGCTGAGCATGGAGGCGTTCGATCGCATCACGCGATTCCGGACGGACGGCGTCAGCAATGGCGAAGACGGCCATCGCAGACGTGTCTTCGATCATCGTGATTGCCGCTTGCCCTCTCGTCGCCGCGCGCTCGATCGCTCCTTGAAGCGTCGGGTCCACTTGAATGCCGTGTTCGCGCAACAGCGCGGGGCCGCCGACGAGAATCGTCCGACCGTCGACGACTGCCTGGACCCCTCGTCCGGGTAGGGCCTGAAAGTGCTCGGCCTTCGGAACGCGCAGCCCACGTTCTTCAGCGCTTTTGACAACGCCTTGGGCGATCGTGTGTTCGGAGTCGTGTTCCACCGCCGCTGCGATGGCGAGCGCGTCGTCGGACGCGAGTCCCTGGCGCGTCGTGATCTCGACAACCCGGAATTCCCCCAGGGTCAGCGTGCCGGTCTTGTCGAAGAAAACAGCCGTCACGTTGCGCGCTTCCTCGAGTCCGCGTCGGTCACGAATCAACAGTCCGCTGCGCGCGCCAAGCGTCGTCGAGATCGCTACCACCAGTGGAATGGCGAGGCCCAGCGCATGGGGACACGCAATCACGAGCACCGTCACGACGCGTTCGACGACGAACGACGCGTCTTTCCCGGCAACCGACCATGCGATGAGCGTTATCGCTGCGGCGACAATCGCCACAACAGTCAGAAGAAATGCCGCGCGGTCCGCAAGCGCCTGCGCGCGGGATCGCGAGCTCTGCGCCTGTGCGACGAGTCGCATGATCCCCGCGAGGGCCGTCTTGTCGCCCGTGCCCGTCACCTCGACGCGCAGCGAGCCGGAGCCGTTGACGGTTCCGGCGATGACACGTGCGCTGACGTCCTTGCGGACGGGGCGCGATTCGCCGGTAATCATCGATTCGTTGACGTCGCTCGACCCGTCCTTGACGACGCCGTCGGCTGGAACGCTCGCACCGGGACGAACAAGGACGACGTCACCGACTCGCAGGTCGGAGATCGCGACAGTCTCCATGCGGTCGCCGACGATCCGAACCGCGGTATCCGGAAGCAGTTTCGCGAGTTCCTTGAGCGCGCCTTGAGCTTGAGAGATCGATCGCATCTCGACCCAGTGACCGAGCACCATGATCGTCACTAGCGTCGCGAGCTCCCACCACAGGTCCGAGCCAGGGAAGCCGAATGTCACCGCCAGGCTGAACCCGAATGCGACCGTGATCGCAAGCGAGATGAGCGTCATCATCCCCGGCAGGCGATCGCGAATCTCGCTCACCGCCCCCTGGATGAACACCCAGCCGCCGTACCCGAACACCAGCGTGCCGAAGACCGCAGGAACCCAGCGCGACGCCACTGGTCCGCCAGGCGCCTCGAAGCCGAACCAGTGCTGAATCATGGGGGCCCAGATGACCGTCGGAATCGAGAGCAGCAGCGTCCCCCAGAACTTTTGGCGGAACATCTCGACGGAATGGCCGGCGTGTTTGTCGTGGCCGCCTGCGCCGTGGTCGGCTCCAGCAGCGTCGTGGGCATGGTGAGCGTGACCGGTAACGTCGGACCTCGTTGCTGGACCGGGCTGGTGCGTCGAATGCGAACCGTGTGAATGCGGGCCGGGTTGCGGTACCTCGCCACCGTGCCCGTGCTCCCGATGAGGCGATGTGTCGGCCATTTCGCCGTCACCGCTCTCCAGAACGACCGAACGCCGACGTCAGCGCCGGCACGACCAGCGCCAGGAACACATCATCGACCTCACGCGGCGAGAGCCGGCTTCGGCTCTCGACCCACCAGTTCAACACAAGGATGAACGTCGTCACGATGTATTCGGTGGCGAGGTCCGCCGGAATTGCGGCGCGTCCATCGGCCCGCTGGAGTGCCTGTCTGACCTCATCGCGGATTTGCGCGGCCACCATTCGGCGAAGATGCTGATGAACGACTTGTCGTCCCCTTCTGCCCATCTTCACCTCGGCGGCGTGACGACACTGCCCGACGTAATCGAACACTGGAAAGCTGAACCTCAGGGCATTGCCGAAACGACCGACGCTCGCCGGATGTGTGCGTGGCGGTGTCGCGTGCAGCATATGCTCCATGCCGCTGGCCAGCAACGCATCCTTGTTCGGGAAATGCGCATAAAAGGCTGAACGGCCAACGTCCGCGCGTTCAAGAATCTCGTTGACGACGATGGCGGGATAGCTCTTCTCGTGAATCAGCGAGACGATCGCCTCACGCAGTCGCCGCTGAGTTCTGCGCACCCGCGCATCCTTCACTTGACGATCTGCCACGAATACCTCCTCGGGCGCGGAAACGAACAAACGCGAACGTGTTGTCCGGTAACGCACGCGTCGATCAACTTGTTCTTCGGTGCGACGCATTTCCAGTCTACGCTGAGAGTGGAGCGAACGATGGATCAACAGACCGCACCAGGCACTCATGGTTTGGTCCTGCACTGGGCCGCTCGCTACGACCTTCTGGCTTGGTTGCTTACGCACGGCAGAGAGCGCGAACTACGAGAGGCCATCATCCGCCTTGCCGACCTGAAGACAGGCAATGACGCTCTGGACATCGGCTGCGGAACAGGGACCTTGGCGATTGCGGCTACCCGCCATGTCGGACCGACAGGGGCGGTGACGGGCATCGACGCTTCGCCATCCATGGTTGCGCGAGCGAATCGAAAAGCTGAAAAGGCTGACGCGCGAGCCACCTTTCAGGTTGCGGTTGCCGAGAACCTGCCTTTTCCGGATCGACGATTCGACGTTGTCTTCAGCACTCTGATGCTTCACCACCTGCCGAGAAAGACTCGACAGCAGTGCGCAGGCGAGATCGAGAGGGTTCTGAAGGTCGGTGGTCGCGTCGTGGCAGTCGACTTCGGTCGCGCCAAACGCCGTGGACTATTGGCTCATTTTCACCGGCATGGCCACGTCGAGGTTGAGGACATCGTGAACCTCTTCGTCGCCGCGGCCCTCACGCCGACCCGGACGGGGTCTGTCGGCATGAACGATCTGAACTTCGTTGTGGCGGAGCCCTCAGAGCGTGAGGCGCTCGATCGAGCTAACCGCGTATGAACGGCGGACATCGTCGCGGCTACCTATTCCTGTTTGCGACGGTGACGCTGATCGGGACATCCATCTTCCTGTACAGAATTCGTCCTCTCGCCGGGATCACGTTTGGCTCAACTGCGATCGCTCTGGCGGTGGTCGCGCACCTTGGCATACTGGCGGCTGTCGTCGGTCCGTTCGTTGCGTGGCGCCGGCGAAGGCGGCGTTAACGATGTTGCCCGGGCTGATGGTGCATCGCGGTCAGCTGCCGAAATCTCGCGGCCTGCTCGGGAGTGAGGACGGTGACGATCTCCTGTTCCGCCGCGTCGAGCGCGGCGTGAACGCGCGGCTGCATTTCGTGCCAGCTTGACTCGACGTCTTTCTGATGCCGCGCGAGAATCTGGTCGATCGCGTCCCGTTGCGCAGGAGTGAGCTCGAGCTCGGTCGCGAGCCTGTGAAGCAGCGTATGAGCGTCGGCAGAAACGCTTTCAGGCGCATGGTTCTGCTGCCGCTCGTACAGAATCCCCGCGGATACGCCGGCCACGAACACCAGCACGAGCAGGAGCGTTCCTCTCACGGCGGTCGGCACCGTCATCGGCTGCTGCCTCGAGCGTCATCGAGCAGCCGACTTATGGTCGGCGGCCGGTTCCCAGTGGCGATCGTTCGGCCCACAGCATCGGAAGGCGCTAGCAGCCGCGTCCATTGTTCGCGGATGCTCGTGTCGCCCTGAATGGTCCCGGTCGCCGCGAAAAGGATGGCGAGGGCCCCCACCACGATGGCCATCGCGACTGCGGCTGCGTGCGAGCTAGCCAGCCACTGCAGAACCGAACGGGGTCGCTTCATCGCCTGGGCAGTCACCCGCAACGCCAGCGCGTCCCACTGTTGCGCGTCGTCATGAATCTCGCCGGTGTCGAACAGCTCAATGTCCGTCATCGGATCCCTCTGACGTCTTTTCGGAAAGGACACTTCGAAGAGATGCGCGGGCCCGGAACACATGCTGTCGCACGGTCGACTCGCTGATCCCGTGCATCGCGGCGACTTCCTCGCTGGACAGTCCTCGAATCTCAACGAGCTCGAAACACGCGCGCTGCATCGGCGAGAGCCTTCTCATCGCGCGACTCGCCGCGCTGGCGTCCAAGCCGGCATTCAGCGCTGCCTCCGCTGGCGGCGATGCCGGTTCACCCGTAAGGCGCCCTCTCCACAGGCGCAACAGACGTGCCCTACGCACGGTGCGCGATCGTCTGTTCGCCGCCAGACGTCTGACGATCGCAAAGAACCACGGCGCAAATGGACGTGCTGCGTCAAAGCGGCGGGCATCTCTGTGCACGATCAACAAGGCGTCCTGAACGATGTCTTCCGCCTCGTCGCGAATGCCGAGAAACTGGGCGGCAAGCAGCGTCGCCGGTCGAACATACCTTCGCACAAGTACTGCGAACGCCTCATCGTCTCCGCGCCCTGTCGCCTCAACGAGTTCGCCATCCGTCCGGGCGTCGTCAGGCCCTGGAGACAACGCCACCGCCCACTACGTTCCTGTTTCCTGGGTCGCCTATTCCTTCGCCTTCTCCAAAGTGAACGGAACACGGGTGCTGGCGCAGGTCAGCGATCCTTTCAGCGTCTCCGGCGACGGCTTTTTCGCCGCCGCGAGAGACGCGTTGGCACGGCAAGATCCGTCCGCCAGCGCCTGCGTCCATCGAATCGCATTGCCTTTCAGCACGACATCGCTGGCAGGACCGAAATGCGCCGAATTCGACGTGAACGTCAGGGTCAGGCGCCCGTCGGGGTCGTTCGCCGCCACGAGGTGCATTATTTCCGGACCGGTGGCTGTGCGGAGCGTGCCGGTCCAAGTTCCAAACAGTGAGTGCATCGCGGCGTGCAACTGCGGATCGATGGCATCGTGCGGTCCGTGGGGTTGACTTTGCGGATGCGTCCTGTCGTGGCTTTGCGCGAGCAAGGTCATCGAGCCGACTAGAACAAGCGTAGCTGTGAGACCGAACCGGAGTGTCATCTGTAGGCTCCCTGAAAAGAGGTCCACTGACATCTATGTATTCGCACGAGCTCGATAAATGTTTACACGACGTCGCCCGAAGGCCGCATCTGGACCGATTTCGCAAGGGCGGCGCGCTTCTCCTTGTCGTACCGGTAACGCTCGTAGATGGCCGTTAAGGTGCTGTCCGTAACGCTCCGGTGATCAGCATGTGGGCGATTTGAAAGCGGTCCAGGCCCGCCTAGCGTTTCGATCTCCACCCTCGGTGGACACTTTACGACGTGCGCCTCTCGCTTGCTTTCAATTGAAATTGCCTCTCTGAACATCGGCCGTCTCAACAAGATCGCCGTAAGTGATCGGGCAAGATTAGAAGGTCTGACACAATTTCCGCGACCGATAAATCTTGGTTGCTCGTAAGCAGTTGATTCCTAAAGCGTACGCGGAACACTAGGAGCTGAAGGAGGTTTCTGCGATAATCGGATCCAGACTGCTCGTAACCCATTGATTCTAAAGCGGAGAGATGTCGGAGTGGTCGATCGAGCACGCTTGGAAATTGATTTCCTTCGCGCGTGCTGACGCACACCAAATCCCACCAACGCACTTCCGATCAACGACTTCCCGCAACAACGGTGTGCGTCGGGGTGTTCCCGTAAATCACGGTGTTTCCCCGGGGTTTCGGGGGGGGTATGTGACACAGTTCTGACACAATCCGGATTCGCACTTCGGTGGACGCACATCGACACGTACGTTGTAGTACCCGCGTCATTCTCCTCGGAACTGCCGGTTTGGCTTCAAATGGTCCTTTCCTGGAGCCAGGCAGGAACATGGATCAGCAGGTAATCAATCAGACTCCTGACCGACGGAAGCATGCCGCGCGGCGTCGGGTACACCAAGTGGAGAATATTTCTCGCGCCAGACCACTTGTATCGCCGCCTGAAGTCTCGTGCGCAAATCGCTCGTGACGAGCCTGGGCTTCAACTGAATCTGCTGCGTCCGAGTTTCAAGATTCATCAAGTTCCATCGCGCGCCATCGTCGAAGATATCGTCGGTGCTGGCGACCGTGGTGAACCTCGGCAAGTCGGCAGGACGCTCCGGGCGCCCATAGTGATCGAGAAAGGCGGGACTGACGACTAGCACGCGCTGGGAAGTACCGAGAGTCTTCGCGACCAGCCCGGCGACGTCCTCGATCTCGGGCTTCGCCCGAATGGCGATATCAAAACGTTCCTCAATCACATTGACGGTGCGATCCGTCGGCTCGACGAACACAGAGACCTTTGGGTGCGTCGTCATGTACGCCGGAAGTGCGTGAGCCAGGCACCGTTGCGTCAACAGGACGGGGCTGCTCAGTCGAACAAGTCCCGCAGGTTCTCTGCGCAATTCCGCCACGCTGTCATAGGCCGCCTGTGCCCCATCAACCGTAGCGACACATCGCTCGAAGAAGCGCTGTCCGGCTTCTGTCAGAGCGAGGGCCCGCGTGGTGCGCTGGAGTAAACGGACACCCAGGCGCTTCTCCAACGCCGCAATGCGCCGACTCAGGCGCGTTTTCTCAACGCCTATTTTTCTGGCCGCCGCTGAAAAGCCCCCGTGCTGGACGACCGACGCGAAGAAGTAGATGTCGTTCAGATCTTCCATCGATTGTTGCTCGTGTGCATCAATCCGTTGCGTTGTAGCCGTCTAGCGCCAAACTGTTGCGTCGCTATACTTAATTCTACGTTTATCACATCACCCATGGAGCCAACAGCATGACGAATCAATCACCCCGGTACGAACCGCTGACCGCCCAAAATGCGGCGGTTGTCCTCGTCGATCATCAAGTCGGCCTCATGACGGGCGTCCGGGACATTTCCACGGGCGAGCTGAAACACAATGTCGTCGGCCTTGCGAAAGCCGCCAAGCTGCACAAACTGCCCATCATCGTCACCACAACCGCACGTGACAGCATGTGGGGCCCGACCTTCCCTGAGTTGGTCGAGGCTCTCCCCGGAATCGACATCATCGACCGTGCGACAGTGAATGCCTTTGACGATGAGCGGGTATCGCGCGCGATCGAGGCGACCGGTCGAAAGAAGCTCATCTTCGCCGGCATCTCTCTCGAGATCTGCGCCGCCTTCCCGGCGATGACCGCGGTCGGCAAGGGCTTGGAAGCGTATGTTGCTGTCGACGCCTGCGGGACGTTCAGCCAGACCAAGCGCGACGTCGGGCTCCTGCGCATGCTGCAGGCAGGCGTGATCCCCACCGACTACGCGAGCTTGATGGTCGAGATTCTGAAGGACAACTCGCGGCCGGACGCGGCCGCTATATATGGCGCCATCGACATGCCCTGGGCGAAGCTCGTAGGCCAGATCGCTCAGGCGTACAGCAGGTAGTCGAATCTCCAGAGTGTGGGAGATGATTACTTAGTTCGCGAGCGTCGCCGCTTGGCATCCTCAGTTCGTAGGCGAGGATTGTGACGGCGGGGGCGAACGCGAGAAGAACAAGACACGCGGCCGTGCTGATGCCGGATAACGCCGCGATGACAGAGATCATCCGACACCAATGCTCGAGATCGGCAGCCACGCGTCGGTCGAACGGAAATGCCGAAC
>WNGF01010838.1_pt1 | contig 11910 bp, 8 predicted proteins | sample 5400641 | NCBI WGS metagenome assembly WNGF01 (sample SAMN13153371, study PRJNA577476) | soil metagenome | isolation source: 80 cm soil or saprolite under grassland replicate 2 | place: USA:California | collected 2016-06-15 | reverse complement strand
TCGTCGGGGCCGGTGGTGAAGTACACCTTCGAGCGGGCGTTGGCCGCGGCCGCGTCACGCAGCTCCGGAGGGAGCTGAGCGAGGTGCTGGTGGGCGAGGACCAGGCCGAGCCGGTAGCCGCGCGCCTCGGTGAGCATCTACTCGTACCGGTAGGGCAGGTGCAGGAAGTTGTGCGCCTCATCGATGTACAAGGTGGCATCGACGCGGGCCGCCTCGCCGGCGCGGGCGCGTTCCAGCGCGGCCTGCCAGGTCTTGGCGACCACGAAGCTGCCCAGCAGCCGGGCGGCGTCGTCGCCGAGCGTTCCCTTGGGCAGGCGAGCCAGCAGCAGCCCGCCGTCCAGCACTCTAGCGAGGTCGAAGCTGGAGGCGGCCTGGCCGACGACCTGGCGGACGAACCCGCGCAGCAGGAACGCTCGCAGGCGGCTGAGCGCCGGCCCGACCGCCTGGGCCTGCCCGGCAGGCGTCAGCGACCCGTACCACGCCCAGAACCCGCCCAGCCCCGCTGTGTCGCCCGCCAGCGGCTTGGTGCGCCGCTGCCGGAACCCCGGGTCGGACAGCAGGCGGGGCACGTCGGCCAGGGTCGCGGGGCCATGGCGGAGCAGGGTCAGGCAGGCCGACCGGAGCACGTCGTCGGTGCGCGGCCCCCAGGCGCGCGCGAAGATGCGGTGGAAGATCTCGACCACGTGATCGACCGCCAGGTCGGGGTCGGGGCCTTCCAGCATGTTCAACGCTGGTGGGGCGGACGGCTCGTCGGGGTCCAGCAGCACGGTCCGGCCGATGGCGCGGGTGGGGAGCCGGTCGAGCACGTCGCGGACCAGGTCGCCGCGCGGGTCGATCACCACCGCGCCGCGGCCGGCGTGGGCGTCCTGGAGGATCAGGTTGGCCAGCAGCGTCGACTTGCCCGACCCGGTCGCACCGATGACGTGCAGGTGATGGCGTGCGTCGACCGGGTTGATCGCGACCGGGCGCGGCGTGCCGGTGTCGGCGTCGCCGAGGACCCTCCCGGTGTGCGGCACGGCGGGGGCGGGTGGGATGGCCTTGGCGCCGGCGCGGGCCAGGCCCGGCACGCCCAGATCCCAGGGCAGGTGCGCCAGCGCGGCCAGCTCGCTCGTGCTGAGGAGATCCCCCTGCCGGAGCGGCCGCGCCCGAAGGATGCGGGCGGGCCGGCCGAGCCGCCTGTGCTGGAGCTGGTTGCGGGCGGCGTAGACGGCGAACGCGGCCGCGATGCCGTGCGCGCGGCTGCGGGTCCTCCCTGGCGCGTTGCGACCGGTCCGGGTGCTGACGCCGTAGCGGACCAGCGCCTCCCACCCAGGACCGGCGGCCTTGTCGAGGATCTCCCGGACCTGCTGCGGCCGCTCCGGGTCGTGGCCGTAGGCGGCAGGGGTGCCACGGGCACCGGGAAGGGCCAGGTCCAGCAGGCGACCCACCGTGGTTGGGGCCTGGCCCCGGCGCAGCGCCCTGGCCACCCCGCGACAGCGCGCCAGGCGCCGACCGCGGGCGGGACGGGCCAACACCTGCACCACGGTGGTCTCCCCTGGGCCGCGCTCGCCGGCGGCGCCGAGCAGCGCGCGCAGCGGGTCGGCGTCGTGGTCGGTACGCACGGCGAACCACTCTGGCGCGGCCAGCCGCAGCACCCCACCCCGCGCGATCGCGCCGGGGGGCAGCGGGGCAGACGGGTTCGGGATGGTGTGCGTGCGCGCCCCGGGCCAGGCAGCCTGGACTGCCTGCTCGATCAGGCGTGGCGGGACCATCCCCGGCAGCCATAGCCCGATCTGGAGGCGCTCGGCGTGCCAGCGGTACTGGAAGCACGCGTGCGGGCGGCCGAGCAGGACGCGGCGCTGGCGCAGCAGCCCGTGCAGGTTGCGCCACAACGCCACCGCGCCGCCGGGGTCGATCTGCGGTGGGCTGAGGATCTCCACCAGCCGCGCGTCCCGATGCATCCGCGCCAGCCGCCACCGCGACAGCCCGAACCTGGCAGCCACCACCAGCAGAACCACCAGCGCCAGGACCGGGCTCCACGCCACAGCCGTCGGCGCGGCCGCGTGCACGAGCTGCTCCGCCCAGCGGTGCAGGGCGCTGACCGGGTCGAGGAGGAACTGACCCAGGGGGCCAGGCGTCGGCGCGGCCGGGCGCGAGAAGAGGATGGGCATGCGGCGGGCACCTCCAGTCGAAGCCGTTTCGTCATGCGCGGTTGGGCCGGCGGTCGGCGGCGAGCAGGCGGCGGCCGACCCACTCCACGACCGGGACCGCGACCGCGTTGCCGAGCATCCGGTAGCGGACCCCGTCAGAGATCGGGCGGCCGTCGCCGCCGGTGGCGGTCCATTCGTCGGGGAAGCCCTGCAGGCGCTCGCACTCCCTGGGCGTGAACCGGCGGACCACCATCTCGTCGTGGCCTGATGGGGTGTAGACGACCAGGTGCCGGGCGGCGGTGTCGAGGGTGTAGCTGGGACCGCCGCCGCGCCAGTACAGCGGCGACCAGCCACCAGCCTGGAGCACGTACAGCGGCTCGTCGCCCTGGTCGGTCAGCTCGCCGGGTCGCTCCCGGCGATCTGCTCCAGCGCCCGGTACAGCGCGCGGGGCAGCGGACGGGTCCTGGGATGGGCAGCGCGACGCAGCACCTGCCGGGCCTGGCTCGGCCGCAGACAGTACCTCGACGGGACACGGGCCTCGATGACGTCCCGCAAGGAAGACGCGGCGGCGCTGCTGAGCCAGCCCGAACTGCTGCGCGTCCAGCACCTGCCACGCCACGCCGTACCCGAGCTCCCCCAAGGTGTCGAGGACGGTCGCGAAGTCGCGGCCGTGGTTGGCGTGCAGCAGCCCGACGACGTTCTCCAGCAGCACCCACCGCGGATGCAACGCGCCGATGGCGCGTGCGAGGTCGAAGAACAGCCCGGACCGCTGGCCGGCGAGCCCGACCCGGCCGGTGGTATTGGCGGTGGACAGATCCTGGCAGGGGAACCCGCCCGTGAGCAGGTCCACCAGCGGGCGCGGCTGCGAGGCCCACCAGTCGATCGCGGTCCGGATGTCATCGTGACAAGGCACCTCCGGGAAGTGACGGGCCAGCACACTACGGCAGGCCGGGTCGATCTCGACCTGGCCGACACAGCGCATGCCCTCGCGCTCCAAGGCCAGGTCGAACCCGCCGATTCCAGCGAACGCCGACAGGAACGTCAGCGGTCGATCCGCCGACATCGGGCGGGTGGTGGCGCGCCGCAGGACGCGGTGCCGCTCAGACCCCGGCGGGACGGCCGGGTGATCGTGGACAGGCAGCGGACACCTCCAGTGGCTTGGTCGTGGACCTTGTCCGGGCCGCGGTAGCATCCACCGGTCGCACGGACGTGATGGCCTGCGGTCCGTCGGTTCAGGCTTGGGGTGAGGAGCACCTGTTCGACTCAGGTGGGTGCTCTCGTTCTGATCGCCCTTGGACTCGTGGTTTTGCGGTTCGTCCATCTGGTCGCTGATGACAGAAGGCGAACGTCCAAGCTCCGCTCGAGGAAGAGGGTGATTGGCATGAACGCAGCTCGAATCGCTGATGCAGCACTTGAAACCGCATGGGCGATCGGCGTGAGCATCGTGGGCGGTATTCCACCCCTCACCTGAGCCGACGGTGGCCCGGTTCGCTGTGGTTCGGTGGGTCGGGTGGCACCCAGGTACGTCCGCCTCGTGTAGGGCTCCACGCGGACCAGCGCGCCGGTGTGGGATGCGTCAACCATCCGGCCGGGGCTGACGACGATCCCGACGTGGGTGACGTTGGCCGGCCCGGTGCCGAAGAACACCAGATCGCCAGGGACCAGTGGGAAGCTCCGGGGAAGGTGGGGGCCGGCGTCGTACTGGGTCTGGGCGGTGCGAGGCAGGCTGATGCCGGCGGCCTGGTAGGCAGCATGGACGAGCCCTGAGCAGTCGAAGCCGCCCTCCTCCAAGCCGTCGCCCCCCCAGCGGTAGGGCGTGCCGAGCTGCGCCAGCGCGAAGGTCACAGCTTGGTTGGCGGCCGGTGTCGGCCCCTCGACGGCGGCGCCGTAGCTGCCAGCGAGGGTCAGGACGCGCTCCACGTACGAGTCTGCGTGGTTGTAGGCGAAGACCGCGCCGGCAAGATCACCGTCATGGCCGGCGAGCGCCTGGCACAGGTAGGCGGCGGCGGTCGGGATCGCGTCGGCCGGGTCGTAGGGGGAGGCGATCCCGTCGGCGTTGCCATCGACGGCAAACCGCCAGAAGGCATCGCCGGCAGGTCCGGTGCCGATCCCCATCTGCATCGGCCCTGCCGCCCCGGCGGAGTTCGCGCCGCTGTGCACACCAGGGGCGGTGGAGCGGCCGTGGTCGGACTCGACCTCGCCGATGGCCGCCAGCACAGTCCACGGGAGCCCAGGGCAGCGCTGTGCGGCCTGCTGGTAGAGCATCAGGTACGCTGGCGGGACGCCCGCGAGTGCCTGTCCTGTCGGTACCAGCGCCCCGGCGCCGCCCGGCAAGATGGTGATCACGCTCGTCGCCGCGGCGATGACGAGCATCGCCAGGAGCAGGATCGCGGCGAGCGCGATCGCGGCCGACCGCATCACTCAGCGGCCCCCTTCTCGGTCCCCTATTGGCGTCTCAAGGGCAACCAGCTCGGCCGGGGAAGTCGTGGCGAGGCGATGCTCTGCGGGGCTGGCCACGGCTTGAAAGGCGACCCGTTCGGTACCCGCGGCGAGGATGGCCTCGCCGGTGCGGGCGCCGGCCAGGAACGCACGCTCCCCTTCTGACAGCCGGAAGGTGTCCGCCAGGGCCGTCACCGCCTGCGGGGCTTGGCCGAGCAGGATCTGGGTGGCCGCGTTGGCGACCACGGCCTTGCCGAGCTCGGAGCCGAGCAGGTCGCCGACGTCCTGGGTGACCACTGTCAGCCCGCACCAGTGCTTGCGGGCCGACTTGGCCAGCCGCCACAGGAACCGGGCGCCCGCGGGGTCGCGCATGAGCCGCCACGCCTCGTCCACCACCACCAGCCGGCACCGCCGCCGCTGCTGCGGATTGGCGACCTGGCGCCAGACGGCATCCAGCGCCAGCATCGTCCCCACGGCGGCAAGCTCTTCGGGCAGGTCGCGGAGCCCGAACACGACCAGGTGCCCGTCGGGGCGGGTGGTGGTCGGGCCGTCGAACAGGCCCCGCCAGGAGCCGGTCGCGTAGGGGGCCAGATGGGCGGCGAGCTGCCGTGCGGCCGCATCCTTGTCGTGATCGAGAACGGCCACCAGGTCGCGGAGCAGCGGGGCTGGTCGGCGATGGGTACGCGGGTCGGTGGTGATGCCGGCCTGCTGGTAGGCGGCGACGACGGCGCGGTCCAGCGCCGCACGCTCCTCGCCGGGCAGCGCGTGGCCGGCCAGCACCTCGACCAGGGTGTGCAGGAACAGGGCGCGGCGGGTCAGCGCGTCCGGCTCGTCGGCGAGGTCGAGCGGGTTGAGCCGCACGTCGCTGGCGCCGAGCGCCAGGTAAGCGCCCCCGACCGCATCCGCCATGCGGCGGTACTCGCCGTCCGGGTCGACGACCAGCACGTCGATCCCTCGATAGAGCGACCGGAGCGCCTCCAGCTTGGCCAGATAGGACTTGCCGGCCCCGCTCTTGGCGAGGATGACGGCGTTGTAGTTCTCAAGGGCGAACCGGTCCCACACCATCAGCCCGTGGCTGCGCAGGTTCCGCCCGTATAGCACCCCACCCGACCCCGTGGCGGTCAGCTCGGCGGAGGCGAACGGGAACGCCGCCGCCAGCGCGGCCGTGTCCAGGGTGCGGCGCACCTTCAGACAGTCCAGGCCAAGCGGCAGGCTGGTGACCCACCCTTGCAGGCTGCGGTAGCTGGCCGGGTCGGCGTCCAGCAGCAGCGACGAGAGCAGCCCCTGGACGCTGTCGGTCTGCTCCTCCAGCTCGGCCCGGTCCCGCCCGCGGACGGTCACGTACACGCCGACGCGGAACAGCCGCCCCTCACCCCGCGCCAGCCGCCCCGCCAGCTCGCGCGCGTCCTCGGCGGCCGCCTCGACCTCGGCATCCCCCAGCCGCTGGTGCTCGGCGTCCACCCGGCGGGTAGATTCCAGCCGCGCGAGCTGCCGTCGCAGCCCTGCCGCCGCTACCGTCGGCGGGACCGGCTCAACGTGCAGCGCCACGTCCGCCGCGCCGGGATGGGTGATCAGTGGCTCCAGCCAGCCGCTGGCGACCTCCCTGGGATAGCCGGTGACGATCAGCGTCCGGCACCACACCTGCCCCACCCGGATCGCGCGAGGCGCGACCTCCACCGAATCGGGGAGCGGCAGCCCCGCATCCGGACACCGACCCAACCGGCGAACCCACGGCCCGTTCATCTGCCGCCTCGCCTGATGACCTGGCCCGATGCCGACAGCCCGCCCGGCAACCGGCGCTGGCCGGGCCGCATCGACCCCGCCAGCACCACCATCGCCTGCGCGCCGTCGAGGCGGCGCAGCGTCACCCCCACCCCCGCCAGCAGCGAAGCGGCCTGCTCGGCCCGGCGCCCGAGCACCTCGCCGGCCGCCGGGCCACCGGCAGGCTCACCGAAGACGACCAGGATCTCGCGGCCCAACACGTCCCGCCGGGCGGCCAGCGACGACAGGAACCCGGCGTGCTCGCGGGCTGCCGCCTCCAGCGCCGGATGCGGCAGCCCGCCAGCGGCCCGCTCGATCGCGCGGATCATCCCGGCCAGATCCACCGGGACCGCGCGCACGAGCACCTGCATCGGCGCGGTGATGCTGTGCAGCAGCCGGGCGAACCCGCGCACCAGCGCATCCTGCTCGGCCTCGGTCCGAAGCGAGAACGCCACTCCCGACGCGCGGCAGATCACCGCCGCCCCCTCGGCGCCAAGGTCCAGCACGCCCTCCTGGCTCACCCCCACAATCGGAAGCTCCAGCGGCTCCGGCAACACGCCGTCCACGCCTGCGTCGGCCAGGAACGCGGGCGCTGGCCGCACGCCCTCGGGAGCCGGCACCATCCAGCGGGGCGTCCGGCGTTGCCGCCACGCCGCCAGCACCAGCCGGTCAAGCGACAGTCCGTCACGGCGGCCAAGCGCCAATCCCAGCCCCGCCAGCAGGACCAGCCAGGCCACCACCAGAGCCGCGATCGCCGGCAGCACCGTGCGGACGGCCGCGCCGGTAACCCAGGCCATCACGGCGGCGCCGCCCAGGATGCCGAGCTGCCGGGCGGTCAAGCCGGCCAGCAGCCTGTCTTCCCGCTCCACGTCGACCGGAATTCTTGCTCCGCCCATCAGCTCCCTCCGATCACGTGGTGGACGGCCCGCAGCGTGCGGACCATGACCACGGACCTGACCAGCCGGACCAAGGTGCCGCGCCGCCCCCCATCGACGACCGCGCGAGCCGCCCACGCGGGGATGCGGATCAGCAGCCACAACAGGCAGCAGGCGACCATCACGTCGACCAGATGGCCCCCACCCAGCGGCAGCACGTCCTGGCGGTCGGCCTCGAAGAACACCCGAACCGCCATCACCAGCGCCAGCGCCTGCGCGAGCTGCACGCCCAGGCAGGCCACCATCGCGCGCCACCATAGCCGCGCGAGCCCCTCGGTCTGCGGCAGCGCATGCGCGGCCAGCATCACCGGGGCGGCCACGACCAGGAACACCACCAGCATCGCCCGGACCAGGCACGTGCCGGCCAGCACCACCGCCAGCACCACCAAGGCGCCTATCAGCAGCGTGGTGAACAGGCTGCCCGGCCCAAGTGGTGCCAGCGCCAGCGTGCGGATAGTCGCGGTCACGTTCGCCGGATCGACCTGTTGGCCCACCAGCGCGGCCGAGGCCGCGTTGGCCAGCTCGATGCCCTGGCGGGCCAGCAGGAAGCTCAGGTTGGAAGCCACCGCTCCGACGAGGAGCCTGGGCGCGATCTCCTTGACCGAGTACTGCACCTGCAGGGACTCGTGGGCCAGCAGCACCACCCCGCCGATGGTGACCAACAGCACGTACGCCCCATCCGCCAGCCCGAGCGAGGCCAGCCACAGCTCCCGCGCGCGACCGCCGGTCGCAAGCCGCGGGGTCGCCAGCAAGGTGTGGCCGAGCAGGTCCAGCGCCGGGTTGACCGCCGAGGCGACCAGCCCCTGGAACCAGTCGTCGATCGCCTTGCGAATCCGCCCCGGGACGTCGAACAGGCCCGGCGCCGCCGGCGGCTGCGGCTGGACCGTCGCGCCCGCCGCCGTGCTCGTGGTCGTCGCGCCCAGCGGCACGGTCGTGGTCTGGACTGATGGCGGCACCGTCGACGGCGGTGCCTGCATGGCCATGCGATGCTGGCCAGGGCCTGGTGCGGGTGCGGCGACTGCGGGCACGGCGACCACCAGCAGCCCCATACCCAGCCCCACTGCCATCCCGGCAAGCCGGCGAAGACGACACCGGCGTCTCATGCGCCGATCACCGATCGCAGGATGGCCACCAGCGCCGGCGCCAGCGCCGCGACCGCATAGCCGACCGCGGCCGCCTTGAACATCGCCTTGGCCTTCTGGATCTCACCGGGATCGCCGCCGGCGGCCAGGTAGCGTACCCCGCCGACGGTCAGCGCCAGCGTGGCCAGCCCGATCAGCAGCCCGACCAGCAGCACTCGCAGCCGGTCGATCACCCCCTGGATCGTCGGGTCCGCCGCCAGTGCCGGGCCGGCCATGGCGACCAGCATGCTCACCGCCCCAACGGCCACGGGCGGCACCGCTCGCCCTGGGAGGGGCGGTCGTCCGAGTCGAGGCACTCTTGTGCTCCTCCGTCCGTCTGGGAACGACACCGAGCCGGAGAGACAGCCCCTTCCGCGGCTTCGACCTGAGGTGGCGGGTGCGTGCCCTCCTATCCTCGGAACCCGCCCTCAGCGGCCTTCTTGGGACAAATGCCTGCTCAGCAGCCACGCGACTAGGGCCGGCTCGGCGCGCGACCGGCGCTTGCGCAACGCGTCGTAGGGGACCCCCCAGCGGCGTGCCAGCACCCGCAGCGGCACCTCGCCGACCCGGCTCTCCCCTACCAGCTCCGCCTCCCGCGGCGTCACCACGCCCGCCGCGACCGCCGCCTCCAAGACCAGGTCCGGATGCTGCGGCACCCGCAACGGCGCCTCCAGGCTCGCGTGGGGAGCCTCCCACTCCCGCCAGCCGCGCTCCCGGGCCACGAACCTGTGGCCGGCGCGCACCGACGGCCACACCAGCCGCGCCGCCAACCGATCAGCCCTGGCCGGCACGGTACCGATCGTCTCCACCAGCGCCGCCAGCATCTCCGCCTCCAGATCCAAGACCCTGCCCGGCATCGCCTTGCCCAGCGGCACCGCCGCCCGGCGAAATCCCGGCAGCACCACGCCCGCCAGCCCGACCGTCCAGGCCCCACCCTCCCGCTTGGCGCGGCGGAGAAGCATCACCAGTGCCAGGTCGCGCGTGCGGTAGCTGATCGATGGGTGCAGCAGCCGCCCACGCAGCTCGTCCAGCGGGATCGGCCGGCTCGGCAGCCCGCGCAGCGCCCGCCCGTCCAGCGAAAGCGGCTCCGGCCCGGCGACGAGCAACGCAAACGACTTCTCGAGCACCTCAAACGGCGAATCGAATTGGTGGCCCACGCGGCGGCTCCTTCCCAATTGGGAGATCGGAGCCGCAAGAAAAACAGGCCAGACCATCAAAATCCCATCGGGACGAAGCGACGATCGACCTGACAGAAAACCGATGGCATCACGACAATCGATCGCCGAACTCCGACAATATCGTGATGGGCAGAGAGCAAATAACCCGCCCATCATCAATGGGCCGTCATACCGTGACAGAGTGCTGATGGTTGGCCAGGGCATGGCCTCTGGCCTGCGCGATGTCCCAACCGATGCCCGAGATCCGGGTTCCGGGAGTGAGAGGTGTCGCTCTGAGGGGAGGGCTCGACGTCTAAATGGACGCGCGCAACGCAATGCCCTCGGGAATTTGACGTGGCGGAGGAAATAGAGTACAAATATGCAATAGCGCGCCAAGGGAAACGGTCACCGCTGATGATCGAAGCTCGCATCAGGTGGCTGGACGGCCAGGCGGCTGAAGCATTGCGAAAGACGCAGGCGGCGGTCTTGCACGTGATCCTCGCCGAGATGCGTCGAAGGCACCGAGGAGCAGCGCTGATGAGCGAAGACCTCTACGCGGCGTTCCTCCGATGCTCGGAGGAGGAACTCCAGAACCCGGAGCTGTCGCTTGACCGGCAACTCCACAACTGCCAGCCGGCAGTCGCCAAGCGGGGCGGACGCATTGTCGCCAACTACTACGAGATCGAGACCGGCACCAGCCGATACGATCAGCGTGGCAGGGGAACCAACCTGGCTGGCTACCACATTCCGATACCACGCGCGGGCGGGCTGCACGAGCTGGTCGCCGACGCCAACCGAGTCCCCCGGCCGTTCGACTTCGCGATCTGCGAGAACATCAACCGTCTCGCCCGCAACCCCGCCGTCACCTTCACCGTAGAAGAGCAGCTCCGCGCCGCCGGAGTGACGCTGCTCTGCGCCGACGAGCCGTTCGAGGAGTCGTTCGGCTCCATCCTGCTGCGACACATCAACGTCGGCCTGGCCCGCGGCTACCACTTCGACCTCATGCGCAAGACGCGTGAGGGCCGCCAGTCCGGCACCCGCCAGGGCTGGCACATGGGCGGCATCCCCCCATACGGCTACCAGTTCTCCAGGCACGAGCACCCCAACCCGCACAAGCGCAGCCGCGGGCTCACCCGCAGCCGGCTCGACCTCGACCCGATCCGCGCACCGGTCGTGCGCCGCATCTTCGACGAGTACCTTCACAGCCCCCGCGGACTCGACGAGATCTGCCAGCTCCTCAACAGCTACCTCGACCGCTTCCCACCGCCGGTCCCGACCGACCCCGCCCGTCGCTCAGGTGCCTGGAGCCGCAGCAGCGTCTGGAGCATCCTCCGCAACCCCAAGTACACCGGCTTCCAGGTCTACAACCGCCGCGCCACCAAGACCCGCCGCGGCCACCGCAACGACCCCGAGGAGTGGACCTGGTCCACCGAGGCAGCGCACCCAGCGATCGTGACCACCGAGGAGTTCCAGCAGGTCGGCGCTATCGCCGCCAGCAAGGCCCGCTCGCGGCGCACCAACGCCCCCGCACGGCCCGACCCCAGACCAGCGCACTACCTCTTCCATGGCATGGTCCGCTGCGACTGCGGCCTGCGCATGCGGGGATGCCGGCGGAAACAGACGATCCTGTACTACCAGTGCCAGCCGAGCCGGCTCCGCGGGCGCCCGCTCCCCGCAGGCCACCCGTCTGGCATCTACGTCGCCGAGGCGGCCCTGCTGGACGGCGTGACCGGCTTCCTATCCACCGCCGTCTACAGCACGGAGCGAGCCAGCTACTGGGAGCGCGTGCTCGCCGCCACCGACGCCCCTGACCATGCCGCACCCGCCCGTGCCCGGGCGGTCGAGCTGGAGCGCCAGGTCGCCGACCTTCAGGCGCGGCTCCGCCGGCAGGTGCTGGCGCTGGAGGACGCGCAAACCGCTCCAGAGGCGCGACAGCCGATCGCCGAGCGCATCGCCGAACTCCGGCATGACCTCACGGAGCGCCAAGCGGCGCTGGCCAAGCTCAACGACGAGACGTCCCCGCCGCCCCCCGACCCTTCCATCGCGCGCGAGCTGCTGGCCACGCTGCCGCTACTCGACGGCGACCTGCGCGCGCTGCCCGCCGAGCGGCTGCGCGAGCTGCTGGAGAGCCTGCACCTGACCATCAGCTACGACCATAAGGAGCATACTGCCCAAATAGAGATCACCCTGGCCGCCGCGGGCCAGGGCGATCATCAGGTTGTACCTCTCGTTGGCTCCGGCGGTAGGACTCGAACCTACAACCTTGGCCTTAACAGGGCCCCGCTCTGCCGATTGAGCTACGCCGGAAGGAGAGCGGCCGGCCGGTTCGGCGTCCGGCGGGCCGGGCGTGATGGTACACGAGCGATCG
>WNGF01008654.1_pt1 | contig 11912 bp, 14 predicted proteins | sample 5400641 | NCBI WGS metagenome assembly WNGF01 (sample SAMN13153371, study PRJNA577476) | soil metagenome | isolation source: 80 cm soil or saprolite under grassland replicate 2 | place: USA:California | collected 2016-06-15 | reverse complement strand
CAGTAGAGGTCACCACCGACCGGTACCGGGTCTACCCTGGCGTCCTCGATGAGCTGCTGCCGGCGGGCTTCCATGACACGGAGGTGAATGCGAACAACCGCATCGAGACTGACCACGGACGCCTGAAGGCCCGACTTCGACCCATGCGAGGGCTAAAGCGCGACCCCACCGCCAGGGTCATCGTTGCCGCGCACGCCTTCATCCAGAACCTCCGCCGGGGCTTCTACGACCTCGGGACCGACGTGCCTCCTTCCGCCCGGCTTGCCGACGCGTTCACCGAACTGGCCCTCGTGATCTGATACTCGTCCGAGGGTGTCGGTCCACCTCGCCCTGGCTTCGGCCAACGCAACAGTGCCAGGGTGTCGTCTTCACCCTCATCGGCCGCCGCAGCCTCGGCGAGGATGGCGGCCACCTCGGCCTCGATCGACTCCTTCGAGCGGTTGGCGCGAAGGGACGCGTTGGCCAGTATCTTCGTTCCGTCCAGGGCCACGGTACCGATGCGCACCAGACCAGCCTCGGCGCAGAGCCTCAGGACCTCGGTGAAACAGCTCACGAGGGCCCGCTCCTTCTGCCTGCGGAACCGGGCGATCGTCGTGTGGTCAGGCGAGTTGTTCGCACAGATGACGCGACAGGCCATGTCCTCGTTGCAGCGGCGTTCGATCCTCCTGCTCGAGCGTTCCCCGATGCAGTAGGCGTAGAGCAAGAGCGCCACCATCATCTTGGGATCGTGGGCGGAAGCACCCCATCCGTCGTCGCGGTATCGCAGGAAGAAAGGCTTCAGGTCCATCTGCTCGACCACGTCGAGGATGAAGAAGGCGAGGTGATCCTCGGGCAGCCAGTCCCTCATGCTCGGGGGCAATAGAAAGGACTGGTCCCGCTCGACGGGAAGGAAGTTGTAGGCCACGAGAACCTCCGAGGAGAGGGTTACATCAGTACGATTCTCCCCCCGGAGTGCCGCGGACACGAGTACATCGTGGGTTTATGCAACAGGTTCTGTAGGGGTCCAAAACTCCGGTCGCTCAACATCGCTTCACGTCCCGCTCATGGCATCAGTGAGAGCGGCGGCAAGGAATCGGTAGGTCCATTCCACCGCGAACTTCCGAGAATCGGCGCACACGACCTGGATCTCGAGGTAGCGCACCTGAAGGCGAGCGAGCCCATCAGCGATGAATGTGGCCGGGACGTGCTCGAGGGTGAACAGCGCGGAGTAACGTCCCTCGACCACGACCCGCTGCCTTCGCGGTCTCGCTCAGGCGTGCATCTGGAAGGCCAGCGTCCCGTCGGAAAGCGAGGCGGTGAAGTTCTCGAAGGTCTTCCGCTCGACCGCGGCCGCCATCGCCTCGCCATGGGCCACCGCATAGTCGCCGGCCGGAAGGGCGACCCGCTCGATCTCGACGTCCGCGTCTCGTGAAGCGGTACGGGTAGCGCTCCCTGGTGTCGATGAGGATCCTGAAGCCTTCCGGGATGGCCCGGGCACGCGGGATCCTGGCTCCGGGGTTCGCTGCCCTGGCCGCCTTCCGGGTCTGCCAGAAGATGGCCGGGCGGCCGCGTGTCTCGGTGAAGACGAACTGCGAGCGGGCAAGGCGGGGTCGGTGGAGCACCAGGTCGATCACCGGGCCGCGACGGCGAATGGAGGAAACGCGAGCCTCCTCTACGATCTCGGCGTCACCGGGCCAGTCGGCCTCGTAAGGATGACAGTAGATCCTGGCCGAGCGAGGCCAGGTGTCGTGAGCCTTGAGCACCAGACCGCCCTCGATCGGCAGGTGCGCCAGATAGGGCAGCTTGCTGTCTTCCTCGGGGTTGCGGGCGATCAAGAAGACGGGCCCTGCCACCCGGCTCAAGCCGCCAGGTGGTCGTTGATGCCGGGAGCACCTCACGCCTGTGGACGCGTCCGGGTAAGACCGGAGGAGGGTCGGCACTCCTCGCAGCCTGTCGTTCCGCATGTTTGGGTTCGTGGGCGCGATCCCGCGGAGTAGTGCGACGAAGCTCATGCCGACGGACGCTATCTTCGTTGATCTACGGACTCCAGCGTTCGCCTCCTCAGAACCTGAGGCTTCGAGCAACAGCGCTGTCGCGGTCTGCGCGACGGCCACGCGAGCCACGAGCACGTCCGAGGGCCGGCTGACCGCGACGCTGGCCGGGCTCTCGGGGTTGGCCGTCAGACCCAAGAGCGCGGCGACGCCGGCCGTGCGCTTCACGTCGAGCAGCGTGGCGCAAATGGGGGTTCAGCCGTCCCGCACCACGCCTTCGAGGAGGAGCTTGCGGAACGCCCCGAACTGATCGAGGCAGGCTCCGGCACCCTTTACCACGCACGACAGCGGCTCCTCGGCCACGTGGATCGGCATCAGGACCTGGTCGCGGAGCCGCTCGTCCAAACCCTTGAGCATCGCCCCGCCCCCGGTGAGCAGGATCCCGGTCTTCATGATGTCCCCCGCAAGCTCGGGCGGACATGCATCCAGGGTGGCATGGATGGCATCGATGATCTGGGCAACCGGCTCCGCGATCGCCTCCCTGACCTCCGCGCCTGTGATCTCGATCGACTTCGGGAGCCCGGACACGAGATCTCGGCCGCTCACCTCGGCCCTGGCCTGGTCCAGCTCCGGGTGGGCCGAACCGATCTCGATCTTCAGCCGCTCGGCCGATCGCTCTCCGATCGCAAGCGCATGGCCTTTCTTCAGGTAGGCGATGATCGCCTGATCGACCTCGTCCCCGCCGACGCGGAGCGAGGTGGAGGTGACGATCCCTCCGAAGGAGATCACCGCGACCTCGGTGGTGCCCCCGCCGATGTCGACCACCATCGTGCCCGAGGGCTCCTGGACGGGAAGATCCGCCCCGATGGCCGCGGCCATGGGCTCCTCGATGAGATAGGCGATCTTGGCGCCCGCCTGCCGGGTCGCTTGGCGCACCGCCCCCTGCTCCACCTCGGTGATACCGGTCGGGACGCAGACCACGACGCGCGGCTTTGGCGAGATCCGGTGGCGACGGACCTTACCGATGAAGTAGCGGAGCATCTCCTGGGTCATGCGAGGCTGGGCCACCACGCCGTCGCGGAGCGGGCGGATCGCCCGGATATGGGAGGGAGTGCGCCCGATCAGCAGCTTGGCCTCGGCCCCAACCGCGAGCACCTCGCCGGTCGTGGTGTCGAGGGCGACCACGCTGGGTTCGTTGGCGACCACGCCCTCGTGTCGCACGTACATCAAGGTGTTGGCGGTCCCAAGGTCGATCGCGATGTCCAATGCCATGCCAGCTCCCGCGCTACGATTCCCCCGGCGCGCCACTCTACCGCCCAGAACGCCTGGGCCGGAACCTCGGCAGGCGCAGGGGGCTCGAATCGTCGCCGCTCGCTGGGATCGACGAGATCCCCTGTGGGGTCGTGGACCCGACCTCCGTCGTGCAGGCGTGGCTGTCGGCCATGACCTTCGCGACGCGCACCGCCACGCCGGGGCAACCCGACTCGTGATCATTCGGGCATGAGGAGGAGCGCGATGTGGGAGACGGAGAGGACGACCACCGCTCGAAGATCAACGTGGCCTCGCCGACGCGCACCCGTTTCTCCAAGCTGAAGGCGTCGGCGGTAACCTGGCGGAATCCTTCAGAGATCAGGGAGCTGCTCACGGCGGCGTCGAGGTTCCGCAAGATCTGATCGAGGGCACCGGACGGTGGCGCTCGTCTGCCTCGGCGTCGAGTTACGGCAGCAGCATGAGCCGGTCGACTCCGAGCTCCGCATACCGTTCGCAAGGCGCAGCGTTGGCCGGCCTGGATCTGGTAGCGGACATCGGCCAAGTTGTCGCGGTACTGGGCCCGATGGAGCTGGCAAGACCTGTACAGGCCTCGGCGGCCCCTCCTCCCGCTTTGCTTCTCGCCGCATGGTGCCGTTGAATGCCTGCAGGAAGACGAGGGGAGGTCGCAATGGCGATGCAGCAGGCGCCATACCCGGTGCAGTTTTCGGTCGATTACCCGGACCGGCCGCTCAACAGGCTGACCACGGCCTTTCGGATCTTGGTGGCGATCCCGATCCTGATCGTGCTCGGGAGCGTGTCCGGCTCCACATGGTTGCGGGTCTCGTCGAGCACAACCACGTTCGCGCTTTCGGGCGCCGGAGGCCTGCTGTTCTTTGGCCCCCTCCTCATGATCTTGTTTCGCCAGAAGTACCCGCGGTGGTGGTTCGACTGGAACCTGGAGCTGCAGCGCTTTACCAATCGGGTGGGCATCTACCTCGCGCTCATGGATGACCGCTATCCCGCCACCGATCAGCAGCAGGCCGTCCACCTCGACTACGTCTACCCGGACGCGCCCCGCGACCTGAACCGGTGGCTTCCCCTGGTGAAGTGGTTCCTGGCCATCCCCCACTACATCGTGCTGATCTTCCTGTGGATCGCGGCGATCGTGGTGCTGATCATCGCCTGGTTCGCCATCTTGTTCACCGGGCGGTACCCGAGGGGCATGTTCGACTTCGTGCAGGGCGTCATCCGGTGGGGCGCCCGAGTGGTTGCATACGCGTTCTTGCTGGTCACCGACAGATACCCGCCGTTTTCGCTTGCCCCGTAAACCTGAACAGGTCGGCGCTCGGCGGCGAGACGTGGAACGTCATGCCTGATGTCGTGCTCGCTGTGGAGACCTCGACGTCGCCCGAGAAGTACCAGTCGAAAACTTCGGCGACCCCGTCGTTCGCGTCGGCGACGTACCCGTCGAGAGACATCGACATGATTGCGACCTGTGAGGCTCCAAAACTCGGTTCTGCCCTGATTGACGCTGGGGTAGCATCCCTCGCGCCTTGCGATCCTTCACCTACTTCGTCCTTGCTCGCCTCGTGGGCCTGCTCACGGGGGGTGGGAGGGTGTCACAGCTCGAGCTCGAGAACGCCTTCCTCCGCCACCAGGTGAAGATCCTGCGCCGGACGGTCCGGCGCCCGGAGGCTTCGCGACCGGGACCGGGCGTTCCTCGCGGCGGCGAGCCGGGCCTTTGCCGGGACCGGTGGGCCTCGTTCATGGTCACGCCCCAGATGCTGCTTCGCTGGCACCGCGAGCTCGTCAGACGTAAGCGGACCTACCGGCGACGAGGCGGGGGCCGGCCGCCACTGGATCGTGAGGTCACGGACCTCGTCCTTCGTCTCGGGAGGCAGAACCCGCGGTGGGGGTGCGTGCGGATCCAGGGCGAGCTCGCCACGCTCGACATCCGGGTCGGGGCCAGCACCATCCGCCGGATCCTTCGTCGGGCCGGCCTCGGGCCCGCTCCTCGCCGGACCGGTCCGACGTGGACCGAGTTCCTCCGAGCACAGGGCAGGGGAGCGCTGGCCTGCGACTTGTTCACGGTCGAGACGATCGTGCTGAAGACCATCTACGTCTTGTTCTTCATCGAGCTCGCCACCAGACGTGTTCACGTTGTCGGCACCACGCGCCGACCCGACTCGGCCTGGGTCACCCAGCAGGCCCGGAACCTGTCGATCACCGGAGGGCTCGATGAGAACAAGCTCCTCATCAGGGACCGGGACGCCAAGTTCTCCGGGCCGTTGGACGAGGTCTTCCGTACCGAGGGCCTCCGCGTCGTAAAGACGCCCGTCCGGGCACCCAGGGCAAACGCCTTCGCGGAGCGTTGGGTCGGCACCGTTCGACGAGAATGCCTCGACCACGTGTTGATCTTCGGCAGGCATCACTTGGAGCACGTCCTGGACGCGTACGCCGAGCACGACAACGGGGCCAGGCCGCATCGGAGCATCGACCTTCGACCGCCTGATCACGCTGCCTCTGCGGAAGGAGTGGCTGGCTCACCAGTCCGACGGCGAGACGTCCACGGCGGGCTCACTCATGAGTACAAGCGCCAAGCGGCATGACTCGTATCAGGATTTTGGAGCCCGACAGGCGCGCCAGGTACGTTGGAGCGTAACGCGCCGCCCTCCGCGGGTAGGGGACGCGACGCCCGAACCGACCGCTGTTCTCGTGCGTGTCTCACCACCGCTCGTTCGGGAGAATCACCGAAGCTGACGAACCCCCATCGATCGACCGGTGAGCGGCGGCGTCACGTTCCCGTGGGCGTTCGGATCCCTGTGGTCGTCTCCCTCATCCTGGCGACGATGTTCATCTCGGTCTCCCTCGTCGACCCTCCGGCACCGCTCTCGATCGTGCTCGACGGGCAGCCGGTGCGCGTCCCCGCGCAGTCGCACGTCGGCGACGCGCTACGCCGGTTCGACGTGGCTCCGGTCGATGGTGGGCTCCTGGACATCGAAGGCCACGTCTTGCTCCGGCACGCTGATCCCGGTCGCGTGCTGCTGAACGGTGCCGTCACATCCCCTCGGGCACCGCTCGCGATCGGTGACGTCATCACCATCCTCGACGGAGATGATCGAACCGAGGGCACACGTCGGATCCGAACGAGGCTCCCGGGCCGTCGGTACGGCGATCCCCAGTTCTCGCTCGGTACCGCACGCATCGTGCGCGTCGATACGGTCGGACGGATCTCCGGCATCGTCGCCTCGACGGTGTTCCGGCCCATCAGCGCGGTGAAGCGCCCATCGAAGGTTGCGCTGACCTTCGATGACGGCCCGTGGCCCGGCTCGACGCGTCTGATCCTTCGCGTCCTTCGTCGGATGCACGTGAAGGCGACGTTTTTCGTCGTTGGCTACCTCGCGCGTCGGTACCCCGCCCTGATCCGCGCCGAGATCCGTTCGGGGATGACGGTCGGCAGCCACTCGTGGAGCCATCCGAACGCGCAGCCGTTCAAGCGATTGCCGGAAGATCGCCTCGGACACGAGATGCGCCGGACGAACGACTTCCTGCAACACACCTTCGGCCTTGACGTGGATCTGTTCCGGCCACCGGGTGGAAGCTGGAACGACGGCGTCGTGACGGCCGCCGATGCGCTCGGGATGCGAGTGGTGAACTGGAACGTCGACGCCCGAGATTGGGCGGCCGAGGTCTCGGCCAGAGCCGTCATCCATCGCGTAGTCCCGGAGGTCGAGTCCGGGTCGATCATCGCGCTGCACGATGGCGGCGGGGACCGTCAGGCGACCCTGAGAGCGCTTCCGACGATCATCCGGAAGATCCGAAGGATGGGACTGACCCTTGTCGCCATCCGCTAGGCGGGAAGGCGTCAGACGCGGACCTTCCGGAGCTCGGTCCCGGAACCGCCATCGTTCGCTACGAATCAAGCGCTGTGACCGATCAGCGTGAATCCGAACAGCGCCGAGTCGGTCGTGCTCGGTACAGGTCCACATCCGCGTCGTGCTCGCGCACGTGCCGGTGGACGCGTCGCGTCCGATTGCCGCGTTGACGGCGGCCATCAGAGACTGCCACACGCGGTCACGAGCCTGCCCACTGACGGCCACGAGAACTGCCCACCGGCGGCCACCGGATTTGCCCGGTTCTGACCGGCTTCGTCGCCGGCCTCACTGACGATGCCCTTCTTCCGGGTCCACTCGGAGCGATCGACACTCCCCGCGGCCCCGGAGAGAGCAATCGATGAAGTCACCCTCGTCAGACCCCGAAGTACGAGGGCCGTCAGGTTCGCCTGGCGGCCCTTCTGCTTTCCGCACCAGGGGACGACCCCCCAGACCCGGAAGATCCCTTCCAGCTCACGGCCGGACGGTGTACGGATTAGGGCTGTTGTCGGCGGATCAAGAGGGGTGGGGAGGGCAGGCGCAGAGTCTGTCGTTGGCTCAGGTTCGATTCGCAATCTGTCGGGTAACGGTGGCCTCACGCGCCCCAGCGCGGTTCGGTCACATTGGACGATGTGAGCGGCATATCCTGAGTGAAGAACGATGCAACGGCTCGCATTCGTCCTCGGGGCTCTGACCCTCGCCTCCTGCACTCAGGGTGGTGAGCCCGAGCCCACGCCCGATGTGCCCGATGCCGTGGTGGCCCCAGACCTCATCGCCCTTTCCGTCAAGGAAGCTCGGGTGCTCCTGAGCGACTTTGCGCTCGAACTCGGCGAGGTGTCGGTCGTGACCGGCACTTACACCGATGCTGCCATCATCGAGCAGGACCCATCGGCGGGGACCGACGTGGACCCGGGCATGGCGGTCAACGTTATCAGCGGTCCCGCCGCTGCTGCTACGGTGGTCGCTGCTGCTAAGGGGGAAGAGCGCCGGCGGTGATTCACGTCCGCCAGCCGAAGTCGCTCATGCCCGACTGGGAGCACGACGCGGTCGTCACGGCATTTTACGCCCGGAGGAGTCCCCCGGACGGTGGGCGTGGAGCACGACCTCGATCTACCCACGTCCCGAGGGACCCGACGGGCCGCTTCCCGGGAACATGATCGGGACAATCACGTGCGACGACCGCTCGCGTCACGTCGTTGTTGTCTTCTTCGACGCTCCCGCCCGATAGGCCATTTGGCACGCTTCAGGGATATTAGTTGAGCCGCGCTCCGGCGTGAGGCCTCCTTCACCGCCCTCCGGTGTACGTGGAGCGAAATCGGCGGATCCCGATCCGTGCGTTTGCCTAGTGGGACGAGGCGCGTCCCGGCTTCTGCGAGGTCGACCTGAACGCCCACGACGGAGGGATCTCCTACGGCGAGCTACCGCTGCTCGCGTCCTTGATCCCGGCACAGACAGAACGGATGCCCGGCAGGATCCGCGAAGACCTGGAAGTTGTCGACGGAGTCGACGTCCGCAGCGGCTGGCTTGAGCACTTTCGCTCCGAGCGACATGACACGATCGTGGGCGGCCGCGAGGTCCTCGACCCACAGGTCGAGGTGGATCTGCTGCTCGGGCGTGCCGTCGGGCCAGTCGGGGCGGGACGTGGTTGGGCGCCAGCTGAACACCGACCCGCGGTTCGCCGTCGACCATCACCGTATGCCAGTCATCCTCAGCATCGACCGTGCCGTCGAGCACGCCGGCCCAGAAGGTGCTCTCAGCCGCGAGGTCTGCGGCGTCGAACACGACGACCTGACGATTGATGCGCATCCCGCCAACCCTTCTAGTGAAGTCCGGCGTTGATCGCAGATCGCTTCAGGAGGCATCCCGATCGTACTTCATGCCTTCGACGCTCCGCATGGAGCGGCGAAGCAACACTGTGGTGTCCGAGTGTTCGGAAATGTTCCTCGAAGACTGCTTGGAGGACTCGGCCCGAACGTACGATCTGGCCGATGAGTTCACAGCCTGACTTCTGGCTGATCGAGTGCGACACGTTGTGGCTGCACGTCCCGCCCGCAATCGCCTGCACGATCATCGCAGGGCCTGCTGAGATGCTGAGCCCCGGGCGTGAGCAGTGGCTCGTTCGGACCGATCCGCCGGTCTTCGAATCGGACGGCACCATGACGGACCGGGTCCTCGTTGATCGCCATCCGGCGACCTTCCGAGAAGGTGACGACTGGTCCATACCCTGCACTGGGGCGTATTCCCTAGCGCCTTCCGTTCCGGAAGACAAGCGCCGCTTCACGAAGGACGACTGGGTCGGAGGTCACAAGATCACGGTGACGACCCGTCCGGAGATGCACGGCGTGCAGACGCCGGAGAGTTGATCAGGGAGGGGCCTCCCGCCTGGGCGAGTGCTGGCGAATCTACCTTGACCGCCTTGACTTCGGCTGCGGGAGCGGCGAATCGTTGGGTATGCGTCGATCGTTTGTCGGCCTCGTCGTTGGCGCCATGACTCTGACGGCGTTTGGCCTCGGCTACGTCGCCGGGCAGGGCGCCGACGACACGCAAGTACCGAATCTCCTCGGCTCGGGCACCGAGAACGGTGGACAGGCGGCGGCGCGAGAGGCCCTAACGGAGGCTGGTCTTCGCCTCGGTCGGGTTGGGCGCTCTTACTGCGCTCCAGACGAGCACGGCTTGGTCGTACGTCAGACGCCGTCAACCGGAAAGACGGTGCCGGTAGATTCGACTGTGAACATCGTGATCGGCGACGACGGCACGCACCTGATAGGTCTTTCCGGGACGGCCGATCCTTGTCTCCCTGGGGAACAGAATCCCGCGGGGCAACCGCCGCGGAAGTAACGCCCGGAATCAAACGTGGTGGTCTGGCGACGCCTCGCTTGGGTGCGTAAGTCTTCACACGTGTACCTAGAGGGGCTTGCGCATCGTAACTATGTCCAACGCCTCGACGGCGAGCGATGCGGCGTCCTCTGGATACACGTGTAGGGGTCGAAAACCCCGATCACCTTCACTCGGCAACCGGATCATCACCTCCGGCATCCGAAAGAGCGGCTGCTAGGAACCGATAGGTCCACTCCTCGGCGAACTTCCGGGAATCGGCGAACACGACCTGGACCTCGGGGTACCGAACCTGCAGCCGGGCGAGCCCGTCGGCGATGAATGCGGCCGGAACGTGCTCAAGCTTGAAGAGGGCGGAGTACCGCCCCTCGACCACGACCGCAGCTCTTGCGACCTCGCCCAACCGTTGCATCTGGAAGGCCATGGTTCCGTCGGAGAGCGAGGCCACGAGGTTCTCGAGGGTCTTCCGCTCGACGACCGCGATCGTGTCCGGGCCGTTGGCGACCCCGTAGTCCCCGGCCGCAAGCGCCCCCCGCTCCATCTCGATGTCGCGTCCGGCGAACCGGTAGGGGTAGCGCTCCCTGGTGTCGATGAGAACCCTGAAACCCGAAGGGAGCGCTCGCGCACGGGGGATGCGTGCTCCGGGGTTTGCGGCTCTGGCCGCCTTCTGGGTCTGCCAGAAGATCGCCGGACGACCCCGCGTCTCGGTGAACACGAACTGGGAACGGGAAAGGCGTGGGCGAGCGAGCACCAGGTCGATCACCGGACCCCGCCGACGGATGGAGGAAACGCGAACCTCCTCCACGATCTGGGCGTCCTCGGGCCACCCCCCTTCGAAGCGATGACAGTAGATACGAGCCGAGCGGGGCCAGGTGTCGCGGGCCTTGAGCACGAGACCACCCTCGATCGGCAGGTGAAGCAGGTAGGGCAGCTTGCTGTCTTCCTCGGGGTTGCGCCCGATCAGGAAGACATCCTCGCTCACGGCCTCACGCAGCCAGGTACTCGTTGATGCCGGGGAGGACCTCCCGCCTTCGGATCTCCTTGTCAGCAGACGCCGGTGGGTCGGTTCCGCAGGCATCGGGGGGAGCGAGCCCGATCCCCCGGTGGGGTCGGTGCGAGTTGTAATGGGAGGTGTAACGGCGAAGGAGCCGGTCGAGATGGCGGCGAGAGAGCACGAGGGTCCGGTCCAAGATCTCGGTCCGAACCGTGCGCACCCAGCGCTCCGCGTTCGCGTTGGCCTTCGGAGCCCGGATCGGCGTGAGGATCACCCAGGCACCCTCGGTGTCGAAGACGTCGTCGAAGGAGCGGGTGTACTTGGAGTCGCGATCGCGGATCAGGTGATGAACGCCGACAGGTGGTTCCTCCGCCATGTAGAGGTTGCGAGCCTGCTGGGTGGTATAGGCGGCGTCAGGCTTTCGGGTCGAGCTCATCACGCGCACCCGACGCGTGCCGTCCTCGATGAAGAACAGGACGTAGAGGGTCTGAAGGAAGGCGGTCTCTACGGCAAAGAAGTCGCAGGCCAAGATCCCATCTGCCTGAGCCCGTAGGAACTCTGACCACGAGGGGCCGTCCTTTCGGGGAGCCGGCCCGAGGCCACTGCGCCGAAGCAGTGAGCGGATCGTCGTGGCTCCGACCTGGATGCCCAGACCCCGGAGCTCGCCCTGGATCCGCAGGCATCCCCAGCGTGGGTTCTCCCTGGCCACGCGAAGGATCAACTCACGGACATCGCTCGAGAGCCTCGGGCGACCTATCGGTTTCCTCAGGTAGGTCCACTTGCGCCTGATGAGCTCTTGGTGCCAGCGAAGGAGCGTCGCAGGTTTGACGAGGAACGATAATTGCCGTTCCGCCGGAAGCATCCGGGCTGCTGCCGCCAGGAGGACCTTGTCCGAACGCTTGAGCTTCGGCCGCCCGGCCTTTCTCCCGAGCACCTTGATCTGGTGACGAAGGACAAGGATCTCAATCTCGCGCTCACGCTCATCTCCTG
>WNGF01008653.1_pt1 | contig 11912 bp, 13 predicted proteins | sample 5400641 | NCBI WGS metagenome assembly WNGF01 (sample SAMN13153371, study PRJNA577476) | soil metagenome | isolation source: 80 cm soil or saprolite under grassland replicate 2 | place: USA:California | collected 2016-06-15 | reverse complement strand
CATGTCCGAGTTTCTCGCCGAGAGCGGGCCGGTTGCCGAGCGGCATCCTGTTCGCGTTCGTGTGGCCTACCACGACGCCTGTCACCTGGCCCACGCCCAGGGGATCAGGCGCGAGCCGAGGGAACTCCTTCGCTCCGTGCCCGGCCTGGAGCTGCTCGAGCCGCCCGAATGGGAGATCTGCTGCGGCTCGGCCGGGCTCTACAACATCCTTCAGCCCGCGGCCGCGGACCGGTTGGGCCGACGGAAGGCCGATAACCTGCTCTCAACCGGTGCCGAGGCGATCGCCGCAGGGAACCCTGGATGCACCCTCCAGATCGCTGCACACCTGGAGGCGATGGGCCGGCCCATGCCCATCCACCATCCGGTGCAGATCCTGGACGCGTCGATCCGGGGAGTCCGCCTCGAATCTGTGAGCCGTTCCTAGTCGCTCCCGAACCTGGGAGCTCGCCCTTCCAGGAACGCCGCCACAGCCTCGCGGTGGTGTTCGCTCTGGACGGCCCGGGTCTGGGCGTCGGCCTCGCGATCGAGCTCATCCTCGAAGGGGGTTTCGAGTGCCTCCTCGATGAGTCCCTTGATCAGCGCCACGGCGGTGGGGGAGTGCTGGGCTACCCGGCGGGCCAGCGCCCCGGCTTCGGAAAGGAGGACGTCGGGCTCCACGACTCTGTCGACCAACCCGATACGAAGGCCCTCTTCCGCCTCGACCATCCTGGTCGACCACACCAGGTCCTTGGCACGGGAAGGTCCGACGAGCCGGGCGAGCCGGTGAAGCCCGCCGAGGTCCGGGATGAGGCCGTACCGAGGCTCGAGCATGGCGAGCTTCGCGTCGGGGGCGACCACGCGGAGGTCGCACGCGAGGGCGAGCTGAAGGCCCGCTCCCAGCGCATGCCCGCGGACAGCGGCCACGCTGGGCTTGGGCATACGGGCCAGGGAACGGAACGGCCGCTGGGCGGAGCGAACGAAAGAGTGGAATCCGCCGTCCCCGGATGCCTGGGCGGCCAGCCTGGCCGGCTCTTCGATGAGCGAGAGGTCGATCCCCGCGCAGAACGAGGGTCCATCGCCGGTCACGAGGACTGCGCGGATACCAGGATCGGCGGCGGCTCGTTCGGTCGCCTCGCCGAGCTCGGTGAACATGGCCTGATTCACCGCGTTGCGCTTGTCCGGCCGGGCTAGGGTGATGGTGGCCAGGCCGCCCTCGACTGCGTACCGGATGGTCTCGAACTCGCCCACGAAACCCTCCACGAGGTTTGACGCGGTGGAACCTATACCATCGAGCGGTGACCGGAGCGTCTGTTGAGACAGTGTGCATGTTGTGTGGGCGTCCCACCTACGACCCGGACAAGAAGGAGCGGCCTTGGAGCCGCGGGGTGTCCGGCGGTCGCCAGGTGCTGATCTGCCCGCAATGCCAGACCGATCGGTCAGACTGGATGGCGACCCTGGAACGGTGCGAACGCTGCGGGAGCACCCGGCTGTCAGCCATGCTCGGCGAGGTGGTTTGCAGGCAGTGCGGTCTGGTCGCAGGGACGCTCGAACGGGAGGACCCCCTGATCGGCTGAGTGCGGGTCTTCGGCTCGCCCCCTTCCTGTTGACACGCGCCGGATCGTGGGGTTGACCACAGAAATGAGTCGGGTCTTCGCCCTCACCTTTTCCCCGGACCCTTCCTAGGAGGAATCGCGGCGTCTTGCATCTGGTCGTTCGGTGGATGGCGTCGGCCACTTCACCGAGACCGACGTGTGGACGTTCCAGCTCGATTACCTGGACGAGAACGGCAACCCCGATGGCCAGATCGACGCAACGGGGAGATTCACCGAATGGGACGGAGGCAATGGACTGTTCGATGAGGAAGGGAACCCCATCGGGAAGGCCGAGTTCACATTCACGCTGAATGGGAAGGGGACCCTCCTTGCCACAGGCGAGTCGTTCAGTTTCCATGCGCTTTCACACGCGAACTTCCATCAGTTCGGCGATCTCAAGGTGAGCTTCGACAAGGCCCACTGGGGCTAGCTCCAGCTCTGGGAACAGAACGAGTGGAGCCTCTTCGGGGGCCCCACTCGTTTACTGTGGAGAGGAGAAGCGGGCGCTTAGCTCAGCGGAAGAGCGCCGCCCTTACAAGGCGGAGGACCCAGGTTCGAAACCTGGAGCGCCCACTGAGAAACGCCCTGGCAAGAAGGTGGTCATCACCGTTTGAGGCGCCGACGGGTCCCTCGAGTGGACGCGACCAGGGTGTCGGGACGGGTCAGCGGGGCTTGCGGGCCTTCACGATGACGCTTGTCGCCACGCAGCCCTGGCGGTCCGGCGGGATGAGGCGGTGCATCAGAGCGAGGAGCTCGGGCGTGAACAGCGGGAACAGCGATGCGTGTTCGATGCCGAACGCGACGTGGTGGCCCACCGAAAGGTCTGCGAACCCCACCTTCTCGAGCTTCCGGGCGAAGACACGCTCCGCCATGGCACCGGAGACTCAGCCAGCCCAGGCGCTGTCGCTCGTGAGGATCTCCGGGGGGAGCTCGTCGTCCACGACCAGGTCGGCGAGACAGAGGCGTCCGCCCGGACGGAGCACGCGGTGGATCTCGGCCAGCGCTCTGGACTTGCGGGCCGAGAGGTTCAGGACGCCGTTCGAGATCACAACGTCCACGGCTTCATCGACAAGGGGGATCGACTCCATCTCCCCCGCGACGAACTCGGTCCATCCCGACACACCGGACTGGGCCGCGTTCGCCCGGGCCCGGTCGCGCATCTCATCCAGCATGTCGAGGCCGATCGCACGGCCGGAGGGCGCGACCCGGCGGGCCGCCATGATCGTGTCGATCCCACCTCCGGACCCGATGTCGAGCACCGTTTCTCCAATGCGGAGCTCGGCATGGCGGACGGGGTTCCCGACCCCCAGGGCCCAGTCGATCGCGCCGCGGGGGATTTCCTCCAGTTCCTCATCGGAGTACAGCCGCCGCGCCACGGGGTCGCCACCCCCCGACGGGATGGCGGCGTAGGCGGCGCGGACGGCTTCCTTGATGTCCGACTGGAACAGCAGGTCTTGGTGCGCTTCCCCCATCTAGATCTCCTCCAGGAACCGCTCCAGCCGCTCCCGCACGTGGGGAGGGAGCTCGTCGCCCTCACTCGACGCGAGCATCGCCTGCAGCTCCTTCGCGAACTCCATCTCCCCGCAGCATTTGCGGCAGAACGCCATATGCCTGTCCACACGCCCCAGGTCCTCAGCCGAGAGGGATCGGTCCAGATACTCCCACAGTTGCTGGACTGCCTTGGAGCATGGGATCAGGCCGGTGGGCAGCTCGCTCATTGGCTAGTCTCCCTCGCCAACAGTCCGGTGGCCTCGGCATAGCTCCACATCTCGCGCTCGAACAGCTTCCGGCCGCGATGGAGCTGGGCGAGCACCGTTCCGATCGGCAGGTCTAGCATCCGGGCGATCTCCTTCGTGGCGTAGCCATCGATGTAGCAGAGCACGAGCGGCGCCCGGTAGATGGCCGGGAGGCGCTGGACCACCTCGTGAATGTCCTCGCGACCGAACGCCCGCAGGAAGTCCAAATGCAGCGTGTCCGAGTACGGGAGGGGGTCATCTTCGGCGATCGTGCGGTACAGCGAGAAGTCCTCGATGTCGTCCACTCCGACCTCCTGCACTGTTCGCGCGGCCTTGCGGAGCCGGTCGCGAAAGGCGTTCACCAGGATGGACTGGAGCCACTTCGGGCCCGCGCCGCGCTCGTGCAGCGACCCGAACGAGCGGTACGCATTCAATAAGCACTCCTGCACCAGATCCTCCGCCTCGTCGCCGGCCAGTCGCCGGGCGAGGGAGTAGAGGCGCGGCAGGTTCTCCCGCGCGAGGACCTCGAATGCCTCGCGGTCCCCGGCCTGCACCTGCTCGGTTCCCTCCCTCGCTCGCTCGATGGCTCCATCCCCCCTGAAAGACGAGCCCGCGACCGAACTTATTGCATCCACGTGGAAACGCAATGGCGCGTGCCGGCTCGCCGTCTTCATCGGGTGACGGAGGACGGCGCACGACCGTCCGGAGAAAAGGAGGAGCGATGGCAGCGACCACGATCCGCAACGGTGTCGACGTCGACCGGCTGATCCATACCATCGATGCGATCAAGGGCGACGCGGGAGTCGCGGCGTTCACGTTCAAGACCACCACCACATGGGAGGAGGGCGGCACCAGCAAGTCCGAGATCACGTCATTCCGCCACATGGGTCAGGAGGTGGAGCACGCCGGGCGCCACGTCTTCACGGGGGACGAGCCCGACGTCCTCCTGGGCCGGGACCGCGGCCCCAACGCGGTCGAGCTCGTGCTCGCTGCCCTCGGGTTCTGCTACTCGGTGGGCTTCGCCTACAACGCCGCGGCCATGGGCTACGAGCTGGAGGAACTCTCATACGAGATCGAGGGCGACCTGGACCTGCGGAACTTCGTCGGCATCCCCGACGGGCCCCGGCCGGGCTTCACCGAGATCAGGGTGAAGGGCACGGCCAAGGCCCGGAACGCGACCAGGGAGCAGCTCGAGGAGCTGTGCCGATACGTTCAGGACACCTCGCCGGTGGGGGACATCCTGACCAGGCCGGTTCCGGTGAAGGTCTCTCTGTCGGTTCGATGATCCGAGCAGAACCGGGTGGGCGGCCGCGGTGCCGCCCACCCCTTTCCATCGCAGTCCGCTGGGACTCCATGCGCAATGGCCGGGCTGCCAAAGTTCGTCTTCTGGAGATGGAATGGGAAAGACGCTCACCTACGCCCAGCGATACCTGCGGTGGTGGGCACCGGTGCTGGCGCCCACCGCCCTGCGCCTGCTCGACCTCATCCAGGATGGCCTGAGAGCCCGGCCCCCCGGTGTGATCCTCGACGTCGGGACGGGGACGGGAACGCTGGCCGTCGCCGCCCGGACGCGGTGGCCGCGAGCCCGGGTCATAGGAATCGATCCCGATGCAGAGATGCTCGCGGTCGCGCGGTCAGAAGCGGACCGGACCTTCGGCCGGGACCACCGTGTCGAGTTCCTGTCCGGCACGGCCTCGGCGATCCCTCTCCCCGACGGATCGGTGGATGCTCTGGTGTCCTCGTTCGTCTTGCAGCTCGTGGGGGACCGAGCAGCGGCGTGGCGAGAGGCATGGAGAGTGCTGCGGCCAGGCGGCGTCGTGGCCGTCGTCTCGTGGCGGGGTGACACGCCGGCCTTTCGCCCCCAGGGGGTCTTCGATCGCACGCTGGCAGAATTCGGCCTGGCGAGTGGCAATGGCAGCTCGCACCCGGGCGGGCTGGGATCCCCCTCCTCCGCGGCTGCCGAATTGAGGACGGCCGGCTTCCGTGATGTCGAGAGCCATTTGGAACCGCTCGGATACCGGTTCGAGCCCCAGTTCTTCATGGGGTGGAAGGAGCAACTCGACGAGCGGCGGCTGTTCGACTCGCTCGATGGGTCAGCACGAGAGCGTCTCCATATCGCGCTGCGCGAGCGGTTGTCGGGACTCACTCCCGACGAGCTCGTTCGTCACGACCCCGTCGTGTACGTCACCGGCAGACGATCGGGATGACCGCAGCCGTCCGGCAAGAAGGCGCGGATGCCATGCGGAGCCGTACAGAACCCGCTGGGAGAGCTCCATCTCGATCGCTCGGCTCACCGACCAACCACTCGTGGTCAACCATCGGTTGATCGTGCCGGCGCCCGGCCTCCGGTTACATCGATTGAGGGTCCCGGATCACCCGGTAGCGCAGGTGGGTCGCGAACGGGCCGTCCCTGACCGAAAGCTTCTCGAGTCGGATCCCGTCCGGCAGCGGATCGAAGAGCCGCACACCGCCGCCGAGGAGATACGGGGCAAGGTGGATCAGGATCTCGTCGCACAGCCCGGCGGACAGCGCTTGCTTCCCGGGTGAGGCACCGCCGAGCTTGATGTCCTTGTCACCAGCTACGGCGCGCGCCTGGCGGATCGCGCTCTCGATCCCGTCGGTGACGAAGGTGAGGTTCGAGGGCCCGCGTGGGTAGTCGGCGGGGGGATCGTGCGTGAGCACGAAGACCGGCACCCCGTTCACCGGGTGGCGGCCGCCCCAACCGTTGGTGATCTCGTAGGTCCGCCGCCCGAAGATGAAGGCGCCGCTCTCGGTGAACATGCGCTCCACCTGGTCGCGGTTGGCGTCCGGCTCGGGCCGGAACAGCGGATCGCGGTACTCCTCCTGCCCCGAGAAGTACCAGTCGAAGAGGTGCATGCCGCCGTGTCGACCGAGCGGGTCGGCTCCGCCATCGTCCGGGCCAGCGACGAACCCGTCGAGGGACATGGACATGTCGATGACGACCTTCGTCATAGGAACCTTTCCTTGATATCCGGAGCGTCCATGCGCGCTTGGTGGTGTCCGGCTCGGCCACTTTGCTCCGGCTCATTGTCGCACCGCACCGGATTCGCCACCGCCTATCGCCACGCCCGGTCGGCTTCCAGCCGCTCCTGGGCCTCGTTCAGTCGATCGGCCACCCCCTCGAGCAAGCCGAGACGATCAAGGAACTCATCGGAGTCGCCTACTGAGGAGTGCGCCCCTCAACCCCAAACCACCTGGTGATACCTGGCAGCGCTTAGACGCTGCGGGAGGACCGGTTGGCCCGGGCTGATGCATCCAGCGGCGCAAACAGCACTGAGCACGTGCGTCAGCAGGCCCAGCCGCCACCCTCATGCCTTCGCAAGGCTAGGGACGAGGCCGCAGACACGTCGCCAGGTCCTTCGAGGAACTCTCCCTTTTCTCTCCGGCCACTCGCCCTTTCCCGTTTCCTCCCTCCGGGGGAAGACCGGTCATCACGGGACGAACCATCCTAGGCCCACAGGAATGCGGGAAGCCGCGCATCCAGGGCCACCCCTCAGGAGATTCCCGCGCCGAACGAGTAGTGATGGCCCTACGGTTCGAATCCGCTGAGGTCGGGCCCTGGGGGGCGCGGCCCGATAAGGTCCTGTTGTCGCGACAGGCGTGCCACATGCGTGCCACAGAAGACGTACAAGTAGATCAGAACCCACGGCAACGCAGCTAATCGCTTTCGTCGTCTGACCTCGGCTTTTCTGGATCTCCGCTCGTAGAGGCTTCGTCTTCTTCGCCCTTACAAGGCGGAGGTCGGTGGTTCGAAACCACCAGCGCCCACCAGAAGGTGCGCACCGCCGAGCGCGGCCCGCCGGGTCGAGGGCCGTCGTGGGCAAGTACACCTCGGTCGCGATCCTGGCCGGCCAGGACGTCGATACCCATCCTCGAGTCGAACCCCGGGCAGCGGGCGTTGGGCTTCGGCGCGCCGCTCGGACCCGGTCAGGTGGCCTTCGCGATCCCGGGTCGAGCCAGGACAGGGGTGGGAGGTGCTCTCAGGGCGCGTGTCGATGTCGTCGCCGTTCCCAACTCGCTCAAGACGTGGGGCTCGAGCGGCGACCAGCCGTCGGCCGCCGTCCTCGGCCAGGGTCTCGTCGTCTGACTACGCGGACGCCGGAGGGCAAGCCGTTGACCGAGGAGTCCGCGTCGGACAACAGCCGCGTCGTGATCCCGCCGTAACTCGGATCCGGGCTAAGGTGGCGCCGATGGACAACTCGATTCGCGTGATGGTCGAGCGGGGCAAGAAGAAGCGGACGGTCGCGTCGGCGTTCGACTGGTCCGGCTGGGACCGCAGCGGGAAAGCCGAGGAATCGGCGCTCCAGGTGCTGGAGGCCTACCGATCGCGCTACGCGAAGGTGGCGGCGCTGGCTGGACTCTCCGACGAGTTCCTCGCGGCGCGCGAGCTGACTGTCGTGGAGCGGCTCGAAGGCATCGGCATGACCGACTACTACGGCGTCTCGGGCCGATCGGCCGGGCCGGAGCAGGATCAGATGACCAAGGCCGAGTGCGAACGAAAGGTCGCCCTGCTCCGCGCCTCCTGGAGGTACTTCGATGACGTCGCCGCGCGCGTTTCACATGAGCTGCGGAAGGGTCCGCGGGGCGGGGGACGCGAACGGGACGAGATCGTGCACCACGTCAACGGCTCCGAGATCGTGGAGTTCGCGAGGAAGGTCGGCGTGCGCTCGTCGCCCGACGCCTGGCGGGACCCCGACGATCTGCACGCCCACCGCGACGCGTTCTGCGCGGCGATTCGCGAGACCAACGCCCGCGGGGCCGCGGCGGGGTCGTGGTGGACGGTCCAATTCCTGATCCGCCTTGCGCCTGGCACATGCTCGACCATGCGTGGGAGATGGAAGACCGGGACCTGTCCTGAGGGCCGGAGTCCCGATGGCACACCTCAGCCGATGGGCCTGTCGCCCGAGCGGTCCCAAGGCCCGATGACCTGGGGGAGCACGGCATGACCCAACGAGCCGAGGATCCCCGCTCCGGGAGAGACGCCCGCGGACTACTGGACGAACACGAGATACCAGGACGAAGCGCGCGACTCCTACGACGACGCGATCGCGCTCTTCTACCAGCATGTTCCGCCCGAGCTCGCGGCGGAGGCGCTGAAGTGGGGAAGGCCACAATCCGAAGCACGGATGCATGAACGTCGCCGCTAAAGGCGTGGCCCGACGTGCCGACGCGCGTTCTCCTCTGTCGAGAAGATCGGCTGTTCCCGGTCCCCTTCCTTCGCCGCGTCGCCAGGGGCGCCTGGGCATCACCCCGGATGAGATCGACGGTGGACACACCCCGGCCCTCAGCCGTCCGAAGGAGCTGACGGACTGTCCCGAGGCGTACCGCGTCTCGATCGCCCGCCACGAACCGGGCGCTCGGTCACGAGGCGTCGATGCTTGAGTTTGAATACCGCCCATGAGCCGCGTTGAGGTCCGCGACCTCGGCGAGCCCGAGGCATTCGTGAACTATCCGCTGGGTGCCACCTACCAGGTTCGCCTGGCCCAGACAGCATCAGCCGCCACGTCCTCCAGCCTGGCTGGAGTTGGAAGGAGCATGCCCAGCCCTCGATCGGAACCTCCTCGTGCGAGCTCTACCACCGCGGCGTGGTCCTCAGCGGACGGATGGGCATACTGATGAGGGTGAGGAGCTCATCGTCGGCTCCAACCAGGTGTTTGACCTACCCCCCGGGCACGTGACATGGGTGGAGGGCGACGAGGTGCTGGAGATGGTCGACTGGGCCGGCGGCGCCGGATTCGACACGCGGCCCGGTGGGGAAGCGCGTGCGATGGCCACCATCCTGTTCACCGACGTCGTCGACTCCACCGCCCTCGCGCGCGACGCCGGCGACGCGTCGTGGAAACGGACCGTGGCCATGCACGAGGATGTCGTCCGCAGCGTGCTGGCCGGTTTCGGCGGCCGCGAGGTCGAGACCGCGGGCGACTCGTTCCTGGTCGTCTTCGACAGTGCCGAGGGCGCCATCCGCTGCGGACTGGCACTGGTCGAAGCCCTTGGCGCGATCCAGTTCCCCATCCGCGTCGGCATCCACAGCGGCGAGGTGGTCATGAGCGGCGACGACGTCCGGGGCTTGGCGGTGCCCGCCGCGGCCCGCATCGTGGCCCGGGCGGGAGCCGGCGAGGTCCTCGTGTCGGGGATCACTCGGGACATTGCCGAGGGGGCCACGGGATTGAGGTTCGAGTCTCGGGGCCGACACCGCCTCAAGGGTCTGGAGCGAGAGCACGAGCTGTTCGCCGCGGGATCGGCCGCCGGATAGGCGTCCGCCGACAGCTTCCTGGGCCACCGGACCGCGGCCAGGTGCGGATCAAGATGCACGAGACGGACGAGAACCAACTGGTCAGGCGAATCAGTCGGGGTATTCGAATCGCGTTCCGGGGACGAGGCAATCCCAAGGCGGAAGCCGGCCTCGCTCTGTTTGTGCCGGCCACATGGCTCGATGTACGGTCGAGCTCATTAGGTCGAGGCACCGGCGGAAAGAGGTGAGCGAGCGTGGCGCGGGAGAAGGGGCATCATCAGCCTGAGGCCCTGAAGCACCGCCACAAGCTCGATCACGTCCCATTACCTGCATCGGGGAGAGGACTGGGGACACCTGCTTCCACCCACGCTCACGAGCACAACCACCCCGCACTGGAGCCCGTGCACATCCCGCATCGTGATGTGGACAAGGAGCATCGGCGGGAGGCACACGTCCACGACCACGCACTCCCGCAGAGTCGCCCGCGCAAGCGCGACGATGATCGCGTCATCTGCGTACACGGTGGTCGTGTACTTGACCCCGCTCATCTGAATGGCGCGCCGCCCGGTGTGGAGGAGTCCGATCCTGGCGAGGCCAATGGGTGATCGATCGGTCGTGACCCCCAAGGCGGGGGTGAGAGGAGGAGCGTCATGGGAACGGTGCTCAATCCGTATCTGAACTTCCGCGGCCAGACCCGCGAGGCGATGCACTGGTACCAGGAGGTGTTCGGTGGCGAGTTGACCCTGTCGACCTTCGCCGAGCTGCACGGCTCGATGGATCCGAGCGAGGACGACCTGATCATGCACGCGGACCTCCAGGGGCAGGACGGGATCCGGTTCATGGCTGCCGACGTGCCGAGCCGGATGGAGTACGCGCCGGGCAGCAACAACTTCTCGATGTCCCTGAGCGGCGAGGACGAGGCCCAGCTCCGGGGCTACTTCGACAAGCTGTCGAACGGCGGGAACGTGCTGATGCCCCTGGAGAAGGCCGCCTGGGGCGACACGTTCGGGATGTGCACGGACCGGTTCGGCATCACGTGGCTGGTCAACGTCAACGCGCCCAGGGAGTAGCGGTCGAATTCGACACCGCCCAGGACTACCGCTTCCTCTGCGGGTAGACAGTCTCGCCCCGGGCGAGCATGGCGACGAACCCCTCCAGCAGTCGGGCCCGCGTGTCCGCCCGCTTGGCGGTCCGCAGCCAATACAGGATCGCGTAGCGGTTCTGGCTGCTGAGGGCGTCGAACGTCGCCAGGGCCGCCGGGTCGGCGGCCAGGGCGGCGGCGAGCTCCGGTCGGACCTCGATCTCCTGCGAGCCGGGGTACGCAGCCGAAGGCCCCGTTCGGACGATTCGTGTGGGCTACCGCGAGGTCGAGAGCGTGGTCCGCGAGCGACCAGACGTCGCCATGGCGGCGATGCGCGTGCTGGCCAAGCGGCTCGCCGAGGCATCACGCCAGCACGGTGAGGTTGAGGAAGAAGTCTGAGCGCTCACCTGCATCATTTGGATACTAGGTGCCATTCAGGTCGTGTATCGCTCACGCGACAACGGCTCGCAGCCGCAAGCTATTCCGAAACCGTTTGTCATGGGTTCTAGACGACGGGAGCGCCGAATGAGTCGGGTCAGGTGCCCCTTGTAGTTTCGGGCTGTCCCGCATTTGTCCCGCGAGCGAACGCGAAACGTTGCGAAACGATGAGCAACGTTGAGCAATCAAAACGCCTGGTCAGAAGCCGTTTTCGACCATCCCCGCAGGTAGGCGGATCGGGCCCTCGCGCCCTTACAAGGCGGAGTTGCGTGATCCCCGATGGGCCTGGTTGCCTTTGCGGCGAAGGGCGGGTGCCACCCAGGGCTGGGTGCTGCTGCGACGGGCCTTGGCCGTTCCGACGAGGCATCGGCGCCGTTATCCTTGGCCTGAACCCTCTGCAGAGCGTCAGAGGTCTGTAAGGCGCGTGCAAAATGTGACGTCCGCGCCTCCTTATCCGGAAACCTCCTTCATCGGAAGAACGGTGCGGAGACCGATCGTGGGGGAGGAGGCGGTTCCTTACTCCAAGCAAGGGCGGGAGGACGTCGGCTGAAGCGGTAAGGTAAGGAACTGGATCTGACAGGAGCCATCAGCCTGGAAAGGAGACCCGGATGCTGACCCTCAACACCGTCATGATCGGCTCGGACGACCCCAAGTCTTTGAGCGAGTTCTACACCAAAGTGCTCGGCAAGCCGGGGTGGGAAGACAGCGCGTACGTGGGCTGGCAGGCCGGCAGCTCGTGGCTGATGATCGGTGAGCACTCGGAGGTCAAGGGGCGGAACGAGATGCCCGGACGGATCATCCTGAACTTCGAGACGCCGGACGTGAAGGGCGAG
>WNGF01018904.1_pt1 | contig 11915 bp, 10 predicted proteins | sample 5400641 | NCBI WGS metagenome assembly WNGF01 (sample SAMN13153371, study PRJNA577476) | soil metagenome | isolation source: 80 cm soil or saprolite under grassland replicate 2 | place: USA:California | collected 2016-06-15 | reverse complement strand
TCGTGGACCTCACGGGCAACGGCACCCTCCGCTATGGGCCGGTGCGCGATCCGATCAAGAGCCTGGTCGAGTGCGGCATCGGAGACGACGTCGAGACCGTGGTCATCGACGGCGCCGTGCGCATGCGGAATCGTGTGATCCCCGGGGTGGACATGGTCGCGCTGCGCCGGGACGCGCAGGAGGCGGGCGAAGGCGTGTGGGCCCGCCTCCAGGACTGGGACCCCCTCGGCCGCCGCGCCGAGGAGATGAGCCCGTGGTCGTTTCCGCTGACCGACTCCGGAGGGAGGACCGAGCATGCGAAGTGACAGGCTCATCGCGACGGCCGCCACGGTCATGGTGCTCCTGGTGGCGAGCGCGCCTGCCCGCGCGCAGGCGCCCTATCCGACGCGCCCCATCGAATGCGTGATCCCGTTCGCCCCGGGCGGCCCCACCGACACGGCCATTCGCATCATCCAGCCGCAGCTCTCGGCGAACCTCGGGGTGCCGCTGGTCCTCGTCAACAAGGCGGGCGGCGGGGGGGCCATCGGCATGGACGCGGTGGCCAAGGCCAAGCCGGACGGCTACACGCTGGCCGCCACCGTCCGCTCCACCGTGACGATTCTTCCCGCCACGCAGCCCGACGTCACGTACAAGCCGTCCGACTTCGCCGTCATCGGCGCCTATGCCGTGGACTCGCAAGTCGTGCTGGTCAAATCGGGCTCGCCCTGGAAGACGCTGGAGGAGCTGGTCGAGTTCGCGAAGAAGAATCCCGGCAAGCTCTCGTACGGCACGGCGGGGCTCGGCACGAACAGCTTCTTCACCATGGAGTTGCTCAAGCTCACCTACGGCCTCGACATGACCCATGTGCCCTTCGGGGGGTCGGGACCGGTGAAGAACGCGGTGCTCGGTGGGCACGTCCAGGTGGGCGCGGCATCGCTGAGCCCGATGCTGTCGGTGCTGCGGAGCGGCGACGTCGTCGCCCTCGCCACCAGCGCGACCAAGCGGATTCCCTCCATCCCCAGCGTGCCGACCATGACCGAGAAGGGCCAGCCCGACGCGTCGTTGAGCACGTGGGCGGAGCTCTACGCGCCCGCCAAGACGCCGAAGGCCATCGTGGAGCGCCTCGCCCAGGCCCTCGAGAAGACCATGAAGGACCCGGCGGTGGTGAGCGCGATCGAGAAGGCCGGCCTCGTGGTGGAGTACCACGGCCCGGAGGAGACGCTCAAGCTGATCCAGCGCGAGAACGAGATCGTGACCCGGCTCGCCAAGCAGCTCGGTCTCGGGAAGTAGTGCGCGGCGCCGATCGCGTCAGCTCCTTCGTTCTCGTCGTCTTCGCTCTCGTCGCCGTCAACGAAGCCCGCAAGCTCCGCCTCGGCAGCCTGGGGTCCCCCGGCCCCGGATTCGTGCCCCTCTGCCTGGCCGTGGCGCTCGCGCTGGTGGGAATGATCCTCCTCTGGCATGCCCTCAGAGAGCCGGCGCTCCCGGCCCCGCCCGCGGAGCCGGGAGCGCGCTGGAAGTCCGTGGTGAGCCTGGCCGCCCTCGTCGCCTACACGTTCGCCCTCGAACCGGCGGGCTTCGTGCTGGCCACCGCGGCGCTCCTGTTCTTCTTCTTCCGGGTGCTGGACGGCCAGCGCTGGTGGATCGCCCTCGCCAGCGCGGTCGCCGTGTCCCTGCTGTCGTACCTCGTCTTCGCGCGCGCGCTCAACGTGCGCCTGCCGGAGGGGCCGTGGAGCTGATCGGCGGGCTCCTCTACGGCTTCTCCGTATGCTTCACTCCGGCCAATCTCTTCGCCTGCTTCGTCGGCGTCTTCGTCGGCACGCTGATCGGCGTCCTGCCCGGCATCGGGCCGGTGGCGACCATGTCGCTGCTCCTGCCCGTCACCTACGCCATGTCCCCCACCGCCTCCATCATCATGATGGCCGGGATCTACTACGGTGCGATGTACGGGGGCTCGACCACTTCGATCCTGGTCAATATCCCGGGCGAGGCGGCCTCCGTCGTCACCTGTCTGGATGGCTACCAGATGGCGCGCCAGGGCCGCGCGGGGCCCGCGCTCGGCATCGCCGCCTTCGGGTCGTTCATCGCCGGGACATTCAGCGTGCTCGGCATCATGCTGCTCGCGCCGCCCTTGACCTCGGTGGCCCTGCGCTTCGGTCCGCCGGAGATCTTCGCGCTCCTCGTTCTGGGCTTCACCATGGTGACCTATCTCACCGCGGGGTCGAAGCTCCGGGCCGTGGCCATGGCCCTCCTCGGCATGCTCCTGGGCACGGTCGGGCTCGACCCCATCCTCGCCACCCCACGCTTCACCTTCGGCAGCGTCACCCTCGGCGATGGGTTGGGCCTCGTGCCCATCATCATGGGGCTCTTCGGGGTGAGCGAGGTGCTCCTCAATATCGAGCGGGGCGTGACCCAGGAGGTCTTCGAGACGCGCATCGAGGGGCTCTGGCCCACGCGCGAGGATTGGACGACATCGGCGGCGCCCATCGGCCGCGGCACCGTGCTGGGCTTCTTCCTCGGCATCCTGCCCGGGATCGGCGCCATCATCCCCACCTTCATCTCCTACGCGCTGGAGCGGCGTATCTCCCGGCACCCGGAGCGCTTCGGCACGGGCGCCATCGAAGGGGTGGCGGCGCCCGAGGCGGCCAACAATGCGGCCACGGGAGGCGCGATGATCCCCCTCCTCACCCTCGGCATCGCACCCAACGTGGTCATGGCGGTGCTGCTCGGCGCCTTTCTCATCCACGGCGTCCAGCCCGGACCCCTGCTGATCCGCGAGCATCCGGACATGTTCTGGGGCGTGATCGCGAGCATGTACGTGGGCAACGTGATTCTGCTCATCCTGAACCTGCCCCTCATCGGCCTCTGGGTCCAGCTCCTGCGCGTGCCGTACGGTCTGCTCTTTCCCCTCATCCTGCTCTTCTGCATCATCGGCGTGTACAGCGAGGCGGGCAACGTGTGGGACATCGTGGTCATGCTGGCCTTCGGCGTCATCGGCCTGCTCATGAAGAAGTACGGCTATGAAGCAGCGCCCCTCGTGCTGGCCTTCGTGCTCGGGCGCATGGCCGAAGAGTCCCTGCGGCAGTCCCTCCTCCTCTCCCGCGGGCACTTCAACATCCTCTTCATGCGCCCGCTCGCCACCATCCTGCTCGTCATCGCCCTCGCCGTCATGGTGCTGCCCGCGCTGGCGCCTCCGGTGCGGCGGCTCCTCGGCACGGTCGGGGAAGCATAAGGGGTCAGGTCTTGCATTACGACATCCGGCAAGCGGCGACCAGCGCGCCGCCACGATCGCTCGGATGTCGTAATGCAAGACCTGACCCCGTCTGTTAGATTGGGCCTATGACCGGAGAGACGCGCGCGTCAAACTTCGTCCGCGAGATCGTCGAGGCGCACAACCGCGAAGGCCGCTTCGGCGGCAAGGTGATCACGCGCTTCCCGCCCGAGCCCAACGGCTACCTCCACATCGGCCACGCCAAGGCCATCTGCCTCGACTTCGGCCTCGCCCAGGACTACGGCGGCCGCTGCCACCTGCGCTTCGACGACACCAATCCCGCCAAGGAGAGCCAGGAGTACGTGGACGCCATCATGAATGACGTGCGCTGGCTCGGCTTCGACTGGGGCCCGCACCTCTACCACGCCAGCGACTACTTCGAGCGGCTCTACCAGTGGGCGGAGGAGCTCATCCGCCAGGGCAAGGCCTACGTGGACGATCTCACCGGCGACCAGATCCGCGAGTACCGCGGCACCCTGACCGAGCCGGGGCGTGAATCGCCGAGTCGGAATCGCTCCGTGGGCGAGAACCTCGACCTCTTCCGCCGCATGCGCGCGGGCGAGTTCCCCGACGGCTCCAAGACCCTGCGCGCGAAGATCGACATGGCCTCGCCGAACATCAACCTCCGTGACCCCGTCATGTACCGGATCCGCAAGGCGACCCACCAGCGCACGGGTGACGCGTGGAGCATCTATCCCATGTACGACTGGGCCCACGGCCAGTCCGATTCCATCGAGGGCGTGACGCATTCCATCTGCACCCTGGAGTACGAGGACCATCGCCCGCTCTACGACTGGTACCTCGACGCGCTCGGGATCTTCCATCCGCAGCAGATCGAGTTCGCCCGGCTCAACCTGTCCCATACGGTGATGAGCAAGCGGAAGCTGCTGCAGCTCGTGGAGGGCGGCCATGTGAGCGGCTGGGACGATCCGCGCATGCCCACCATCGCGGGCCTGCGTCGCCGCGGCTACACCGCCGAGTCGATCCGGGATTTCTGCGAGCGGATCGGCGTGGCCAAGAACGACAACATGGTGGAGCTGGCCCTCCTCGAGCACTGCCTCCGTGAAGACCTCAACAAGCGCGCGCGGCGCCGCATGGCCGTCCTCCGCCCCCTCAAGCTCATCGTGGAGAACTATCCCGAGGGCAAGGTCGAAGAGATGGACGCGGTCAACAATCCCGAGGATGCGTCCGCGGGCACGCGCAAGGTGCCGTTCAGCCGCGAGCTCTGGATCGAGCAGGACGATTTCCGGGAGGACGCCCCCAAGAAATACTTCCGGCTGGCCCCCGGCGCCGAGGTGCGCCTGCGCTACGCCTACATCGTCCAGTGCACCGACTTCAAGAAGAACGCCGCGGGGGAGATCGTCGAGGTGCGCTGCCAGTACGATCCCTCTACCGTCGGGGGCGACAGCAAGGGGCGGAGCGTGAAGGGCACCATCCACTGGGTGTCGGCGGCCCATGCCGCGGAGGCCGAAGTCCGCCTCTACGACACGCTCTTCGCGCAGGCCAAGCCGGACGACGCGGAGGATTTCAGGACGGCCCTGAACCCGCAGTCCTTGACCGTGCTCTCCGGGTGCCGCGTCGAGCCGGCGCTGGCCGCGGCCGCGCCGGGCGAGCCGCTGCAGTTCGAGCGCACCGGCTATTTCTCGCTGGACGCGCGCGACTCCGCGCCGGACCGTCCCGTGTTCAACCGCACTGTGGGGCTGCGCGACACGTGGGGCAAGATCGAGAGAGCCGCCGGCTAGCGAGCCGGGGGTCAGGTCTTGCATTACGGCATCCTACCGACCGCAGGAGCCGCCCGGCGCTCCCCGTTGCACCTGAATGTCGCAATGCAAGACCTGACCCCGGCTAGGGGATGAGGGTTTCGGAGGTCCAGGTGGCGCCGCGGCGCTTGAAGAGGTGGCGGTCGTGCAGGCGATCGTCCGGCGAGCTGTGCCAGGCGTCGATCTCCGTGGGCCAGAGGCAGACCCCGCGCAGTCCCGCGGGCGGGGGCACCGAGGCGGCGTCGGGAAAGCGACGGCCGAGCTCGGCGATGCCGTCGAGGAATTCGGCGCGCGAGGCGACCGGCTCGCTCTGGGGCTTGTAGGCTTCGTAGTAGTGCTCGAGGAGCCGTGAGCCCAGCCCCTTGCGCTCCCACCAGAAGCGCAGCCGCTCCGGTTTCATCGGCCGAAGCTCGCCGTACACGCGATACTGCCGGCCCACGCTCGACCAGAGAATGGTCAGCGAGCACTGCCCGCCCGCCTCGATCTGCCGCCACTTGGGACTGTGCGTATTGAGGAGGAGGCCGAAGCCGTCGGCATCGACGTCGCGGAGCGATACCGGTCGCGCCTCGGGACGTCCGCCGGCGCCCGTGGTGGCAAGGAAGCACACGTCGACGTGGACGTCCTCGCGGCGCCGCGCCTCGTCACGCACGGCCACGATCTCCGCGATGGGATCGGCCGTCACGATTCGACCGACAGCGCGCCCCAGAGCACGGGCTCGGGCTCGAGGCGGACGCCGAAGCGTTCCTCGACGCGCGCCCTGATTTCCCGGGCGAAGGCGGCCACGTCGGCCGCGCGCGCGCCTTCCCTGCACACGATGGCCAGGCTGTGGCGGGTGGAGAGCGCCACCGGCCCGGGGCCTTCGCCGCGGCGAAACCCCGCACGCTCGATGAGCCAGGCCGCCGAGAGCTTGACGCGCCCGCCGGCATCGGGCCAGCGCGGCATGGCCGCGTCTCCCACCGCCTGCTCCACGCGCGCGAGCCCGGCCGCGTCCACGATGGGATTGAGGAAGAACGACCCGCAGCTCCGGCGATTCGGGTCGTCGGGATCGAGCACCATGGACTTGGATCGCCGGATCGCGAGCACGCTGCCGCGCACGTCGGCGAGCGAGGGCCGGCCGATGCCGCGCGTCTCGAGATCACGCTCGAGATCCGCGTAGCGAATCGTGGGGGTGCCGTCACGGGTGAGCCGGTAGGTCACGGCGAGGACGACGAATCGGTCGGCCTCGCCGCGCTTGAAGCGGCTCGTCCGGTAGCCGAATCCGCACTCCGCCGCCGAGACGGTGACGATCTCTCCGGCGCGCCGATCGAGGACGCGGATGGCCGTCACCGTCTGCGAGACTTCCTGGCCGTAGGCGCCCACGTTCTGGATGGGCGTGGCGCCGACCAGGCCCGGGATGCCACTGAGACACTCGAGCCCGCCCCACCCCTGGGCCACCGCCTGCTCGACGAAGGGATCCCACGGCTCGCCGGCCGCCGCCGTCACCTCCACCGCGCCGCCGATCTCGCGCGAGGAGACCCCGCGGAGGGCTACCTTCACCACGAGCCCGTCGACGCCGGCGTCCGCCACCACCACGTTGGACCCGCCACCGAGAATGCGCAGCGGCACGCGGCGCGAGGCGGCCCAGCCCACCGCGGCCGCGATGGTGGCCTCGTCGGAGGCCTCGATGAAAAAGCGCGCGGAGCCGCCGACGCCCATGGTGCAGCGTGACGCCAGGGGCACGTTCTCGAGCGGACGGAAAGTCGCTGAGGGCCACCCCGGGGAAGAGGCTGACCCAGAACGCCTCGCGGATCACGTTCTTGCCGCTCGCGATGACATTGCCCCAGGACGGCACATACGGCGGCACGCCCACGCCCAGGAAGCCCAGGATGGCCTCGGCGAGAATGGCGTAGGCGAAGACGAAGCTGCCCTGGACCAAGAGGGGGCCGATGCAGTTGGGGAGGATGTGACGCAGCGCGATCGCCGCATCCTCGCGTCCCAGGGCGCGCGCGGCCTGGACGTAGTCGAGCTCCCGGATGGACAGCACGGTGCTCCGGATGAGCATGGCCGTGCGCGGCATGTAGACGATCGAGAGCGCGAAGATCACGTTCCACACCCCGGGCCCGCGCACCGCCATGAGGGCAATGGCGAGCAGGATGGCGGGGAAGGCCATGAGCCCGTCCATCACCCGCATCACCACCGTGTCGAGCCGGCGAGCATAGCCCGCGACCAGCCCCACCACGATGCCGCCGATGGATGTCAGGAGCATGGTGGTCACGCCCACGAGGAGAGAGATGCGGCTGCCGTAGAGGACGAGACTCCAGATATCGCGCCCGAACTCGTCGGTGCCCAGAATGTGGTCGGCGCTCGGCGGCAGGAGTCGGGACGCCGGCACGAGGCGCGTGGGATTGTGAGTCGAGAGCACGCCGGCGAGGAGGGCGGCGAGGACGAAGACGAGGAGGATGAGCGCGCCGGCCACGACGCTGTGGTTGCCGAGCAGCCGGCGCAACCAATGGGGGCGCGTGGACGGCGCGGCCGCGACTGCTCCGGGCACGAGGACGTCGACGGTCGCCTCATTCATAGCGGATCCGCGGATCGATCAGCGCATAGAGTAGGTCCACGCCCAGATTGATGAGGACATAGGCGGTGGCGGTGACGAGCACCACTCCCTGCACCACCGGATAGTCGCGACGGAGAATGGCCGAGATGATGAGCCGGCCCAGCCCGGGAATGTTGAAGACGATCTCGGTGACGACGGCGCCCCCGATCAGCACGGCGGTGGTGATCCCGATCACCGTGACCACGGGCACGAGCGCGTTGCGAAAGGCGTGGACCCACGTGACCACGCGCTGGGAGAGGCCCTTGGCCCGCGCCGTGCGGATATAGTCCTGTTGGAGCACTTCGAGCATGCAGGAGCGGCTGATGCGGGCGATGAGCGCCGACTGGTTGAAGCCGAGCGAGAAGGCGGGGAGCACCATGTACCGCAGCCCGGCCACGGGATCGGCGAAGATGGAAACGTAGCCGGCGGCGGGCAGCCAGCCCAGGCGCACGGCGAAGAAGTAGATGAAGTTGAGGCTGAGCCAGAAGCCGGGGATACAGACACCGAGCAGGGAGACCATCATGAGCCCGCGGTCCCACGCCGAGCCCCGATGCGCGGCCGCGATGGTACCCGACGGCACGCCGATGGCCACGGCCACGAAGAGCGAGCAGAGCATGAGCACCAGCGTCGGCTCGGCCCGCTCCCACAGCGCCCGGCTCACCGGCCGGTCGAGGAAATAGGACTGGCCGAGGTCGCCGGTGAGCACGCGCCCGTAGAAGCCGATGAGCTGCTCGTAGATGGGCCGGTTGAGACCGAGGGCCTGGCGCGTCGCCTCGATCTGGGTCGGGGTGGCATCGGGTCCGAGCATGACGCTGACCGGATCACCCGGGATCAGGTGAATGAGGAGAAAGACGACGGTGACCACGACGGCCAGCACGGGCAAGACCGCGACCAGCCGCCGTACCAGATAAGGCCCCACGTACTACGTCCCGGTCTTACTTCTCCAGCCAGACGTTGTAGAAGCGTACGCGCTCGGTCTTCTCGTTGAAGTCCTTGACCGTGTTGCGCGTGGCGCGCAGCCCGAAGAGATCGCCATACCGGATGACCGGCACCTTCTCGTAGAACTGCCGCGTCTGCTGCTCCCAGAGCGCCATGCGCTTCTTGGGATCCGTCTCCCGCGCCAGCTCGGACTGCAGCCTGAGAATGTCCTCGTCAGTGGTCCAGCCGGGCCAACTCGGCGTGAGAAAGACCGCGTGCGTCGGGTCGTAGAAGGCGCCTATGCCCGTAGTGAAAACATCGTACTCCTTGGAGTTGTTTCGCCGCTTGACCAGCGTCGCCCAGTCCACCACCTGCAGGTCGATATTGAACCCGATGTCTTCGAGCTGTTGCTTGGTCAGCAGGGCGAAGTCGTACATCCACTTGTACTCCTGCGTCGTCATGAATCGGATCGGCTCCTTCTTGTATCCCGATTCCTGGAGCAGGCGCTTGGCCTTGTCCTTGTTGTGCTCGTTCCAGGGCAGCCCCGCGAGCTTCGTGTACCACGCGGTGATCTCGACCGGCGCCAGGCTCGAGTCCATCCGGTAGAACTCCGCCCTGCCTCCTGCCACGTTCTTCATGATGGGCTCGATGTCGACGGCGGCCTGCCACGCTTGGCGCAGCTTCTGGTTCGTCATCAGGCCTTCCTTCTTGTTCATGACCGCGACCAGCCAGTAGTAGGGCTTGGAGACGATGGGGCGGGTATTGGCGTTCTTCTTCAGCCGGTCGTAATTGGCGTTCTTCTTCAGCCGGTCGTACGAGTCGAGGTTCAGGTCATCGGCGAAATCGAGCTCGCCGGTTTCCACCTGGGCCACGCGCGTCGCGACCTCGGGCACCGGGACCCAGCGGATCTCGTCCACGTAGGCGGTCTTGCCGCCCCCGTAGCCATTCGGCTTCTCGTTGCGGGACTTGTAGTCGTCGAAGCGCACCATGCGGATGTACTGGTCGGGCTTCCACTCGGCGAGTTTGAAGGGCCCCGTGCCGATGTACTCCGTCACCTTCTGCTCCGGCGGGAACTTGTCGACGATCTCCTTCGGGTAGATGGCGCCGAAATTGTTCGGCACGGCCAGCGAGATCAGCACGATGGCCGACTTCTCCTTGAGCTTCATCTCCACGGTGTACTTGTCCAGCGCCTTCCAGTCCGCCACCTGGGCGAACAGCGCCTTGCCGTACACGGACTGCTTGCCCCAGCGCGCGAGGGAGGCGACCACGTCCTCCGACGTCATCTCCTTCCCGTTGTGGAACTTGATACCCTGGCGGAGCTTGAAGGTGTAGACGAGGCCGTCCTTGCTGATCGCCACGCTCTCGGCGAGCATGGGGATCGGCTTGTTGGTGCTGTCGAGGCTGTACAGCCCTTCGTAGATATGGTTGGTCAGCGTCTCGGTGATGCTGGCGGTGGTCCAGTGCGCATCGAGCGACGGCGGCTCGCCCAGATTGCCAACCCGGATCACACCACCCTTGCGCGGCGTGTCGGCGGCGAGGGCGGCGCCTCCCGCCACGAGCAGGATCGCGGCCACGGCCAGCAATGCCTTCCGAACGGGCAACGAACGCCTCATGCGTGTTCCTCCAGGGAGGGGTATGGCAACGAGTGCGTAGACTTTGCTCCGGCGCGGGAACACTTGTCAACGGTCGCGTCAGGCAGGAGGAGGCGCGGGTCGGACGAGAGATGGAGGCGAGATACCGCGCCGAAGGGGCGAGCCCGCCCCTTCGGCGCGTGGAGGAGGCTGCTGCTTACGGCACGGTGATGGTCGTGCCGTCTCCGGTCGCGCTGACCGTGAACGTTCCGGCCCCGGCGTTCGGCGTGTACGTGTATGCGCCGCTCCAAGCCGGCGAGCCACCCGGAGGCGGTACGGGGACGGAGCCCATGAAGGGACCCGCGATCTGGTTCAAGCCGTTGGTAACCTGGCCGGTGAGGTCGGTCAGCGCGGTGGGCAGCGTGCCCATGTGGGCCGCGTAGATGCTGATGGCGGAGCCAAGAGTACGTGTATCAGCCTGTGCCTTCGCGATGCGGGCACGGGTCTGAACGTTAGCGTAGAGAGGAATCGCGATGGCGGCGAGGATGCCGATGATGGCCACCACGATCATGAGCTCGATGAGTGTGAAGCCGCGCTGATTGCCAAACATTTTCCGCTTCGCGTGCCAGACCTTCAACATAGGGGGTCGCTCCTTTTGTCCTGGTGGATAAGTCGACGTAGGACCTTTCAGGAATGCATAGCCGGTGCCACAGGGGGACTCAGGGCATGGGGACCTTGGAGAAGCCCTTCCAACACTTTTCAAGGACCTGATCTGGTCGAGATGGACCCCAAGGCGCTGATTGAACCGCCCAGTCCAAAGGGCAGCGCCCGCCAACCGGCAGGGCGTGTCCACGGGCTGACGAACAGTGCCGTCCGGTTGACAGAGCGTCAAACTACGGAAATACCTGGCGGTAGGTCAGACGGGCTCGATCCCCCGCCCCGCCGAAGCGGGCCTCGTAGTCTTGCGTCATGGCCTTGAGCGTATCGGAGGCCGCGAATTCCCGGAGCGACTCCTCCGAGTCGAACTCGTAGACGACCATGTACTGCCAGGGCTCGGAGCCTGGGTGAACGCCCACGTCCACAGGCACGGGTACGTAGCGTCGCATCGCCACCAGGCCCGGCACCTGCGCGGCCTCTGCCGCGCGCCGCGTGTTGTACCACTCGTTGAACGCCGCCTCGCGCTCGGGGGCTATGGTCGCCTTGACCACGAAGAGCGCGGGGCGCGGCACGCGTCAGCCCCGGACCTCGCGCGTATGCTCGCCCGGCGTGGGCGGAGCCCGGCGGATACCGGGGCGCGCGCCGTCGAAGGACAGGGGCAGGGCCACGAGCTCGTAGTCGTCGCCGGGCACGGGCTGTATCATGCCGATGGCCTCGGTCTGAGGCTGCGACACCGCTTCCGGCAGCGTGTGAATGGGCCCGCAGGGCACCCCGACCGCTTCGAGCAGATCGATCCACTCCCCCTTCGAGCGCGTGAGCAGAATGCGCTCGATCTCCGGCAGGAGCTCGAGCTTGTGGTCGACGCGCGCGCCATTGGTCGCGAAGCGCGGATCCGTCGACCACTCCGGATGTCCCAGCACCTGCGCCAGCTTCCCGAAGACCCGGTCATTGCCGGCGGCGATGATGAGCGGCCCCGTCTTCGTCTCGAAGCCCTGGAAAGGCACCACGCGATGACTGCCCGTCCGATGGCGCTCGGGCACTTCTCCCGAGGCGCGGAAGCTCGCGAAATGACCCTTGAGCCAGGCCAAGCCGGTCTCGAAGAGCGAGGCGTCCACGATGCAGCCGCGCCCCGTCTGCTCGCGCTGGATGATTCCCGCGAGCGCGCCCATGGCCGCCCACATGCCCGT
>WNGF01008651.1_pt1 | contig 11916 bp, 8 predicted proteins | sample 5400641 | NCBI WGS metagenome assembly WNGF01 (sample SAMN13153371, study PRJNA577476) | soil metagenome | isolation source: 80 cm soil or saprolite under grassland replicate 2 | place: USA:California | collected 2016-06-15 | reverse complement strand
GCGTCGACGACCTCCTCGACCATTTCGACGCCGTCCGCGAGCTCCAGGATCTCTTCGGCGGGTTCACGGCGTTCGTGCCGTGGTCGTTCAAGCCCGGCAACACGCTCCTGGAGAAGTGGATCAAGCGCTACAAGGGCCCGAACGCCTATCTCCGGATGCTGGCGGTGGCTCGAGTCTATCTCGACAACTTCGACCACATCCAGGCGTCGTGGTTCTCGGAGGGCAAGCGGGCCGGCCAGATCGCGCTGCACTTCGGCGCCGACGACTGGGGCGGGACCCTCTTCGAGGAGAACGTCCACCGCGCCGCCGACTACGTCAACCGCATCACCGTCGACGAGATCGTGACGCTGATCCAGGAAGCCGGCTTCACCCCCGCCCAGCGCACCACCGAATACGAAATCCTCCGGATTTATTGAGATGGGGGGTGCGAGACGCACCCCCCATGCCCCCCTGTTCCGCGTAGCGATCGAGCTGAGGCTCGATCGCGTCGGCGGTCAAGCGTCCGCAAAGACCCGCTAGAGTAAACTCAGCGGAGTCAGACGGCGTCGAGGGGGGGGATGGCGGGCAGAAACCCGCGGCGGTGGGCTTCGCTGAAGAGGCGTTCGAGGGCGGCGCGGCCCTCGTCGCCGAGACGGAGCGTGTAGTCGTTGACGTACATCAGCACGAAGCGGCGGCACGTCTCCTTGTCGATCCCGCGTCCGTAGCGCATCGCGTACTCCAGCGCCTCGTCGACGTTGGCGTGGGCCCAGGCGATCGCGCGCCGCAGCCCGTCGGACAGCGCGCGGTGCATCGGCTCGCCGAGATCGCGCCGCATCACGTTGACGCCGAGCGGAAGCGGCAGGTTGGTGTCTCGCTGCCAGGCCTCGCCGAGGTCCAGCACCTTCACGAGCCCCAGGCTCTGGTGCGTGATCTGCCCTTCGTGGATCAACAGCCCGAGATCCGCCTGCCCTTCCAGCACGGCCTGGATGATCTTGTCGAAGGCCACCTCGATGAGGGCCGGCTCCTCGGGCAGGTAGAGGCGCAGCAGCAGCGACGCCGTCGTGTGGCTGCCCGGGATCGCGACGACCTTCTTCGGGATCTCGCGCGGGTCGAGGGGCTCGCGGGCGACGAGGATCGGCCCGTAGCCCTTGCCCATCGACGCGCCCGGGTCCATCAACCGGTAGCGGTCGGCGACGAGCGCGTACGTCGCCGCCGACACCGCCGTCACCTCCAGCTCGCCCGACCGCGACCGCCGGTTGAGCGACTCGATGTCCTCCAGCACGTGCTCGATGCGCGCGCCGGGGATCGTCACCTTGCCCGACGTGATCGCGTAGAACATGAACGCGTCGTCGGGGTCGGGGCTGTGACCGATGCGGATCGTCTGCATCTCAGCGGTCCTCGGCGAAGCCCAGCTCGAAGTTCCCCGCCCGGATGGCGCGAATGATGCCATCACGATCGCGCGGGGCCTCGACCTCGATCCACGCGCGCCCGAAGTGGGGCGGGCGATGAGCGTCGTCGGTGGCGAGCTTGACCAGGGGAATCTCGTCTGAGTGGTAGAGGGACCGGTAGCGGCCGGTGTCGGTCACCTCGACCGCCTCGATCGCCAGCCCCTCCTCTCTCAGCAGATGCATCCGGGCGACGGTCTCCGCCACGGACAGCTTGTAGCGCGCGGGGTGATTCAAGATGTGCAGCGTCTCACGGTCGCCGATCACCCGGCCCACGTGCTGAGGAAAGGACTGGTAGCTGATCTCCACCCCCTGGAAGAGCAGCAAGCGGGGTGCGAGGCTCCCGAGCGCCCGCCAGTAGTCGCCCGTCACCCAGTCCTCGTGATCCGTGATGGCCAGGAAGTCGTAGCCGAGCGCCTCGTAGGCCGCGATCAGCTCGGTGGGAGACTTGACGCCATCGGAGAAGACAGTGTGGGCGTGGAGGTTGCCGCGAAGGCGAGGCACGCTCAGCGAACGGGACGCTTCGTCAGGGGCGGACCGCCCCACTCGAAAGCGAACCCGATCGCAAAGTAGCCCGTGACCTCACGATTGCCGCTGGCGGGAGCGCCGATCGCGGCGGTGGGCGAGGTCCAGCCCGCCACACCGATGCGGCCGCTCTCGGTGGCCTTCGACAGCGGCTCGATGAACGCGGGGTCGTGATGCACGCGCGGCCCGGGGGGCAGATACCGCGCGTCGTCCGGCTGGGTGAGCTCGTACTGCAGCTCGGGGCCGACGATCCCGTCGATGCCGCGCTCGCGTGGCGGAGGGGGTGCCGTGATGTGCACCTGCTGGGCCCACGCTGCCTGCGCGCCAAGCGCCACGAGCACCACGGCGAGAACGAACGCCAATCGCTTCACGGATCCATTGTACCGCACCCGCGCCTCGTCCTCCGACCCTTGCCGGGAGGGGTCCATCCCCTGATCGACGCTCATCTCGGCGGAGCATACGGCTGGTCCGGCAGTCGAGCCGGGTCGCGCCTCTCGATGACTCCGGTGAGCCAGACGTTGCGGTCCGTCAACTCGACGGCTTCGGGCGCGCGCGGAGAGACGGTGAGGGCACGTACCCAGTACGTCACGACGTGATAGCCGGCGAGCTTCTCCATCGGCAGGAAAGGGCTCGGCGCCGCCGGCGGCCGCGGGGGTGCCGTCCCCGGCGGCGGGGCCCTCACGATTGGCGTGCGGCTGATGTACGTCGAGCGCGAGGCGAAGAGGATCCAGGGGCCGGCGGGAACGTTCTGGAGCGTGAACCCGCCCTCCCCGTCGACCGTCGCAGCCTGGGGCAGGTCACCCGCGCCGGCCTCGAGGAGGCTCTTCTCGTACCCCTCACGTGAGCGGAGCACGGTGGTCGCCGCCTCGCGGTAGGCCCCGATCGAGTCCCGCGCCCCCCGCTTGATGGCCTCGAGGCGGGACAGCCAGGCCTCGGAATGGGGCAAGAGCGAGACCGCGATGCCCGCCAGCGGCAGATCAGGTGCGGATGGCTTCCGCCGCTCCTCGAACGCGCGTCCCCGGACGACCCCGACGTCGCCGCGTCTCTCGGCCCGACGGTAGCCGTCGAGCGGCACATCCATCCCCTGAGCGAGCACCGTCGCCGCGAGCACGAGGAGCCCGGCGACGACACCGAGTCGCCAACACGCCACCGACCCACTGTACCTCACCGCCCGTCATCCCCGGACGCTGTCGGCGGGGATCCCGCGTCGGCGTCGACGTCCGCGCCGCCGGCGTGACGGCGGGCGAAGAGCGCGTAGACCGCGGGCAGGACCAGCAAGGTGAGCGCCGTCGACGAGATCAGGCCGCCGATGACGACCCGGGCCAGCGGCCGCTGGATCTCCGCTCCGATCCCGTGCGACAGCGCGGCGGGCAGAAAGCCGATGACGGCCACGATCGCCGACACCACGATGGGGCGGAAGCGAATCTCGCAGCCCCTCACGATCGCCCGCCGCACGGACAGGCCCTCGGCGAAGGCCTCGCGGATCGACGAGACGAGCACGACGCCGTTCAGCACGCTCACCCCGAACACGGCGATGTAGCCGACGGCCGCGGAGATGTTGAAGTTCGTCTTCCAGAGGTAGAGCGCGAACGTGCCGCCGATGAGGGCGAACGGGAGATTCAGCATGATGAGCAGCGCATCGCCCACCGACTGGAACGCGCCGAACAGCAGGATGAAGATGATGAAGATCACGAGCGGAACGATGAGGTACAGCCGGGCCAGGGCCCGTTGCTGATCCTCGAAGCGGCCGCTCCAGACCATCTCGTATCCCTCGGGCAGCGTCACGGACGCTTCGACCTTCTTCATCGCCTCGGCCACGAGCCCGCCCATGTCGCGGCCCCGGACGCTCCACTTGATGGCCACGCGGCGCACGTTGCCCTCGCGGAGGATCTGGGCGAGCCCCTCGGTCTTGGTGATCTCGGCGATCTGGGTGACGGGGATACGCTCGCCGCTGGGCGCGCTGATCGAGAGGTTCCGCAGACCGGCGAGCGCGTCCCCCTCGTGGGCGAGCCTGACGACGAGAGCGAACCGACGCTCGCCTTCGAAGAACTCGGTCACCTGCCGGCCTTTCGTCGCGGCCTCGATGGCGTCCTGGATGTCCTGCACGTTGATTCCGTGGCGCGCCGCCGCCGCTCGATCCACCACGATCCGGAGCTGGGGCTGGCCGACGAGGTGGTCGTAATCCAGGTCGGCCACGCCCTGGATGGGACGCAGCGCGTTGGCGATCTCCCGGGCCTTGGTCTCCAGCGTGAAGACGTCGGGGCCGAAGAGCTTGATCGCCAGCTCGCCCTTCACTCCCGCCATCGCCTCGTCCACGTTGTCCTTGATGGGCTGCGAGAAGTTCGTGGTGATCCCCGGGATGTCCCCGAGCGCCGCGCTCATCGCCTCGATCAGCTTGTCCTTCTCGGCGAATCGCCACTGGTCGCGCGGCTTGAGACCGATGTAGAACTCGGCGTTGTCCGGGCCGTTCGGATCGGTGCCGTCGTCGGGGGCGCCGAGCTGGGAGACGATCACCCGTACCTCACGGAAGCGCTGCAGCCGCTCCCGGATGTCGCGCACGTAGGGACGCCCGCCCTCGAGCGAGATGCCGACGGGAAACTTCACCCGCAGCCAGAGGTCGCCCTCGTCGAGCTCGGGCAGGAACTCCTTGCCGAGCATGCTGAACGTCAGCAGGGCCACGGCGAGGAGGAGGCCCGCCGCCGCCGTCGGCACGAGGGGCCGTCGAACACACCAGCGGATGGCGGGCAGGTACGGCCAGCGCAGCACGCGCAGCAGCGGGCTCTCCCGCTCGGAGGGCGGCCGGCGGAACAGGTAGCTCGAGAGCACCGGAATCAGCGTGAGCGTCAGGATCAGCGACCCCACGACGGCCAGCGCGATCGTGATCGCCATCGGCCGGAAGAGCCGCCCCTCGATCCGCTGGAACGTCACGATCGGGACGTACACGGTCATGATGATGAGCACGGCGAACGTCAGCGGCCGCGCCACCTCCTGCGCCGCGTGCTGGACCTCGCGGACGAGCCGGCGTCCGGTGGGCCGGTGCTCGCTCAGGTGGCGCATGATGTTCTCGGTCATGATCACGGCCCCGTCCACGATGATCCCGAAGTCGATGGCCCCCAGGGACAGGAGGTTGGCGGGAATGCCGCGGAGGTCCATGAAGATGAAGGCGAACAGGAGCGACAGGGGGATCGTCAGCGCCACCATGAACGCGGCGCGCAGATTGTAGAGGAACAGGGTGAGGAGGATCACGACGAGCCCCGCGCCCTCGACGAGGTTGCGCATGACGGTGGTGACGGTGGTCCTCACCAGCGTGTCGCGGCTGTAGTAAGGGCGGAGCTCGACTCCGGGGGGCAGCGACCGCGCGATCTCCTCGATCTTCCTGCGGACCCCCTGGATGACCTCACCGGGGTTGTCGCCCTTGCGCATGAGGACGATGCCCTGCACGAGGTCGTCCTCGTGATCGCGGCCGAGGACACCGAACCGGATCGCCGTTCCGATGCCGACCTGGCCGATGTCGCGCACGCGGATGGGAGTCCCCTTCTGGGCGGCGACGACGACGTTCTCGATGTCGTGCGCGGACTGGAGCAGGCCGATCCCCCGCACCATCAGCGCGTACTCGCCTTCCCGGAGGTAGCTGCCGCCGGCGTTGGCGTTGTTGGCGCCGACCGCGTCGAAGACCTGCTTGAGCGTCAGGTTGTAGCCGCGCAGCCGGGCGGGGTCGATCGTGATCTGGTACTGCTTGATGCCGCCGCCCCACGAGATGACGTCGACGACTCCGGGAACCTTCCGGAACTCGCGCTCGAGCGTCCAGTCTTGCAGGGCCTTCAGCTCCACGAGCGGCATGGTCTTGGACTCGAGGGTGTACCGGTACAGCTCGCCGATCACGCTCGACAGGGGCCCCAGCGCCGGCCGCGCGTCGGTCGGCAGCTCGGCCTGGGCCAGCCGTTCCTGCACCTGCTGGCGCGACCAGTACTTGTCGGTGCCGTCGACGAAGACGATGCGGACGTTGGACAGCCCGAAGTTCGACACCGAGCGCAGGAACGTGATGCCCGCGATGCCGTTGACTTCCTTCTCGATGGGGATCGTGATGAGTCGCTCCACCTCCTCGGCCGCGTGCCCGGGCCAGATCGTGATCACGTCGACCTGCACGTCGGCGACGTCGGGATAGGCCTCGATGGGCAGACGCTGCCACGAGATGATCCCGCCCACGGTCAGCAGCAAGGCCAGCGCGAGCGTGATGAAGCGCTGGTGGAGCGCGAAGGCGATGAGCCGGCCGATCATGACCGGCTCCGTCGCGACGCGTCGGAGGCGAGGCAGACGTCGGTGAACGTGCGCATGGGTGTCCCTCCCGTCGGATGGTCACAGCTCGGCAGCCGTCGGGCGGGGGCTCATCCCCCGCCGCCGAGCGAGCAGTGCGATCAGGCGGAGGGAGGGACGTCGGACAGGCGGGCGCGAGCGAGGACGGCGCGCGACATGCGCGCGAGTGACGGTGGGACGTGGTCGAGCTGGCCGGGCCGCCGGGCGATCGTCGGCGTCGGTCCCCTCACGTCCTCCATCCCGACCGGTACCGGGGCGGGGCCGGCGACGAGCAGCGGGATTCGCCGGATGTCGTCGTGCCCGGCCTCGGCGAGCTTGATGGAGAGTCGCGACGGCGTGTAGTCGAAATCCGAGCCGTCGACGTCGAGCACCTCGAAGAGCACGAACGAGCAGACACAGAGCAGGCCCAGCGCATACACGACCAGCCACGGCGGCGTGCCCCGGGCCCGCACGAATCGCGTCATGGCGTCTCCGGCACCGGCGCGGCCGGCCGCCGGCGGCCGAGCAGCTCGTAGACGGCGGGCAGGACGAGGATGGTCAAGATGGTCGAGGAGATGAGGCCGCCGATCACCACCCGCGCCAGCGGCCGCTGGATCTCCGCCCCGATTCCGTGCGAGAGCGCGGCCGGCAGGAAGCCGATGATGGCCACGATCGCAGAAACGACGATGGGCCGGAAGCGGATCTCGCAGCCCCTGACGATGGCCTGTCGCAGCGGTAGGCCCTCGGCGAACGCCTCCCGGATCGAGGAGACGAGCACGACACCGTTCAGCACGCTCACCCCGAACACTGCGATGTAGCCGACGGCGGCCGAGATGTTGAAGTTGGTGTTCCAGGCGTAGAGCGCGAGGGTTCCGCCGATGAGCGCGAACGGAAGATTGAGCATGATCAGGAGCGCGTCACTCACCGACTGGAAAGCCCCGAACAGCAGGATGAAGATGATGAAGATCACCAGGGGGACGATGACGTACAGACGCGCGAGCGCGCGCTGCTGGTCCTCGAAGCGCCCGCTCCAGACCATCCGGTAGCCCGCCGGGAGCTTCACCGCGGCATCGACCTTCTGCATCGCCTCGGCGACCAGGCTCCCCATGTCGCGGCCTCGCACGCTCCACTTGACCGCGAGGCGTCGGACGTTGCGTTCCCGCACGATCTCCGCGAGCCCATCGGTCTTGGCGAACTCGGCGAGCTGAGTGATGGGGATGCGCTCCCCGTTCGGTGCGCTGACCCAGAGCTTCTGGAGCGTGGACAGAGGATCCCCAGCTTGCCTGAGCTTCACCGCCAGGTCGAACCGGCGCTCGCCTTCGAAGAGCTCGGTGACGACTCGGCCCTTGGTGGCGGCCTCGATGACGTCCTGGATGTCCTGGACGTTGATCCCGTAGCGGGCGGCCGCCCGGCGATCGACGACGATCTGGAGCTGAGGAAAGCCCACGACATGGTCGTGGTCGAGATCCTCGACTCCGCGCACGGTCCCGAGGACCTTCACGATCTCTCTCGCCTTCGCGTCCATCACGAGCAGATCCGGTCCGTAGAGCTTGATGGCCAGCTCGCCTTTCACGCCGGCGAGAGCCTCGTCCACGTTGTCCTTGATGGGCTGGGAGAAGTTCGCGGTGACGCCGGGGAGGCCCCGCGTAATCGCCTCGGACATCAGCCCGATGAGCCGCTCCTTGTCTCGGGTCGTCGTCCACTCCTCGCGGGGTTTCAGTCCCACGTAGAACTCCACGTTGTCGGGGGCCTCCGGATCGGTGCCGTCGTCCGGGGCGCCCAGCTGCGACACGACGACCCGAACTTCCGGGAAGGTGAGCAGCCGCTCTCGAATCTCCCGCGTGTACGGCCGCGCCCCCTCGATGGAAATGCCGACCGGAAACTTGACGCGTACCCAGAGATCGCCCTCGTCGAGCTCCGGGAGGAACTCCTTGCCGAGCAGCGTGAAGACGAAGAGGGCGACCGCCAGCAGAGCCGTCGCGCCCAGGAGAGGGACGAGCGGCCGGCGCAGGCACCAGCGGAGGGCCGGCAGGTAAGGACGCCGGAGCCAGCGGAGCAGCGGGCTCTCGCGCGCCGACGGCGGCCGGCGGAAGAGAAGGCTACTCAGCACGGGGATCAGCGTCAGCGTGAGGACCAGTGACCCGATCACCGCCAAGGCGATGGTGATCGCCATCGGTCGGAAGAGTTTCCCTTCGATCCGCTGGAACGTGATGATCGGCACGTAGACCGTCATGATGATCAGGACGGCGAACGTCAGCGGTCGTGCCACCTCCACGGCGGCGTGCTGGACCTCGCGGACGACCCGATGGCCGGTGGGCTTTCGCTCGCTCAGGTGGCGCAGGATGTTCTCGGTCATGATGACCGCCCCGTCGACGATGATCCCGAAGTCGATCGCGCCGAGGGACAGGAGGTTGGCCGGGATGCCGCGCAAATCCATGAAGATGAACGCGAAGAGCAGCGACAGCGGAATGGTGAGGGCCACGATGAAGGCCGCCCGCATGTTGTAGAGGAACAGCGAGAGCAGGACGACCACCAGCGCCGCGCCTTCGAGGAGATTGCGCATGACCGTGGCGACCGTGGTCTTCACGAGCCGGTCGCGGTTGTAGTACGGACGAAGCTCGACACCGGCCGGCAGCAGCGCCTGGATCTCCAGCAGTTTTTCCCGCACGCGCTCGATCACGTGGCCGGGGTTCTCCCCCTTTCGCATGAGCACGATGCCCTGGACGATGTCGTCCTCGTGGTCGCGGCCCGCGACTCCCAGGCGGATTGCCTGGCCGATCGTCACCTGACCGAGGTCGCGAACGCGAATCGGCGTGCCCTTCTGGGCGGCCACGACGATGTTCTCGATGTCGTCGATGGATTGGAGCAGGCCGATGCCGCGGACCGTGAGCGCGTATTGACCCTGCGGGATGTAGCTGCCGCCGGCGTTGGCGTTGCTGTTCGCCACGGCGTCGAACACCTGCTTGAGCGTGAGGTTGTAGGCGCGCAGGCGGTCAGGGTCGATGATCACCTGGTACTGCTTCGCGCCCCCGCCCCAGGAGATGACGTCGACCACGCCGGGCACCTTGCGGAACTCGCGCTCGAGCATCCAGTCCTGGAGCGCCTTGAGCTCGAAGGGCGGCAGCGTCTTCGATTCCAGGGTGTAGCGGTAGACCTCACCGATCACGCTGGACAGCGGACCGAGCCCCGGCTTCGCGTCCGTCGGGAGCAGGGCCTGGGCGATCCGCTCCTGAGCCTGCTGTCGCGCCCAGTAGCTGTCGGTGCCGTCGGCGAACAGGATGCGGACGTTGGACAGCCCGAACTGCGATTCGGACTTCATGAAGGTGATGTTGGCGATGCCGTTCAGCTCCTTCTCGAGCGGAACGGTGATGAGGCGCTCGACCTCTTCCGTCGCGTGGCCGGGCCAGATCGTGATGACCTCGACCTTGACGTCCCCCACGTCCGGATACGCTTCGATCGGCAGTCGGTAGTAGGAGACGATTCCCGCCACGGTGAGGAGCAGCGCCATCGCTAGCGTGATGAAGCGCTGGTGGAGGGCGAACGCGATGAGGCGCCCGATCACTTCACGGTCTTCTTCAGCAGGATGCTCCCCTGGCTCACGACCCGGTCGTTCGGGGTGAGGCCGCGCTGGACCTCGACGGCGCCACCATCGATGTCGGCGCCGATCGCGATGGCCCGGCGCTCGTAGGCGTCCTTTCCCGTCGCCACGAGGACGTACACCGTGCCGTTCTCCCGGTGCACGGCCGACTGGGGGACGGTCAGCACGCGGGCCGCGCCCGTCGCGATGGCGACCTTCACGAACATCTCGGCCTTCAGCACGCGGTCGCGGTTGGGCACGGCGCCGCGCACCTTCACCGTCCGGCTCTGCGGATCCACGGAGTCGCTGATGTAGCTGACGCGTCCCTGGTGGTGATCGGCGGGACAGCACGGCAGGCGGACGGTCATGGTCTGTCCGATCTTGACGCTCGCCACGTCGGGCTCGTACACGTCGGCGAGGACCCACATGGTGGACAGGTCGGCGATGACGAAGAGGCTCACGGGCGTATCGGACTGGCCGTAGGCCACCACCTGGCCCGGCGTGACGTTGCGCTCGACGACCACGCCGGGGCGGGGCGCCGTGATCACGACGGTCGTCGAGACGTCCTTGCGGGCGGCGATGTCCGCGAACTGATCCCGGCGAATTCCCAGCGTGAGCAACCGCGAGGACGCGCGTTCGCGCTCGGCCATGGTCCGGCGGTGCTCGTTCTCCCCGTCCCGGATCTCCTTGGCGGCGATGGCCTTCACCTCGAACAGCTCGCGGGCGAGCTTGAGCGCCGCCTCCGCGCGCTCGACGTCGGCGACCGCCTTGGCGTAGTCGGCCTTGGCGAGCCCGAGGTCGGAGCTGTCCACGACGAGCAGACGGGTCCCCGGGTCGACGGCATCGCCGGGCCGCGCCAGGACCTCGAGGACGCGGCCGGTGACGGTCGCGTTGATCCGTACGAGCGCCTCCTCGTTGAACATCATCTTGCCGCTCGTCTCGAGCGCGGTGTGCCGCATCCGATATTCGGGCGAGACCATCGTCACCGCCGGCGGGCGCGTCTCGGAGACCGCCACCGGCTTGGCGTTGGCCGTGGGCAGGTCGGACGATCGCTCGCCGCATCCCGCGGCGGCGAGAGCCAGGCAGAGGACGACGGAGGCGAGTCGGCGCATGTCAGGGCTGAAGCGAGCCACCGACGGCGGCCTCGAGCTGATACACCGAGCTCCAGTAGGCGCCGACCGTGCGGATGTGCTCGAGCGCCGTCTCGCGGTACGTCCGCTGGGCATCCAGGTAGTCGAGCAGGCTCACGCCGCCCCGACGGTAGGCGAACTCCACGGTGTCGCGGACGCGCTGGGCCTTGGGCAAATACGTGTCGCGGAGGAGCAAGACTTTCTCGCGACTCACCGTCACCGTCGCCAGCGCGTTGTCGACCTCGGCCAAGGCCTGGATCGCGCTCGCTTGCTGGAGCGCGTCGGTACGCGAGACCTCGGCCCGGGTCCGGGCGATCTCTCCCTGGTTCCGGTCGAAGATTCGGATGGGCATGCTGACCCCGGCGCCGACGGTGTTGGCATTGCCGATCCGCTGGTACTCGAGCTGGGGCGTCACGTCGGCCCAGGCATTGGCGCGGGCCAGGTTCACGTCGGCGCGCGCCTTCTCACGCGCGGCCGCGGCCGCCCGCACGTCCGGTCGATTGGCGATCGTCAGCCGGTACAGCTCCTCGCGCTTGAAGACCTGGTCGCGGAATCCCACGTCGCCGAGCACCTCGAAATCGGCCGGCAGCGTGTCGGGAGCGGCCAGGGCCCGGAGCGTGATCTTGGCCGCCTCGATGGCCTGTCGGGCGTCGGCGGCGTCCCGCTCGAAGGCGAAGCGTTGCACCTGGATCCGCGTCAGCTCCAACTCCGAGATGTCCCCACGCTCCGCGCGGAACCGCTGGATGCGCTCGACCTCGTCGAGGGCCCGGAGGTTTTCCTGGGCGAGCACCAGCGTGGCCTGCGCCACGAGGACATCGGTGAATGACTTCTTCACCTGGGCGATGACCTGGCGCCGGACGTCGACCAGCTCCCACTCGCTCACGCGGATCGCCGCCCGCGCGCTGTCGAGGCGCCGCCCTCGCTTGCCCGCGAGCTCGATGGGCTGGCCGACGATCACCGAGTGCTG
>WNGF01017422.1_pt1 | contig 11918 bp, 21 predicted proteins | sample 5400641 | NCBI WGS metagenome assembly WNGF01 (sample SAMN13153371, study PRJNA577476) | soil metagenome | isolation source: 80 cm soil or saprolite under grassland replicate 2 | place: USA:California | collected 2016-06-15 | reverse complement strand
CACGAGCGTTGATCATGCGCTGCCCGACCGAACGGTCTTGCGCCCATGATGGAACCAAGCCCCAGCGCATCGGCCTAATTTCGTTGCGGTCTTGCTTGCGAATAATTACCGGCACGTCTTGCGACGGCGCGATGTTGTACCGAGGCGCAAAGCCGGGGAAATCGCCGCGAAGGTTCCAAAAAGCCATTATGTCGCGGTACTGAAATGAAGCGCCGAAACGACCACACATAGTGGATCTTCCCTAGGGGCAAAGATACTGACTCACATTGATTTCGCAAGCTGAAAGTAGGAGAACCAGCTACAGGAGGCAATTTATGCCGAGAGAAAAAGGAAAGAAAGAAAACTCGCGGAACTAAAAAAGTTCGTAAGGCAACAAAGAAACAGCGCCAAAACAGGATCAGCAAATCAGGCAAGCCAAAAGGTGAGGAAAACAAACCGACCACATTTCCGTTTCTTAGGAGTTGACCCTCTGGCTTGCTGCCCACTGCTAAACCAGTCGCGCGAGGCATCACTTCAGTGAAGCCGCTTCAACACGGCGAGGTAGTTCGCCCGCTCGGTGCCTAATTTGTATTTGAACTCCGCGTCAGTAAAGACACCCTTTTCGATCAAAAGCTTTACTGTAGCGTCTGTCATGTGCAATCCTGGCAACCTCAGCTGCAACTCGACGGGCGAGACTCAGCGTTCTTGACGACGACTGTTCCAGCGGTATACCTCTGCGACTTCGTCTCGGCTCCGCGAGCGGTAATTTCGTAAACACTGATGTAAGCGATTTTTCCTGCATCGGCTCGACGCGGACTTCTATGCGGCGAGCCGAATAAATCATGCCGCCCGTCTGCGCATTCTGTCGCGGTGCACTGATTTTTCCTCCTCGGCGGGTGTACCTAGGGTCTCGCGCAGTCCGCGTCGAACGTACTCCGGGTCGAGGCCCAGGAGGTCGCATACGTTGTCGAAGGAAAAGATCCAATCGTTACCCCCACGCATAATCCACTCCTCCGCGTCACGGAACCGTTTTTTGCCGTTCGCATCGTGCGCCCGACTGTATTTGCGATATTCCTGAACCGCGTCTTCAAGAATCGCAGCGAGGAGCGATTTCTCCGGTTCGAGGTGCTCGCTGCGGCGAAACGTATCCAAGTACTGCTGCACCATTGAAGTGTCGCCAGTCGTGATGGTGAAATTATTTTCCGCCATTGCGCTTACCTCCTTCCTGCGCTGCAAGCTGACATCCTGTAAAAGTGCAAACGACATGCCAATGTTTTTCGCGCGGGCGAATACCGTACGCTTTGGAACTTACGAAAAAGTGCTCTCCAGCGCGAATCAAAAAGTAGGTTTTTCGGCGCAATTGGTTAGCAATTGCCGCTGGAGTATCGAAGTCGGGCGCAGAGACCTGACAGATGACAATATGCGGATGAGTGTTGCCGTGGTTACAGCAGGAATCGCAGGCCAGACAGAGACCGAAGATGGCTCAGTGTTCGGAAAAGACGTAGAGGTGAGACTGTCTCTTCAATCTTTTAAATGGTGCTTCTTCCCTATTGAGTTTTCTACAGCAGGAGTATGAAACGACCCTGGTCCCTTGCAGTTTTCCTGGGTGGGGTCCGAATGGGAGTTGGCCAAGCACGCAAAGACACAGATCAGTCCGGTCAAAGGGATAATTGCCTTGAAACGCACACAGTTCATCTTTTGCCTCGTGGCAAAAACAACGATGCCCAATGTCTTCACCTTCAGAACGGCGCGATAGGGCGAATGAGTTTCGTCCAATGTCGGGAACTTTCCTGGCCGATCAGTCCGATTTCTACACTACACGCGAATGGATTAACCTCCATTATTCGGATCAACATCTGATTTGCGAAATCCTGGAACCTTGGTCCGATTTCTATCTGCCAACATGCTTGCCTCCTCCCTTAGAAGCAATGCGGAGATGCAGAGCGTTACTTTTTTCTTGCTGATCTTCGATGATCTTGGCGAGTTCGAGAGCATATTTTGATCTATCGTCTTTATTCATTTAATCGCCTTTTACGTTTATAATTTGTTTCAAAGTATGATCGACTTTTACGAGTTCTTTCGAATTCTCCATGACTTCAATGCTTATGCACAAAAGATTGTAGACAATCGTCCTTACCAGAAAAAAGACCAACTCGTTTCAAGGAAGATCATTCCGCAAGCCACCTACAATAAGATTAAAGATCGGATAATCGCCATGCAGGCCGGCAAGAGCTAACGCGCACCGGATTAATTACCGAAATTATCCACGCGCAATTGCCCGCGAGCGGTGAAGTCGTGCCCGCAATAGCCACAGATGCGAGCGCCAGGGTCAACCCGGCGCACGCACCTCGGGCACTCTTAACCGATTGCTCGTCTAGAAAAAGCGCCACGACCAACGCGAGACCCGGCAGTAGAACGCCAGCAATAAACCAAACCGTCGCACTACAACCTTTGTCGCTCGCAGCCTTGGCGGTGGCCGCAGCTAGGACGAGCACTAAAATCACGGCAAGCAAGACGTATCCGGTTTCGGGAGTCATGGCTTTCTCACAAAATGACAATATACAACGCCATATAGAAGGAGCGTCAGAAAGGGACGTTAGCGAGGGAAAAGATTAATCACTTCAAGCAAGCGGTGTCAATCCACAATCACAATCCTATTAGACTTGCGCCAGCGATTCCTACCCGGTAATCTGATTTGTTTTTCCATGCTGACAACAGAACTTGCTATAGCTGAGCGCGTCCAGCCACGATTCATTGAGCCGATGTACGCCGAAGCGGTTCGGGAACTGCCCGACGGCGACTTGTGGACCTATGAAGCAAAATTGGATGGCTACCGGTGCCTTGTGGCCAAGCGCAGCAACGGCGTTGTCCTTTGGTTACGTCGAGGAAATGGATTTACATCCCGATTCCCCGAGATTGCCCATGCTTGCAAGAAGCTCCCACCCGATACGCTCATCGACGGCGAAGTGATTGCAATCGATGACACGGGGCGCGTCTCGTTCAATGCCTTGCAACACAACGGCGCCAAGGCGTCCGTTCAGCTCTACGCCTTCGACGTGCTTGTCCACCAGGGCCGCAATGTACTGCGGTTACCGCTCGAAACGCGGCGCGAGCTACTGGCCGACGCACTAGCTACGGTCGATTACCCGGTACTTCGTTCGACGCCTTTCGACGCCAAGCCTGCGGATCTCATCCGCGCAGCGAAAGAGCTAGAGCTTGAGGGCATTATCGCCAAGCGAAGGCTCCTCTTACGAGCCGGGGCGGCGGAGCGGAGCGTGGCTCAAATTCAAGATCAACCGCTCGCAGGAGTTCGTCATCGGCGGCTACAGGAATGAGAACTTTAGGAACTTGTCGAGCAGTTTCAACTTGAAGTCCTTGTGTTGTTCGCGAAGTTCGCTTTCAATGTGGGCCGCGTTGCGTTCGTAGATTACCAGAGCGCAACCAATCGTGACCAAGAAACCGCCGAAGGGGAGCGGCGAAAAGCAAAACGCTCCACAGTGACCACAGGCCCGTTAGGTTAATGACAGTTACCAAGAGCGCGATGCCACCGAATGAGAGTGTGACCAAAGTTTTGTCATGCTCCATTTTGGTCTGCATCCAGGCCGCCAACATGACCGAATAGTGAGCTACGTTTTTGCCCTTTAGCTCTTCGAGCAATCGCTTGTCTTGTTCGTCTTTGCTTTCAGATGTCACGGAGAGACCTCAACTTAGAAAGTTGCGGCGCATTCTTCCACTTTACGAGCAGGCGAACAATAGAAATGAATCCAGAGGAGAACAGGCGGACTGTCCCATGGCTAGTGAGTGGCAGTGTTGGCCTTTTCGTGCCACTCTTCGTGTTTTTCTTTGCAGCGAACGTGGAACCAGTGCAAGCGCGGGCAGAGCAGAAATTCGTCGCCGTCCTGGTTTGGCCCAACTAAACTCGCAGGAGACGGGCGGGTGCTGCCGCTCAAAGGTGAGCTACTCGAAGTGATCGAGCGGGCGCGGGACAAGCGCCTAATTGGCTGCCCGTTTATGTTTCATCGCAATGGGAAGCGCATCGGAGACTTTCGTAAATCGTGGCGGAATGCCTGCAAAGCCGCCAAGCTCAACGGGCAACTCATCCATGATTTTCGACGAACAGCAGTCAGAAACCTGGTTAGCGCCGGGGTGCCGGAAGGCGTGGCCATGAAGCTGAGCGGCCACAAAACCCGCAGCGTTTTTGAACGCTACAACATTGTGAATGAGGCTGACTTGCTGGAAGCGACGGAGAAGCTCCAAAGCCACTTGAACAAACAACCAAGGAGCGGCACGGTCGTGGACATCTCGACGACTCGAAAACAGTGTTAGTTTAAACGAAATACGGACAGAAGACGGACAAATCAAGCTGCTAGAGCAGATGACTTTTGGCGGACACTCGCCTAAATGCTTGAAAAAATGGTGGGCCGCCGGAGACTCGAACTCCGGACCCGCTGATTAAGAGTCAGCTGCTCTACCAACTGAGCTAGCGGCCCATCACGGTGTGAATCAAGATTGAGGATGGAGGATCGCGATCCTCTATCTTCCATCATCCATTCTCGCCCAACCTAACCTAAAAAAGATGGGGTGAGTGAAGGGATTTGAACCCTCAACCCCTGGAGCCACAGTCCAGTGCTCTAACCGTTGAGCTACACTCACCACAAAATCAAAGACCAATCTTGGCGCGCCAGAAGGGATTCGAACCCCTGACCTACGGCTTAGAAGGCCGTTGCTCTATCCAGCTGAGCTACTGGCGCCAGACATAGTAATGAGCGCTGAGGACTGAGCGGAAAGTCCCCTCCGCTCCGCATTTTCTCAGCACTCAGCACTCATGGCTCACTACTGCTTGATGGTCGGGGCGAGAAGATTCGAACTTCCGACCCCCTGCGCCCAAGGCAGGTGCGCTACCAGGCTGCGCTACGCCCCGTCATTTGACCTCGGTCATTCTACACAGGGACTACGTGAAATCAAGGTTTTGAAGTTAAATCAACCAGCCGTGGCAATGCTTCTGCGAGTCTTTTCAGCGCCTTGCCGCGATGGCTCACGGTCGCTTTGGTTGCTCGGTCAATCTCTCCGAAAGTCTTGCCCAATGGCGGATAGAAAAACAGCGGATCGTAGCCGAACCCGCTCGAGCCTCGGCGGGCAAATCCGATCCGCCCTTCGCAGGATTCGCGCACGGTCCAGTGCTTCATCCCAATTGATTTGGGGGCGCACAATGCCAGAGCGCAGACAAACCGTGCTGTCCGATGTGCTTCGGGTACGTTTTCTAATTCGCGGAGCAGTCGGTCATTATTCTTTTCGTCATTACCCTCCTCGCCGCAATAACGAGAGGAATAAATTCCGGGAGCGCCATTCAAAGCATCGACTTCTAAACCGGAATCGTCAGCCAACGTAATCCTATGTGAGAATTCTGCCAGCGTTCGCGCCTTCTTGAGCGCATTTTCTTCAAACGTTGCGCCGTCCTCGACAACCGTTGGCCAGCTCGGCAAACTCGCCAGCGGCAGAATCTTGATAGGAATTTTGCTGAGGAACGCTTGTACCTCGGCGAATTTGCCTTGGTTGGTCGTTGCAACGAGCAGTTCAATCACGCTTGACTAATTTCACGCGAGCTCGGTGATGACTTTCTTTTGCGCCTTGAGCAGCTCTTTGATGCCCTGCTGAGCGATCTCGGCCATGCGCTCCATCTGCTTCTTAGTGAAAGGTGAATTCTCGGCGGTACCTTGAACCTCGATGAATTTCCCCGATCCGGTCATGACGAAGTTCATGTCGACGTCGGCCCGGCTGTCTTCCTCGTAGCAAAGATCCAAACAAATCTTGCCGTCAATGATACCGATGCTCACCGCAGCGACGGAGTCTTTGATCGGGTCGGCGCCGATAATGCCGCGATGAAGCCAGCCGCGCATGGCTTCCACCAGCGCCACGTAAGCTCCTGTGATCGCCGCGGTCCGGGTTCCGCCATCGGCTTGGATCACGTCACAGTCAATCCAAATTGTGCGCTCGCCGAGGCTCCTCAAATCCGCGATCGCTCGCAGGCTGCGGCCGATCAAACGCTGAATCTCATGGGTCCTGCCGCCAACTCTGCCGCGAGCTGACTCGCGACCGATGCGCGTCTGCGACGAGCCCGGTAGCATGCCGTACTCCGCCGTGATCCAACCTTTCCCGCTGTTGCGGAGAAACTGCGGCGCGCGCTCTTCAAACTTCGCCGTGCAAATGACTTTGGTGTCACCCATCTCGATCAAGACCGAACCGTCGGCAGTTTTGATATAACCCGGCGTGATTTTTAGCGGCCGCAGCTGTGATAGTTTTCGTCCATCCGTTCTCATCGGTCATCCAGTCTGAAGGTGTTCAAACAATTCAAGCCGTTCAAATCGTTCAAACCGTCTATGGGACAGCATTCGTGCTCCACTTTTGCCTTTTTACTTTTTAATTTTGCCTTTTCTATCCTAACTATTCAGATGAAATACCACCATCTTTAGTTCACTCATCTCCTGCACAGCATACCTCGGACCTTCTTTGCCGAAACCGGAATCTTTGAGTCCGCCGTAGGGCATCAAATCGACTCGCCATTGCGATCCCCAGTTTACGTGAAGGTTGCCGGCTTCCGCTTCGCGTGCGAATTTCATTGCCCATTCGACGTTGTCCGTGAAAATGCCGGCGGCGAGCCCATAGACACTGTCGTTCGCTAGAGCGATCGCTTCCTCAATCGTGTCAAAGGGCGTCACGGCTACTGCCGGCCCGAATAGTTCGTCGCGAGAGATACGCATCTCCGGGTTCACGTCCGCAACAACTGCCGGCATATAAATGGCGCCGCGTCTTCCGCCGCCGGCAACGAGACGAGCGCCACTTTTAACCGCTTCGTTGATCCACTCGTCGACACGAACCGCTTCGCTTTCCTTTACCATGGGACCGACGTTCGACTTGTCGTCGAGTTGATTTCCTGTCTTCAGGGCTTCAACTTTCGGTTTCATCGAGCTCAACAAATCGCCGTAAACTTTCTTTGCCGTTAGCACCCGTTGAGTCGAGATACACGTTTGGCCGGCATTGCCATAGCCGGTCATCGCCAAGACGGTCGCAACTTTGTCCAAGTCAGCGTCGGGCATGACAATCACCGGACTGTTCGAGCCGAGCTCCATCGTAACTTTTTTAATTCCCGCGGTGCGACAGATTCGCTCGCCGACTTCCCGGCTGCCGGTGAAGGTGACCTTGCGCACGCGGCGATCGGCGACCAGGGCGTCACCAATTTCACCGCCCGATCCGGTGATGCATTGAATACCTTCGGGCGGGAGTCCTGATTCGAGCAAGATCTCCGCGAGCTTAAGCGCCGAGAGCGGCGTATCGGACGCTGGCTTGACGATGACTGAATTGCCGGCGGCCAACGCTGGACCGACTTTGTGAGCCACTAGGTTCAACGGAAAATTGAACGGTGCGATGGCGGCGACAACGCCGCAAGGCACGCGCAGCGTGAAGCCGAATTTCTTCGACCCGGTTGGGTCCGCGTCTAGCGGCACCGTCTCGCCGTGCAACCGCTTGGCTTCTTCCGCCGAGCCCATGATGGTTTCGACGGCTCGGCTTGCCTCGCCCCGTCCCTCGGCAATGATTTTGCCCTCTTCCGTGGAGATGAGCCGGCCCAGCTCTTCGTTGCGCGCGGCCATGGTGTCCGCCGCCTTGCGCAAAATTTTCCAGCGCTCGTAACTTGAAAGTTTTGCCATCACTTTGGCGCCGCGTTCGGCGTAGGCAAGCGCTTTTTCCAAGTCGCCGGCATCAGCCCGCGGCACCGTGTCTATTACGAAATTATCGAAGGGATTCCTGACTTCGATCTTTTTCGGCTTATCGATCCAGCTACCAGCGATAAAATTTTTCACGACATAATCCTCCGGTTTGAATCTCAAATCTCAGATTTCAAACTTCACACACTGCAACTTTAATTTTTCATTTTTAATTTTCTCTCCGCCATCCTCAATCTTCCATCCTCGATCCTCGGCCCTCATTCGCCCGTCTCCGGCGTCTTGCGGTAGAAACTTCTTCCGTAGGCGCGATGAAACGCTGTCCATCTCGATCCCGGCTCTTTTTCCGGCATGTTTTGAATCGCCTGGATCTTGCCGTCGAGGTCGTCGAGAGAATGAAGAATAACGGCTTCCAACGTCTGCGGCAATTTGGGCGAGCCGAACTCATAGGCGCCATGATGGCTGACCAGCAAATGTTTAACCAACATCGCCAATTCTTGAGGGAAGTCCGGAATCGCCGCGATCTTGTGACTCACCATTTCGACTTCCATGACCAAATGCCCCAAAAGCTGCCCCTTGTCGGTGTAATCCACTGCGCGCTCGAAAGAAAACTCATACACCTTGCCGATATCGTGAAGAAAACCACCGATCAGTAAGAGATCCACGTCAATGCCGCGATAGTTCTCGGCAACCTTGAGGATGAGCCGCAGTAGCGAGAGTGTGTGTTCCAACAATCCGCTTATATAAGGATGGTGAATCGTTTTGGCGCCAGGCGCTTGTTTCAACAGATGCATCAGTTCCTGATCAGCGAAACACGCCTCGACCAGAGCCAGGAGATGTGGGTTTTTGATGGTTCGGAGAATTGCCTGAAGTTCTTCCAGCATAGCGTCCGGCTCGAAGGCGCTCTTTGGTAGAAAGTCTTCCGCGGCGACCTGCGATTCCTCGACGCGCAAGACATCGTGCACGCGGATTTGCATTTTTCCTTGATACAAAGTCGCCTGGCCGCGCACGCGGACAAAATCATTCTTATCGAATCCTCGCGTTAAGTCGTCCGCCCTATCCCACACCCGCGCTTCGATTTCGCCGCTGCGGTCGAGGAGTTTTAACGTCAAGTAACTATTGCCTCCCTTGGTGACCCCGTAATTTTTCGCTGCGACCAAAAACAGACCGTCCACCGACTGGTTATCGCGAATATCGGCGGCGTAAAGAGATTTCATACGGATATCCTCGGCTCGTTACCTAAGTGTATTGGCGAGATCGTAAAGCGATCGGACCAAGAAGCGCTGCAGAAACATAACGGCAAGCCAAACGACGATCGGCGAAACATCGAACCCGCCGATGACAGCGATCGGCAAGCGACTCCGCACTCGTTCCAGTACGGGCTCGGTCGCCGCGTAAAGGAATCTGACGATTGGATTGTCGGAGTCGGCACGCACCAAAGAAACCACGATGCGACCGACGAGAATCCAAAAATAGGCAAAGAGCAAGTAGTCGAGAACTTGAGCAACCGCAAGGAGCAAATTGGCGAAAATGAACATCGAAGCTCATTGGCTCCTCGGGCCGAACAGCGCTGTGCCGATACGCACAATCGTCGCCCCTTCTTCGATCGCTACAGTGTAATCATGCGTCATGCCCATCGACAGCTCTCCGAGATCGACATTGGGCAAACGTAACTCCTTTAATTTTTCCCGCAACTCGCTGAGCTCGCGAAAGTACGGCCGCACCTCGTTCAGTTTTTTGCGAAATGGCGGCACAGTCATCAGTCCCGCGACACGCAAGTTCGAGAGCGTCGCCATCCCTTCAACCAGTGCGATGAGCTGCTCTTTGGCAATCCCGCTCTTGCTTTCCTCGTTACCCAGATTGACTTCGACGAAAATCCGCACGGTCTTTGCGCGCTTGCGGGCTTCCTTGTCGAGGGCGCGCGCCAGCGCCAGATTGTCCAACGATTCGATAACATCGAAAAGCTCGATGGCGGCCTTGGCTTTGTTGCGCTGCAAGTGGCCGATCATATGCCATTCGGCGGATTCCGAAATTCGTTCCTTCTTCTCCTTGGCTTCTTGAACGTAGTTTTCACCGATCAACTTCACACCAGCCCCGATCGCGGCCCGGATCGCCTCGAAGCTTTGCGACTTCGATGCGCCGAGCAGCTTGATGTCGTTCGGATTCCTACCGCATTGAGCCGCCGCTTCGTTCATCCGAGATAGAATTTCACGGTAATTGGCGGCGACATCGACCATGAGGGCCTTTGCTTACCATATTGGGAATAAGAATTCACTCTCGGCCGCCCTCGTACTGTTGAACGAAGGCGGGAATAAAGCAATGTCGCCACGACCTGACCATGGACCTGTATGCGCCTCGAATCTTAATCCAGATTGGCGCAAACTTCGGCGCCTCAGGAGCGGCGGATTTTAGCTTCGACGTCGAAGCCGTTTGGGAGCGGGTCGTATTCTTAATGTAGATAGAGACGAAGGGACGAAGAGCAATGGTTGAACACTGTCCGCGGGTGCAGTAGTAGTGGCTGGACTCGAACGACGATTCGTATGGCTTTCGAATATCTCCCCGTCATGGCCCAGAACTCGGCGCCCAAGTCGCCGCGTGTCCTAGTCGCGCCATCGAAGCCGGCGTGGTGCCCGGTAAAAAATCCTGTGAGCCAATCGCGCACCGCTTTATTAAGCAGTGCCGCGCTTAGGCTTGCCACTCAACAACCTTTCATCCCCCGCGAAGATCTGAGCTATCGGCGCATAGACTCTGATCCCGACGCCGGAGAAATCATCATCGACCACCATTCAGGAATCGGCCGCGTTCCCAAGCAGGACCCCGAGATCGTTTTTCCGCGCAGCGCATTGGCAAGTTTGGCGGCGAGCAAAGTCATTGGCAGCCTCTCACCGTTTCACTTTTCTTTCATGGGCGGCCTGCGACAGCACGAGAAAATCGAAAACGAACTCGCTCCCGCTATCGCTGAAGAGCTAAAACAGTCGGAAGTCGATCTTGCGTTGCTCGTACCTTATTGACCCTTCTGCCACGAGACCGTCGGTCTCATCGCTCACGTGATCGAGAGCCATGGAATTCCGACCGTGGTGATCGGCACGGCGCACGACATCATGAGCCAGGTCAGACCGCCACGCGCAGTGTTCGTTGATCATCCCGTCGGCCGCACCTTTGGACCACCACGCGATCGGCAACGCCATGAAACCATTCTCGCCAGAACTCTGGCCGAGTTACCGCATTTCACGCGACCCGGGGCGATACGCGACCTCGGCTGCAATTGGTCACCGGATGGCAACCGCGCCTGGGAGGATGAGTTACGCGCGGAAATGTTGCACGACCGTTGACACTCGCTAGATTTTCATAGTTAATTGCCGGCGAGAAAAGTCCAAGCACCAAGGAAGTTGAATGCAGCTGTTGCGCAAAGCTTTCGTCGAAACTCTCAAGGACTCGACTTTATCGCCGACGCGAAGAAATCCCGATACCGATCCACTGACCGGCGAAAAGATCGTCCTACAACTATTCAAGATGGACGCGGGCTCTGGTGAACCAACTGAAAGACATATTGAAATAATCCGTCTAATAAACTGAGGCGTGGCAATTAATAGAAGGAGAAGACATGCGACAAGGTGCGTTAAAATTATCGGCTTACATGTTTCTGATCCTCAGTCTGTGGACAACCTCCGTCTTCGCGCAGGATGGTTTCTATAAGGGCAAGGCGGTCAGGATTATCGTCGGGGCATCGGCCGGCGGCGGCTACGACACTTATTCCCGAACCATCGCCCGCCACATGGGCAAACATATTCCCGGCAACCCCGGTTTGATCGTCGACAACATGCCGGGCGCCGGTTTTCTGATTTCGGCGAACTATATGTACAAAGTCGCCAAGCCGGATGGCTTGACCATCGGCCATTTCATCGGCGGTCTTTTCCTACAGCAACTTTTAGGCAAAGCGGGAGTCGAGTTCGACGCGCGCAAATTTGAATACATCGGCGTGCCGGCTCAAGACAATTATATGCTCGGCGTACATAAATCCACCGGCATTACCAGCATCGAGCAGTGGCTATCGAGTAAAACCATAATCAAGTTTGGTGGCGTTGGCGTGGGTTCAGCCACTGATGATATTCCAAAGGTCCTTGGCGCAGCCATCGGCCTGCCCTTTCAGTTGGTCTCAGGCTATAAAGGAACTGCCGACGTTCGGCTCGCGTTCAATAGCGGCGAAATAAACGGTATCTG
>WNGF01049847.1_pt1 | contig 11919 bp, 10 predicted proteins | sample 5400641 | NCBI WGS metagenome assembly WNGF01 (sample SAMN13153371, study PRJNA577476) | soil metagenome | isolation source: 80 cm soil or saprolite under grassland replicate 2 | place: USA:California | collected 2016-06-15 | reverse complement strand
GACTACACTCCAGTGCTCTGAGCCTTACCGACGGTTCAGCCATTCACCGAGCGCCCGCCCGAACGGGGCGGCATGAATGCCGCAAGAAGCAAAATCCCCACTAAACGCGCGCAAAGCCCAACCGGCAGCGTCAAAATCCTTCGGTTCTCGTCCTGCTTGCGCCAGCTTCAGGAAAAAAAATGCGGCGGCGCCGTTTTGCTCGATCGCCGTGAGACGGAATTTGAGAAAGCCCAGCTCGCCCGTGCCTAGATCAAAATAGCCGCCCTCGGGATTCCTCAAGCGTGCGAGAATAAACTCCGCCAATTCCCGCGCTCGTTCCAGGTACGCTGTCTCGCCGCTCGCATGGTGGGCCTCTACGAGCGCCGCGCCCATCCATGCTTGATCGTTCAGCAGTCCTGGCACGCGGGGCGTGCCGTCATAATAGTGGTACATACCTTCCGCCGCGCTGCGGCTATGGCTCCAAAGAAACTCAACAACACTCAGCGCCCGCTTTTTGCAGTCGGCTCGCCCCAAGATCGCCGCGGCGTCCAAATAGGCGCTGCACGCCTGCGCATTGGCGTCGGTGTAAACGCACTGATCGATGATGGTGAAAAACTCGTCCACGGAAGTATCCGCGCTTGTTTCACGCCGAAGGAAATCCTCGCAGCCGAAAAACGCGCCGCTCGACGGATCGAAAAGTTTGCGATCGAGGTAGCCGATGATCTCCTCAGCCATGCGCGCATACTCGCGACGCTGGGTGAAACGGAGCGCATGAAGGCAATTGGACAAGAGACCGGCCTGCTCGCCCAGGAGCTTTTCGCGATGCGGTTGTACCCAGTCTGCGCCCGAGGTGGTGCGAAAGTAGCCGCCGTCTTTGTCATCATAGATCGGGCTCTCTCGCATCCGGTCGAGCGTCGAGCGAACGTGATCGAGATAAACAGCGTCTTTTGTCGCCTCATAGCGGCGTAACAGGAAATCGTTCGCTTCCGCATGGATGAATTTTTGTCCCTGCCCGTAGCCGCCGTGGAACCGATCGGCGAGCGCCATGATCCCATTTGTAATCTCAGTCAGGGCCGAAACACCGGCTGGTTCGCGCTCGGCTTGAGGCGCTGCGACGGCTTCGCTGTCATCGGGCGATTTCGTCACGCGGTTTTCAGTCTTCTTTTCTTGATAATCCATGTAAACATTCAGCAGTTTCGTCACGCGGTTTTCAGTCTTCTTTTCTTGATAATCCATGTAAACATTCAGCAGCAGCTCCTTGAACTCATCGGCGCCGAGATAATTGACTGCCGCGAGCAACTCTCCTGCAGGCGTGAAGAAGGCGACGGTCGGCCAGCCGTTGAGATTATAGCGTGCATCAATGTCGGGCCGCATGGCATTCTCGACACGCAGCGCGACGAAGTAGGCGTTGAGCAACGCCATGTTTTCCCGATCTGAGAAAGCTCCCTCGTCCATGCGCTGGCAGTAGCGGCACCAAAACGCCGATAGGAAAAGCATCACAGGCTTGTCCTGCTGGTGCGCCCGGCGGAAAGCGTCTCTTTCCCATTCGAGCCAGTGAACAAGCTGGGCGAGGTTAGGATTAGGCGAAAAGCGAAGCATGACTGGATCTGCCTCTTATTCCTGGAGAGTTATTTATCACCTGAGGCTTCGATACGAAAACGGTGAGTGATGCAACAACGAACGCGGACTAATCTTTGAACTAAAATCAATATCGATGGGTGTGCGATGTAAGGGCAGGCCCCTGTGCCTGTCCTCCGGAAGGGCAACCACGGAGGTTGCCCCTACAACTTGCGTTGACAAGCTTCTCCACCCGGGAATAAGATTCAACCTGCTCGCGCGCTTCATATCCACATTTTGAAACGCGACCCTGCGACGCTGCGGCGAATGATCCTTGAAGACGAATCCATCGTCAGCGTCGACTTCGATATCGCGCGGCCCGGAGAGCGCTGCCGTGCCGGTCCAATCTTTGACGTGATTGAACCGAGAGCGAAAGCGCCTGGTTGCGGCGCCGATTTTCCCGGCATACTGGGCGCACCGATTACCGCCGGCATCGGCACGACTCATGTCCTGACCGGCGCTGCGGTGTCGGTTCTGGCCGAGATTTCACCGGACCCGACTCGAAGCGCAACTGGGCGCGTTTTGGAAATGAGCGGCGCTCCGGTTGAGGCGAGCGAGTACTCTTCGCTGCAACACTTGATCGTGATCCCGCACACCAAACCAGGATTGCCGCGTCAAACATTGGAAAAAGCTTACCGCCTTGCCGGCATACGAGTCGCCGTCGAGCTTGCCCGCAGTGCTTGGAATCATCTCCCCGTTGACCTCCAGACCTTTGAGCCGGTAGGTCCAGGGGAGAAAGGGCGCGACGGACTGGCGCGAGTCGCTTATGTTGGGCAGATTTTTTCACGGCAGCGCAAACCAGCGGTGGACGAGCCGATTCTCTATGGCGCTAACACTGACGGCATGCTACCGGTTATGCTGCACCCCGACGAGTGGCTCGACGGCGCTGTCGTGCCATCGCTGCATTCGTGGTTTGGCGGCACGGAAACTTATTTTTATCAAAATCATCCCATCATCCTGGAACTCTATCAGCGCCACCACGCCCGCGAAATTAATTTCGTCGGCACGGTAGCCACGATCGCCGGCTCGGATAACTTCGACCGCGAGCGCCATTGTCGCGCCGCCGCCAATCTCGTCAAGTGGAACTTGAACGCGGACGGCGTGGTATTATCCAAGTATGGTGGCGGATTGCCTCATGCCGACTTGGCGGAGACTGCACGCCTGCTCGAAGGTATGGGAATAAAGACTTCGGTCATGGTTTCCGACGTGTCGAGAGACCGCCGCGTCGAGTCGGCATTGCTTTTCAACGTTCCGGAAGTCGACGCGATTGTCTATAACGGCGGCAACGGTAAACAGTGGCAAGTGCCACGGGTCGATCGCGTGATCGCGGCGACGCCGGAGTTTGTCGAATTACTCACTGGTCCGATGACGATCGAGGCGTCTAACATCGTCGGCGTAACCAATCAGCAAGGTGCGTCCAGAATGAGGGCAATGGTCTACTGAAGAGCACGAGCGGCAATGGATGTAGGGGCACGGCATGCCGTGCCCGTACTCACGCCTGTCGCCTCGCGCCTCGTGCCCTATCCGGAGGAGTTCAATATGCGAATCGCCCATTATCTGAATCAGTTCTTTGGCGGCATCGGCGCCGAAGAGCACGCTGGCAAGGGACTGGAAGTCCGTGACAGCGCGGTCGGACCCGGCCGGTTGTTGGAATCGCTGCTGGGCAACGACGCCCGCATCGTCCTGACTTTGGTTTGCGGCGACAATTACGCCGTCGAACATCAAGAGGAGATTACGGCTTCCGTCATGGCAAAGGTCCGTCAAGCGAACGTGGACCTCTTCGTCGCCGGACCATGCTTCGACGCAGGGCGCTACGGCATGGCGGCCGGAGCGCTCTGCCGCGCCGTTCAAGCCGAGCTTAGCATTTCTGCCGTGACCGCGATGAGCGAAGAGAATCCCGGTGTCGATCTCTACCGCGATGCGCTCTATATCATCGACTCGGGAACGACCATCGCCAACATGCGCAACGTCCTGGACAAGATGGCAAGGCTCAGCCGGAAACTTGTCACCAAGGAACCGATCGGCCTTCCACACGAAGAAGGATACTTGCGGCGCGGATGGTTGCGCGACCAGCTCGTGGAGAAAAAAGCCGCGACGCGGCTCGTCGACATGCTCTTGGCGAAGATGAACGGAGAACCATTCGATTCCGAGATGCCACCGACCGCTTTCGCGCCGATCCGGATAAGATCGAAGGAACAGCAGCGACGCGTTGGGGGTCTTACAGCATTGAAGGACGCGATGATTTGCGCGCTGAAGACTACGAAGTTTCCCACGGCGGCTACGACACGCGGTTCGTCCAGGAAGATCCTGACCGATTGGTGCCTCTCGATGCCTTGCGCGAAATGGAAAAAAACGGCGTCATAGGCAAGCTTCACAACGAGTTCATCTCGACGTGTGGGCGCTCGAACCCGCTGTCGAACACCCGCCGCCTCGGCCGAGAGATGGCCGAAAAGATCAAACGGGACGGCGTTGACGCCGTCATCCTCACGTCGACGTGAGGGACGAGCACGCGCAGCGGCGCTGCGATCACAACCGAGTTAGAGAAAGCGGGGATCCCGGTGGTGCAGATCACCTCCGCCCTGCCCATCGCCAAGATGGTGGGAGCCAACCGTGTGGTCTTAGGAACCGGCATCGTGCACGTGACGGGCGATGCCAAGTTACCGCCGGCCGATGAAAAGGAATTGCGGCGAAAACTGGTGCAAAAAGCCCTCGACGCACTGCAATCCAATGAGAAGGGGTAATCCCAGCGAAGAGATGTGATTGATCGCGTCCTACTGTCCCATAAGACGGAATTAGTACGCCTGCAGGTGCCCCCTAGAGCTAGACAACTCTTCCACAATGCCTACGCCAGGTAGCAGACACTAGCGCTATCGCCACGCCTCGTCCCATTCGGGAATTCCTACGACTGGATTCTCGCGATCAGCATCCCAGTGCGCAGGGTTATCAAGAATATATTGTCGAATACGATTTAAAGACTTTTCGTGACGAATGACATGTTCGTAGTAGCTATGTTGCCATAATCTGCCTCGAAACGCCGGCCAACCCAGCGTTTTCACGCCGCGGATATATTCGTTCGTCGTCATCGTTTTGAACCATTGGATTACCGTCGGTAGGGGCGCACCTGTGTGTGCGCCCTCCGGTACAGGGCCGACACGCAGGTCGGCCCCTACAATGGTATCCGTAATGACGACAATACCGTGAAGATGATTCGGCATGATCACGAACTCGTCCGTTTCGACTGTGGCGAATTTGTTTTGCAATTCAAACCACCAACGTTGGATTGCTACACCAGCACCGCTCAACTGCATGGCGTCGTTGATAATCTCACCGAACAGACAGGATCGATCCTGTGTAACGATGGTCACAAAATACGCACCGCGCTCAGCGTAATCGTACTCTCTTAGCCTAACGGATCGACGACGGTGCTGTAGCTCTCCATCATTCACGGATCATCTTCCTCATAGCGCCGAGACGTCGTCAATGAGAAATCGCGCTATTCGCGATGCCGGTTCCAACCGATCACTCGAGAAGCTTGCGGGCATCCAGATGGATGAACGTCGCGCCGCGATCTTTGGCCCGCTCCACCATATCTTCGGTGCCTCCGGGGCCGTCGCCGGTAGCGCCATTCCATAATGCAATGAGACTTAGGTGGTCCTGCGAAATGAAAAGGGCGTTGTGGAGCATCCAGAGATTTGAGCGTTGCCAGATGTTATAATCTTTCTTTGTTCTGAGCCAGCGTGGCAGTCGGTCGGATTCGGAAAGAATTTTCGGCTTCATTTTATCGTAGAGCCGATTGAAGCGCTCGACCCAATCCGGCCCGCCATCCGCCACCGAGACCTTGATATAATCGTTTTTCGGCAAGACCAGATACATTTGGCTCGGGATCTCGAGCGCCTCGCAAATTTCGTGGAAAAGAATATCGCCGCCGCAAGCGCCTCCGGCAATGCCGAATACCGGTCCTTTCGCTTTCGCTTTTTCATTCCTCACGGCCTCGAAAATCATCGCGCGCGCGTGCTTCTCTTTGGCGGCGGGAAAACGAGGAGTTTTGCGATCGGGAGCATCCACGCGATGTCCAGTGAACAAAAGCACGTGGGTTGGCGCCTGTTGGGTTTGGGTCTGTTGCGTAACCGGCGCAATGTTGTCGAGGCCGGCTTGAATATTCTCTTTTAGAATGCCGAGACGTTGATAGAGTAACAGTTGTCGTCGCATGGCGTCGCGCGCCTGCTCCGAAGCATCGGCGAGGGCTTTCCTGTACGCCTGTCCCACCCGATTGGGTCTACTGGAGGTCAAACAAATCAGATCGGCGGTGCTGATCTCGACCCAAACGTCGCTTCTATTCGCGCGCTGCAACGCAACCTGCTTCGACTCGATCGCTAACCTCACTCCGGCAGCGAGGTCACCGCGGAGCTCCTTCAGCTTCTGAAGTTTCTGGGCGGCGTCTTCCTTTGAATCGAAGCTATCCTCCCAGATAGTCGATTGAGCTTGCGCCAGCTCAGTCAGCATAGTCACCATCGCCAAAGCGTTGAGGCCTGAGTAGAAATGATTGCGGTCTTCCATGAAACCTTCACGGTAAAGCTCGAATGACTTTTCGAGATAGGGCGAAACCAAGGCGGACTTCTGCGCAGTCTCGACGTCCGCGGCCGTCGCCCAGCTCTGATGCCATTGAGTTTTCGCGTTGCGCGCCATCAAGGCGCGGACTTCTGCCCGGTCTCTCGCGAAGATTTCTTTGTTCTGAAGGGCGCGCTCAACGGCTTGATCGGAGCTCAAGAGATCGCCCAACCGTTGAAAGATCGTGGCAAGCAACGTGTTCGCTTCGACGTCCATGTCGCCATAGTCCCGCACCGCCTGCCACGTTGCCTTTGCGCCCGGCCAGTCCTTCAAGCGAAATTGGCCGTGGCCGACGAGGCGAAGGCCAGCCACCCGCCAGACGAAGCCGTCCAACTCCGCCGCCAAAAGTTGGAGATCGCCGCAATTATTAGCGTCCTCCGCCCGTTCAATTTCCTCGCGAAAATCGAGCGGCACGACCAAGAGCTTGTTTGGATCCGAAGGCTCCAACTCCGGTAGCAGCTGGTAAACCGGACTATCGGCTTTTTGCGAATCTAATGTCGCATTTAGCGCATCGGCAAAGGACGCCACACTGGCTGCCGGATCGTTGCCATCATAGGACAGATATCGGTCCGTTTTTAAATCGAATGGTACGTCGCCTTCTTTGGACTCATTCTCTTTGGATTTATCTCCCTTCGACTTGAGCAGGAAAGTGCGTTTGTCCCGGAATGCATGGCGAATTCCCAGCTCATAAAAAACGTTGGCGTTGTGGATCGAAATATCTGCAATGACAAGATCGGCGATGAGCAATTGCTCGAACATGTCGGTGCGAATGTTGCCTTGTTGGATAAATTCGCCCGTCGTGCCGCCCGTCAAACCCGCTTGCCCCATGGCCGGACGAATGAGTTCCTTTTCAACCCGGTCGAAATCGATTCCATTCTTGGTGCCGAAGGGACGCACAATAAATACATTCATCATGGGCTTGCCTTCACGTCGATTTAGAATTCCGCGACGTCACCCCGTTTCAAGTTTTTCGCTCCTAACCTCATCCCACAAGATCGAAGTTTGATGGAAAGTCTTCGGCGCGCACTTGCTGCTTTGCCGCCTTGGCGCCAATCTCTTGCAGAGTCTTCATGTTGCCGGGATCGTCCATCGCACTCAAGCCCTCAATCTTTTCATCCTCAAACTCCATGCCAACTCCATGCCGATCTGCGCCAAGGAATCCTTGCTTAGCGCGACATTGTAGCGCAGGTAACTGATCAGCGGCACCGAGGCGATCAGGTCATGGCGCAAATCGTCCACCTCCCGGTTGATCATGCGCGCTGTCGGGCTACTCGACAACCATTGGAGCAGCGTTTCTACCAGAGTAGCGCAGTCGTCCATCACCGACAAAAGCGATTTGACTGCATTGTCGACCGCCAACTTGGCCGGCGCAACTTTGAGATCGCGCGACCCAGTACCGACCGACACGACGAACAACTTGTCGGATCCGGTCGGCCAGCCGATGCGATAGCCGTCCAACGTCGCATGCATGACGGCCTGCAATGCGGGGTTATTAAACGGGCTCACACCGCCGTCGACAAATTCCCCCTGGACCGGTCTTTCGCCAGGCTTGCCACGGCTGATTTCGATCTTTTCTGGATCAAAGAAACGAGGTGCCGCCGTCGACGATCGAACGACCTGCCAGAGCGGATAGGCTGAGTTGGGAATGACATTGCTGTCCGGTCGCGGACCGTAATATTTTCCGCGCGGATTGTTCGATATCGGCCACACGCTCTCCGTGTCGAGTCGCTTTGTGACGATTAGCAGCCCGGTTTGCAACGATGGATCGCCCAGCGTTGTTTGGGCACCGTATACCTGCTTCAGCTCTTCGATTAAGCCGGCTTCGTCATAAAACGCCCGGACGAATCCCTGGCGTAACCAGCTTTTCTGGAACACGCGCTGACCGAGGTCGAGATATTTCTTTGCGATCTCACTCACCGACATGCCCCGGGCCAACGCCGCGGCGATGATCGAGCCCGTCGAGGTGCCGGCAATCAAATCAAAATAGTGGCTGAGACGAAAGTTTTCCGCTCCTCGGTGGCGTTCGCTCAGAGTCGATTCGATTTCGGCGAGGTACGCTAGCGTCAGAATTCCCCTTAGACCGCCGCCGTCCAGAGCCAGAATACGCTTGGGACTCCCATCGTTCATAAAATGTTCATCGCGCGTGCGGATTTTGTATGGCATAAACGCCTCCTCCCGATTTGGTCCAAGATCGAAATGTTGGCGAGCAATATGCTCCGACGGTCATGCGCCCTCCCGTCGCCACGATACACCGATCGGAAAAACTACGCGATCCTCGAATCAAAAAGGCCGGAGTTTTGTTGTGCAAGGTGAACGGGCGTCCGCCAGAAAACTAGAAATGAAATAGAGCAGCGTGAACGATGGTTGCGGCGGCGTAATTAAAGTTAGTACGCGTTCTAAGCTTCACTGCCATCTCATTCGCTTACAGAAACACGCTGATGTTTTTCGCGCTCAAGACCGCCTGATCCAAGATGATGGTTCGCTTCGCGATTTTGAAACTATCGTTGACGCGGCGCAGCATGTCTCGTCTCATTCCCACAAAAATATCCTGATCCGTTTCCATGCGCGTGCGGTAAACGAGAAAATTGGAATCAACTTCTATCTCGCTACCGGTGTCATTTTTGATTCGAACATTTGAAATGAGATGGCGCGTGCGCGAAGGCGGCATTTCCGCCCAGGCATTCTTAGAATAAACCCTCTCGACTCTGATACGTAGGCTTTTCTTATCATCGTCGAAGTAATAACCCTCGCCGGGCTTGGCGAGTTCTTCTGATACTTCGTCGGGTCGGTCCAGCGGATTGTAGCGGATCGGCATCCAGTAGCGTACGTCGTCGGTTAAAAGATCGAGCCATTCGCGCAGCTTGCGATCGTCCAGGAGCTCGGCTTCAAGATACAAAAAGTCTTCGATTCTATGGCGCAATTCGTTATCCATTTTCCGCACTCATGATTTCGTCCCAGTTCTTCGCTTGGAGCATCTTGGCCCAATGCATGTAAAGGCTTAGCTGATTGTTGTCGCTAAAACGGCTCTTCACCCGTCCGGGCAAGTCGATTTCGATCGGCGAATTATCGCCGCGCATCTGGTAGTTAGCGGGATAACGCTGGCCGATCAAGCTTTTCGCCGCGGCGGTAACTTGTATCCAGTTGTCCATATCGTCTTGCTCGAAAACACCGGTGGGACTGAAACGGTATTGGGAGACAAACCGCATCGTGTCCTTGATTTTTGCCGACGCCGCCTTGTCGACAACCGCCCAGCTCCAGATCTCCATTTTGTCCGGCCCGCGCGGTTGCCACAATCGAATCGTGCGCGTGAGCCAGTGCACCGAGAGATTGGGAAAGACCGTTCCTGCGGAGGGCGCGATTTGCTGGGCCCGCATGGTGCCCAGCCGATTCTCGATCTCAGCCGCGTTTTCTTTCATGTAGTTAGCGATCTCATCGTCAGGCTGACCGAACCATAGGCCGCCATCCGGCGGCGTGATCCACAAATTCAGAATGTGTCCGTTGCCGCAGTCGATTTGACATCCCTTGCTCCATTGTCGTGTTTGACTCGTGGTCGTATCGACGCCGACTTCGCGCGCCGAGCCATGCGTCGCCGCGATATGATAGCCGTCACCACCAAAGTTTTCCGCCGAGGTTTTCCAGTTGGCGTCCAACAACCAACGGTGCGGCCCGCTGACTTCGGTGCCGCCTTCACGTCGATCAAAGAGAATATCGAGATACCAGGCCATGTCGCCCAGATAGTCTTTCAGCGTGGGCGCTTCCGGATCGAAGGTCGCAAAGATCAATCCCTTGTAGCTGTCAATCTGCGCGACCGGGATCAGGCCCCACTTCTCGCGTTCCAGGCCGCCAAACGAGTCGATCATCGGCACCAGCGCGAGCTTGCCGTCGTTGGCGTAAGTCCAACCGTGATACGAACAGGTAAACAGTTTAGTGTTGCCGCGATCGGCACGGCAGACACGATTGCCGCGATGCCGGCAAAGATTCAAGTGCGCCCGAAGCTGGCCGTTTGAGTCACGGCACAAGATTACCGGCTCTTCGCCCATGTATCGGGTGACGAAATCGCCGGGATTTGGGATTTCGCATTCGTGGCCTAGATAAAGCCAGCAGCGCGCAAAGACACGCTCGCGCTCCAGCTGGTAAATCTCATGATCGGCGAAGATGCGCCGATCGATAAGGCCGCCTTCGGGATCGATGAGAGATTTGATATCCATCCGACACTCCTTACTGATGCATAGGGGCGTCACTCATTCCTGCTGGTTCAAAGTTCAATGTTCAATGTAGTTCTCATTGACTTACCTTGAACCTTAAACCTTGAACGTTGAACCGGTATCCCTTTTATCGCTGATTATCGGGCCGGCCGCTGACTGTCAAGCTGATTTGTCTCAAGTCTGATTCCTCCTAGGGCAAGCCTTGAGAGCGGTCCGAATCGGGTGTAGAGAGCTAGCTAGTGCCTCCCGGCGACGCGGCCATTGGGCGGCATCGATCTGGCGATATTCTCGCCGGAGATCAATCCAACGAATTACCAACGGAGGAACAAGTAGTATGACTGCTGAGGACGAGTACGCAGCGGTTCCGATCCGTGTAACCGTCAACGGGGTTAGCCATGATGCCGTTGTCGAACCACGGACATTGCTGGTCTATTTCTTACGCGAGCAGTTGGGATTAACCGGGACGCATGTCGGCTGCGACACCAGCCAGTGCGGCGCCTGCACGGTGCATTTAAACGGACGCGCCGTGAAGTCCTGCACTATTCTCGCAGTTCAAGCCGATGGCGCGGAGATCAAGACGATCGAAGGACTGGCAAACGGCGACATCTTTCATCCAGTGCAGGAAGGATTTCGCGAGAAGCACGGTTTGCAGTGTGGCTATTGCACGCCGGGCATCGTCATGACTGCGGTGCATCTCTTGGAAACCAATCCGCATCCGACGGATGAAGAGATCAAACATGCCCTCGAGGGCAACCTTTGCCGCTGCACGGGTTACGTAAATATCATCGAATCCATCAAATGGGCCGCGGCGAAGATGGGAGGCGAAAATGTTTCCCGCTAGCTTTGGCTACGTGGCGGCGCATTCGGTCGACGAAGCGCTTCGACTTGGGGACGATTCCGGGCCTGCGCGGCATTCGGGTTAACGGCGATAACCTCGTGATCGGCGCTCTTACCATTCACGCCGACGTGGCTTCATCGGATCTCGTCCGTAAACATCTCCCCGGCTTGGCCGACGCCGCGAATGTTATCGGAGATATGCAAGTACGAAATCGCGGCACCATCGGTGGCAGCGTCGCTCATGCCGACCCCGCGGCGGACTTTCCGGTGGTTCTAACCGCGTTGAACGCCTCGTTGGTCGTACAATCGTCAACCGGCAACCGGAGCCTTGGCGTGGACGAATTCTTCACCGATTTCTTCACGACAGCGATGGCGGCAAATGAAATCTTGACGGAAATACGCGTGCCTATTCCTGGTCCTGGCAGCGGCACGGCCTATGTAAAATTGCCCCATCCCGCTTCTGGCTACGTTGTCGTGAGTGCGGGTGCGCTCATCACACTATTATCCAGTTCATGCGTGTCAGCCCGCGTCGCGATCGGCGGATTGGGCAGCGGTCCGATCCGCGCCGTCGCGACTGAAACAGAATTAAAAGGTAAGTCCTTGACCCTGCAGGTGATCAACGCAGCGGCAGCGAAGGCGGCCGAAAATGCCGATCCTACGGAAGACTCGTATG
>WNGF01008640.1_pt1 | contig 11921 bp, 10 predicted proteins | sample 5400641 | NCBI WGS metagenome assembly WNGF01 (sample SAMN13153371, study PRJNA577476) | soil metagenome | isolation source: 80 cm soil or saprolite under grassland replicate 2 | place: USA:California | collected 2016-06-15 | reverse complement strand
CTGCGCTTCCGCCGCAGGCCAGCTACAAGCTGACGTCCGCCGACCAGCCTGGCTAGTCACCTCGCCGCGAGCGCGAGAATGGTCTTGATGGACGCAGACACGATCCTGACCACCACACGCTCGGTGAGGAAGCGACTCGACTTCGACAGGCCCGTGTCGCGCGAGGTGCTGCTCGAATGCATCGAGGTCGCGGTCCAGGCGCCGACCGGCGGCAACACTCAAGAGTGGCAGTGGATGATCGTGACCGACCCCGAGAAGAAGCGCGTCATCGGGGACCTTTATCGCAGGTCGTGGTACGACTACGCGAAGGGCGGACGGCAGCGGTACGCGGAGGACGACCCCCGTCGCCGTCAGCTGCCTAGAGTCGCCTCGTCCGCACAGTACCTCGCCGACCGCATGCACGAAGTTCCGGCGATGGTGATCCCATGCATCGTGGGGCGCGTGGATCGACCCGGCGTTACCAACCTCGACATCGCGGGCGTGTACGGCTCGATTCTTCCCGCAGCGTGGAGCTTCATGCTCGCTGCGCGGGCTCGCGGCCTGGTCGGCGCGTGGACGACCCTTCACCTCCGTTACGAGCGCGAGGTGGCGGAGCTGCTTGGAATTCCATACGAGCGCTTCACGCAGGCGGCTCTGATCACGGTCGGCTTTCATACCGGCGGCGAGTTCAAGCCCGCAGAGAGGATTCCGCTGGACCGGATCGTGCACTGGGACACGTGGTGACGCAGGACGCGGTCGGCGTAGACCCCGTTCCGCTTCTGGACCTTGTCGATTGGAGGCGCCGCGTGGGCGACCTCTATCGCATCGAAGGGCCGAGAGCGCTCGAGCAGTTCAGGTCCGGCCGTGACCGTCTGTTCAAATCTCATCCGCAGTCGCCCATCGAGCCTGAGGAGCGGTCGGGATTCCGCGGCCTCCGATATTTCGACGCCGATCCCGCGTATCGCGTCCCTGTACGCGTCGAGGCCGGCGATGGAACCGAGCTGGTCATCGACACCGGCGGTGACGACGGAGCGGTTCGCTACCGTCGGGCCGGCACGCTGGTCTTCAAGGTCACGGGCGAGGTTTGCCGGCTGACGGTGCTCAGCCTGGTGCAGTACGCAGGCGGCCTGTTCGTTCCGTTTCGCGACGCCACCTCCGGCCGCGAAACGTACGGCGGCGGCCGCTACCTGTTCGACACCGCCAAAGACACGGACGGGCATGTGCTCGAGATCACACCCGGATCGGCGGAGGTGGTCATCGACTTCAACTACGCGTACAACCCATCGTGCGTCTACAGCCCGCGGTGGGCGTGCCCGCTTGCTCCGCCCGAGAACTTTCTGCGCGTCGCTGTACGCGCAGGCGAGATGTCGTACAAGTCGGGTTAAGCCGCCGCCCGGCTCCCTGCCATCAGCTTGATCAGCTCTCCGCCGAGGGCGATCGCTTCCTTGGTCGGCAGGGTCTGGTTGCTCAACGTGAAGCCGCCGAAGCCCGCATCGACATATGGCTGCAGCCGCTCAGCGGTTTCTGCCGGCGTGGAGGTGATGACCATCGCCCGCCGCTCCGCAGGGATGCGCTCCAGAACAGCCTTCGCGTCGCGCTCGTTCTCGACCAACACCACAAGCGCGCCCATGAGGAGAAGCACGCTCGACGGGTCGCGTCCTTCGACCTCGCAGTGGCTGAGGAAGATCTCCCTTTTGCGCTTGAGGTCGTCGATAGGGCCGCCGAACCAATGGCCGATGTCACCGTGCCGCGCCAGGAGCCGAAGCGTGCGCTTCTCGCCGCCGCCGCCGACCAGGATCTTCGGGCCGCCTCGTTGGACGGGGCGCGGGAAGTTGAGCGCGTGATCGATCCGGAAGTGCTTGCCCTCGAAGGAGGGGTTCTCTTGGGTGAACATCAACTTGGCGATCGTGAGCGCCTCATCGAGGCGGTCCATGCGCTGTCCAATGGGAGGGAACTCGAAACCGTAGCCGCGGTGCTCCGATTCGTTCCAGGCCGCTCCGATGCCAAGGATCGCGCGTCCTCCGGAGATGACGTCCAGCGTGGTCACCATCTTGGCCACCAGGGCGGGGTTCCGGTAGGTGACGCCGGTGACGAGCGTCGCAAGCTGGATCCGGCTGGTCTTTGCTGCCAGCGCGCCAAGCGTGGTGTAGGCCTCCATCATGGGCTCGGTCTCGGGACCGACGCCGCCGATCTGATAGAAGTGGTCCATCACGGTCACCATGTCGAAGCCGGCGGCCTCGGCCGCCTGCGCCTGCTCGACGACCCGGTCGAAGAGGTGATCGTCGGGCGTGCTGCGATGCGTGAAGTTGGGCATGTGGTAGCCGAAAAACAGAGCCATAAAGGTTTCAACGATCCCCCGGCGCGCCGAATTCCCGTAACGGTCTCAGAATTGAGCCGTTGGGCGCTTCATGAGAATCGCAACGGTGGCCGGCCTCGGACTCGTCCTCGTCGCTCTTGGCTACGGAACCGTAGCCGTCTTCCTGGCGTTCGACCGCGACTCGCACTCCGCGAGCGACACCATCCGTCCTTTCGTGATCACCATGGCGCCCGTGTGGGCCGTCGCCATCTGGGCCAGCGTGTCACTGCTTCGACGCCATAGATAGAATTTGTCGCCACCGCGGTGGCTATAGACGATTCGCGTAACGGCAAGGTCAACGGGATCCAGCTGGTCCAGGTCGAGGGGTTCCTTGAGGTGGCGCGCCGGGGCAGCGTGAGTCGTGCTGCGGAGGCCCTCTTCATAACCCAGCCGACGCTCACTGCACGCCTGCACGGCCTCGAGCGCGAGCTTGGCGCGCGCCTGTTCCTGCGCACCCCTCACGGCATGCGTCTGACTGACGCCGGCAAAGCGTGGGTGCCCTACGCGGAGAGGGCGCTGCGTGCGCTGTCTGACGGACGCGAAGCACTCGAGCAGGTCATGTCGGCGTCTGCCGGACGCCTGATAATCGCCGCCGCCCCCGCCGTGAGCACGTATGTCTTGCCCCAGCTGCTCGAGAAATTCGTGGCCACCCATCCCCGCGTCGAGGTCTCGGTGCGCACCGGTCACTCTGAGGACGTGGTCGAGCTGGTGCTGCGAGACGAGGTGCAGCTCGGCCTCGGCCGCGCCATCCGCCACCCCGATCTCGAGCTGCGGCCGTTTCATACCGAGGAGCTGTTGCTGGTCTGCGCCCCCGAGCACGCATTCGCAAAGCGGCGCAGCGTGACCATGGCCGAGGTGGCGAGCCAGAAGCTGATCATGTTCGACCGCACGTCCAGCTACTACGAGATCACGCAGGCAGCTTTCCTCTCGGCGGGCGCCAAGCTGCGCGGGCTTATGGAGCTGGACTCCATCGAAGCCGCCAAGAAGATGGTCGAACGCGGACTCGGTGTCGCCTTGCTCCCGGGGACGGCGGTCGCGCGCGAGGTCGAGGGCCGGACGCTGCGGGCGGTGCGCATGAAGGATGCCCCGCCGATGCACAACACGATCGTCGCCTACCGCCGCCGAGACGCCGGCAAGCCCGAAGGCATCGTGGCGGCATTCCTGCAGTTGCTCGGCACGAGCGATTAAGGAGTCCGGGTACTCCTGGCCAGCTATCGGTTTTCTTGATCATGACGATCAAATCAATCAATTTGACTTATATCGACTCGGTTGATAGCGTCGTCGCCATGGATAGACACGATCAATCGAAGGACATCGAGCCGACGGGCGAGCCCTCCCTGCACGAGTGCGAGTGCCCGGAGCCATGCAACTGCGACCACGAGAACGAGTAACTCACTGATGGAACTTGTCTCCACGCCCCTCCTGCCCGAGGGCTATAAGGTGCCGGCCTCGCGCAACGAGGATCCCAGCCGGCGCCTGCGGCGTCTGCTCGCCTCCAAGCCCTACGTCTTCGGGCCAGGGGTGTACGACCCGCTCGGCGCCGAGCTTGTCATGTACCACGGGTTCGATGCCGTCTACTTCAGCGGGTACTCGTTCGCGATCGGGCACCTGGGCACGACCGACATGGACCTTTACTCGTCGGTGGAGATCGCCGACGGCGCGCGCCGAACGGTGAGCGCGCTGCGCAAGTTCCAGCTCACGATGGCGATTGGTGATCCCGAGAAGGGCGTGGCACCGATCCACCTCGAGATCCCGCCTGTGGTCGTCGACATGGACGCCGGCTACGGGAACCTCTTCAACGTCCAGCGGACGGTCGACCTCTACGTGAGGGCCGGCGTGGCCGCCGCCCATCTCGAGGACCAGGTGATGCCGAAACGGTGCGGCCACATCGCGGGCAAGGCCCTGATCTCGGCGAGCGAGTTCGTCGGCAAGCTCAAGATGATGCGCAGCGCGGCCGACGACCTCGGCCACAAGGACTTCGTGATCATTGCGCGCACCGATGGCATTTCGGCGACGGATGCGCCGGAGTCAAAGCGCGGCATCCCGCTGGCGATCGAACGCGGGCTCCGTTACATGGACAGCGGAGCGCCGGACCTGCTGTGGTGCGAGTTTCCCACTGCGGAGCGCGGGCCGACAGAGCAGTTCTGTGGCGAGATCCGCAAGCGCTTTCCGAACGCGCGCTTCGCGTTCAACTATTCGTCATCGTTCAAATGGTTCAACGAGAAAGATCCCATCACCTGGGACGAGCTCGGCGAGCTGGGGGTCGGGTTCATATTCATCACGCTCGCCATGCAGCACGCGGCGGGTCACGGAATGTCCGTCCTGCTACGTGGCCTGAAGGAGCAGAAGGAAGAGGGCTATATGGCGCTCCAGCGCAACGAGTGGGCGAAAGACGCGGACATCCCGACCAGGAGCCATCACCTCTTCACCGGGGTCCCTTATCACCAGCATGTCGGCCACGAGTACGGCGCGGCTCGCCTAAGCGAAGAGCTCGACGAGCACCTAGAGGTGTCGAAAGTAGTCTAGGTGGCGAACGCTCCCCACCCTGTGGGGAGCTCCCCGCCGCGCAGCGGCGGGGTGAGGGGTGCGATCACTCGGCCACAGCCTTCCAAAGCACAATAGTCGGGATCGTGATCCTGTATCCGTTCCGGTACCTCTGGTGGCTGTTCTCCAGCATTCGACGATCCCTCGGAAAGCCTCCCGAGTACGCGGTCCTCATAGTCGACAGCCCCCTGCCAGCTCTGCCAGATCTGCCCGGACCGTTCTGGCAGCGGTTCGTATCGAGGCCGCGTCTCAGCCTCAAAGAGCTCGGCGAACAGTTCGCCGCGTTGGCGCGTGAGCCAAGGACCAAGGGAGTGGTGCTGCACCTGCGGCCCGTGCCGATGCCGATGGCCACACTGCAGGATCTACGCGAGCTGGTCGAGAGGCTGCGCGCTGCGAACAAGCGAGTGGTGGCGTGGGCGCCTTTCTACACGACCGGCACCTACTACCTGGCGTGCGCGTGCGACGAGATCCTGATGATGCCGGGCGGGATGGTGCAGCCGTTGGGTTTCGCGACAACTGGCATGTTTCTGGCCGATGGCCTTGCCAGGTTTGGGATCGAGGCCGACTTCATCCAGGTCTCACCCTACAAATCGGCCGGGGACATGCTCACCAAGTCGAGGATGTCACCCGAGCTGCACGAGCAGCTCACATGGCTTCTCGAGTCACACCACAAGGACCTCGTGCACGCAATCGGCGAGAGCCGCAGCCTCGACGAGAAAGGGGCACGCGAGCTCGTGGACAGCTCACCTTTCCAGGACAGCGCCGCGGCGGACCGTCATGTCGTCGACGGGCTGATCTCGGAAGAACAGTTGCCCGATCACCTGGGCGGAGTCCGCACCCAGGCCAGGGTCGGGACGTGGGAGCAGATGCAGCGCAGGCTCCGGCAACCCCGTCCGACCCTGGGGCGCGGCCGGTACGTGGCCATCCTCCGGATTGACGGGACCATTGTCGACGGGCGCTCGGAGCGGCTGCCATTCCGACCACCTGTGGAGGTGCCGCTTTTCGGCGACGACCGGGCCGGCGACCTCACCGTTGTCCAGACGGCGCGCCAGGTGGCGGCCGACAGGCGCGCCGCGGCTGTGGTGCTGTACGTGAACTCCCGGGGCGGCTCGTCGACCGCGTCAGAGGCGATGCGCCATGCCCTCGAAGAGGTCGCCGCGCGCAAGCCGCTGGTGGTGGCGATGGGCCCGATCGCAGGCTCGGGCGGCTACTGGGTGGCGACCCCTGGACGCTGGATCGTGGCGAGGCCGGGGACTCTCACCGGGTCGATCGGGGTCATCTCGGGCAAGATCGTGACCTCTGGGCTGTTTTCGAAGCTCCATTTCAATCGCGAAACTATCGCTTTTGGGAAGCACGCCACGCTTGGCGCGGACGAGAGGCCCTACACCAGAGAGGAGCGTCAGATCGTCCAGCACGAGGTGGAGTGGATTTATGAGCGCTTCCTGGACATCGTGGGGAAGGCTCGGCAGATGGCGCGCGACGAGCTGCAGCCGATCGCGGGCGGTCGGGTGTGGACCGGCCGCCAGGCATTGGAGCGCAAGCTCGTCGATGAACTGGGTGGCGTGGAGGCGGCGGTGACCAAGGCGCGCAGCCTCGCGGGCTTGAGCGATCGCGCGCCTGTCCGAGAGGTTCGCCCGCCCCGCAAGCAGATCGCTCCCCCAGCTCTCTCCAGTCCCGCGGGATATGTCGGGTATCTGGTCGAGGGAGTTGAGATCCTCAGCCGGGCGCCGGCGTTGGCGTTGATGGAGCTTCCCTACTGATCCGCCGGTGTGGGTTGCCGCGCTAGGGACAGGTCCGGCACGGTGTGAGTGGCACCAGCCGCACCAGGATGTGGACTCCTACATTGCCGGCAGCGCCGCTGCCCTGACGGTAGCCGCCGAACATGACACCGATGCCGGTCGGTGGCCGGTCGCCGTGAGCGCCGTCGCCGAAAGACACGTAGCCACCGGCGCTGACGGAGATGACGTAGCCACCAGGCTGCAGGCCCTTGAAGAGCGCGTGACCGCCGCCGTTCGCGACTCCGTCGTAGAGCTTGCCGGTGATGATGGGGTGGTTGATGTCGCCGCCCACAAAGCTGACGAGCACATCTGCGTCCCCCACCGGGAGATCGGTCGCGGCGTCGGTCACGCGTACAAACAGCGAAGGCAGCTCGGCGACCGCGAGATCCGAGCGCGCAGCAGCAGGCGTCGTAAATGAAAGCAAACACACAAGCACGAGACCGAGAGCGGTGAGCAGACTGTGGGGCCGCATCCCGGCATCGTATGCCACGCCTAGGGCACCGGGACCTAAATTGATGCCGGCTCGGATGCGGGGGTGCCAAGCGCAGTGGTCGGTCGGGCAGCCGCCTTCGTGCCGGCGGGCATGAAGGTTCCGATCAGGACCGCCCCGGCGAGCATGACCCAGGCGCTGACCCGCAGCACATCGTCCATCCCAATCGTGTAAGCGTCTTGAGCCGCGTGAAGAAGCGCCGCGCCGAACGGAGCGGGAAGGCCGCCTGCGATCAAGGTGGCCCCGGCGACGCTGCCTTCCGCGACATCCTTCAGCCGGGCGGGCAGCGCTGTCAGCTGATCCGCCAGCTCAGCTCGGTAGCCGTTGTTGAGAATGCTGCCCAATATCGCGACGCCGAGCGAGGCTGCGAGCTGCTGGAGGGTCCTGGTCAAGGCGGTTCCGGCCCCGGTCTGCGACTCCGGCAGGATGCCGAGGATGATGTTGAGGGACGTGAACATCGTGAAGGCATTGCCGATTCCGATCACGGGCAGAGCGGCCGCCATCAGGCCGAATCCGCTGTCGGGCTCGAGCATCGAGAGCAGCGCCAGGCCGGCAGCGGAAATGAGAAGGCCCAGCGCGAGCATGACCCGAACACCAAGCTGGGCCATCAGCCGATCGCTACCCAGGGCTCCAACCACGATGCCGCCGATCAGCGGCAGCAACCGGAAGCCTGTGGCCTGGGCGTCGTTGCCCTGCACGATCTGCACGAAGGGCGTGAAGACGAACAGCACCCCCAGCAAGGCGAAGCCCATGACCATGCCGGCCACGACCGCCCAGCTGAAGCGGGGGTTCAAGAAGAGCCGGAGGTCGACAAGCGGCGATCGCACGCGCACCTCCCAGAGGCAGAAGCCCCCGACGAGGATGCCGCCGGTCAGGAGGCTGGCGAGTACGGTCGAGTCGGTCCAACCCAGGGCCGGCTGCTCGATGATTCCGTAGACCACACTCGTGACGCCGCCTACCGCCAGAGCGGCTCCGACGATGTCGAGGCGGGGAGCGTTGGAGTCCCGGCTCTCGGGAATGAAGAGCCAGACCCCGATGAGTGAAAGCATCACGATCGGGCCGTTGATAAGGAAGATCGAGCCCCAGTCATAGTGGGTCAGCAGCCAGCCCGCGACCAGCGGCCCCAGCGGAAGCCCGAGAAACATACCGGCGCCGCCAATGGCGATGGCCCGTGGGCGCTCCCGCTCCGAGAAGATCGTCGGCAGGACGGCCAGCGAAATCGGCATGATGAACGCTCCGGCGATGCCCATCACCGCCCGCATCAAGATCAGCCCGTTGGCCGTCGTCATCTGGCTGGCCACGAGCGAGGACGCGCCGAAGACCACGAGCGCGGCCAGGAGCATTCGCCGGCGGCCGAGGCGATCGGCCAGCACGCCGGCGGGAATCATGAAGCCGGCCAGGGCGAGCGTGAAGGCGGCGGATATCCACTGCAGCTGGTCGGTGGTGGCGCCCAGCTTGGCCGACAGGGTCGGTAGGGCGGTCACCAGGATCGTCGTGTCCAGTCCCTGCACCAGCGCGCTCAGCACGATCGCGCCGAGAGCCAGCCATCTGCCCCTATACGTGATCACGTCTAGCCTCGCAGCCACGGGCTAGGCGTGGCCCAGCAGAGCGCCGAGGCCGGCGACGACGAAGCCGCCCATCGTGACCTGGATCAGCGAGCGGTGCAGTGGGACCTGCAGGAAGCGCCTGCGCACCCAGGCGATGGTGATCAGCTCAAACGCAACCACGACATAAGCGAGCTTCAGCGCGGTCTGGGTGTCACTGATGAGGAATGGAAGAGCGTGGAAAGTCCCTCCGACGAAGGTCGCGATCCCGGTCAGCGCGCCGCGGACCATGGAGTTCCCTCGCCCGCTCAGCTCACCGTCGTCGGAGAGCGCCTCCGAGAGGCCCATGCTGATCGCGGCCCCGAGCGACGCCGCAAGGCCGACCATCAACGCTCCGTGTGACCCAACGAGGAAGGCGGCGGCGAAAATCGGCGCCAGCGTGGAGATGGTGCCGTCGATGAGGCCGATGAGGGATGGCTGCACGAAGCGCAGGATCTGGCCGCGCTCGCCCTGCCCTCGCCATCGCCGCAGCAGGTCACACCGGATCGCGTCGGCCGAGGTCGCCATGGAGAGGGGGATACCGATCGTTGTCAGCATTGCTCTGCGCATAGCTGGAGCATCGGGTGTGCTGAGACCGCCAACATCCACCACCTGGTTGATCTCTGGGTGGATGCCAGGTTGATTTCTCCGCTCACGGCCACCTCGAACGGAGGAGACTCAGCGCACCCAATGGCCTCCGGATCCGCCAAGCTGCCGGCGCCGCTGACCCGTTTCGTGGGCCGCGAGACCGAGCTGGCCCAAGCCGTCACTCTACTGGCCGAGGCCCGGCTGCTGACCTTGACCGGGCCGGGGGGCGCCGGCAAGACCCGGCTGGCCCTCCGGTTGGCCTCTACGGTCGCCGATGATTTCCTGGACGGGGTCTGGTTCGTCGACCTCTCCTCCCTGTCGGCCGGCCAGTTCGTCTGGGACCAGGTCGCGACCACACTTGGCGTCACCGAGTCGGGATCAGGCGGGCCCTTGACAGAGGCGGTCGGCCGCTACCTTGCCCCGCGCCGGGCGCTCGTTCTGCTCGACAATTGCGAGCACCTCGTGGAGTCGGCGGCGGAAGTTGCGGCCGAGCTACTGGCTGCAGCCCCGAAGCTGAGGTTGGTCGCCACCAGCCGTGAACCACTGGGGGTGGGCGGTGAGGTGACCTGGGCCGTGCCGCCGCTGAGCGACGGAGACGGATTGGAGCTCTTCAGCGACCGCGCCCGCCATGCGCGGCCCAACTTCAGCCTGGGCGACGAGGACGCCAAGGCAGTGCGCACGATCTGCCGACGCCTGGACGGCCTGCCGCTGGCCATCGAGCTCGCCGCCGCCCGGACACGCGCGTTCGCCCCGGCCGACATCGCTGCCGGTCTCCGGGATCGCCTCGAGCTGCTGCCTTCTGGTCCGCGCACGGCGCCCGCCCGCCAGGCGACTCTCCAGGCCTCCTTCGACTGGAGCTACGCGCTGCTGTCCGATGGCGAACGCGCGCTGTTGCGTCAGTGTTCGGTGTTCGCCGGCGGATTCGATCTGGAAGCCGCGATCGCCGTGTGTCCGGCGGCGGGCCTCGATGTGCTCGCCGCCCTGGTCGATCGGTCACTCCTTCTCGTCCAGGACGACCACGGCCAGGGCGGGCCACGCTATCGGATGCTGGAGCCGATTCGACAGTTTGCAGCCAAGCGTCTGGCGGAGGCTGGAGAGGTCGAGACGATCGGGACCCGGCACTGTGACCACTACCTCCGGCTCGCGGAGACCGCCGCCCCGCTGCTGCGGGGCCCCGATGAGGACCGCTGGCGGGCTCGGCTGCGCACGGAGCAGGACAATCTGCGGGCGTCGATGGCCTGGAGCCGAGACCAGGGCGACCCTGAAGCGCTGGCCAGAATGGTGTCGGCCCTGATCCTGTTCTGGGCGGCGCCAGGGCGTATCACCGAGTTCGGGATGTGGGTGGACGCCGCTTACGATCGAGCCCGGGACCTATCGCCGCGCTCGGCGGCGCGGATCCTCAACCTCGAGTGCGTCCTTGCCCTCGTCTCGAGACGAGCCCTCGAAAAGGTGCCCGCACTGGCCGGCGAGGCGCTCACTCTGGCTCGGGCCGGCGGCGACAAGGGCGAAGAGGCTCTTGCGCTGTCGATGTTGGGCCTGATCGCGGGTATGACGGGGGGCGCGGATGCGATGCGCCCTTACATGATGCAGGCCTTACCGCTGGCTCGCTCGGCGGGGAACGCCATGGGCCTGGTCCTGGCGCTTGTGGCCTTCATGGGATTGAGGCTGTTTCAATCCAATCCCGAAGAGGGACGGCGGCTGGCGGAGGAGGCGGTCGCCGTGGCAGATGCAGGCGCCGATCGCCACAATCGCCTGTTTGCGAGTCAGTTCGCCGGCATCAACGCGCTGGTCGAGGGACGCCTCGCCGATGCGGCACAGATCTTCGAAAGAGTCGTGGCCGCGGGCCGCGAGACCAACGACAGCAATTACATCCACAGCCTCGTCGGACTCGCCTGGGTAGCGCTGTTTCGAGGCCACTTTCACGCCGGCCGGGAGCTCCTGGCCGAGGCCCTGGATGCTGCTCAGGAGGCGGGTACAGATTCGGTGTCGATCACGTCGATCGACCCGCTGGCGAGGTGGATTCGCGGCTGGATGGACCTGGCCGGCGGCAACCCCGCTGGGGCGAGTGAGACCCTGGCCGTCGTCGTCGCAGTCGCTCGGTCCCCCATGAGCGCTCGCTTCGCTTCAGTGCCGCTCGTGGTCCTGGCCCAGGCGCAGCTTGCGTTGGGCGAGCGTGACGAAGCGGCGGCCTTCCTCGACGAGGCCAGCTCGCTCGCCAGCGCGGGCGCGATGACCTGGGTCCTGGGCCGCGTCGCCCGAGTCCGGGCCGAGCTGCGTGACGGCGAAGGCGACGTCGCGGAGGCCGAGTCGCTGGCCCACGAAGCGATCAGCCTGGCGCGCGAGGCCGGCGACCAGCTGGGCCTGGTAGACGCGATCGAGCTGGCGGGCAGACTGGCGGCCGAGCAGGACAGTAATAAAGAAGCGGCTCGGCTATGGGCGGCGGCGGATTCATTGCGGTCTCGCCTCGGTTACGTCCGCTTTCCAGTCGAGCAAGGCCCCTACGACGCAGCGGTTGCCCATGCCAAGGACGCTCTCGGCCTCGACGAGTTCGCGGCCGCCTGGGACGAGGGGGCGAAACTGACAGCCCATGACGCAATCGCTTA
>WNGF01008639.1_pt1 | contig 11922 bp, 7 predicted proteins | sample 5400641 | NCBI WGS metagenome assembly WNGF01 (sample SAMN13153371, study PRJNA577476) | soil metagenome | isolation source: 80 cm soil or saprolite under grassland replicate 2 | place: USA:California | collected 2016-06-15 | reverse complement strand
TCAAGCGCCAGCAGCTTCATCTGTGGCCGCGCACCGAACAGCTCGCGCACCATCGCGGTAAATTGCGCCTCGTAGAGCAAGGCCGAGAGGCCTGCATCCTGGACAACAAAGGACAACTCGTGCGCAGTTTGCCGCGAGTTCAGCGGAACCAGGACGATGCCGGTTTTGCCCGCGGCGAAGAAGGCGCAGATGTACTCCGTCGAATTCTGCGCCAGAATGCCGATGCGCTCGCCTTTGCGCAGGCCGAGCTGCGAGGTCCAGATGCGCGCCATCTGCTCCGCCATGCTGTTCAGTTGCGCGTACGAGAAGCGCTGGCCGGTGGGCACGTACACCAACGCGCATTTGTCGGCAAGAACGCGCGCCCGCTCGCCGAGAATGTCTCCCGCGATCATCGCTGCTCCCCTTTCCGCTCCGTATTGTGCGAGGCGAGGCGCTCTTCTTCGGCGCGCAACTGCTCCGGCGTGTTCACGTTGGTCCATCCGTCGGCGAGTTCGGCAGGCGGCTGCACGACGGCGGTGCGCGGCAGGTCCAGCACAGCCGAGGGGTCGGCCCGGCGCACAAGATCGGCGCGGGCACGGCGCTCGATGGCTTCCAGCGCCTGCGGCTCATACAACGCCAGCGTCGGACAGGGGTGGCCGTCGCGCTGCCGGGGCACGATGGCCCAGCGCCCCGGCTGCCGCTGCCGAGCGAGCCACTCGATGTGCTCGGCGCCCAGCCACGGATGATCGCAGGCGGCCACGATCCATGCCGCCTCCGGCGCCCAGCGATACGCGGCGATCAGCCCCGCGCCGGGACCTCCGAACTCTGGAGGATCGTGCAAGCGCAGCCATGCGTGCGGACTCTCCGGGACAGGGCCTGCGCCCAGAAGAACCACTCCGGGATCTGAGCGTGATTCGGCTAAGATATGCGCTGCACCGCTTAGGGCCTCAAGCGCAATCTGGCCAAGCGTGCGTTCGCCGAAGCGCACGTTCTGCTTCGGCTGACCCATGCGCGTACCTCTGCCACCCAGCAGCAGCCCGCGATGGAGTGAGCGAGCCTGCCACGCCATCGGAAGCCAGCGATCGATGGAATCGAGGAAGGCAGCGACTCGCGCGCCGCTACCTGCGTCCGCATTCCACGCCAATGTAGCGATAATGCCGCTGACGCCCTCCGGCGGCTCCGGGTGCTCTGGGTGGGCGAGCCAGAATTTGGGCAGCGGCGTCTGCTTGTGTCCTTCGACCAGCAGCAGGTCGTGGTCGCAGGCCAGCCGCGCCAGCGTGACTTCCAGCGAGAGCAGCTGTGCGCGCCGCTCGAACTGCTCTGCCGGTCCGCGCAGCGCGACGGTTGCCCCGGCGCGAAAGAGCCGGTCGGAGTCCTTGCCCGCGCGATCCACCTCGAAGCCGTGCGCATCATGCTTCACGGCGGCAACGGCCAGTCCGCGCCCGGCCAGGCGAGCAATCGCCGACTCCAGCAGGGTGGTCTTGCCCGAGCCGGAGTAGCCGCAGACGGCCAGCACCGGGGCGGCATATTGGGAAACACTGCCCTGACTCGAACTCAATGTGAGCTCCTGCTCTGCTCCCCCAAACGTCAGAGGCTAACAAGTCTCTCACAGCTCACTGCAAATCCAGCGGGAACCGCCGGCCGCCGGCAGATCGAATCCTTGCCATTTCGCTATGCCATTTCGCTACACTGCTTGAGAGCTTATGGCGCAATGAGGGATAATCGTTCACTCATGATCTTTGGGGACAAAGGTTCCTGCTGGCTTACCCGGCGGCTCTCCACCCCAGCACGCCAACAGCGGCGCTCGCTCGCCCTGGCCCTGGCAATTGCAATTCTTTCAGCGGCGCCGGCCAGTGCGGCTGATGTGATCGCTGCTCCGGTCTCAACCGCCAACGAACTGCTGCGCGAGGCCATCTCGAAGGAAAAATTGACCCTGAGCGACGGCTACCTGGTATGGACGGACCGGGTGCAGAAGCCGCGCGGCTCGGTGACCAAGCTCATGGTGAATACACCGCAAGGTATCCTGAGCCGCGTGATTGCCATCAACGACCAGCCCCTCACCTCCGAGGAGCGCCGGCAGGACGACGAGCGCATCAATCGCCTGCTCGATCCGGCAAAGATGAAGGACAAGTTCAAAAAGCAGCAGGAGGACAGAGAGCATGTCGAACACCTGCTCTACGCCATGCCCGATGCCTTCGAATGCGAATACGCGATACCCGCTCAGGAGAACACGTTGCGCCTGGAGTGCTCGCCGAACTCCGCGTTCGCTCCTCACGACTACGAGACGCAACTGCTGCTGGGTATGAAGGCGGAGATTGCAATCGACCGAACAGAGAAGCGCATCACCCGTATCGTGGGAACTCTCTTTAAGGACGTCACCTTCGGCTGGGGCTTTCTGGCGCGGCTCAAGAGCGGAGGCCGGGTGGAGATCGCGCAGTCGAAGGTGGTGGGAAAACACTGGGGCCTCACCCGCCTGCAATTGAACTTCGAGGGCCACCTCGTCATGGTGAAGCCGCTGCACATCGAAGAGACCAAGTCATGCTGGAACTACCGCACCGTGCCAGGAATGACCGTGGAACAGGCACTGGAGTTTTTGCGCAGCAGCCCGGTGACCGCGGCGAAGTAAATAACCAATGGCTTTCTCTTCTGTGTAGTCCCTAAGCGCCCGTCGTTTTGCGCTTCGGGCGATACAAATCCGTCGAGGTGCCGTAGAAGATTTCAGCGGCCTCCATGATGGTCTCCGATAGTGTGGGATGCGGATGGATGGTGTGCCCCAGGTCATAGGCCGTCGCTCCCATCTCGATGCCATGCACAATCTCGGCGATCATGTCGCCCGCCCCAACACCGACGATGGCACCGCCCAGCACGCGCTCGGATTTCTTGTCGATCAGCAGCTTGGTCAGGCCCTCGGTGCGATCGAGAGTGACGGCGCGCCCGCTTGCAGCCCAGGGAAACTTCACCACCTCGACCTCGGCCCCCTGCGCCTCTGCCTCGGCCTGGGTCAGTCCGGCCCAGGCGATCTCGGGATCGGTGAAGACCACGGCCGGAATCGCATAGGGCGCAAACTCCACTTTGTGTCCGGCGATGTGCTCCATCGCGGTACGGCCCTCGTGCATGGCCTTGTGCGCAAGCATGGGATCGCCCGCAACGTCGCCGACCGCGTAGATGGCGGGGTCGTCGGTCTGCCGCTGTTTGTTTACGGCGATAAAGCCGCGCTCGTTCACCTTGGCCTTGGTCTTCTCCAGACCGGCGATTTTTGAATTGGGCCGGCGCCCCACTGAGACCAGCACCTTGTCGTAGCTCCTCTCCTCCACTTTGCCGTCAGCCGATTTGAACGTGACCTTGACTTTGCCGATCTCGTCTTTGAGCGCGGTGACGGCCGTGTTCAGCATGATGCTGCCAAAGAGCTTTTCCAGCCGCTTCTGCAGCGGAGGGACCAGGTCGCGGTCGGCGCCGGGAAGCAGCCCCGGCGTCATCTCCACCACATCCACCTTTGAGCCCAACGTGGCGTAGACCGTCCCCAGTTCCAGGCCGATGTAGCCACCTCCGATAACCAGAAAATTCGCAGGGACATTTTGCAGATCGAGCGCACCGGTGGAGTCGAGGATGTTTGGACTGGTGGTGGCCAGCGGACCGGGACGCGCGGGAGACGATCCGGTGGCGATGACGATCTTGTCGAAGCTCATCGTCTCCTCATTTGGCTGTTCGGCCGCCGCGCTCTTCTTCACCTTGAGCGTGGTGGAGTTCACAAAGCTCGCCTCGCCCTGGACGTAGGTGACCTTGCGCTGCTTGCACATGGTGCCCAGGCCTCCGGTGAGCTTGTTCACCACGCCCTCTTTGAAGGCGCGCAACTTGGCCACATCGATCTTCGGCTCGCCGAAGTCCACGCCCCAGCTTGCCGCATGGCGCGCTTCGTTGATCAGCGCCGCCACGTGCAGCAGCGCCTTGGAAGGAATACAGCCGCGGTAAAGGCAGACGCCGCCGGGGTTCTTTTCGGCGTCAATGAGGGTGACGTTCAGGCCGAGGTCGGCGCCGAGGAAGGCAGCGGCATAACCGCCCGGGCCGCCGCCGATCACTGCTACTTTTGTGCTCATCTTGAACAGGTCTCGCTTTCAGATGACTGCCGGGGTCCCCTACGCGCTTGTTTTTGGCGTGCTGGGGTAGAAAATGCCACCTTTACCACTACAACAGAAGTGCCCGAACTGCGGTGGAAAGATTCACCAGGATCGGTCTTTACTGCCGCGATTCCTCGCATAGAAGCGGCTAGCCCTGCACCGACAGCAGGAACGGCTGCTCCAGCGCATCGACGATCCAGCGCAGAAAGCGCGCTGCGTCCGCTCCGTCAATCATGCGATGGTCGTAGGACAACGACAGAGGCAGCATGCTGCGCGGCTCGAACTTGTCATTGTTCCACACCGGCTCGCTATGCGCTCGCGAAATGCCAAGGATCGCCACCTCGGGATAGTTGACGATGGGAGTGAAGCTGGTGCCGCCCACTCCGCCAAGGTTGGTGATGGTAAAGGTGCCTCCCTCCATGTCCTCGGGCGCCAGCTTTTTGTCGTGCGCCTTCTTGGAGATCGCCGACAGCTCCACGGCAAGGTCGATGATGTTTTTTTTGTCCACGTCGCGAATCACCGGAACCAGCAGGCCGCGCTCGGTGTCCACGGCGACGCCAACGTTGATATAGCGCTTGTAGATGATCTCCTCGCTCGCTATGTCGATGGAAGCATTGAACTGCGGGAAGGCCTTCAGCGCCGAGGCGACTACCTTGAGCGCGATGGCGGTCATGGTCATCTTGCCTCCGGCCTTTTCTGCCTTGGGAGCAAAGCGCTTGCGCAGCTCCTCCAACTCGCTGACGTCGGCCTTGTCGAACTGCGTGACATGCGGGATGACGTTCCAGGCCAGCGAGACATGCTCGGCGGTCTTGCGGCGCACGGCGCGCAGCGAAACCTTTTCGACCTTGCCCCAGCGGCTGAAGTCGGGCAGCTTGGCGAGCTCCGGCCGCACCGCGCCCTGCAGCCTGGATTCGGCAAGCTGCGCAAAGACAGCCTTGGCGAACGCCTTCACATCGTCTTCGGTGATGCGCCCGCCGGGGCCGCTTCCTTTCACCAGGTAGACGTCGACGCCGATCTCGCGCGCCAGCTTGCGCACGATGGGCGCAGCGGGAACCGTGCGATGCTCGTGTCCGGCGTGGCGAACAACGCCGCGGGGATGGACGTGAAGATCGGCTTCAGGCAGAACATCGGGCGGAAATGCCGCCTCCTCGTCTTTGCCTTCGGCGGTGCGCGCCGAGTAAAACGTATCGCGCGCGATCGCCATGTAGCCCTCGTCGGAGTGGTCCTCGGGCTCTGCCGGCGCGGGCCCGACAGCTTCTGCCTCCACGCCCGGGCCTGCTTCAGCCTCCGCCGCAGGGGCCTCTGGAGCGGGCGCGGCAGGAGCGGGCGCGGCAGGAGCGGTCTCTTGCTCCGCGGTCTTTTGCTCCGCCCCCGTGAGCGTCAGGATCAGGTCGCCGACCTTCAGCTTCTGCCCGGTCTGCACCTTCACCTCGTTGACGGTTCCGCTCAGCGAGGAGGGCACCTCGACGACGGCCTTGTCGGTCTCCAACTCCAACACGGTCTGGCCCTCGCTCACCTGCTCGCCGGGCTGAACATTGACGCGCACCACATCGCCGGACTCGATGTTTTCTCCGAGCTCAGGCAGTCGCAATTCGGATGAGGCTGCGCCGGCGGGCGGCTTTGCGGATTGCTGGGCAGCTTGTTCGCGAGGCCGTGCAGTTGGACGCGGCTGGGCCGCGGGTGACGGCGATGAAACTTTCTTTTCGATTTTTTTCGCGGGCGCTCTTTCTTTCGCCGGAGCTTCTGGCACCGGCGATTCCGGAGCAGGGGTCTCTGCAGCCGTTTCTTCAGGGGCCGTTGTCTCCGGAGCAGATGCGCCTTCGGAAGGGGCCTGTTCTGCTCTCTGCGGCTTCTCCGGCGCCGCCGCTTTGTCGTTATCCGGAGTGTAGGTGAAGAGCACATCGCCCGCCTTCACCTTCTGCGAGCGCTGTACCGAGACCTGGTCGATTTTGCCGTTGACCGTGGACGGTACCTCGACCACGGCCTTGTCGGTCTCCAACTCCACCACGGTTTGGCCTTCGTGGACCGTTTCGCCGGGGGAGACAGCGACGCGAACGACGTCGCCGGATTCGATGTTTTCGCCAAGCTCGGGCAGCTTGAATTCCGTTGCCACGGTCTTTCCTTTCGATGGCACCCTTCCCTTTTCCCGTTTTCTGCCTCCCCACATTTGCCAACCGAAGGCAAAGTGGGCCACCAGATTTTCTTCCGCTCCTCAGCTCGCGAACGGGTCCGGCTTGTCCGGCCTGATGCCCAGGTCGGTGACGGCCATCTTCACCGCGGCGGCGTCAAGCTTCCCCTCGCGCATCAGTCCCGTGAGCGTGGCCAGCACGATGTGCTTGGCATCCACCTCGAAGAAGTCGCGCAGCGCGGCGCGGCTTTCGGAGCGCCCGTAGCCGTCGGTGCCCAGCGCGATCAACGGGCGCGGCATCCACTGTGAGACGGACTCCGGTAGGGCCTTCACGTAATCGGAGGCGGCCACCAGCACGCCCTCCGTCTCGGCGAGCTGCTCGTTCACAAACGGGGTGCGCTGCGGCTCGTCCGGATGCAGCATGTTCCAGCGCTCGCAGGCATTTCCGTCCCGGTACAGCTCCTTGTAGCTGGTGACGCTCCACACATCGGCGGCAACATTGTATTTCTCCTGCAGAATGTCGGCCGCCTTGATCGTCTCCTGCAGGATGGCGCCGGAGCCGAGCAGCTGCGCGCGCAGTTTACTCTCCTTCTGCTGCGCGGCGCGGAAGCGGTACATGCCTCGCAGTATGCCGTCGCGCGCGCCTTCCGGCATGCCCGGCTGGATCCACGGCTCGTTCATCAGCGTGATGTAGTAGAAGATGTCTTCTTGCTCCACGTACATGCGGCGGATGCCTTCGCGGATGATGACTGCCAGCTCATAGGCGAACGCCGGATCGTAGGCGCGCAGGTTGGGAATGGGGTAGGCCAGGAGATGGCTGTGCCCGTCCTGGTGCTGCAGGCCTTCGCCGGCCAGCGTGGTGCGTCCGGCGGTGCCCCCGCAGAGAAAGCCTTTCGCGCGCTGATCCCCCGCTGCCCACGCCAGGTCGCCCACGCGCTGCAGTCCGAACATGGAGTAGAAGACGAAGAACGGGATCACGTTGATGCCGTGGTTGGCGGGCGAGGTCCCGGCGGCGATGAACTCGGAGATGCTGCCTGCCTCGGTGATGCCCTCCTCCAGGATCTGGCCGTCCTTGGCCTCCTTGTAGTAGAGCAGCGTGTCCATGTCCACCGGTTCGTAGTTCTGTCCCACGCTGGAGTAGATGCCGACCTGGCGGAACAACGCCTCCATGCCGAAGGTGCGCGCCTCATCGGGGATGATGGGCACGATCAGCTTGCCGACCTTGGGATCGCGCAGCAGCTTGGCAAGCATGCGCACGAAGACCATTGTGGTGGAGACCTTGCGGTCCTCGGCGCCGCTGTAAAACTCCTCGAAGACCTCCTCGCCAAGCGGCTCGAGCTTGGGCGCGCGCATCTTGCGCTCCGGCAGATATCCGCCCAACTGCTTGCGCCGCTCGCGCATGTAGCGCACTTCGGCGCTGTCGTCCGGCGGACGGTAGAAGGGCGCATCGTGCAGGCTTTCGTCCTCGATGGGAATGCCGAAACGCGAGCGGAAGATCATCAGCTCGGCGTCGTTGATCTTCTTCTGCTGGTGGGTGATGTTGCGGCCTTCGCCGCTCTCGCCGAGGCCATAGCCTTTGATTGTCTTGGCCAGGACCACCGTGGGCGATCCCCTGTGCTCCACCGCGGCCTTGTATGCGGCATAGACTTTGATGGGATCGTGCCCGCCCAGCCGCATCTTGGCGAGCTGCTCGTCGCTCAGGTGCTCCACCATCTTCAGCAGCCGCGGATCGGTGCCGAAGAAGTTCTTGCGGAAGTACGCGCCAGTCTCCACGAAGAGCTTCTGGTACTGGCCGTCGCACATCTCGCCCATGCGCTTCACCAGCAGCCCGTCGCGGTCCTTTTCGATGAGCTGGTCCCAGTCCGTGCCCCAGATCACCTTGATCACATTCCAGCCGGCGCCGCGGAAGGCAGCCTCCAGCTCTTGAATGATCTTGCCGTTGCCCCGCACCGGACCGTCCAGACGTTGCAGATTGCAATTGATGACGAAAATCAGGTTGTCCAGCTTTTCGCGCGAGGCCAGCGTGATGGCGCCCAGCGACTCCGGCTCATCCATCTCACCATCGCCCGGGAAGCACCAGACCTTGCCCTGATGGCACGGCTTGAGGCCGCGATTTTCAAGATAGCGGTTGAAGCGCGCCTGATAGATTGCCTGGATCGGTCCCAGCCCCATCGAGACCGTCGGAAACTCCCAAAAATTGGGCATCAGCCACGGATGCGGATACGAGCTCAGTCCACCGCCTTCGGCCAACTCGCGGCGGAAGTTCTCCAGCTGCTTTTCCGTGATGCGGCCTTCGATGAACGCTCGCGAGTAGATTCCCGGCGCGGCGTGTCCCTGGAAGTAGATCAGGTCGCGGTCGCCGTCCGGAGTCTGCGCACGGAAGAAGTGATCGAACGCGACCTCGTAAAGGGTGGCCGCCGAGGCATACGTTGAAATGTGCCCGCCGATTCCCTCCTGGCGCTTGTTGGCCCTCATCACCATCGCCAGCGCGTTCCAGCGGACGAGGCTTTTAATGCGCCGCTCCAGCGCCTGGCTGCCGGGAAACGGCGGCTGCTTGGAGGGCGGGATGGTGTTCTGGTAAGGAGTGGTGGCCGAGAACGGCAGCCGATAGCCGCTTCGCTCCGTGTGCATCTCCAACTGCTGCAGCAGGCGACCTGCCCGCTCTGCTCCCCCATGCTCCAGGACGTAGTCCAGCGAATCCAGCCACTCCCGGGTTTCCAATACTTCCAAACCTACCTGCACGCTCTGATCGGTGGGACTCATACTGCGCTTCCCCTGCTCGCGAACTTGAACTGTCTCTTGCCCCAGCACGCCAATCCGGGGGTCCCCCCGCAAGCCCGTTCTTGGCTTGCCGGGGCGGAATAGCGGGCGCGCTGGGGACCCCGAAACTTGAACTGTCTATAGTAGCGCCAAATTTCAACATCGGTTGCGCAGCCATGAATCCGGTGCCCCCGGCACTCCAGCAGCAGCCGCGCTTGCGACCCGGGGCTTGCTGGGGGGCCCGGTTACGTCTGTAACTCTCAAGCCCCCTTCGTGTGTGCCGATAGGACTAGTACGGACGGACAACTTCCGAGCGATTGGAAGCTCCGCCGGCGCCCCACTAGCACGCTGCGGTTGATGGGAGATGAGGGAGGCTGCATGAGAACGCATTCGCGCCGATCTGTGCCGCTTTGTCATGCGCGGCTTCTCGAAAGGGGCGGCCTATGAGCAGTACTCCAATCCCCGTCGATGCAGGCCTGTTTCCTTTTCTGCCCTATTCGGAGCCGCACACCACCGGGGCCATCTCGGCATGCAGCCGGCAGGAGCAGGAGCAGCTTGTTCTGGAGCACATGGCGGAGGTGAAGCAGATTGCGCGCAACATCCTGCGGCGGCTCCCCAACTTTGTGCAGCTTGACGACCTGGTGCAGGCGGGAAGCATTGGACTGATCGACGCAGCCCGGCGCTTCGGACCGGCGCACAAGATGCCCTTTCGCCAGTACGCCCGTATCCGCATCAGCGGCGCAATCTTCGACAGCCTGCGCGAGATGGACTGGGCCTCGCGTTACTTCCGTACCCGCCAGCAGAAGCTCGACCATGCGACCCGCTCCATGGAGTCGAAGCTGGGACGCAAGCCCGACAGCGAAGAGCTGGCCGAATTCATGGGCATGGACCTGAACACCTTCTACGAATTTGCCCAGGCCGTGCAGGACCGGCAGGAGGTGGAGTTCGAGCCCCAGGAAGACAGCGACCGGATCTCCGTGCAGGAAAGCGTCGCCGACGACCCGGAAAAGCGGCCCGACGCCATCTGCCATCAGAGGGAGTCCTGCGTGAGGCTGCGCAAGTTTATCGGCCAGCTTCCGGCCGATGAAGCCAATGTGCTCACGCTTTACTATTTCCAGGAGCGGACGATGGCGCAGATCGCGCGCTCGATCGGCAAGACCGAATCGCGCGTCTCGCAGATCCACAGCAAGGCGATCGAGCGCTTGCGCGAGCGGCTCGGCCCGGGTGCGCGCGAGTTGATGAGCCGGCTGCTGTAAAAACAAAAATCCGCGGCTGCCGTAGCAACCGCGGAAGTCTCTTTCCCCTTTTTTCCTCGGATTCCTTCTCGCGATCAGGCGCTCTTTGGCCGGGCCTCCACCTGCTCAGGGCGCGGATTTTGCCGTCTCTCGAAGCCCGGGAGCGAAGTCCTCAGGTGCTGGCGCGCAGCCTTGATGTCGGACTGCACCTCCGCCAGCTCGCGCCCGGTGATCGCTGCGATCTCCCATGGCCGGAAGCCCTCGATGCTGGAAAGCAGAAACGCCTCCCTCTGATGTGGTTGCACGCCCCGCAGCGAGCGCTCCACCATGGTCATCAGTTCCTGGCACCAGACCTCTTCCTCAGGCGAATGGCCGCTATCGTTGGCGATCATGCTTTCGCGCAGCGTGCTGGCGTCGGGCTGATAGTACTGAAGCCTCTCCTCGTCGTTGGCATCGAGTGGAGGCGCGCCCTCCACATGGTTCGGCCGCACGGGATTGGTCATCGTGTCGATCATGTTCGCCAGCCTGTCCATCGCCGAGCGCGAGAGCCGGTACAGCCAGGGCTCCAGCGCAATCTTCTCCGGACGTGAATTATGTTCATCGAGCGCGCTGGCGATCGCCTCGTCAATGATCTCTTCCACGCTGATCTCCCGCAGCCGGCTCTGTCCGCCGTCGCGACGGAAAGTCAATTCACGCTCCACGTAGCGGCGCAGCCGGCCCAGGTTCGCATTGACAAAATTGTTGACGTCGACGCTGGAGACCTTGTCCGGCTTGATGGCGGCCACCGTCTCCTCGAACGGAGCCTGTGGCGCGATCGCCGGGCGCTCGGTCCCTCGGCTCCCAGCCCTCACGCTGGGATAACGGTATTGGCTGCGCAGGTGGTCCTTGTGCTTGCCCAGCTGCGCGCCCAGGTCCTCAAAGGCCGAGCGTATGGCGGCATGCAGCGTCATCGCCGTTGCGCGCGCAGCCAGCTGTCCCGAGGGCAGGCGCAGGTTCAGTGCAACGTTAAAGCCGGATTTGGGCGCAGACTCAATCAGTCCGCGCAGCGAGACCATGTCTGGATTGAAGACGTTCAACCGCGGTCCGAGTTTGTCGATTTGCAGTTGGAGATACTGCTCGGCAGCCGGAGACTTGTCCAGTTTATAAGTGAAATGGACGTTCATCGCGAGCCTCTTTCTTTCGATCGATGCCTTCGCAGGTTCCGGTTCCACGGCAAACCCGCAGCAGGCCTGCCGGTGTGGAGGCACGGTCGTCCTAGAACAGGTAAGTTAGCACTCTGGCAAATAGAGGCAAGCAAAAAATGCGAGCTGAGGTGAGAAACGCAAGCGGGATCCCCGGCGAGCCCGTTTCTGGCTTGCTGGGGCGGAAGAACTCTGCCGAAGCGGGAACAGCCGAAAATCGGAGGCTAATCCGCTGCACACAGGAAAGAGAATATTTGTGCCGGGCTCCGATCTATACAGCCCCGGCTCTATACAGCAACCGTCACCGAGGTCCCGGTGCGCGTCACCGGCCGGTAGAGCGTGTCGCGCTCCACCGGAATCCTGCCGGCGGCCTCAATCAGGCGGATCAGCTCCTGCCGGGTCAGCCCCTGCGGAGTCGTTGCGCCGGCGTCGTGATAGATCTTCTCCTCCACCACGGTGCCGTCGATGTCGTCGGCGCCGAAGCGCAAGGCGATCTGCGCGATCTTGGGCGTGAGCATCTGCCA
>WNGF01030237.1_pt1 | contig 11923 bp, 10 predicted proteins | sample 5400641 | NCBI WGS metagenome assembly WNGF01 (sample SAMN13153371, study PRJNA577476) | soil metagenome | isolation source: 80 cm soil or saprolite under grassland replicate 2 | place: USA:California | collected 2016-06-15 | reverse complement strand
CGGGTGGGCTGACCCCGGGGCGATGCCCCGGGGCCCATGGAGAGAGAACTCGCCGGTCCGGGTGGGCTGACTCCGGGGTCTTTGAAGAGAGTGGGTTGGCGCTCCGGGTCGACTGACCCCGGGCCGTGCCCCGGGGTTCACTCCTCCCACCGTCCTCCCGCTGGCGGCCTGCCCCGGCCCGCCCCACATTGTCCGCCCATGGCCACGTCCGCGCATCAGCCCTACGTCGCCGCTTCCCAGTCACCCGCGGAGCTGACGCCCCGCTCGCTCGTCCTCGGCGTCCTGCTCGGCCTGATCTTCGGCGCCTCCAACGTCTACCTCGCGCTCAAGATCGGCCTGACCGTCAGCGCCTCGATTCCCATCGCGGTGCTGTCGATCACGATCTTCCGGGCGCTGGGCCGCGCCACGATCCTCGAGAACAACATCGTGCAGACGACGGGCTCGGCCGCGGATTCGGTCTCGGCCGGCGTCGTGTTCACGATCCCCGCGATCCTGCTGATGGGCTACGATCTCGACATCGGCCGCGTCGCGGTGCTCGCCATCGCCGGCGGATTGATGGGCGTGCTGATGATGATCCCGCTGCGCCGGGCGCTCATCGTGAAGGAGCACGGCAACCTCCCGTACCCGGAAGGCACCGCCTGCGCCGAAGTGCTGATCGCGGGAGAAAAGGGCGGCGTCCACGCGAAGACGGTGTTCCAGGCGTTCGGCCTCGCGTTCGCCTACAAGTTCCTGATGAGCGCGCTCCAGGCGTGGCAGGAATACCCGGGGAAAGTGTTCCGGTGGTTCCAGGGCGCGGAGCTGCGGGCGGAAGTGAGCCCCGAGCTGATGGGGGTAGGCTACATCATCGGGCCGCGGATCGCGGGCTACCTGTTCGCCGGCGGCTGCTTCGCCTATCTGGTCCTGATGCCTGCCATCAAGCTGTTCGGCGGCGGCATCAACGAGCCGATGCTGGGCGCCACCAAGCTGATCCGAGATATGAGCGCCGGCGAAATCCGCTCCGCGTTCGTGTTCTACATCGGGGCCGGGGCCGTGGCGACCGCCGGCATCATCGCGCTGGCGCGCTCCCTGCCGACGATCGTGAGCGCCTTCCGCGCCGGCTTCGCCGATCTCAAGGCGAGTCGCGTGGGACAGGCCGTGGCCGCCAAACTCCGCACCGACGACGACCTGCCGATCACCGTGACGATCTTCGGCTCGCTGCTCCTGGCGCTGGGGCTCGCGTTCCTGCCGTCGATCGGCGTCAACCTGCTCGGCGGGCTGCTCATCATCATCTTCGGCTTCTTCTTCACGACCGTGTCGTCGCGCATCTGCGGCCAGATCGGCAGCTCGGCGAACCCGATCTCGGGAATGACGATCGCGTCGCTGATCGCGATCTCGGTCATCTTCCTGCTGCTCGGCTGGACGCAGATCGACGACCGGGTGCGCGCGATCTCCATCGCGTGCGTGATCGCCGTCGCGGTCGCCAACGGCGGCAATACGTCGCAGGACCTGAAGACCGGGTTCCTCGTGGGCGCGACCCCGCGGCGCCAACAGATCGCGATTCTCGTCGGCGCCATCGGCTCCGCCCTCGCCGTCGGCTGGACGCTCACGCTCCTCAACCGCTCCTACCAGTACGAGGTCCCGGAGGCCCGGGCGGGCTTCACGGCCCCGGCAGCCGGACGGTCCCCCGACGGCAGCGTCCTCGTCCTCGACCAGACGATGTCGGGGTTCCGCGTCGCGGGCGGGGACACGTTCGACACGACGCACTACCAGGTGGTCCGCGTCTACACGGCGACGAACGGCGTGCCGCCGGGCAAGTACCTCGTGGATCCGGTCACCCGGGAGATCCGCTACGTGGTCGACCCGGGGATCGGCGGCCGAGTGCGGGAATACCAGGGGCGCACCCTCACGCGCCTCGACTCGCCGAAGGCGACGCTCATGGCGTTCATCGCCGACGGCATCCTCACGCACCGGCTGCCGTGGGGCCTGGTGCTGATCGGCGTGTTCCTGGCGATCGCCATCGAGCTGACGGGCGTGCAATCTCTTCCCGTGGCGGTGGGCGTCTATCTCCCGATCACGACGTCGGCGGGGATGTTCGCCGGCGGGATCGTGCGCTGGCTGGTGGAGCGGCGCGTCCGCTCCGACAACCGCTCCCTCGCCGACATCGAGTCCGGGCCCGGCGTGCTGTTCTCCAGCGGGCTGATCGCCGGCGGCGCGATCGGCGGGATCGTGATCGCGGCGATCGCCGGCGCCAAGGGGAGCGCCGATTGGCTCGCCGAGCACGTAGGGCTGCACCACGCGTTGGGCGGGGTCGCGCAGTCGTCCATCGTCGCCCTCGTGATCTTCACCCTGCTCGGCGTTCTGGTGTACCGCATCGGCACGCGCAAGCAATAGAGAGGTTCGTGGTGCGCGTCGTGTCGCTGCTGCCGTCCGCCACGGAAATCGTCGCGGCGCTGGGAGCGGCGGGCCGGCTGGTCGGCGTCTCGCACGAATGCGACTACCCCCCCGCGGTGCGCGCGTTGCCGCGCGCGACCCGCACCACGCTCGACCCCGCCCTCCCCTCCGGCGCGATCGATCGCGCGATGGCGGCGGCGAAGCGGAGCGGCGTTCCCCCCATCGACCTCGATCTGGACCTGCTGCGCCGGCTCGATCCCGATCTCCTCATCGGGCAATCGCTCTGCGACGTCTGTGCGATCGGCGCGACCGAGCTGGAACGCGCCGCGACGGCCCTGGGCCGGCGGCCCGCCGTCGTGACCTTGCACCCGCACGATCTCGCCGGCGTGTTCGCCGACATGCGACGCGTGGGGGAAGCGCTCGACCTCGCCGAGGAGGCGGACGAGCTGGTCGCAGGGCTCCGCTACCGCCTGCGCAAGCTCGCCCACCCCCCACACCCCACGCCCCCACGCATTTTAGTCTTGGAGTGGCTCGATCCTCCCTACGTCGCCGGCCACTGGGTGCCCGAGCTGGTGGCCGCGGCGGGTGGCGTGGACGTCGGCAACCGTCCGGGCGCCCGCTCGGAGCCGCGCGCGTGGGCGGACCTGGCGGCACTGGATCCCGACCTGGTCGTGGTGGCGTGTTGCGGCTTCGACGTCGCGCGGGCGCGAGGGGAGTACGAATCCGTGCGCGATCCCGCGGCGCGGGCCCTGTTCTCCCGCCGCGTGGAATTCCTCGACGGCAATGCCTATACTTCGCGCCCCGGCCCCCGGCTGGTGGACGCGGCCGAGTGGCTGGCGGGATTGATGCGTCGGTGACGACACGCCCCAGGTGGTGGAGATGCTCGCGGAATCGCTGCTGTTCCTCAGTCTGCTCCAGGCGACGCCGGCCGACAGCATGCGGCCGGCCCCGCGCGACACCCTGCGCTTCTACGCGGTCGGGGACCTGAACCTCGGGCGGGCGCTGACGTACCGGTATCTTCTCCAGGGCGACACGCTCTATCCGTTCGCCGCGATCGCCGACACGCTGCGTGCCGCCGACGTGCTGTTCGGCAACCTCGAGAGCCCCATCGCGCCGCTCGGGCACGCGTTCGAGAAGACGGGCAGCTTCGTCTTCAGCACGCCGCCGATCGCCGCCGACGCGCTGGTGCGCGCCGGCTTCGACGTCGTGAGCAACGCCAACAACCACGCCTGGGACGTAGGGCTGACCGGCGTGTTCGAGACGTTGAAGCAGCTGGACCGCGTGGGGCTCGCCCACGCGGGGACGGGGCGCACCGTCGCCGAAGCGCACCGTCCCGCGCTGCTCGAAGCCCGGGGCTGGCGCATCGCCGTGTTCGCGGTGACGCGCGCCTTCAACCCGGCGCCGCGCCACTTCTTCTCGCACGAAGGCTCGCGCTACATCGCCTGGGCGGACTCCGGCTGGCTCTACCCGGCGATCCGCCGTCTCAAGGCCGCCGGCGCCGCGGACCTCGTCGTGGTGAGCATCCACGGCGGCAAGGAGCTGGCGGAGTCGGCGGACTGGGCGCTGCAGCAGTTCCTGCGCGGCGCCATCGACGCCGGGGCGGACCTCTGTCTCGGCCATCACCCGCACGTGCTGCAGCCGCTCGAGTGGTACCACGGCAAGCCGATCGCCTACTCGATGGGCAACTTCATCTTCGAGCAAACGTCGCCGTGGACGCGGCTGGCGGCGATCTTCAAGTTCATCGTGACGCCCGACGGCGTCATCACCGCCGATCTGATTCCGACGCGCGTGGGTTTTCGCGCGGCGTTCGCCGGCGGCGCCGCCGCCGACAGTGTGTGGCGGCGCGTGGGGCTCGAGCCCCCCTCCCCAGCCCGGCTGCCATCCTTCTACTTCGCCTACATCCCGTAACCATGACCGCGACGTCGCTGCCGTTCCTGAAGCGCCTGCTGGACACGCCGGGCCCCTCGGGCTTCGAGACCGCCCCTGCGCGCGTGTGGCGCGAGGAGGTCAAGGGGTTCGCCGACGAGGTGCGCACCGACACCCACGGCAACTCCATCGCCGCGCTCAACCCCAAGGGCGCGCCGCGGCTGATGTTCGCCGGGCACATCGACGAGATCGGCCTGCAGGTAACGCACGTGGACGACGAGGGCTATCTGTATTTCGCGGCCATCGGCGGCTGGGACCCGCAGGTGCTCGTGGGGCAGCGCGTGGTGCTGCTGGGGCCTGGTGGCCTCGTCCGCGGCGTCATCGGCAAGAAGGCCGTGCACATGATGAAGAAGGACGAGCTGGACAAGGTCTCGAAGATCGACGACCTGTGGATCGACGTCGGCGCGGCCGACAAGTCCGAGGCGCTGGGACGGGTGCACATCGGCGACCCCGGCGTGCCGCACCAGCGCGGTGGGCCTCGACCCCCAGGTGGCGCTGGTGGTGGACGTGACCCACGCGACCGACTGGCCGGGCGCCGACAAGAAACAGGCGGGCGAGCATAAGCTCGGCGGCGGCCCGGTGCTCTCACGCGGATCGTCGGTGCACCCCGTCGTCTTTCGGATGCTGGTCGAGTGCGCGGAGGCGGAGAACATCCCCTTCACCGTCGAGGCGGCCCCGCGCGGCACCTCCACGGACGCCGACGCCATCCACAACGCCCAGCGCGGCATCCCCACGGGCCTCGTGTCGGTCCCCAACCGCTACATGCACTCGCCCAACGAGATGGTCGCGCTGACGGATCTGGAACGCACCGCCCGGATCCTGGCGGCGTTTGCCCGGGTGCTGACTCCGAAGACGAGTTTCATACCCGAATAAGGAGTCGGGCAGAGTCTATCTTTTTTTCATCTGCGCCAGCGCGACCAGCGCCGCGCCGCGGACCTGCTTGTCGCCGTCATCGGAAAGGCCCTGAAGCGTGCCCACCGCCGGCGGCGTCGCGGCGATGCGCAGCGCCTCCACGGCGGCGAGACGCACGCTCGTGGACTTGCGCCCGAAGAGCTTCCCGGACGGCTGCGCGAACCGGATCAGCGCCTGCACCGCGTCGGGGCTGCCGATGCGCCCCAGCGCGAGGATCAGCTCTCGCTCGACCTCCTCGTCCTCCTCCTCCTCCAGCGCCACCACCAGCGGCATCGCCAGCGCGCTCGCCTTGCGCCCCCCCACGCCCAGCGCCGCTTGCATCCGCACTTCTCGCGACTCGTCCTTGAGGGCGCGGCGCAAGGGTTCGGCGGCGCTGCGCGAGCCCACCTTGGCGAGCGCCAGCGCCACCGACTTGCGCACCCGCTCGTCCTCGTGCTCGAGCTGCTTGGCGAGGTGCGGCACGGCCTCCTCGAGTCCCAGCTCGCCCGCCAACTCGGCCACGTTGCGTACCACGTACCATTGGTGATGGTCGAGCAGGTGGATCACCTGCTCCAGCCCTTCCTTCATATGTGTCAAGGCCGTGAAGATGCCGGCCCGCTCGTCCAGCGACGGCGATGCCACGAGCTGATCGAGGAGCACCTCCACGCCGTCGGCACCGGCGCGTTGCAGCACGGCCATCGCGTCCGCCTGGTAGCCGGACAAATGGACCAGGTGGGAGACGCTCTCGAGCAGGCCCCGGGTGAACATCCGCTTCAGCGCGATGCCGTATTGGCGCCGCTTGGCCTCCGGCACCGCCTGCTCGCAGCGCAGCACGCCGGCCATGAGCTTCAGGGCCGGCTCGACCTTGTTGGCCCGGAGCGCCGCATCGATCTGCCGGGCGAGCTTCGCCAGGACCTCCCCGGCGTTGACCACCTGCGGATGCCGCTCCAGCTCGGCCAGGAGCGCTTCCGCGCTCTGTTTCGTGATGAGCAGCGGGGTCATGTCGGGCGGCGCCGCTTCTCCCGCCGTGGGCGACGCGGCACTCCCTGCCGGTGGCGGGGTGACCGCGTGTGAGATCTCGGGCACCGCGACCAGGGGCGCGGGCTGAACGTCGCTCATGGAATCACCCTGCAGGATGCCGTCCGCGCCAAGGTCGAGTGGCGGCAAGGCAGGCGGGGGCGCCACGGCGACGGTGATCCGTTCGGCGCCGCTCGCCCGGAGCCGGGTGGGGAGGTCCGCGTCTCCCGGGTCGCCCGCGAGCAGCTTGAGCAGCTCGAAGAGCTGGTCGGGCGGCGGCCCCGCCGGGATGGTGAGCTCGCCCACGCCATGCCGTTCGAGCTGCTGCCGGATCGGCTCGAACGCCGCCCCGTCCACGGCGGTGCCGTTGACGGTGACCGTGCCGCCGCCGCTCTTCAGCGTGACCGCGTCGTGCTTCAGAAGGACCAGCAAGGCGCGAAACTGCGCCTTCTGTGCCGTCTTGGCCTGCGGATCACGGAAGAGCTCGACGGCGCGGGCGAAGTGCGTCGCAAAAGCGTGGGGGACGAGCATCCGGTGACGGCAAAGGTAGCCGCCCGTGCGCGCCCCGGGCAACGCGCGGCGGACGGCGTTCACACTCATGGCCACCGCGACTGCCGCGAACCAGATCGTCCGCGCCCTGCGAGCGGCCCACCTCCACGACGCGGGGCGACGCGAGCTGCTGCAGCTCGCCTGCGAGCGCCTGCGCGCGCTCGGCGCGCCGTACACGTCCGTCTACGCGTACATGTTGCACGACGCCGAGCTGCTGCTCGAGGCCCACGCGGGGCGGGACACCGAGCACACGCGCATCCCCGTCGGCGCGGGCGTGTGCGGCACCGCCGTCGCTACGGGAACCGACCAGAACGTCCCCGACGTCGGCGCCGTCGGCAACTATCTCGCCTGCAACCTGGAGACCAAGGCTGAGCTGGTCGTGCTCATCCGCCGCGGCGATACGATTCTCGGGCAGCTGGATATCGACTCCGACGTGCCGGCGGGATTCGGCGACTCGGAGCACGCCGAGGTCAAGGCGGTCGCGGACGCGCTCGCCGTGTTGCTGTAGCGCTCTTCTTCGGACGTGTTCCAGGTCAACGGCGTCTCGCTCTTCGAGCGGCGCATGGGGGCGGGGCCGCTCGTGGTGGTGCTGCACGGGGGACCGGGCGCCCACCACGACTACCTGCTCCCCCAGTACGACCGGCTCGCGACCGGCCGCGAGCTCCTCTACTACGACCAGCGCGGCGGCGGCCGCTCGCCCGTCCCCCGTGAGACGCCGGTCGGCTGGCAGGAGCACGTGGCGGACCTGGAGGCGATTCGCGGGGCGCTCGCCCTCGAGCGGCTGACGCTGTGCGGCTACTCGTGGGGGGGCCTCCTCGCCCTCCTTTATTATGTCGAACACCCCGAGCGGGTGGATCGGCTCGCCCTCGTCTCGCCCGCGAGCCCCACCGCGGCCTACCGCCGGCAGTTCGAGGAGGAGTTCGCGCGCCGCATGGCCTCGCCCGCCGTGGTCGCCGAGCGCGAGGCGCTGCGCGCCAGTGGGCTGCGCGAGCGGGATCCCGAGGCGTACCGCAAGCGGGCGTTCGAGCTGTCGGTCGCCGGGTACTTCCGCGACTTCCGTGACGCGCGGCGCTTGACGCCGTTCCGCGTTACGGCGCGTACCCAGGATCTCGTCTGGGCGAGCCTCGGCGATTACGATCTGCGGTCGCGGCTGAGAGCGACCGCATCCCGCATCCCCCTTCCCCCATCCCGGGTTCTCCACGGCACCTTCGATCCGATCCCCATCGCAGGCTCGCGCGAGGTGGCAGAGATCCTGCGCGCGGATTTCATGGAGCTGCCGGTCGGGCACTGCCCGCACGTGGAGGCGACGGAGGAGTTCGTGCGCGCGCTGGACGGGTTCCTGCCCCGCGCCTAACGTTCCCGCGTCCATGGACAAGCCGGCCGTTCGCGCCGTCCTCGAGCAGATTGCCGCGTCGCTCGCGCTCAAGGGCGACAACCCGTTCCGCATCCGCGCTTTCGAGAACGCCGCCCGCGCCGTCGCGGGTTTCCCCGGCGACCTGGGCGACGCCGTGGAGAGCGGCGCGCTCGCCGAGGTCGACGGCATCGGCAAGGCCACGCTGGAAATCGTGCGCGAGCTGCTCACGCGCGGGCGCTCCAGCGTCCTCGACGAGCTGCGCGAGGAAGTGGCGCCGGGCTTGGTTGAGATGCTCAGGATCCCCGGCCTGGGCGTGCAGAAGGTGCGGCAGATCCACGAGCATCTCCACATCACGACGCTCGCCGAGCTCGAGGAGGCGGCTCGCGACGGCCGCCTCGCCGCGATTCCGCGCTTCGGCACGAAGACGGCGGAGAACGTCTTGAAGGGCATCGCGTTCTTGAAGGGCACCACCGAGTTCCGGTTGTTCCACCACGCCCGCGCCGAGGCGGTCGCGGTGCAGCACGCCCTCAGCGCCCTCCCCGGCGTGCAGCGCGTCGAGATCGCCGGCAGCGTGCGACGGCGGCGCGAGATCATCCGCGATCTCGATTTCGTCGTGGAGTATGCCGGTGACGAAACGCGAGAAGACCTGGTGCGCCGGCTCGGCGACGCGCCCCGCGTGGACGTGGTGCTCGCCGGGCAGCAGGACTTCGGCCTCGCCTGGGTGCGGGCCACCGGCGCCGCCGCGCACTGGGACGAGCTGCGCGCCCGCGGCCTCGACGTCTCCGGCCGGTTTCCGGACGAGGAGAGCGTGTACCGCGCGCTGGGCCTCGCCTGGATCCCGCCCGAGCTGCGCGAAGGCATGGGCGAATGCGCGGCTGCGGCGCAGGGAAAGCTGCCGCGCCTCATCGAGCCGGGGGACGTGAAGGGGTTCGCGCATTGTCACTCGAACTATTCCGACGGCACCGTGACCATCGCCGAATGGGCCGAAGCGGCGAAAGAGGCCGGCTACGCGTGGGTCGGCTTGAGCGACCACAGCCAGTCGGCGCCGTTCGCCATGGGCCTGCGCCCGGAGGCGATCGGCCGCCAGCACGCGGAGATCGACCGGGTGAACGCGCAGGTTCCCGGCATCCGCATTCTGAAAGGTGTCGAATCCGACATTCTCGCCGACGGCCGGCTCGACTACGATCCGGCGACCCTCGATCGCTTCGACTTCGTCATCGGCTCCATTCACTCCCGCTTCGGTCTCGACGAAGCGGAAATGACCCGCCGCGTGCTCACCGCGATGGACGACCCGCATCTCACCATCCTCGGCCACCCGACGGGACGGCTGCTGCTGTCGCGGGAGCCGTACCCCCTCGACTTCGAGGCGGTATTCCGCACGGCCGCCGAGCGCGGCATCGCCATCGAGGTGAACGCCGACCCGCACCGCCTCGACCTCGATTGGCGGCTGGTGCGGCGGGCGCGAGAGCTGGGCGTCGTGTTCGCCGTCGGCCCCGACGCGCACTCGCTGGCGGGCATGGCCAACATGGAGATCGGGCTGGGGATCGCCCGCAAGGGCTGGCTCCAGGCAGCGGACGTCCTGAATACACTCGGCGCGGACGCGTTTCTCGAATTCGCCCGGCGGCGCCTGCCATGAAGAGGAAGAAGAAGGAAAGCCCTCAGGAGCTGAAGGCCCGGGCACGCAAGATCGTCGGGCGCCTCGAGCGAGCCTATCCCGGCGCGACATGTGCCCTGCACCACACCAGCGCCCTCGAGCTGCTCGTCGCCACCATCCTGTCCGCGCAGTGCACCGACGTCCGCGTGAACAAGGTGACCCCGGCGCTGTTCGCGAAGTATCGGAGTGCCCGCGATTACGCGAGCGCGGACCCCAGAGTGCTCGAGCGGGAGATCCAGAGCACGGGGTTCTTCCGCAACAAGACGAAGTCGATCATCGGCATGGCTCAGGCGCTGGTCGAGCAGCACGGTGGCAACGTGCCCGACACGATGGAGGCGCTCGTGGCCCTCCCCGGCGTCGGCCGCAAGACCGCCAACGTCATCCTCGGCACCTGGTTCGGGAAGAACGAAGGGGTCGTCGTGGACACGCACGTGCAGCGCATCGCCCGGCTGCTCAAACTCACCCGCCACGACGACCCCGTGAAGATCGAGCGGGACCTCATGGCGCTTGTGCCGCGCCCCAAGTGGAGCGTTTTTTCGCACATGATGATCCTGCACGGGCGGACGGTGTGCATCGCGCGGCGGCCCCGGTGCGAGGTGTGCGTGTTGAGCGATCTGTGTCCGAGCTCGCGCGTGTGAACCGACTCGCGTCGGAGTCTTCCGCCTACCTCAAATCCGCCGCCCACCAGCCGGTCCACTGGCGCCCGTGGGGCGAGGAGGCCTTCGCGGCCGCGCGCGCCGAGGACAAGCCGATGCTGCTCGACATCGGCGCCGTGTGGTGCCACTGGTGCCACGTGATGGACGGCGAGTCGTACGAGGATCCGGCCGTCGCCGAAATCTTGAACCGCCAGTTCGTGTGCGTGAAGGTGGATCGCGACGAGCGCCCCGACGTGGACGCCCGCTATCAGCGCGCCGTTCAGGCACTTACCGGGCAAGGCGGCTGGCCGCTCACGGCGTTTCTGACTCCCGAGGGCGAGGTGTTCTTCGGGGGCACCTATTTCCCGCCCGAGGACAACCGCTTTGGGCGGCCCGGCTTCGTCTCGGTGCTGCGGCAGATCGCGGACGCCTACCGCGGCGATCGCGACAAGGTCGCAAAGAACGCCGCGGCGATCCGCCAGCACGTGGCCGAGTCGCTCGACGAGGCGCGCCCGGGCGAGGTGACGCCGCGCCTGGTCGAGCAGGCCGCCGACCAGATGGCGCGGCTCTTCGACATCCGCTACGGGGGGTTCGGCACGGCCCCCAAGTTCCCGCACCCGGCGGCCTGCGAGTTCCTGCTGGCGCGCTGGTGGGACACCCGCCTCGACTGGCCGCGCGAGGTGGTCGAGAAGACGCTCGCCGGGATGGCGCGCGGCGGGATCCGCGACCACGTGGGCGGCGGCTTCCACCGCTACGCGGTGGACGAGCGCTGGATCGTGCCGCACTTCGAGAAGATGTCGTACGACAACTCGGAGCTGCTGCGCGCTTACCTCTCCGCCTACCAGGCGCTGGGGACCGACTTGTATCGCGACGTGGCGACGGGGATTGTGGACTGGGTGCTCGAGGTGCTGGCCGATACGAAGCGGGGTGCCTTCTTCACCTCGCAGGACGCCGACGTCGCGTTCGGGGACGATGGGGACTACTGGACGTGGACGCCGGACGAGGCACGGGCGGCGTTGGATGCCGCCGAGTTTGCCGTGGTGCGCAGCGTCTTCGACGTCGAGGACGCCGGGGAGATGGACCACAACCCGCGCAAGAACGTGTTGTGGCGGCGACGCGAGCCCGCGGCGGATGACGAGCGCCTGACGCTCGCCCGGGCGCTCGGCAAGCTCAAGGCCGCCCGCGCCCGCCGGCCCGCGCCCACCGTCGATACCACCGCGTACGTCAGCTGGAACGCGATGATGGCCGCGGCATTCCTCCAGGCCGGCGCCGTCCTCGATCGGCCGCCCTGCAACACCCTCGCGCTGGCCGTGCTGGAACGAATCTGGACCGAGGCGTGGCGGGAGGAGCGGGGGCTCGCTCACGCCCTGGGCCGCGAGACAGCGGAGCCGAACGGGATGCTCGACGACAACGTGCAGAGCGCGGCGGCGTTCCTCGACGCCTACGAATCCACCGGCGACGAACGCTGGCTGGATCGTGCCGCACTTCGAGAAGATGTCGTACGACAACTCGGAGCTGCTGCGCGCT
>WNGF01008635.1_pt1 | contig 11924 bp, 10 predicted proteins | sample 5400641 | NCBI WGS metagenome assembly WNGF01 (sample SAMN13153371, study PRJNA577476) | soil metagenome | isolation source: 80 cm soil or saprolite under grassland replicate 2 | place: USA:California | collected 2016-06-15 | reverse complement strand
GGCCGGCCGGCGGGCCGGCGGGCGTGCGGGCACCCCGACCACGCGGGACAGGTCCCGTTCGATCTTGTCGCGGCTCACGAACGTGCCGCCGCCGCGTCCCGGGATGCGGCGGACCATGCCACTGTCGGCCAGCACGGCGAGCGCCTGGCGCAGCGTCGCGCGGCTCACTCGCAGCTCCGCCGCGAGCGCGCGCTCGGCGCCGAGCCGCTGCCCCGGGCGCAGATGCCCGGCAGAGATACGCTCGGCAAGGACGCGGCGCACATCCTCGGGCGTGCGGCCGCCAGCGGCGCTACCCATCAGCCTGGGTCCAGCGCGGCAAGCGACTCTGGCAGCACCTGGCCGCCGTCCACGACGATCGTCTGACCGGTGATGTATCCGGCCTCGTCGGTGGCCAAGAACAGCGCCGTGTAGCCGATCTCGTCGACGGCGCCCAGCCTACGCAACGGGATGGTCGCCGTCATTTCCTTGAGGTAATCCTCGCCAAGCTCGGTAAGGCCCTCGGTGAGCACGTTGCCTGGCAGCACCGCGTTGACCGTGATGCCGCTTGCGGCTAGCTCGATGGCGGCAGTGCGCATGAAGCCGAGCTGGCCGGCCTTGCTCGCGCCGTAGTGCGCCCAGCCGGGGAAACCGGTGATGGGCCCGGTTATCGACGAGGTGAGGATCACCCGGCCATGGCCCGAACGGGCGAGCGCAGGTATGCACGCCTGCACCGACAGGACGCATCCCTTGAGGTTGGTGCCGAAGACCAGCTCAATGTCCGCATCGGTCATGTCCGCGAGCCTGCGCTCGGGGAATATCCCCGCGTTGGCGCACAGGACGTCGATCCCGCCCAGCCGCTGCGCCGCGGTTTCAGCCACCCGCGCGCAGTCCTCGCGCGAGCTGACGTCGGCCAGCACAGCGGAGACGTCCGCGCCGTCGGCGGACAACTCGCCCACGGTGGCGCGCGCCGCCTCCTCGTCCCTGCCCACGATGAGGACTCGCGCGCCATTGCTGGCGAACACCCGCGCGATGCCCTTGCCGAGCCGCGGGTCGCGCCTGTCACCACGACCGCGCGACCTGAGATTGATGTGAACACGCCGCCTCACCTTTCTCGTCAGCCGGCCCCAGCCCGGCTTCAGCCGGGCCTCAGCACGCCTCAGCCGGTTTCATGCATACCGGCCCAGGTAGCGTTCGGCCAGGTCGCAGCTGTCGCGGGCGTACCCGGCGCCGAGTTCGCGCGCGATGTCGACCGCCGTGTGCGAGCCGATCCACGCGACAAGCAGCAGCCGCCGGAACAGGATGAACGTCCAGATCTCCGCCTCGTCCCGCGCGGGAAGCGTGGCGGCCCGGCGGTAACCGGACAGCCAACTGTCGACCAGAGCCGGCACCTGCGGCTGGTGCTCGAAGAAGCTCACCGATGTCCCCACGTCGTAGAGGTACCAGCTGAAGCCGCAGTCATCGAAGTCGATGACGCTGACCCCGCCGTCGGCGTCCGCGTCGTCGACGAGCAGGTTGGCAAGCCGGGTGTCGGCGTGGACCAGGCCATAGCGGTGCGGCTCGGTGCCAAAGCTGGCCAGCCGGTCCCGCAGTGTGCTGTCAAGCCTGCCGAGCACCTCGCTTTCCGCGGGGCCAACCCCCACGCCGTCCTGCCAGCGGCCCCAGCGGGCTTTGGGGCCGAACGCAGCGTCGTAGTCCCAGTGAAAGCGGGTGAACCAGGCCGGCCGCGTCCAGCGCAGCGCGTGCCCGTGCATCCGCGCGGTGATCTCGCCGAGTTCGGCGAAGTGCTCGACGGCGTGTTCGACGGGCTCGTTACCTGGCAGGAACTCGAACCGCACGCAGTGCCGCTGCTCGCCGGTTGACGGATCCGTCGTGGTCACGACGCGACGGCCGTCGGCGGCGGGCAGCACGCGCGGTGTGCGCACGCCAGCCTCCGCGCGCAACGCGTCCATCCAGGCCAGCTCCGACTCGATCTCCGCCTCGCTGTGGTAGCCGAGCCGGTGTACGCGCAAGATGGACCGCCCACTATCGGGATCATCGACGAGGTAGGTCGCGTTCTCCGAGACGTTGAGCAGGCGGACGGTGGCGGCGGGATGGCACCCGTAGCCCCCAATCGCGGCTTGTGCGCACCGGGTGACGCGCTGCAGGACGTCGCCGCCCACCGACAGGTCATGTCCCTCACCCATGCTCGCGCCCTTCGACGGCACCAAGGACGGCGGCGATCGCCTGCTGAGCCCGCAGCACGTCATCGGTGCGGCCGCTCATGTAGATCCGTCCGGCTACACCGATCATGGACACGTCGACAAGCGTGACGCCAGGGGCGGCGCGTTCGGCTTCGTTCGCGGCGACCGCGGCGAACAGGGCGGGCGTCATCTCGCAGACCAGCAGCGTGTCGCCGGGTATGACCATGGAGCCACCGCGGTTGCGGTTGATGATCACGCCCTGCCGGTCGGTGACATCAGTGATCACGTCGCAGAACAGGATCGTGGGCTTCAGCTGATCTGCCGCGCTAGCCCGCAACCCGGCGAGTATCGCCCGGCCCACCCGCTCCACCGCGCCGAGTTCGCGAGCGTGCACCTCGAGGACGCCGAACTGGCGCTCGACGAACAAGATGCCCGGCTCGACGGCCGGCACCGCGCGCAGCGCAAGGTCGGCGACCCGTTCGATTGCAAGCTCGGGCACCACCTCGACGATGAGTGCGTGCTCGCCCTGCACGGGCTCGTAGCCGCGGGCGCGGGTCGGTGTTGCCATGTACGCGGCGAACTGCTCCCGCGGCGACCGCGGCCTCGCCGAGTGTCCTCGCGGCGTCGGCGCAACACTCGCGGGCGCCGCCGGAGATGCCCTTGCCTGTGACGAGGATGTCGGACTCGATCCCGTGCTTGGTGATCGCCCGCAGCTCGCCCGTGCGCATCAGGCCGGTCTGCACCTGGTCGGCGATGTACAGCGCCCCGCTCCGAGAACCGCTCGTCGCCGGTGGCCACGGCAAGGCCGGTGTGCCCGTGGTACGCCTTGGCGATCGAAACGATCTTGCGCTTTTTCGTCGTGTGCCGTGCGGTCTTCAACGCGATGTCGATGGCCTCGCCGCCGCCGCTGCCGAGCACCACCTTGGTGAGGTTCTGCGGGGCCGTTCGGATGAGAGCTTCCGACAGCGCGGCCCTTGCCAGCGAGGGAAAGTGATCGTTGCCGATGTCGAAACGCTGCATGGCGGCGGTGACCGCCTGCACGATTTCGGGGTTGCGATGGCCGAGGTTGTATGTGCCGCCGTTGAGGTGTACGTCGATGAGCCGCTTGCCGTCGACGTCGTAGATGAAGTAGCCGTCCCGCCGGTCGATGACCAGCGGCACACCCGAGTCGATCCAGAACTGGGTCTTGTCCGGGTTCCAGAACTCCTTGGACTTCGCGAGCATCTCGGCTCTCGACGCGAAGGCGATGAGGTCCGTCCGGTGTGCGGGATGCAAAGCCATGGCCACCTCCGCCGGCTGCGGTGATACTGTCCGCGCTGTGACGCGCGCCACAACGCACAGGCTGTGACCATAAGGCGCGGCGCGGGGTGATCGTGGCTGCTGCCACGGGCTAGGTCGTCGGAGGAATCCACGGGAGGAATCCATGGCACAGTCGGAACTCGTCGGAGACGGCCAGCCCGGACGGACGCTGCGGCCGGAGGACTTCGATGTCGCGCAGCGCGGCGAGATCCCAAAGCTACGTAAGCACGCGGTCGGGCTCGGCGGCGTCCTCTTCCTGACGGTCACTGGATCTGCGCCGATCTCGGCGATGCTGTTCAACACCCCGATCGCGGTCGGCTTCGGCGAGGGGGTTGGCACGCCGGCCGCGTTCATCTTCGCCGCGATCGTGCTGACCGTGTTCTCCGTCGGGTATGTCGCCATGGCGCGCAGGAAGACGACCGCCGGCGGTTTCTACTCCTACATCAGCCACGGCCTAGGCCGCGAACTCGGGCTTGGGACCGGATTCGGCGCCCTGCTCGCCTACTCGGTGTTCGAGGCATCGCTGTGCGGCGGTTTCGCCTACTTTCTCGGCCTGAAGCTCAACGCGTTCGGTGTCAGTGTGAGCTGGCCGTGGCTCGCCCTCGCCATGGTGGTCCTGATCTCGGCGCTGACTTACTTCGACATCCGGCTTTCCTCCGCGTTGCTCGCTCTTGGCCTGGTCAGCGAGGTACTCATCTTGCTGATCTTCGACGGCTACCTGTTCGCGCGGGGGAACGTCAACTGGAACGCGATCAACATCGTCAACGCGTTCAAGGGGTTCCCCGCGTCGGGCAAGCTCGCCGCGGGAGCGATCGGGATCGGGCTGTTCTTCGCGTTCTGGTCCTGGGTCGGCTTCGAGATGGCGCCCAACTACGGTGAGGAATCGCGCGACCCGAAGCGGATCGTGCCGCGCGCCATGTACATCTCGGTGATCGGGCTCGGCCTTTTCTACGCAATTACCTCGTGGGCCTCGCTGGCCGGCTATCCGACGGTCCACGCCGCAATCGCGCAGGCGAAGACTAATGCCGCGAACTACTACCTCACTCCAGCCAAGCAGTTCGCCGGCCAATGGGTGTCATCGTCGATGAGCTACCTGATCATCACCGGCTCGTTCGCCTGCGGGATGGCCTTCCACAACACAACCGCGCGCTACTTCTACTCGCTAGGCCGCGAGGGCCTGCTTCCCTCCGCGCTCGGCCGAACCCACCGCAAGTGGAGGAGCCCGCACATCGCCTCGATCACCCAGTCGATCATCGCCGCCATCATCATCGCGATGTTCGCCCTGTTCACCGGCACCAGCGATCCGAGCTCGCAGGCCTACCTGCAGCTCTACGGCCTGATGGCGGTCATGGGCGTCATCATCATCCTGTCGGTGCAAGCGCTGGTGTCGCTTTCCATCCTTGTGTATTACGAGCGCTACCACCGCGATGAGGCGCACTGGTGGAGAACCCGGCTGGCGCCGCTACTTTCGCTGGTCTCCCAGGCATTCGTGGTCTACCTGCTTTTCGACAACTTGAGCTTCCTCGGCAGCGGCTACGGTTATGCCAACTGGCTCGGCCCGATCGACCTGCTTGTCGTCGCCGTCGGCGTGTTGGCCGCGTTCTATTTCAAACGGCGAATGCCGCAAAAATACGAGCAGGCCGGCCGGCTTATCAACGAAGGGCTGTAAAGTGTTTGGGACCATTGTGGTGGGAGTGGACGAGTCGGGGAGCGCCGACCATGCGGTGCAGGCCGTCACCAGGATCGCCCAGGCCACCGGCGACAAGGTCGTCGTGTTCCACGGCGTCGTGCTGCACGCCAGCCGGGCGATGCCGTACACAACGGAGACCCGAGACGAAGCGCAGCATCTGGTTGATCGCTACGTCAAGCAGCTAAGTGACGCGGGCATTACTGCGACCGGCGAGGTACACAGGGAACTGGAGATCGGCGTTGGCGGCGCGCTGATCGACGTCGCGGCTGACCATCAGGCCGGATTGCTTGTGGTCGGCACTCGCGGGCGGTCGAATCTCGCCTCCATGTGCTCGGCAGCGTGGCCCACGAGGTGGTGCACAAGTCACCGCTGCCCGTTCTTGTCGTCCCGGAGAAGACCGCCTAGCGCCTATCGCGCGCGCGCGCTGGCGCGTGTCGCGCGCACGGTGGCCCCACGGGTCCCACCACCCTCGCCTGCCTCCTGACCGCCGCCCGCGCCGGGTGTCTTCCTATCACTCACCGCGCACGCTTGGGTGCCGCGCGTCTTTGTACTCCGGGGTGTCGTAAACGGTGATCGTTTTGGGCACCAGAACAACACCACGGACTCTGTTCGCATATCCGGCTCGTGCGCTGAGGGGCCATGCCTACGGTCAGCCCAGTCTGGTTTCGTGATCGCGGTGAGCTGTCAGTCACTATGACTGCGCGGGTCACCGCGATCACACGAAACCGCAGCCCTCGCGCCGCGTCGCGGGACAGTTTCCCGCCCGCAGGGCCGGGCGCACCGCGGCAGTTCGCCCTCCATGCCAAGGGGGACACCGGTTTCCGGCCTTCGCCCGGGGTCCCGCCGTTGCGGAACAGGCAGGAATCATCGCAGCGCCGCCGCCAGCTCAGGCCGGCGCCATGGACCGCCGGGCCGCGTTGGCAATAAGCCAACGGGGTCCACCACGGAGTACAAAGATGGCGACGGCCTTGGGGTGACGCACCGCGTGGGGACGGCTCACCACCAAAGTCGGCCAAATCCGGCAATTCGAGGAGCCAGTCTAATGGCTGGGCAGCGCGTTCGGCGCCGCTGGGACTATCCGACGACGTCGATCTTGTCGAAACCAGGTCGGCCCAGGGCCCTTCGTAGGCTCCGCCCTTCGCGCGGGCCCGGCCTTCGCGGGCCCCGGGCCGATCTGTGGGATCACGTCGACGACGGCTACAGTGCCCTGGACCAGCCGCTGAGCGTAGGCCAGACACCGGTCCTCTGCCAGATCCGGCTGGTCAAGCTCAGGGCGAGAGCCCAGGTCGTTCCGTCGGGCGCCGAGGCTGCGCCCACGCCCGAGGTGATCTTGCCGCCGAGTGTGTGCCACCCAGAGCTAACGCCCGGGGTCGTGCCGGCGAACTCGTTGTAATATGCGGCGTTGTTGGTTCCCCGTGCGAACGCGACCCCGACCCCGGCGGCCGGCGTCGCGGCGCTCGGCCCGGTGACATGGCCACCGAGTGAGTGCCAGCCCGACCAGGTCGTGCCGTCCGTGCTGCTGTTGCGCCAGAGCGCACCATCGGTTCCCACGGCGAGCACGTAGAGTGTGCCACCGACATTCACGGCGGCGGGGCCGGTGCCCGCAAGCACATGGCCGCCCACTCTGGTCCACGGTCTCAGCGCGGTGGCGGCCAACTGCCTGTCCCAGACGGCGCCATCGCTGCCACGAGCGACCACGTCGATGGTCTCACCGCCGGTCAGGTCACCAGCGGCAGCGGCCGGTTTCGACGTCAGGTGCCCGCCCAGAGTTACCCACTGCGGGGGGTTCCCGCCATTGAATATCCACAGCGCGTTGTCGGTACCCCGCGCGAACAGCGCGATGGCCGGACCGCCCAGGGAACCGGACGGAATGGCGACCGGAGCGGGCCCGCCGACGAGGTGCCCTCCCAGCGGCTCCGGAGGGAAGGCTGGTGCCAGCCCTGCGACGTAGGCGTGGCCGTCCGTGCCCGTGTAGAACAGGTCGGCCTCACCGGTGATCGCCGCCGCTCCCGGCATGACACCCGGCCTCGGCGGCGCCACGACCACCTGCGCGGCCGCCGGACCTGCCGCCCTCGCCATCGCGGCGGCCGACGTGAACGACCACATGCCGACAGACGTGCCAGGCCCAGGCGAACCCCCAGCCTGGGCGACCGCTGGTGCGGATAAAGCGGCCAGGCCGACGATCGCCATGAATAAGGGCGCAAGCACCCTCAGCGGCACCCTGCATTCGCGGATCATATTCGCCACCTCCAGAATTCGAGGGGGCACGAAATAAATGAGTCCCCCGGTGTGGCGCAACGATAGGAGCGAATTGCCGGCGTTAATAGGGTCCAAGGGCCCAGCCTCGCGTTGGCCTGCGCCTCGCCGTGGTCACTTATCTCGATCTGGACGAGGTCAGATGAGATGGCAGTCGCTGCCCTCGGGCTCAGCCGACAACGTCGATCTTGTCGAAGTCGGGCGCGTAGGCGGCTGGGTTGGACAACTCGACTGTGTTGTTGCCAGCAGAAAGTTGCAGCGTGACTGTCATGTACCCAGGCGTGGAAAAGCTGCCGGTCGGCGGGAAGGACAACAGCTGCGGCGAGCCGCAGCTGACGGAGACGTCGGCCTGCCGGCCGGTGGTCGAGCTGCCGTCGCAGTAGGCGATGACCACCTGGTGGCTTCCCGTCGTGGACGCCTTGACGCCGTTGAACGTCAGCGTTCCGCCGTTGCCCACGAAGCCGACCTTCTGCCCGCCCGAGCAGGCGCCGCAGCTCGCCACTACCGCGCCGCCCCCAAGGGTGTTCGCAGACGATTCGGCCTCATAACTGGCCGTGCTGGTGACGGCGAGGCCGGACCACTGCTGGTTGCTCTGACCGGTGCAGGTCGAGATGTCAATGCCGGTGCCGTCGGCCGTCCCCCCGCCCGCGACGTCGAGGCAGAGTCCTGATTGGACGCCGACGATGGTGCCGTTGGACTTCACGGTCCACTTCTGGTTGGCGCCGCCGTTGCAGGTCCACAGGTCAACCGGGGTTCCCGGCGCGGTGCCTGCGCCCGAGACGTCGAGGCATTCGGTCGCGCCGTTTACCCGAAGCTCTCCTGCCGCGGTTGGCGTCCACAGCTGGTTGGCGCCGCCGTTGCAGGTCCAGATCTCGACCTTCGCGCCCGGGTTGGTCTGCTTGCCACGCACGTCCAGGCATTTGCCGGTAGCGCCGCTGACCAGTTCGGCCGTCCCGCCTGTGCCCGACGCGGGAACCGCCTTGATCAGCGCCACCCCGCCGGGCGGGACGTTCCTTGCCGTATAGCTGCCGCTCGCCATACCGAGCGAGCCGCCCGACCAAAGATCGGTGAGAGTCGCGCTGCCGTACAGGCCAGTCTGCAGCAGCGAGACGCTGACGTTCGCGCTGGCAGAGGTATTGGTGTTGAACAAGCCGATAATGAACGCTCCGCTGCTCTCCCGCTTGGCGAAGATCTGGCTGGTGCTCGTGCTGCCGATCCGAACCGCGTCGACACCGTCCTGGTCGACCCCTATGACGCTGGTGTTCTTCAGGTAACCGAGGTCAGTGGAGTCGAGGTTGGTCAGGTCGGTGCCCAGGATCAGCGGCGAAGAGGCCAGCGCCCACAGGCTGAGCTGCGTCTGGCGTTCCGGCGCGGTGAGCCCGTCGTTGCTGCCGTTGCCCACCTCGGTCGAGTCGTAGTCGTTCCAGCCGCCTGGGGCGCCATAGGGCTGCCAGCTCGCCACCTGGCTGAACCGGGACGAGACGTGCGACCAGTCGGTGAGCGGGAAGCTGCTCCCGCCGGACTCGCAGCTATAGCATTCGATGTCGCCGCCCGTGCGCCAGCCGTTCGAGTACTGCTGCCAGGTGGTTGCGGCCGAGATCGACAGGTTGTTGGACAGCTCCAGATGGATCGGCCGGCCGGTCTGCTGCAGGGCCTGCGACCAGGCTTGGATGTCGGGGACGTCCGAGGTGCCCACGCCGTCGATCTTCACGTAGTCGACGCCCCAAGAGGCGAACTCGTTCGCCCAGGAGTTGATGAACGCCTGCGCTCCAGGCTTGCTGTAGTCGATGCCGACCATGCCATGGCAGTTGTAGTTCTTCTCGGACAAGCTCGTGTTGGCGATGTCAGCCGCGTGATAGGTGGTGCCAGGGATCGGCGTGTTCTGCGTGACGGCCTGCATCGAGATGCCTGGCGTCACGTAGATGCCGAACAGCAGGCCGAGCGAATGCGCGTAGTTGGCGACCACCTGGATGCCGTTGATCGACCCTGAGTTGGGGAACTTGCTGGTGTCGTTGACCCAGCGGCCATTTCCGTCGACGGCCGGGCCCTGACTGCCCGGGCAGACGTACCAGAAGTCGTCGACGTTGACGTAGTTGTAGCCGACCGCGGCGAGGCCGCTGCTCTTAAGCGCTGCCGCGTGCGCCTCGATCCTGGCGGCGGTCGGCGCCCTCCTGATAAGGCTCCAGCTGCTCCACCCATCGCAGGCGTCTGGCCGACACCGTTGCTCTCCGCGCTCGCTCGCGGCACTCGGGCCGTCACAGCCGCGACCGAAGCGACGGCCGTGCCAAGGCATAACGCAACCGCCAGGATGGCGCGGCGGCAGGCTGCCCGACGTGGCGCGTAGCGCATGAACGCCTCCAAGCGGCGAGACCCTGCGCGCTTCCGGTGTCTGCGCCCGTGTTTCCCACGTCAGCCCACCGTGCGGACACGCCTCTTCTGACCCAGCCCCATTCCAACAGATCCGAACATCACTAACTCGTCTTCCCTGCTTGAGCACCATCTCCGTGCCTCTCGCCACCGCGCGCACGTTCATTGGCGATCCGGAGCAGGATGGCGGCGTGACAGGGCAGCTCCAGCGGGCAGAAGCAGGCGAGATCCTTACCCGCCAGGTCGCGACGCACGTCCTCGACCGTGACCGCGAGCTTCACAGCCAGGAGATCACGCTCGTAAAGCGAAATGGCCTCGGCGCGCGTGTACGGGCCGTGAGGCTGAACCTTGTACGGGTTGCCCCAGCGTGTGGGCCGGGCGACCTTCACCGCGCCGACCGGGAGGTGCCAGCCCTTGGCGCGGCGAAGCTGTATCCGGCGGGGGTGGCTCTCTGTGTTCCGCCCTGAGCTACCAAAACCGCTACCAAGCATCCTCATCACCCGTAGCCCGTCCGCCTCTCAGCGTGGCGAAGACCCGAATGAACGCTACCTCTGCCCAGAATCGGGCCCGCACAGGCCATCTCAGGATGTCAAGACCAAGAGAACGTCCCGCCGCGACCCGGCTGCGCGGCTTGGCGAGCTGCATCGCGGCTTCGGCGATGTGTCTCCCAGCGTTTCCGCTGGTCAGAGGTGGAGCCGCCTGTCGGAATCGAACCGACGACCTACGCATTACGAGTGCGTCGCTCTGGCCGACTGAGCTAAGGCGGCACGGCCGTCCTGCGGACGGCGCGACACGAGTGTACCGGCTGTCGGCCAGCGGTCCCCGCGTCAGCCGACCGGCTGGTCCGCCAAATGGGGCGTAACGAAGCCCGCTCACCGGCAGATGGCACCGTTCTTCGGCGCGGCCCCATCGATCAGGTAGCGGTCCACGGTCGAGTCCACGCACGAGCTGCCCATCCGGTAGGCGGTGTGGCCATCACCGTTCCAGCCGAGCAGCACTCCAGAGGACAGGTCGCGCGACAGGGCGCGCGCCCACCGATACGGCGTGGCGGGATCCCGCGTCGTGCCCACGACCAGGATCGGGGGCGCGCCTGTGGCGCGGATCCGGGGCGTCGGCGCGCCGTGGACCGGCCAGTATGCGCAGGGCAGGCTTCCCCACATGATGGGCGCGCCGAAATCCGGCGCGTCGCTGGCGGCCACGGCCGCCGCCGAGCGCCAGGCGCTCAGACTGCGCGGCCAGGCGCGGTCCACGCAGTTGATGGCCATGTTGGACTCGGCGAGGTTGGTGTACCGGCCGTCGCTTGACCGCTCCGTCAGCGCGTCGGCGAACTCGATCAGCGGGGTCCCGTCGCCGGCGAAGGCGTCCTGAAGTGCCCGGCGCAACGGCGCCCAGTACGCCTTGCTGTACAGCGCGGCGGCTATGCCCTCAGTGATCAGCGACTGGTTCGCTGGCCGTCCATCGCCGAGGTCGTTGGCGAGCGGCGTGCGGTCGCTACGGGACAGAAGACCGGCGATTTTGGCCAGGCCAGCGGACGCCGTGCCGCCTGTGCCAAGCGGGCAGTCCGGCCGGCGGACGCAGTCGGCAGCGAAGGACCGCAGCGCTACCTGAAAGCCGTTGGCCTGGACGATGTTCTGGCCGATCGCGGAGCTTGCCGGATCGAGCGCGCCGTCGAGGACCAGAGCGCGCACGCGGTGCGGGAAAAGCTCCGCGTAGTAGGCGCCGAGGTAGGTTCCGTAGGACTTTCCGAGGTAGCTGAGCCTGTCGTCGCCGAGCGCGGAGCGCAGGACATCCATATCCCTCGCGGCGTTGGCGGTACCTACATACGGCAGCAGTGGGCCCGCCCTGCCATCGCAAGCACGGGCGAAGAACTTGCTCGCCGATATGACCCCAGCCATCTCAGCGGCGTTGTCAGGCGTGTCGTCGGTTTGGAAGTAACGGTCAAGCTGTGGCCCGGTCATGCAGCGGATCGCCGGCCTGCTCCCCCCGACCCCGCGCGGATCAAAACCGACCACGTCGAAACGCGCGAGCACCGCGGCGGAAAGCACCCTGCGGGCCTGGCGGGCATATTGGACGCCGGAACCGCCCGGGCCACCGGGATTGAGCACGAGCGAGCCGATCCGCTGTGCTTGGTTGGCAGCCCGCAGCCGGATGAC
>WNGF01008632.1_pt1 | contig 11925 bp, 9 predicted proteins | sample 5400641 | NCBI WGS metagenome assembly WNGF01 (sample SAMN13153371, study PRJNA577476) | soil metagenome | isolation source: 80 cm soil or saprolite under grassland replicate 2 | place: USA:California | collected 2016-06-15 | reverse complement strand
AACCAAGCTGCGGGCCCGGCTCGAGGAGATGGGTCATGAATTCGCCTCTGACACCGACACCGAGGTAATCGCCCACCTTATCGAAGAGGCGTTCGATGGAAACCTCGAGGACGCCGTGATCGAGGCCCTATGGCAGATCGAGGGGACGTATGGGATCGCCGTGGTCTCGAGCGAGGACAAGGACAAAATCGTCGCCGCGCGGAAGGGAAGCCCTCTCCTCATCGGGCTTGGTGACGGAGAGTACTACGTGGCCAGCGACACGTCGGCCATTCTCGCGCACACTCGCGAGGTGATCTACCTCGACGACGGCGACCTCGCGGTGCTCACGCGTGACGGCTACAAGGTCATCGACCTCCGCGCGAAGGAGCTCGACCGCAAGGTCAGCAAGATCGACTGGGATTTAAACCAGATCGAGCGCGGCGGGTTCGACCATTTCATGCTCAAGGAGATCTTCGAGCAGCCTGAAACAATCGAGAACTGCATGCGCGGGCGTCTCCTTCCCGACGAAGGGACGTCGAAGCTCGGTGGTCTCAACATGACGGACGAGGAGCTTCTTGGCATCGACAACATCGTCATCACCGCCTGCGGAACGAGCTGGCACTCCGCCCTGATCGGCGAGCACATGCTCGAGGAGCTGACGCGAGTGCCTGTCGAGGTGGAGTACGCTTCCGAATTCAGGTATCGCAACCCGATTGTGAACGAGCGCACCCTGTGCATCGTGATCACACAGTCGGGAGAAACGGCCGACACGCTGGCGGCGATGCGTGAAGCGAAGAATCGCGGCGCGCGCACCTACGGGGTGGTCAATGTGGTCGGCTCGACGATCGCCCGGGAAACCGACGGCGGCATCTATGTGCACGCCGGTCCCGAGATCGGCGTCGCTTCGACCAAGGCTTTCACCAGCCAGGTCGTTGCGCTGGCACTGTTCACACTCAAGCTCGCCCGTCTCAAGGACCTGTCGATAGTTCGAGGCCGCGAGATAATCGAGGCGCTGCGTGCGCTGCCTGCGCAGGTCAAGAGCATTCTCGAACGCGCCGAGGAGATCGAGGCGCTCGCCGAAGAGTTCAAGAGAGCGCAGAACTTTCTCTATCTCGGACGCGGCTACAATTTCCCGACCGCGCTGGAAGGCGCGCTGAAACTCAAGGAGATCAGCTACATCCACGCCGAGGGCTACCCCGCCGCGGAAATGAAGCACGGGCCCATAGCGCTCATCGACGAGATGATGCCGGCTGTGTTCATCGCCCCGCACGACTCGGTGTTCGACAAGGTCGTATCGAACGTACAGGAGGTGAAGGCGCGAAATGGCAGAGTCATCGCCATCACCAGCCGCGACGAGCCGGCTCTCGCCGGCAAGATGGACTACGAGTTTCGGATCCCGGAGACGATCGATATGCTCATGCCCATCCTGGCGTCGGTGCCGCTCCAGCTCCTCGCCTATTATATCGCCGTCAAGCGGGGGTCGAACGTAGACCAGCCCCGCAACCTCGCGAAGTCGGTCACGGTGGAGTAGCCGCTGCGCGTTCTCCTTCAGCGCGTCTCGCGCGCCGAGGTGCGGGTTGGAGAGCGCGTAACGGGAAGGATCGAACGCGGCTTTCTCATCCTCGTTGGCTTCACTCACTCGGATGATGCCGGGAAAGCCGACTGGATGGCGGAGAAGATCACCGGCCTCCGATTGTTCGGCGACAGCGACGACAAGATGAATCTTGCGTTGGCGGATGTCGGCGGATCCGTACTCGTGGTGTCGCAGTTCACCCTCTACGGCGACGCCGAGAAGGGGCGCAGGCCGAGCTTCATCGACGCCGCGCGGCCGGAAACGGCGATTCCTCTGTATGAATCGTTCGTAGCGTCACTCCGATCTCGCGGCGTCGCTGTCGAAACCGGCGAATTCGGCGCGATGATGAACGTGGAGCTGGTGAACGATGGGCCGGTGACCCTCTGGCTCGAGCGGTGATCAGTCTTCATCAGACGCGGGTGATTCTGGCGTCCTCCTCCCCCCGTCGGCACGAATTGCTTCAGCTCATCGGAGTTCCGCATGGGGTGCAGTCTGCCGACGTCGATGAGAGCCACCAGAATCGGGAAGGTCCCGCCGCGTATGCCGAGAGGCTGGCGCGTGCGAAAGCAGAAGCGATCGCTTCGGAGGCGACGGATGCGCTCGTAATCGGAGCCGATACAATCGTCGTTGTGGACGGCCAGATACTTGGCAAGCCAAGAGATCGCAGGGACGCTGAGCGAATGCTCGGCCTGCTCAACGGCCGGTCGCATACAGTGATGACCGCGGTCGCCGTCGCGCTCGGGGGAAAGATTGAATCCGCTGTGGAGCACGTCGACGTAACCTTCCGCGATCTAGGCTCCGAGGACATTTCCGCCTACATCGATACGGGCGAGCCGATGGACAAGGCCGGCGCGTACGGGATTCAGGGATATGGCGCGACCATTGTCAGGAGAATCGACGGGGACTACTTCGCCGTGATGGGGCTGTCGCTCGTTCTCCTCGTGGAGCTGCTGACGAAACTCGAAGTGAGCTACACCTTCGCTCGATAGACCTCGCTCCATCGGGCCAACCGATTCGCGACGTCAGTGACCTGAATTCGCTCCATTCTTCCCGATCGAGCCTTCATTGTGATCGGCGCTTTTTCTCCGGAATCGTGGTAAGCATCGATCACGAGGTCCTCAAATCGGTGGTACGGGCCGGTACGTCGCGGATCGGTGTAACCAATCAGACTGATGACCGGACGGCCCAGCGCAACGGATATATGAAGCGGTCCGGTGTCAGGAGCGATGACGACGCTCGATGAATCGAGAATAGAAACCAGACGGCGCAGCCCGGAGCCGAGCGCATCAATCGGCGCGTGCTTGGCTGCGGCCGTGATCCGCGCCGCGGAATCGCGCTCACGATGTGAGTCAGCACCTACCAACACTGCCCTCAAGCCGTGCTGCTCCTGGAGAATGTCGCACACCTGAGCCCAACGCTCGGGTATCCAGTCCTTCTCGGGTTTGCTGGATCCCACTACGATCGCGGCGTACTGACTTCCCACCGAGGCGACAAAGTCACGCTGCCACTTCCGCTCGTGATCCCACGGCCCGAGACCCCACTCGAGAGGTTTTGCAGGGACGCGGAGATAGTCGAGGAATTCGAGGTACTGATCCTGAACGTGCTGAAACGGATGCGCCGGAATGTGCCGGTTGGCGAAAAGAAAATTCGCGTCACGCGCGCGTCTCCGGTCGAAGCCCAAGCGCACCGGCGCTCCGGAAAGGGCGGTGACGAGGCCTGCCTTTAGATAAACCTGGAGGTCAATTAGCAGGTCGAAGCGCCGGGATCGCAGCTCGCGGGTCACGTCGCGGTACGCGCGGAGGCCGCGATCCCGATGGAAGATCACTATGTCATCAATGGAGGGATGGCCCGCGACGAGTGACGCAGGCCCCGGCTGCAGGACCCACGTGATGATACGCCCGGGGGCGTCGCGTTTGAGCGCGTTGATCACGGGAAGAACGTGCACCGCGTCGCCAACCGCGCTCATCATCACGATGCAGATCCGGTCCATCGGGATTCGGGTCAGGCGGTGAGCTCCGTCACTCTCGCTGCCAGCGAGCGCTCCTCGTCGGCCGCCAGCAGTGTGATCCCGCGACGGCGCCATTTCTCGATCGAGCGGAGGAAACGCGCGATGTTTGCCTGAGTGATCATCGGGTCGCCCGGCAGATGAAAGCGCACTCGGTCCACGTCCAGAACGTACGCAGCGGCAGACCCAGCATCGCCTCTCGCAAGGAGGACATTCATCGCGTTGAGGTCGGGGTGATGTGCGCCCGCGCGTGTGAGCCCAACGATGAGGCGCGCGGTTGCCTCGACCGCAGCTTCGCGCGATCCCCGGTCTGCTCCGACTGAAAGGAGTGACGCGAGGTCCGCGCTGTTCGTGATCTCCCGTGTGACGACGTCGGCTCTTCGAAACACACCGAATACCGAATAAGTCGCATACGCCAGCACCTGCGGAGTTGACACACCCGAAGCTCGCAAACGAAACGAGTTCACCACCTCGCGCAGCGCGCGAGTCGGTGGCAGAAAAAGATCGCTGCCGGTTTTGCCGATAAGCCCGCCGCGCATCGAATGGCGAATGACAACATCGCCACAGCCGGGAATCGCCACCGCGTAGACCGGAGCGCGGCCGCTGAATTGTCTGGCTTCCGGTTGTCGCGCCGCGTACGCGTACAGCGTCTCGGAGCGTAGTATGTCCTCGAAAGCTGGACGGTATTCTGTGAGAGCGAGACCCGATGCGCCGCCGGCGCGGAGATCATCGTATCCGGGGACGACCAGCCTCAGCCGCAAGCGCGAACCTGTCCGATTGCAGTCAACAGTGCACTCGCCTTGTTCTCCGTTTCCTCCCATTCCCGCTCGGGAACGCTGTCCGCGACTATCCCGGCCCCCGCTTGTACCGACGCGATTCCTTCTGCAACGACGCAGGTCCGAATGGTGATCGCGAGGTCCATTCGGCGCCCGCCGGAGGCGATGTAGCCCACTGCTCCCGCATAAGGTCCGCGCGATACCGGCTCAAGCTCATCAATGATCTCCATTGCCCGCACCTTCGGAGCGCCAGTCATCGTCCCTGCTGGAAATGTTGCCCGCAGCACATCCATCGCCGTCGTTCCTTCACGTGTGGTTCCTTCTACCTGACTGACGATGTGAAGCACGTGCGAATACCGTTCTATCTGCATGAGCTCTGTGACCTTCACGGTACCGTAGCGCGCGACGCGGCCAACGTCGTTGCGGCCCAGATCCAGCAGCATCACATGCTCGGCACGCTCCTTGGGATCGGCGAGTAGCTCCCGAGCCAGCTCGTCATCGCGCTCGGGCGTAACGCCTCGTGGCCTCGTTCCCGCAATCGGGCGAAGAGTGACGCGGTCATTGTCGAGTCGCACCAGGAGCTCCGGCGAACTGCCCACGAGCTCCATACCGTCGAGAACGAGGTGGTACATGTAGGGAGACGGGTTTATCGCGCGAAGCGCACGGTACAGCGACGTACTATCGAAGTCGGCTTCGAGGTCTATACGGCGGGACAGAAGAGCCTGAAAGCAATCGCCGGCGCGGATGTATTCACGAATGTCTTCGACAGCCTTCATGAATTGCTCACGACTAAGACTGGACGTGCCCAAGGCTGACGGTACCGAGGAATCGAGTGACAGCGGCTTCAGCGTTGAATCCGCGCCGAGACGAGACTCGATGTCCGCGATCTCGGCAATAGCGTCCTGAAAGAGCGCGCGAACCTCATCCTCTCCGGCAACGGCCGGAACCACAACTCCGGTGACGATTCGCGCCCGGCCACGCAGGTTGTCGGCGATCACCATTGACCGTGTGAGAACAAATAGCGCGTCGGGAATCGTGTTTGCTTTCGGAGGTGCGTTCGGCAGCCGCTCGACGAAGCGAACGACATCGTAGCCGAAGTACCCAACGGCGCCGCTCCAGAATACTCCGAGCTCCGGCACGTGCACCGGTTTGGCTTGAGAGATGATCGCATCGAGATCCGCCAGAGGATCGGCAGGCTTCCGCGGCGCGTGCCAGCCGCGATCAGGTCTCCAATCTTCGACTACGCCGTCGCGCAGTCGCCACGCCGAGCGCGGCTCCGTGCCGAGGAAGGTGTAGCGAGACCAGGTTTCTCCGCCCGCCGGCGCTGACTCCAGCAGAAACGCGAACGGTCCGCGGCGCAGCTTGGCGAAAGCTCCGACGGGTGTATCGCGATCGAGGACGCAGTCGCGCCACACCGGGACGATATGGGCGGCAGCCGGGCTGGCGCGGCGCACGCCGGCCAGCATCGTGTTGAAGCGCTGGAACTGGTCGTCAGTCACGCTTTCTCGGTGACCTCGCCCTGGCGAATTGATCCGGCACATCCCCCCAATAACTTTCGATGATGATGCGACGGTCGATCGCGGCGCTGTTCGCCGTCTGTGCCGCGCGGGCGGTGATTGCAGCCCCGCTAAGTGCCCAGGGTTGGAACGACGAACGAACTCGCGCGCTCGTGACTCAGGCCGCCGAGAGGCGCGCGCGGCAGATTGCTGACACCGCGCTTGCCGACTATTCGGCCACGGCTCACGGCTATCTCACCTTCCTCGCCCAGCTCGGAGAAGGATTCACCGAGCCGCCAAAGATCGTGAAGGCCGACGAGCTCGCGTTAGAAGTGTATTGGCACGCGCCCAACCTCAGCAAGCAGCGCATTGTCGGGCGACGTGACACGCTGCTGCTGCCGACTGACATCAACTACCACCGGGATCACCTCGGAATCGTCCAGAACAACTTCCCGAACATCATCCGGCTGGGCGAGGGCGACGAGGTGCGCGACGTGCCGCACCCGTTGTCGGCAGTCGGACTCGATGAGTACGACTTCGCGATACGCGATTCGCTTCAGATACGGCTCGGACCACGCGTTCTCGACGTGTACGAAGTGCGTGTGCGACCGAAGAACGATCGCGCCCCACGCGCGGTTGGCGCCGTGTATCTGGATCGCGAGAGTGGCGAGGTGGTGCGGATGGCGCTGAGCTTCACGCGCGCCGCCCTGATCGACAAGGAGCTCGAGGACGTGAGTGTCGTACTCGAGAACGGTCTTATAGACGGCCGCTTCTGGCTCCCTCGAAGACAGGAGATCGAGATCCGCCGCACCGGAGAGTGGATGGACTATCCGGCGCGCGGAATTATCCGCGGCCGGTGGGAGATCTGTTGCTACAAGGTGAATCAGGGAATTCGGCCGACGATGTTCGCTGGCCCCGAGATAATTCTCGCACCCCGTCCGCCTGGACTTCCCAGTCCGTTCGTGGGACAGATCCTCGACTCACTTCCGCCGGATGTGCGCGCCGTCACGGACGCTGACGTCGCCAAGGTGCAGGAAGAAGCGCGGGCACTCGTCCGCGCGCAGGCGCTGGCGAGAACCAGCAGTCCAGCGCTTTCCGCGCGAAACGTGTCCGACATTGTGCACGTGAATCGAGTCGAGGGTCTCGCGTTCGGAACCGGAGTCACGCGCCGGATCGGAAACGGATTCGCGCTTACGGCACGCGGTCGTTACGGGCTTTCAGACAAGGACGCGAAGGGAAGGCTCGAGCTTTCTTACCGACGGGCGAGCGGCGTCGGCGTCAGCGTTACCGCATACCGTGACTTTCGTGAGGCGGGCGACGAGCCGGAGACGTCGCGAATTCGCAATAGTGTCGCGGCACAGGAATTCGGTAGCGATTACACCGATCCGTATTCAACGCGTGGCGGATCGTTCTTCGTGACGTCTCCGGTAAGCCCCGCGTGGAAGTTGTCCGCCGAGGCAGCGGTGGAGCGACAGGAGTCGCTGATGGTGCACGCTTCCCCGGCGACCGGCCGATACGAATTTCCTGTTCTGGCGCTCGCCAGTGACGAGCGGAGGGTGGCAGTCGCGGCTGATCATCCGACGCGACTCGCGTTTCTCGGATTGGAGGCGCGCGTTCACGTCGCGGTCGAGGCCCTCGCATCGAAGAGACGCAGCGGTGATGACTTCGAGACCTTTGGACGCGGGACGGCAATCGTGAACCTCGAGCGACCGCTCGGAGCATCCCGGTTGGTGCTCCACACGCTTGCCGCGGGAATCTTCGGCGGCGACTCGATTCCGCGACAGCATCTCGTCTTTCTTGGCGGACCGACTACCGGTCCAGGCTACGACTTCCATCAATTCGCCGGGACGGCGGGCGTGTCACAACGCGCCGAAGTCAGATTCCCGGCGCCGTTTCCTTCCTTTCGTCTCGGCCGCTACGGGCGGACGCCAGGGGTAATGACTCTGGCCCCCTTTGCAACCGTCATCTGGATCGACGGGCGGCGTCCCGCTCGGATCGGTGAATCGTTCGCAAACCCAAGCGCTGGCTGGTATCCCTCGGTCGGAATCGGGGCATTGTCGTTCTTCGACCTCTTCAGGATCGACGTCGCGCGCGGCTTGCGCGATGGGCGCTGGACTTTTTCCGCCGACGTCGGGCGAGAGCTGTGGGGGATCCTCTAGGCGTCGGGTGCGATCTTTTGGTGATCGGCGCCCGCTCGTAAAAGCTCCACCGCTTTCCGCTCAGCGATCTTGCTGAGATGCTCGCAACGAATGGATCGGCGTGGCTGATCCCGATCCTCGAACAGGCAATTCCGCAGAAGGTACTCGAGTCCATTTCCGAGTCAGCAGATGATCTTTGGGCGGCCGCTGTCGGCTCGGGATATGTGACCGATGAGGAGCTGCTGGCGCTGATCGGCAACAAGACCGGGATGCATGTCATCCGTCACGGTGAGATGGCTCCTTCGCGCTTCGTGCTTCCGGAAAAACTCGCGCGTCGTTACAGCGTCGTCGCAATCGACGCGTCTCCCGGCCTACTCGAGGTCGCCACCTCTAGCCCATTCGATCTCGACTGCGAGCGAACGCTGGCGTTCTGGTCGGGCAAGAGGGTGCGTTTTTCGGTGGCTACCCCGGGCACGATCGACCGGTGGATCGAAAGCATATACGGGCGCAAAGACGCCGCCCCTCTTACGAAGCCGGCCGAACGCGGCTTCGCACAAGCGACAACGGTGCACGCTCGTGCGATTGACGAACCTGTGGTGCGACTCGTGGACCGGATCATCTCGCGAGGAATCGCCGAGCGCGCGAGCGATATCCATCTGGAGCCGGCCGAGGACGGCATTGCCGTTCGCTACCGGGTTGATGGCCTTCTGCGTGAGGTGATGCTGCTGCCGCGAGCCGTGGGGCTTCCTCTCGTCTCGCGAGTCAAGATCATCGCCGGGATGGACATTGCGGATCGGCTGCGACCGCAGGGCGGACATGCGACAACCATTGCAGACGGAGTCGCCGTAGACCTCCGGGTCTCGAGCCTGCCCGCGTCGCATGGCGAGAAGGTCGTAATAAGGATTCTCGACACACGCGCCGCAGTGAAAACTCTTGACGAGCTCGGACTGGATGCAAGCGACGCGGCGCGCATGCGCCGACTGCTCGAGACTCGCGAAGGGTTGCTGCTCGTCACCGGACCAACCGGTTCCGGAAAGACTACGACGCTTTATGCAGCGTTGCGCGAGATCCAGCGCCGCGGCCTCAACATCATCACTGTCGAGGATCCCGTAGAGTATCGTATTCCGGGAATCGTCCAGGTGCAGACGAACGACAAGGCCGGCCTTACGTTCGCGTCTGCACTTCGGTCGATCCTGCGACAGGATCCCGACGTAGTTCTTGTAGGTGAGATTCGCGACCGCGAAACGGCGGCCATCGCAATTCAGGCGTCCCTGACGGGTCATCTAGTCCTGGCGACATTGCATACCAACGATGCCTGCGGTTCCATCACGCGTCTCGTGGATCTCGGAGTTGAGAGCCATAAGCTCGCCGACGCTCTCAAAGGAGTGATCGCACAGCGGCTGGTTCGGCGATTGTGCACAAATTGCCGCGTCGTTGCCAACGATGGAGCTCCCGATAAGCTCCGGCAGACCGTTCGGAGTGACACGATGGTGTACGCTCCGGTTGGCTGCGACCGGTGCTCGATGACCGGCTACCGCGGCCGCGTGGCTGTGACGGAAATAGTCCTCGCGGGATTCGAGCTGGAGCGTGCAATCGCTTCGGGTGCGGCGTCCGACGCTCTGACATCGATCGCGCGTCACACAGGATCGCGGTCGCTGTGGGAATGCGGAGTCGCGCGCCTCGCAGCTGGCGAAACCGGTGGTGACGAGCTGCTCAGGGTGATGGAGCAGGACGGGGTTACGACTTCCTCTCCGTCACGCGAGCCTCGCGTCAGCGCTTCCAGCGGAGTTGATTCAGTAGAACATGCCACCGAGCTCTTGCCAGGACGCCGCGTGACGGAGATCGCCGCCGAGGTGGTTGACGTCTATGTCATTCGTCCGCTCCCCGGAGGTTGGAAGATTCTCGTTCTCCAGCGGGCGGAGGATACGCGATGTCCATTGTCGTGGGAGACGATCCACGGACATCTCGGCGCATCTGAGCGGCCTGAAGAAGGGGCACGCCGGGAGCTGCGCGAAGAAACCGGCCTCGAGCTGTCGCGCCTTTACAACGTGACAGTGACGCCGTTTTACCTGCACACATTCGGAGCTGTGCAGCTCGCTGTCGTCTTCGCGGCATTCGTTGACGAGCCCGCTCAGGTGCAGCTGGGAGACGAACACACGCGGTATGAGTGGCTTTCGTTCGAAGACGCGGCTGGTAGGTTCGTCTGGCCGCGTGAGCGGGAAGCGCTGCAACACATCCGGCAGCTTCTGTCGGCCGGCGATGCGGGTCCGGTGGAGGACGTGCTTCGAGTCTACTGATTAGTCAGCGCTATCTCTTCTTCACCGTCGTAAGGCTCTCGGGCGCGGCAGGCGCGTTCGGCTTCACCCGCACACTCTTGGCCGGAATGCCGACATTGACGTGATAAGGCCGCACGTCCTTGGTCGCGACAGCCACCGCGCCGACCATTGCTTCCTCACCAACGTGAACTCCCGCCAGCACAGTCGCATGGTAGGTGATCCTTACGCCGTCATCGAGGCGCGTCACGGCATCGGTGACGTCCTTCTGATCGAGGATGCTGTGCGTGTGGCTGTAAATGTTCGCGTAATCGCTCACCGACACGCGGTTGCCGAGGATGATTCCCCCTCGGTCGTCGAGCAGCACATGGCGGTGCACCACCACGTCGTCGCCAACCTCCATGTTGTACCCGAAAGAGAACTCGACGTTGTGGAACGCCTTGAAGTTCCGACCGCAACGCTTGAAGATGTGCGGCGCAAGAATCCGTCGGAGCTCGACGCCGAGCCACACATTCTGTCCGCCAAGCGCGGTACGATCGAATGAATACCAGAGCCACAGCAGCGGCTTTACGCGCTGGAAGCGCGCGTCGTCGCACTCTGCGTAATACTCGGGCTCTAGCGTCACGTTTCGCGAGTCGAGCGCTGAGAGAGCGAGTCGAGTCGCCATGGAAAGCGACCTGTCCTCGATTGCCGTGTCCCAGTTGGCCGCGTAATCGGGATACGCGATGTCGCACAGCGTGCGGCGGCAGAGTAGCGCGCGGTCAGTGTCCGGATTGGCAAGCTCACTCGATATCGAGTCGAGCCACTCGCGCGCGAGACCCGAGGTTTGCCGTTCGGGCAGCTTTCTCAGCGGTAGCATTGCCATTTGCGATGAGATTGAAGGTTGTGCGTTGGCTGTCAGATTGACCCGCCGCGTCCGGACCGCGCCCGCACGAGCGCGCGCTCGCGCTCGATTCGCTGGAGAATCTGCTCCCAGCCGGTGTTCCGCTCCCCCTGAAAGGTGAGAGTTAGCGGGTGATTCACATCCACGTCGCCGGGGAATACGTAAACCGCGCTCTGGGTCTCCCGCTGTTGAAGGCGTTGCTCTCCGAAGCCGGTAGTGAGTGGAATGACCTCGAGCGGCCGGAAGTCCTGACCCGCGCTGTTGATTATCAGATCCATCGCGATGAATCGCGCGTCGGGCTGTAGCCCATAGAACGAAACGTACCAGAGAGTCGGCGCGCGGCCGCCAGACCGCCGGGTGTGATTGGCGATTATCTGTGAGTTGCTCTCCTGGAGATCGCGAAGTGCGCGATACGAATCGGGAGTGAGTAGCCGGATGACGCTTTCCTGTAGTGGAATGGCCCGGAGTATTAGACCCTGGGGCTGAAGCCGGATCGCAATGTCGTCCTGCCGTAGAGAGCCGAATCCGGCAGGTACCATCGAGCGTGAAGTGGTGTCCTCGACGATTGGCGCAGGAGTGCGTGTCGCCGTCGAACCTGGCGGTGCGGTGCACGCGGCTGCGGAAATGGCGGCAACTGTCCCGAGGACCCAACGGCCGCGCGATATCATGACGCTTTGTTCACGAGATCGCTAACGGCCGCGGCGAGCTCATCACGACCCTCTCCCGTCGCGGCGCTGAAGCGAATCGTCTGATCCACGTCCACCCCAAGACCTGAGGCGAGAGCAGCCGTGCGCGCTTCGGC
>WNGF01008631.1_pt1 | contig 11927 bp, 6 predicted proteins | sample 5400641 | NCBI WGS metagenome assembly WNGF01 (sample SAMN13153371, study PRJNA577476) | soil metagenome | isolation source: 80 cm soil or saprolite under grassland replicate 2 | place: USA:California | collected 2016-06-15 | reverse complement strand
CGAGGAGTCGAGGGCCGTCCTCGCCGGCGCCGACCTCGGGCGACCGACGCATGCGGCGGAGAACCCGCGCATCGGCGAGGTCGCCCTCCCCGCGCGCGGCGTCCTCGCCATCGGGCAGGCCGCGTGGGTGATCCGCGACCACGAGGAGTACGAGCGCACGCGCGCCGAGACCGCCTGAGGCCCCTCATTGCTCCGGGTCGAGGACTCCCGGGTCGAGGACTCCCGGGTCGAGGACTCCCGGATCGGGGACTCCTTGCCAGACCATCCCCGCGCTCGAGGAGGCGGCGTACGGACAGCATCGGGGCTGGACGGAGAGCCTCGAGAAGCTCGCGGAGCAGGTTGTGCGGCGCGTTGCTGCTGAAGGCTCATCGTCTCCGGCTCGTGGATGCGTCAGCCCGGGTGGCGCCCGATGGTGCCGGTCACGCCCCGTCCGGCGAGGAAGCTCCGGGTGATACCCGGCTCGCCAGCGCTCCGACGCTCTCGAGCGCACGCGCGGCGTAGTCGCGCACGACGGGATCGAGATCGGCGCTCGCCTCCACCTCGCGCCAGTACACCTGAGCCCAGCGCGCAGCATCGGCCCACTCCGCGAGGTTCGCGGTGATGGGTGGTTCGACGCGGAATGGCCGCTCGACGACCACCTGGACAGTAGGCGCGAGGATCATCGGGAGCATGTCGTAGTTCGGCGCGAGCCGAAGAGCGCCGCTCCCCTCGACGAAGAACGCGAGGTTCCCGAAATGTCGGTCGGTGTTCCCGGTGAGCTGCCCGAACGCGTCGAGCCACCGCACCTGCGCTGCGTCCGCAACGGGCAGAGAGAACGGCTTTGGGCTGAGCCTCACCGCCGCGGCAGTCCACGTGTCTCGCTCGCCGAGGTACTCGTCCGCGAGCGACCCCAGCGAGATCACCGCCCGCCGGCCTCGTGCGCCAATGCGATCGAATCGCTCGACCTCGAGGAAGCGCGCTCCACCGATGTCGACGATCTGCGTGCGCGAGGCCGGCAGGCCGGCCCTTCGGACGGTTTCCAGCGCCGTGTGCTCACACCAGAGGAGGTCGCGCCACCGGCGGGCGACCGGCGAATCGTCCGCGGACGCGAACTTGACGAGCACATGTCGCCCGCCGACGAAGGCGCCGAATTTCGGATGCTCGCCTCCTGCCGATGAGCCGGCCTCCCCCAACGCGGAGCGTTGCGCCAGCGCCGGGTAGTCGTCGCGGCTTGCTTCCAGTACCGTCCACTCGACGAATCGCGCCAGAGATTCGTCCCCCACGATGAGGTCGCCCCAGCAGTCCTCGCCGCGACGAGCGAGCGCGATGAGCCTCTGGTCGTCGGACCAATCGAGGATGCGCGGAGGTAGCCCGAGCTCGGGGAAGCGGCCCGGGAACCCGCGGCCGACGTACCCCTGAGGCGCCATGTCAGCGAGGGCCGGCGGCAACCCGACGAAATGGGCGCCGGTTCCATCGCGCCGCTCCATCCAGTGCTCGCCGCCCCAGAGCAGGTGCAGCGTCGCATACGGTGTGATCTCGCCAGTGTCGCTCACGCGAGCCATGGCGACACGCCGGCCGATGCCGTCCGCGGAGCGCGTCCGCGCGTACTGAATGGAGCGCCCGCGCCCCATCCGGCAGACCTGATTACCGACCCCAGCGACGAGCCGTACGAGCGTCGGCTTGCTGATTCCGAGCGCTGACGCGAGCTCGCTCGCGCGTCCAACGCGGACGCGGGCGAGCTCCTCAAGCAGCGCGCTGACGGATGCGGCTCGCATGCGGGGTCGCGATACGCTGTTCGTACGGCTGGCCATCTGATTCTGATTCGATTCGTGATTCGATCTATGTACGTTTATCGAATCGAATAGATATATTCAAGTACTTGTTATAACACGATCTACAACCCGGATAGGAAGGGGCCTTGATTCGCATACCAGGCGCATGAACCCCACCGCCCTACCGCCCGCTCGCCTGGGTCCGCCCCGTCGAGTACGCTCATGCGGGTGCCGGGGGGCCTCAAGGACGGCGTCTACGATCACCTCCTCGACGAGGCGCTCGCGGCGCTCGCCGAGGAGGCGAGCCGCACGCGCGAGGTAGACGTCGCCGACCTCGACCCCGCCCGCACCCCTTCCTTCGCCGCCGCGCACCTGCGCCCGCTCGTCGAGCGGGTCCTCGCGTCGGTCAAAGGGGAAGACGCGGCCGACAAGCAGAACCGGCGCGTCGCCATCCTGAACCGGCTCCTCGCGACGCTCACCGAGGCCGCCGCGGAGCACTGCAGCGATCCGCCGCTCGGCGACGGCGAGTCACACGTGCCCGCGGCGCGCCACCTCCGCCTCGTCCGCGCGCGTCCGGCGCTCGGCGCGGCCGCGCCCGTGATCCTGCCCGAGACGCCGCTCGCCGAGAGCGCGCTCCTCGTGAACGCCTCCGGCGAGCCGTCGCTCGGGCGCGAGCTGACGCGGGAGCTGGCGAGCGTGGACCGCGTGGACCTCCTCTGCGCGTTCGTGAAGTGGAGCGGGCTCCGCTTCGTCCTCGACGACCTCGCCGCGCTCGTGGCGCGGGCGCGCGCCCGCGGCGAGGCGACGCCGCTCCGGGTCCTCACGACGACGTACATCGGCGCGAGCGACATCCGGGCCATCGAGGAGCTGGCGCGGATCGGCGCCGAGGTCCGCATCTCCTACGACGACCGGCGCACGCGCCTCCACGCGAAGGCCTGGCTCTTCCATCGCGAGAGCGGCAGCCACACCGCGTACATCGGCTCGTCGAACCTCTCGCACGCGGCGCTGCACGAGGGACTCGAGTGGAACGTCCGGCTCGCCTGGCGCGACTCCGGGCCGCTCCTCGACAAGTTCCGCGCCGCGTTCGAGTCGTACTGGGACTCGGACGAGTTCGAGCCGTTCGACCCCGCGCGCGACCGCGAGCGGGTGGTGAAGGCGCTCGCCGCGCAGCGGGGCGCGGACGGGAACGGCGCGCCGCTGATGCGGTTCGACCTCCGCCCGCACCCGTACCAGGAGCCGATGCTCGAGGCGCTGCGGGTCGAGCGGGAGCGCGGCCACACCCGGAACCTCCTCGTCGCGCCGACCGGCACGGGCAAGACGCTCGTCGCGGCGTTCGACTACGCCGCGCTCCGGGCCACCCTCCCCCGCGCCCGCCTCCTCTTCGTCGCGCACCGCGACCGGATCCTCTCCCAGAGCCGCGGCGCGTTCGCGGCGGTGCTGCGCGACCCGAGCTTCGGCGAGCTTCTCACCGGCGGCACGAAGCCGGCGAGCGGCGAGCACGTCTTCGCGACCATCCAGTCGCTCGCGCGGATGGACCTCGCGCGCGACCTCCCGCCCGACCACTTCGACGTCGTCGTCGTGGACGAGTTCCACCACGCGGAGGCGCCCACCTACGACCGGCTCCTCGCGCACGTGCGCCCGCGGGTCCTGCTCGGCCTCACCGCCACGCCCGAGCGCCACGACGGCGGCGACGTGCGCCGCTGGTTCGACGGCCGGACCGCGTACGAGCTGCGCCTGTGGGACGCGCTCGAGCAGGGGCTCCTCGCGCCGTTCCAGTACTTCGGCGTGAAGGACCCGGTGGACCTCGGCGCGGTCGCGTGGCGGCGCGGCTGGGGCTACGACCGGGACGAGCTGTCGCGCCTCTACACCGGCAGCGACGCGCGGGCGCGGCTCGTCCTCCAGGAGCTGCACCGGCGCGTCCGCGACCCGGCGCAGATGCGCGCGCTCGGGTTCTGCGTCTCGGTCGAGCACGCGCGCTTCATGGCGCGGTGCTTCGAGGAGGCCGGCATCGCGAGCGTCGCGGTGACCGGCGACACGCCCGGCCCCGAGCGCGACGCCGCCGTCCAGCGGCTCGAGGCCGGGAAGCTCCAGGCGCTCTTCACGGTGGACCTCTTCAACGAGGGGGTGGACATCCCGCGGGTCGACACTGTCCTCTTCCTGCGCCCGACCGAGAGCGCGACGGTGTTCCTCCAGCAGCTCGGCCGCGGCCTGCGCCTGCACCGCGAGAAGCCGTGCCTCACCGTGCTCGACTTCATCGGGAACGCGCGGCAGGAGTTCCGCTTCGATCGGCGCTTCCGGACGCTCCTCGGCGGCACGACGCGCCAGGTGGAGCGGCAGATCGAGGCGGGCTTCCCGTACCTGCCGCCCGGCTGCGCGATGCAGCTCGACCCGCAGGCGCAGGCCATCGTGCTCGGAAACATCCGGCGGAACATCGGCGCCGGGCAGAGGTGGCTCACGGAGGAGCTGGTCGCGCTCGGCCCGGGGACGACGCTGGGGCAGTTCCTGCGCGAGGCCGGCGTCGCGCTCACGGAGCTGTACGCGAACAAGCGGAGCTTCACGTCACTGCGGCAGGCGGCGTTCGGGGCGCCGGCGCTGGACGAGGACTCCCGCGCGCTTCACGCGAACCTGCGCACGATCCTCCACGTCTCGGATCCCGAGCGCCTCGCGCTCCTGCGCTCGATCGGTGCGGATCGCTCTCTTGCCCCCGTTCGCCCTGAGCGTAGCGTCGCCGGAGGCGACGCGGAGTCGAAGGGCACAGGTCCATCCGTTCGCTCTCCCGGCCAGTCCGTTCGCCCTGAGCGTAGCGTCCCCGGAGGGGACGCGGAGTCGAAGGGCGCAGGTCCATCCGTTCGCCCTGAGCGTAGCGTCGCCGAAGGCGACGCGGAGTCGAAGGGCGCAGCACGCACCGACCGCCTGACCGCGATGCTCGCCGCCGCCCTCCTCGACTGCCGCCGCCCCGCAGAAGCATCGTCAGCGCTCGCCTCCGCCCGCCAGCACCCCACTTTCCGCGCCGAGCTCTCCCAGCTCCTCGACTTCCTCGAGGACGAGCGCCGCGATCTGACGTTCCCGTGGCAGCCCATCCAACCACTCGCCCTGAGCGTAGCGTCGCCGGAGGCGACGCGCAGTCGAAGGGCGCCCGACTCGGTCCCCCTCCACATCCACGCCCGCTACCGCCAGGAAGAAGTCCTCGCCGCCTTCGGGGTCGTCGGCGAGAAGACCAGCCAGATCCCCCGCCTCCAGGCCGGCGTCTTCTTCGTGGAGAAGGAGAACGTCGACGTCCTCTTCGTCACCCTGAAGAAGACGGACGCCGGCTTCTCGCCGTCCACGATGTACCGGGACTACGCGATGAGCCCGTCTCGCTTCCACTGGGAGAGCCAGAACACCGCCCATCCCGGCTCACCGACCGGTCGCCGCTACCTCGCGAAGACGAGCACGGTGCTACTCTTTGTCCGCGAGACCCAGGAGCAGCCGAACGGCGTCGCCGAGCCGTACTGGTTCCTCGGGCCGGTGACGCTCGAGTCCGCGAGCGGCGAGCGGCCGATGCAGATCGTGTGGCGGCTCGATCACCCAATGCCCGGGCACCTGTATCAGCGAGCGACGGTCGCGGCAGGGTGACATCCGCGAGATGAGGCGGCACGCGCAAAGATGACGAGGCGCGTGCTGGAGCACGCGCCCTCGTCCGAGCAAAGGCGCCCGTTCCTGCTCAGGTGAACGACTTCACGCTACCGCGCCATGCGTGCGTCGACTCGCGGGCGCCCACCCGACCATCCGGAGAGCCCATCGATAGCGTACGCACGGTGCTCGTCAAGGGGGCGCCCCCCCTATCGGCACACCACGCCCGAGAGCCACGACACTTCGGTACCGGAGAGGGCACGGCCATAGATGCGAAGCTCATCCATGGTACCCGAATAATACAAACCCTCTGCAGGCCTGGCGCCCACATGCAAGCTATACGATGGCGAGGTACGAGGAGTGAAGGCCCCCAGCTGCTCGGTCGCCACTACGTTTCCATTCAGGTAGATTGACCCCATACCCGTCGTCTTGTCGTACGTCAACGCGACGTGTTGCCACGAATTGGCGCTGAGCACGGAGATGGACTGGTTGCACGGGGTCGAAAACAAGTGCCAATTACCATTTGTATCAACGATGTTGGCAATCAGTGCTCCTTCCTTCACTGCCCATGTGCCGTTGTCCCAACAGCACCCAAGCCAGAAATGGGCGCCAGCAGGCCCGCTGGGCCACTCGCCCCACTCCACGATCGGCCGATGCGTGAGAACGGTCGCTGGATTCAACCAGGCAGCAATCGTCAGCCCGTCCGCGGCGCCGACGTCGAGACTGTCGGATCCATGCACCAATATGTTGCCACCGCTTGCCGCGTCGAACTGGTATGCGCTGTTTGCCTGCCCCAGCCTGTCGGAGGTGAGGGTCGCCCCACTCGCGCTTAGGTTACCATCGTTCCCGTGCGAACTGTCGTCGTGCGCGTTGCCAGTCATCGAATAGTACGCCACCAGACCGTTAGTCGTCTGGGCCGATGCTGGATCGACGAGCGCAAAGCTCAGAGCTAATGCCACGCTCAACACCGCGAACCTGCCGCTCTTGCTCATAATCATTTCTCCCTTGCACGCGAGAGTGTCACTCTAATCGTGAAGTCGGATGGATCCATGGGCTTCGTCCGCGTCCAACCCGCACAGTCAGTGCCTGGTACCACTAGTCACGAGCCCTGGCAAGCGCGGTTGCGCGCGTGGAGTTGATCCCATTCGGTCGAGCCTGAGGGCCCCGATGAGACGTCAGAACTGCGAGCACACTCCGTTGGCGTCTGCTTGCTCTGGCGCATCCGCAAACGGCGAGGCGCTGCTCCGCCGCGAGTCGGCCCGGCGTAGGACGCCTATTCGGAGCGATCCCGGCGGCTCAACGCGTTCGTCTCCCGAATCGGGTGAATGCCGGCTCGCGGTTAGAGATCGTGAGGGCTGAGCCCGGTGTGCTTCGCGATGCGAGCCAGCATTCGCGGCCCGACTTCGTCGCCATCGTGGAACGCCCACACGAAGTCTGGCCAGCCATCGCGCGTGAGTACCGCGTGCGACCCGCCGGTGCGCCGCTTCACCCGCCACCCGATTCGGATCAGCGCGGCGAGTACGCGGGAAGCTCTGGTCGAGGGCCATTCCCCCATCGAGACTCGCGTATCGCGGCAGGCGAAAAGTTGTCAACAGCACCCACGCCGGATGCACGGCGTAGCCGCGCGACGCGCCGAAGATCGAATCAGCTCGCGGCGAGCTCGAATGACACGGTGAGCGGAGCCTTCGATGCCTCGCCGTGCTCGAGCCGGTCGGCGAGGACGCGCAGCGCAAGCGCCTCTGCCGCAGCGAACGCGTCGGCCTCCGTCGCGCCGTAGGCGAGCACGCCTGGGAGGGCGGGGATCTCAGCGATCCAGCGGCCGTCGGTCTCTCGCTCGAGCTCGATGGTGAAGTGCCAGCTCACACCCGGAACGTAGCCGCGCACCCCGTTCCCACGCAAGCAGGCCTCCGCGCGGCCTCGGGGACGTCTGAGAGCCCGATGACAACATCAGCCTTTTCAAGATGGGGTAGTCCTCCCCCTCACCCTGCCCTTCCCGCCACTGACGTGGGGGAGAGGGGGAGAAATCAGCCTGAATCCAGCGTTCTCGACACACTCGCGGCGCCTTCCGTCTGTCGGACCCGCCTGCTAGATCTCGCCCCCGATGCCGGCGCCTGCGGACTTCGTCCACCTCCACCTCCACACCCTCTACTCGCTGCTCGACGGGGCGATCCGCATCAAGGATCTGCTCAAGACCGTCCAGGCGAAGGGCATGAACACCGTGGCGGTCACCGACCACGGGAACCTCTTCGGCGCCGTCGACTTCTACAAGAAGGCCAAGGACGCAGGGGTGAAGCCCATCCTCGGGATGGAGGCCTACGTCGCGGGAGAGAAGGGCCGGCTGGACCGATCCGAGAGGGTGGGAAGGCACCTCATCCTCCTCGCGAAGAACCAGGAGGGCTGGGCGAACCTCCGCATCCTCTCCTCGAAGGCCTTCACCGAGGGCTTCTACTACGACCCGCGCATCGACAAGCAGCTCCTGCGCGAGCACTCGAAGGGCCTCATCGGCATGACCGCGTGCCTCGCGGGCGAGGTGCCGCGCCACATCCGCCACGGCGAGATGGACGCCGCCCGGAACGCCGCCCGCGAGTACCGCTCCATCTTCGAGCCGGGCGCGTTCTTCCTCGAGGTCCAGTCGAACGGGATGCGTGAGCAGCTCGACGTCAACGCGAAGCTCGCCCAGCTCGGCCGCGACGAGGGCATCCCGCTCGTCGCCACCGCCGACGCGCACTACGTCCGGCGCGAGGACGCGAAGGCGCACGACGTCCTCATGTGCATCGCGTCGAACAAGACCTTCTCCGACCCGAAGCGGCTCAAGCACGACACCGATGGCCTCTTCATCACCGGCGCGGACGAGATGGCGCGCGCCCTCCCCGGCTTCGAGGACGCCATCGCGCGCACCGCGGAGATCGCGGCCTCCTGCAACGTCGAGCTGCCGTTCGGGAAGACCTACCTCCCGAGCTTCACCGTCCCGGACGGCCTCTCCGAGAACGAGTACCTCGCGAAGCTCGCGAAGGACGGGCTCGACCGGCGCTTCAAGGAGATCGACGGCAAGTACCCGCACGACAAGGACGCCTACCGCCGCCAGCTCGAGATGGAGCTCGGCGTCATCGGGAAGATGGGCTTCCCCGGCTACTTCCTCATCGTCCAGGACTTCATCAACTGGGCGAAGGAGCACGACATCCCGGTCGGCCCCGGCCGCGGCTCGGGCGCGGGCTCCATCGTCGCCTGGTCGCTCCGCATCACCGACATCGACCCGCTCCGCTGGAACCTGCTCTTCGAGCGCTTCCTCAACCCCGAGCGCGTCTCGATGCCGGACTTCGACATCGACTTCTGCCAGGACCGGCGCGACGAGGTGATCCGCTACGTCCGCGGCAAGTACGGCCAGGACAACGTCGGCCAGATCATCACCTTCGGCTCGCTCAAGGCGCGCTCGGTCATCCGCGACGTCGTGCGGGTGATGGGGCTCCCCTTCAGCGAGGGCGACAAGATCGCGAAGCTCGTCCCGGACCCGGTCCAGGGCAAGACCCCGCCGCTCAAGGAGTGCATCGAGAACGAGCCGCGCCTGAAGGACCTCTACGCGCGGCCCACCGTCATCTCCGAGTTCGTGGACGGCCAGGGCGTCCAGCAGCGCGTCACGACGAAGGACCTCCTCGACATCGGCATGGCGCTCGAGGGGCTGAACCGGCAGGCGGGGCTCCACGCCGCCGGCGTCGTCATCGCCGACAAGCCGCTATGGGAGTACGTCCCGACCTACAAGGACGACAAGAGCGACATGCTCGTGTCGCAGTTCGCGAAGGACGAGGTGGAGAAGGCCGGCCTCGTGAAGTTCGACTTCCTCGGCCTGAAGACCCTCACCGTCATCGACGACGCGCTCCGCCTCGTGCGCCAGAACCACGCCGAGCGGAAGGACCTCCGCGCGACCGACATCCCGCTCGACGACGCGGCGGTCTACGCCCTCATCAGCCGCGGCGACACCGCGGGCGTCTTCCAGATGGAGTCCTCCGGCTTCACCGAGATGGTGACGAAGATGAAGCCCTCGCGGTTCGAGGACGTCATCGCCGCGGGCGCGCTCTACCGCCCCGGGCCGCTCGACCAGAAGCTCGAGGACGGCCGGACGATGGTGGACGTCTACATCGACCGCAAGCACGGCAAGGAGAAGGTCGCCTACCCCCACCCCGATCTGCAGCAGGTCCTGGAGCCGACGTACGGCGTCATCGTCTACCAGGAGCAGGTGATGCAGATCTCGCAGGTCCTCGCGGGCTACAGCCTCGGCCGCGCGGACCTCCTCCGCCGCGCGATGGGGAAGAAGAAGGCCGAGGAGATGGCGAAGGAGCGCGTCGGCTTCCTCGACGGCGCGCAGGCGAGGGGCGTCGACGGGAACGTCGCGAACGGCATCTTCGACCTCATGGAGAAGTTCGCGGCGTACGGCTTCAACAAGTCGCACTCCGCCGCTTACGGGCTCCTCACCGTCCAGACCGCCTGGCTCAAGGCCCACTATCCCGTCGAGTTCATGGCGGCGCTCATCTCGACCGAGGCGTCGAACACGGACAAGGTCGTCGTCCACGTCGCGGAGGCGCGCGCGAACGGGATCGAGGTCCTGCCGCCGGACGTGAACGAGTCCGGGAAGGCGTTCGGCGCCTTCCCGCCTGCGGGCCAGGCTCGCCCTTCGACTCCGGCCGCGGCAAACGACGCCGCGGCCTACGCTCAGGGCGAACGGGAGGGCAAGGATTCCGTTCGGGAGGGCAAGGATTCCGTTCGGGAGGGCAAGGATTCCGTTCGGGAGGGCAAGGATTCCGTTCGGGAGGGAAGGGATTCCGTTCGGGAGGGAAAGGATTCCGTTCGCCCTGAGCGGAGCGACGCCGAAGGCGGAGTGAAGTCGAAGGGCGGACCCGGATCCAAAGGCAGGATCCGCTTCGGCCTGGGCGCCGTTCGCGGCGTCGGCGACTCCGCGGTGCAGGCGATCCTCGAGGCGCGCAAGGACGGCGGCCCGTTCAAGAGCCTCCATGACTTCGCCTCGCGGGTGGACGCGCGCAGGATCAACAAGAAGGTGGTCGAGGCGCTCGTGAAGTCCGGCGCGTTCGACTTCGAGGGCGTGCCGCGCTGGCAGCTCCACGCCGGCATCGACACCGCCTTCGCCGCGGGCGCCTCCGCCCAGGCCGACCGCGCCTCCGGCCAGGCGAGCCTCTTCGGCGGGCCCGCCGCGGAGGTCGAGGCCAAGCCGCGCTACCCGAAGCCGGGCGACATGGTGGGCGAGCTCACGGTGGAGGAGTGGCCGGAGCGGGTCCGGCTCGCCTTCGAGAAGGAGGCTCTCGGGTTCTACCTCACCGGCCACCCGCTCAAGGGCTACGAGAAGGAGGTTCGCCGCTACGCCTCCACGACCTGCGCCGCGATCGCGCAGAAGCGCCACGGCGACAAGGTCACGGTCGTCGGGATCGTCGCCGCGCTGCGCGAGCGGGTGACGAAGGAGAAGGGGACGCGCTTCGGCATCCTCACGCTCGAGGACCTCACCGGCACGGTGGAGGTCGTCTGCTGGGGGGCGCGTCCGGTGCAGAACGGCCGCCCCGCGCAGAAGGGCTGGGCGGACTGGGAGGCGTTCGTGAAGTCGGAGGAGCCGATCCTCGTCCACGGCGAGGTGCGGCTCAACACGCGCGACGAGGAGAACCCGAAGGCGGAGCTGACCGCGATGGACGTCGAGCCGCTCTCGCAGGTGCGGCGGCACAAGACCTCGCAGATCGCGCTCCGCATCGACGTCGAGCGGCTCACCGTCGAGCGGGCCGGAAATCTGAAGACCCTCCTCGGCCGTCACCCGGGCGGCTGCGCGGTGACGCTGCGCGCCGTCATCCCCGAGCAGACCGAGACCATCATCACGGTCCCGCTCAAGGTGCAGCCCGCGGACGAGCTCATCGAGTCGGCGCGCCGGCTCGGGTTCGAGGTCGAGCTGCGCTGATGGGGTTCGCGGTCGCTTGACCCCTCCGCGATCAGCATTACATCATGGTGGCATGGTGCGTACCCAGATCCAGCTCGACGAGGCGCAGTACGAGGAGATCCGGCGCCTCGCGCACGCCGAGCGCATCTCGCTCGCAGCGGCGATCCGGCGGCTGATCGATCAGGCGCTGCGTGGCGGCAAGCCCCGGCAGGCGCCGGGCGCGCGAGCGCTGCTCGACCTCGCGGGGATCGCACGGAGCGGCCTCGGAGACCTCGGGCGTCGCCACGACGAGTACCTCGCCGAGGACGATGCGTGAGCGGGGTCTACGTGGATACGTCGGCGCTCCTGCCGCTCCTCGACCGCAGCGATCGCGATCACGCAGCCGTGAAGCGCGCCGTCGAAGCGCTGGCGCGCGAGGGGGCCCCCCTCGTCACGGCGTCGTACGTTCTCGTGGAGGCAGGGGCTCTCTCGAAGCGCCGACTGGGGGCCGCGGCGTTCCGGGCGCTCGGAGACGTCGCAGCGCGCGATGCGCGTCGTCTGGGTCGACGAAGGGCTGCACGCCGAGGCCTGGACCCGCGCCGCGAAGGAAGGCCGCGACGGGCCGAGCCTCGTCGACTGGGTCTCGTTTCTCGTCATGC
>WNGF01019250.1_pt1 | contig 11929 bp, 11 predicted proteins | sample 5400641 | NCBI WGS metagenome assembly WNGF01 (sample SAMN13153371, study PRJNA577476) | soil metagenome | isolation source: 80 cm soil or saprolite under grassland replicate 2 | place: USA:California | collected 2016-06-15 | reverse complement strand
TGCCGGTTCGCGACGGTCTGCTGGTGCAGTCGGTCGAGCCGAACAGCGGGGCCGCGCGGGCCGGGGTACGGGGCGGGTCTTCGACTCAGGGCGCTCGGTCGCGTCAGGTAGCGGTCGGGGGTGACATCATCGTGGCGATCGACGGCCAGAAGGTGCGCCGGCCGGAGGATTTCGTCGCCTACCTGGAGACCAGCAAGCGGGCTGGCGAGACGGTCTCCCTGACCATCATCCGCGAGGGCCAACAGCGCGACGTGCAGGTCACGCTCGGCGAGCGCCCGCGGCGGTAGGGCGCGCCCTCACCCCGCGAAACGCACTTGTTCCCAGGCGCTCTCCCTCGAGAGGAGAGGAGAGGGGGGCACCGAGATCCTTGCGTCGAACCTCCCCTCTCCCGCGGCAGGGGGAGGGGTGAGGGCCTCGCTGTCCAAAGCTTTGACGACCCCTCCCTGGAGGGGAGTTGGCGCCCAAGGATCCGGTGCAGGTATCATATCTCAAACACCATACGGACAGGCTGAGATCGGGACGAGTACCCGGTTGGAGCGCCGCCAGAGAGCGTGGGCCATCGGCTGAGAGTCCCGTGGCGCGAATCCGGCGAAAAACCCCCGTGAGCCTGCCTCGGACTGGCCCGCTGCTGCCGCGGGACTAGTATGAGGTCACGGTCGCCCCGTTAGCGGCGGAATGAGCCCGGCCGTGCAATGCGGTCGGGGAACCTGGGTGGAACCACGAGGCCCCATCGTCCCAAGGACGGTGGGGCTTTTTGAATGAAGAATTGAGAATGAAGAATTGAGAACGAGGCAAGTTCTTCATTCTCAATTCTCAATTCTCAATTCAGGAGGTTGCCGTGTCCTGTCATGGCCAGCACCACACGAGCGATCTGGACACCATGCGCCACAGCGCGGCCCACGTGATGGCCAAGGCCATCCAGCGGCTGTATCCGGGCTCGGCGCTAGGCATCGGGCCGACCATCGAGGACGGCTTCTACTACGACATCGACGTCGCAGGTCTGCAGCTTTCGACCGAGGACCTGCCGGCCATCGAGGCCGAAATGGGCAGGCTCGTTGCCGCTGACGAGCGATTCGTCCGCAGGGAGCTTTCGCGCCAGGAGGCGCTCGATCTGTTCCAGCGCCGCGGCGAGCGGTTCAAGCTGGAGATCGTCGAGCAGCTCCCCCCGGATGAGTCGATCTCGATCTACGAGACTGGCTCGGACTGGCTTGACCTGTGCCGCGGCCCTCATGTCGAGTCCAGCGGCCAGATCGGCGCTTTCAAACTGCTCAGCGTCGCCGGCGCTTACTGGCGGGGCGACGAGAAGCAGCCGATGCTTCAGCGCGTCTACGGCACCGCCTGGCCGAGCCAGGATGAGCTGGACCAATACATCTGGCGGCTGGAGGAGGCGAGGCGGCGCGACCACCGCGCGCTCGGCCGCGAGCTGGAGCTGTTCCTGTTCGACGAGGTCGCGCCTGGCCAGCCGTTCTGGCTGCCCAAGGGCATGCGAGTGATCCGCGAGCTGGAGGCGCTGCTGCAGGGTGAGTTGGAGCGCCGCGGCTATCTCGAGATCAGCACGCCATCGCTGGTGAAGTCAACTCTTTGGGAACAATCCGGGCACTGGAGCTACTTCAGAGAGAACATGTTCACCTCCCAGGTCGAGAACGAGACTTACGCGTTCAAGCCAATGAACTGTCCGGAGTCGACCATCGTCTATCGGGCCAAGACTCGCAGCTACCGCGACCTGCCGCTGCGCCTGGCGCAGACCGATCGGCTGCTGCGCAACGAGCGCTCGGGCACCCTGCTCGGCCTGGCGCGCGTCCGCCAGTTGACTATGGACGACGCCCACATTTACTGTCGGCCCGACCAGATCGGCTCGGAGATCGCGGCCCTGCTCGAATTCGGCAGCTCGGTGTACGACCTGTTCGGACTGGACCGTCGCTACTACTTGAGCACCCGCCCCGAAAAGGCGATGGGCGAGCCTGCCCTCTGGGAGCGCGCCGAGGCCGAACTGGTTGACGCGTTACGGGCGAACGGGATCGAGTACCAGGTCAAGCCCGGCGAGGGGGCGTTCTACGGCCCGAAGATCGACCTGGACATCCACGACGCGCTTGGCCGCCCCTGGCAGCTGACCACCATCCAGCTCGATTTTCAGCACCCCGAGCGGTTCGAGCTCGAGTACGCCACGGAGGACGGCCAGCTGCACCGCCCGATCATGATCCACCGCGCCATCTATGGGACCTACGAGCGCTTCATGGCCATCCTGATCGAGCACTACGCCGGCGCGCTGCCGCTCTGGCTCTCACCGGTCCAGGTGGCCGTCGTCCCAATCGCCGACCGGCACCTGGAGTACGCGGAACAGGTCGCGTCGGAGCTACGGGCCGCAGGGTTCAGGGTGGAGGTCGACGCCCGCCGCGAGCGGATGCAGAACAAGATTCGCCAGGCCGAGCTGCAGAAGGTACCCTACATCCTGGTGGTTGGGGACCGCGATCTGCAGGCCGGGAGCGTGTCGGTGCGCGCTCGCGGCCAGGGCGACCTGGGGCCCATGGAGCGCGGAGCCTTCCTGGAGCGCGTGCGCAAGGAGCGGGCGCGGCGCGCGCATTAATGTCATCCTGAGTTTTCATGCCCCTTCGGGGCACCCTGAGGCATGAAAGGGAGCGGTGGCGGGTGGCTGGTGGCGTATGCTGGAAGCGGATCGCCGAGTTTGTGAAGGCTGGCGCTGCCTGGTGCTGGGAGCCCGCTCCTGAGTTTAGCCTGGGCGTTCTGAAGCACCCATGACTGTTGCCCCGAGCACGCAAAGCAGACTCTCTGAGAAGAACGCCCCGCTCGGCTCCAAACTATCCGAGCGGAGGTGAGGAGATGGAGGTTGTCTACCAGCGGTGCTGCGGTCTCGACATTCACAAGCGGTCGGTGACGGCGTGCCTGATCATGCCCGGCGCGGCGGGCGTCCCGGAGAAGACCATTCGCACCTTCGGGACGATGACGCCCGATCTGCTGGAGTTGGCGGACTGGCTGATGCAGGCCGACTGTAGCCATGTCGCCATGGAAAGCACCGGCGTGTACTGGAAGCCGATCTATAACCTGCTCGAGGACCAGTTCACCCTGGTGTTGGCTAACGCGCGGCACATCAAAGCGGTGCCCGGGCACAAGACCGATGTCAAGGACTGTGAGTGGATCGCGGACTTGCTGCGCCACGGTCTGCTCCAAGCCAGCTTCGTCCCGGATCGTCCGGCCCGCGAGCTGCGAGAACTCACCCGCTACCGATCGTCGTTGGTGCGCGAGCGCGTCGCAGAGGTCAACCGGCTGCAGAAAACCCTGGAGGGCGCGAACATCAAGCTGGCGTCGGTAGTGAGCCAGGTGACCGGGGTGTCGGCGCGGCGGCTGCTGGCGGCGCTGCTGAACGGAGAATCTCCCCAGGTAGCTCAACTGGTGCACGGGCGGCTGCGGGACAAGGTGCCGCAGTTGGAGCGGGCGCTCACCGGACGGTTTGGAGCGCACCAGCGGTTCATGGTCGCCCGGCAGCTGCGCCACATCGATGACCTGGACCACCTGATCGAAGAGCTGAGTGTAGAGATCGGGGAGCGGATGCGCCCTTTTGAAGAAGAGATCGCCCTGCTGGACACGATCCCCGGAGTGGGCCGGTGGGCAGCGGAGGTGATCCTGGCGGAGATCGGCACCGACATGGGCCGGTTTCCCACCGCTGGCCATCTGGCCAGTTGGGCCGGGATGTGCCCGGGCAACAACGAGAGCGCGGGAAAGCGTCGGAGCGGAAAGACCCGGAAAGGCAGCCCCTGGTTGCGGGTCACCCTTACGGAAGCCGCTTACGCCGCTGGACGCGGCCATACCTATCTCGCCGCCCAATACCATCGCTTGATCGCCCGCCGGGGCAAGAAAAAGACCGCCATCGCCGTGGGCCACTCGATCTTGATCATCGCTTACCACGTGCTCAAGCTCCGCGCGCCTTTTGCCGACCTCGGGTTCAACTTTTTTCAACAACGCAACCGCACCGCGACCGAACGCCGCCTCATCCGTGCCCTCGAAGCCCTCGGCAACCGCGTCACCGTAGAACCTCTCGTCGCCTAACTCAGAGCCACGCCCATCGAATGTTTTTTTCAAAGCAGCCCTATTGTCATCCTGAGCGTTAGCGAAGCATCCGCAGCCCGGGCACGGCTTCCTCGCTACGCTCGGAATGGTCGGTCCACGGACCTCGACCCGGCGATCCGACCCATTATCGAGCGGCGCGCGGAGGGTTGCTGTAGGCGCGGGTGACAGCATGGGTCCCTCCCGGCTGCTCGCGGAGGCGCGACGATGACTTCGATCGTCTTTACATTCAGGCGTTCGCGCTCACGCTGGCCATCGAGCTCCCGATTTACGGCTTCGTGCTCACCGGGCGGTACCAAGTCGGACCACTTCGGGCACTCGCACTCGGCCTGTTCATCAATGTCGTGACTTATCCGAACGTGTGGTTCGTCCTCCAACCTTTGCTGGCCCCGAGCCTGGGTTACCTCGGGCATGTCGCCATCGCGGAGCTGTTCGCCTGGTGGGTTGAAGCGGTGCTCATGTGGGCCTGGCTCAGGCGCGACTTCCGTGGCCTGATCGCTCTGAGCCTTCTGGCGAACAGCGCCTTCTACGCGTTCGGGGCACTGATGATGGACCTCTTCGCATTCTGACGATCGTGACCGCGTCAGGGGCCTCGAAACATGTCGTGGAAGCGGTCGGCGGCGGCACGGCTGCCCCGGACCGCCAGCCTTCCGGCCCGCTCAAGCTCGGGCCATTTGGCGCGGCCGTACAGCAGCAGCCCGAGCGCCGCCGCGTCGGCCTCGAAGCCCGCGTCGGCGGGCTCGGGGCCGCGCGTCACGGTCAGCGAGCCCGGCGCGAACTCCAGCCGCCAGGCCGCGCCAGATACACCGCGCGCCTCCAGCCGGTAGATACCGTGGCCCCCGGTCGCGTCGCGACGGACGATCGCCGGGAAGTTCAGCTCCACAAGCGTCGGCAGCAGGAAACGCGCGGTCCGCTGCTCGAGGTCGGCCGCGCGCCCAAGCGAGCGCTCGAGGTCCAGGCCGTGGAAGGCCACCTCCGCCAGACGCTGCTCCACCCACCAGGCGGCCGAGCGCGGCCCGTGCGAGTGCAGGCCCTCCACGTCGAGCTGCTCGGCGCTGAGCTCTCCAAACCATCGCTCGAAGCGGTCCACCGTCGCGCGGAAGTCGGCCAGGATCTTGCCGGGCTCCTGGGCCGCGATCGCGTTCATCTGCTGGGCCCGCGCTTCACGCGACTCCGGCGGGCCCGCCTCGCCCCGCATGCCCTGCTCGACGCTGCGGATGTAGGAGTCGACTTGCCGCACGACGTGCGCGCTGAGCTGCCGCACCGTCCAGGGCGGGCAAAAGGTCGGGCGGTCCCAGTCGCCCGTCGCCAACCCGGCCAGCGTCGTGGTGAACGCGTCACTCTCGCGGCGTAACAACCTCAGTGCCTCGTCGACGCGCTGCTTGTCCGCCATTGCCGTGCGCCTCCCCATTCAAACAGTCAACGAATCGCTGATCGTGCCATAGTACCGCCATCCCGCTCCGATGTTGGGTCGCTCGGCCCCGACCGTTGACACCGCCCCGTGGTCGCGGTAGCCTGCTGTCGAACCATTCGGGGGTGGTAGGTGCGTCAGATCCTGAGCTCCCTCGGCTTCTGCCTCGTCATCATCAGCGCGGTCTTCATCGCCATCGGGGTCGTCGAGCTGATCCGGGGCGACAGCAAGTCGGAGACGTCCGGCCTGATCGGCATGGTCGTGCTGTTCGTCGGGATCGGAATCGGGGGATGGAAGCTGGTGCAGGCGAATCGTTCCCCATCGGTCCCTCACCTCTCGAAAGAGCAGCTTCGCGAGCAGTCCATCCTGGACCTTGCGGCAGCGAAACGGGGACGAGTGACCGTCGCCGAGGTGTCAGCCCACTGCGACCTGAGCCTGGACGACAGTAAGGCGGAGCTCGATCGGCTGGCAGCGCGGCGCGTGGCCGAGTTGGAGGCGACCGAGGGCGGGGTGTTAGTGTACGTATTCTCGGGCTTCTTGTCCGACGAGGAGAAGGACCGAGCCAGGCCGCTCTAGCGGTGGCACACGCCTCGGATGCGACGGGCGGGGGAGCAAGCGCTTGGATAAGTCGACAGTTGACGAACCGCGCCGATCGAGCCATAGTACCCTGTCCTTCGGCTCCGCAACCCATCGAGCGTTTGCGTGTTCGGCGCGCGATCAGTTGGGCGGGCAAGTAACTGAGGAGGCACGACCATGGGTCAACGGGCGGAGGCGCTGGCGGCGCAGTTCGAGCAGGCCAACGCCGACGTGATCTCGGCGATCGAGGGGCTTTCCGACACCGGGTGGCGCGCCATGTGCGCTGGCGAAAATTGGTCCGTCGGCGTAACCGCGCACCACATTGCGGGCGGCCATCAGCCGATCTCTGGGTTCGCCCAAATGATCGCCAACAATCAGCCGCTGCCACCCCTGACGAGTGAGATGCTCGACCAGAACAACGCCCAGCACGCCCAGCAGTACGCCAACTGCACGAAGGCCGAGACCCTCGAGCTCCTGCGCAGCCAGGGGCAGGCCGCGGCCAATCTGGTCAGGGGCCTGAGCGACGAGCAGCTCGATAGGTCACAGCCGCTGAGCTTGGTGGGCGGCGCGGTCTGGACCACGCAGCAGTTCATCGAGAACGGCTTGATCGGGCACCCCAGGGGCCACCTCGAGAGCATCAAAAAGGCGTGCGGCTTGTAGCCGTCTGCTACATCCTCCGGCGCCTAGCCGCCGCATCAGGTCAAATACATCTCGCGGCATGTCTGTGGAGATGGGTAGGCCCAGCTCGCGCGCCTCGCGCACGCCGATCGGATAGTCGTGGGTCCACGTCCCGCTGGCCAGCGTCCGCGCCAGAGCCGTCGCCCGCTCGGTCGGCATCCGCCCGTCCAGTAGCTCCTTGACCGCCTGCTCCACCTGACGGATCGCCTTTTCGGCCACGTCGGCCAGAATGACCGTCTGATCGTCGACCTCGGCGATCGGCTTGCGCTCGATCACCTTCAGCACGGAGGCGGCCGGATACTGGCCAAGCTGCGGGTCGACCGGGCCCAGCACCGCGTGCTCGCCCATCCCGATCTCGTTGGCGGCCAGCGCGACTAGTGTCCCGCCGCTCATCGCGTAGTGGGGCACGAAGACGGTCACCTTGGCCGGGTGCTGGCGGAGAGCGAGCGCGATCTGCTCGGCGGCCAGCACCAGCCCGCCCGGCGTGTGAAGGATCAAGTCGATCGGAACCGTTTTGTCCGTGAGCTGGATCGCGCGCAGGAGGTCCTCCGAGTCCTGAATGTCGATGAACCGCGCGATCGGGAAACCGAGGAAGCTCATCGTCTCCTGGCGATGGATCAGCCCGATCACGCGACTGCCGCGCTGCTCCTCGAGCCGCCGGAACGCCCTGACCCGCTGGGCGTCCACCCAGCGGCGACGAATGATTGGCTGGAGTGAGCTGATGATGAAGAAGATCCACAGGATGTCAAAGAACGACAAGGACACCGGCGCACCTCCCGCGCTCGAGGCCACACGGTAACGTATCGTCTTCTTATCATCGTGAGCGCCGCGAAGGATCTCGGCATCCTCGCCCAGGACCGAGATCCTTCGCTTTCGCTGAGGACGACAGAAGGAGAGCCGCCTAACCCACTGTAGCGACGACCGCGATCAGCCCGCTGCCCAGGGTGAGCGTCGCGCTGATGGTTTGCGTGGTGGGGTCGACGATCGCGGGCACGGCGGTCCAGCTCGTGCCGTCGAACACGGCCAGTCTGAGCGACCCGACCTCGAGCGCGGCGAGGTCGGCTTGGCTCAGCGCCACCGTGACCTGGGCCAGCGTGGCCACAGGCTCACCACTTGTGGGGTCCCGAAACTCAAGCTGGAAGAGGGTGCCGCCGAGCTGCATCTCAGGCGGAAACGACGCCAGGGCCGGGGCCGCGGTCGGGTCCAACCGCTGAAGCGAGGCCGTCACGTCTTGGGGGGCGCCGCCCGCCGGCACACTGACCTGGACTGTCCCAGCGGGCGTCGTGATCGTCACGGTCGCGCCGTCCGTCGAGGAGACGGGGGCCTCGAGAGGCGGCGCGATCGCCGGCGCGTCGGGTGACGCACCGCTCTCCCGGATGACGCTAGGCGCGGGCCCGGTCACCTGAGTCTGGGTGTCGGGCAGATCCCGGCCGCTGTCGGAAGAGTTCCGCCCGGAATGGCATCTAGGCCTGGATTTCTCCTTGCCACACGACTTGTCGTCGTCGGGCTCGGCAGCCGGGGCGGAGACCTGGGCCGGGCTTGGCGGCCCCCGGGGGTGGGCACGGGGATTGGGCCGATGGTTTGGCCGTACGCCGAGCCCCAGCTGACCAGCAGGGCGGTCAGCGTCACGATCCCAGCCAAACTCGCCACTACCCAGATCGCTAGACCGGGCGCGGAAAGACGCGCCGACTCGGGCCGCTCCACCGCTCTGGCGGCCTCCCTTCGCTGCCCCGGCGCGGGCTCAGCCGGCGAGTATACCTAATGGCGTATGCCGAGTGGCGTATGCCGACCTCCACTCGGGACTCACGGCTCGCGACTCGCGAAACCAACTCGCCACTCGCCACTCGCGGGTGTACAATATGGGCGCCTCACCCTCCGGTCGCGGACTCTCGGGCAGGGCGACTCGCGATCCCGGGCAACAAGGAGCGCAGACGTGATCGAAGTCTTCGTCGAGAGCATCCGCGTGAATATGACGAACTACAAGCGCGTGGTCATGCTCAAGGAGAAGACTGCGCAGCGATACCTCCCCATCTGGATCGGGCACTTCGAGGCAGACGCGATCGCCATCCCGATGCAGAACGTGCCGGTCGCTCGCCCACTGACTCACGACCTGCTCGGCTCGGTCATCGGCGCCCTCGGCGGCAAGGTCACCCAGGTCGTCATCAACGAGTTGGCCGACGAGACCTTCTACGCCAAGGTCGTCATCGACGACAATGGCCGACACGTCGAGGTCGACTCCCGGCCGAGCGACGCGATCGCCCTGGCCATTCGCGCAAAGGTCCCGATCTACGTTGACGAGTCGGTCCTGGACCAGGCCGGGATGGTCTTCGACGCCGAGGCAGAGGGCGAAGAGGCCGAAGGCGAGGCCCAGGGGGCCGCGGCCGAGGTGCTCGACGAGTCGAAGCTGGGCGTCTTCAAGGATTTCATCGAGACGCTCGACATCGAAGACCTCGGCGGCAAAGGCGGCCAGGAAAAGCCCGAGAAGAAATAGGGACCTAACCCCCGAACCCCCTTCCCTTCAGGGAAGGGGGCGTTTTTCACTGCTCGCGCCCGGGTGGGGTCAGCAGCCGCGCCACCAGAGCCCGCCAGCCACGCTTCCGCTCGCCGGGCCGCCGGCCGGGCGGCAAGGCAGCCAGCCAAGCCGCCAGGTCACCTTCGAGTCGCGATCGGTCCGCCTCGAACAACTGAAGCCGGCTGCGCATTCCCTCCGCCTCCACTCGCAGGGCCGTGATTCTCCACGTCAGGACCCGGTTGTTGTGGCGCAGCTCGAACAGGCGCAGCCGAAGCGTGGCGTGACGACGCTCCAGTTGATTGAGCTTCAGGTGGGCCTGCTCGCGAGCGGACTCCACCGACGCGGCATCGTCCGGATCGACCTCGCTCGCCTCGCGCTCCCGAAGCGCAAGCGATAGTCCCTGGGCAAAAACGGCCAGACGGGCGTGCTGGCCCCACTCGGCTAGCCAGCCAGAGGCTTCAGCCAGGCGGTCGCCCGCCTCGAGAACCGCGCCCGCCATCGCCAGCTCGACTTCGACGAGCTCAGCTCCCTCGAGCAGATCTTCGTGCATGGCGCGCCGCTTGCGTGCGTAGGAGGGCTGGGGCGCAGTCAGCTCCTCGTGCTCGGGCAGCGGCACCGTGGGAGCGCCCAGACGGGCCAGCTCTCGTTTCAGGCGCTCCTCCTCACGTCGTGAGGCAACGATCTGGCCGCGCAGCGCCAGGTGGTCGTCGGCCAGCTCCAGCCAGGTCTTCTCGAGCGCTTCACCCTCCTGCCTGAGCTGTACGACGCCGTACCTGGTGCACGTATACCCACTGTCGATGGCCAGCAGCTCGGCTCGAGTACGAGTCAGCGCCTCGAGGAGCTCGGCGGGAGCGGAGCCCCGGATCGGCGCCAGCTCGCCCCCCTTCTCGACAAAGGCGACCCCTCGCTCGAACAGGTGGCCAAACGCCTCGGCCGGCGTCGGCCAGCCGGCGCCGGCGAGCTCGAGCCCCAGCTCGTACGTCTCACGCAGCATGCCCAGGCGCGGTTGAGCATCGTCGGTCGCTGCTCCCATCACAGGGCTAGTATGCCGCCTCTAAGCGGCGTGGGTGCCTTGCTTGGCCTGGTAGACCTTGCTGGTCAGCGGATGGCCAACCTTGTCCGCGATGAACCGCGAGGCAGCCAGCAGCGCGTCCAGACTCACGCCACTCAGGGTGCCCAGACCATCGAGCAGGTAGAGCAAGTCCTCGGTGGCCAGGTTGCCCGCGGCGCCCGGCGCAAAAGGACATCCTCCCAGGCCGCCCGCCGACGTGTCGAAGATCCAGTAGCCCATCTGCAGCGCCAGCAGCGTGTTGGCCAGCGCCGTCCCACGCGTGTCGTGAAAGTGCAGCCCAACGCGGTCTACGCCGAAGCGCTCAGCGACCGGCACCAGCACGTTCTCCACCAGGCGTGGCGTGGCTACGCCGATCGTATCGCCCAGCGACAGCTCGTCGATGCCCAACTCGAGGAGCCGTTCGGCCACTCGGAGCGCCGCTTCGGGCGCCACCGGACCCTCGTATGGGCAGCCGAAGACAGTCGAGATGTAGCCCCGAACCGAGACCCCGCAGCCGCGCGCAAGGCGGAGCACCTCGCCGATGTTGTGGACTGACTCGTCGATCGTCGCGTTGACGTTGCGCTGATTGAAGCTGTCCGTCGCGGCGGTGAACACCGCCATGTCACGCGCCCCCGCCTCGAGCGCGCGCTCCATCCCGCGCGTGTTGGGCACGAGGACCGGGTAACGCACGCCCGGACGCCTGGTGATGGCACGGCACACGTCAGCCGCGTCGGCCAGCTGCGCCACCGCCTTCGGATGAACGAACGACGTGACCTCGACGACTTCGAGCCCGCTCTCGCTCAGCAGGTCGATGAAGCGGACCTTGTCCTCGGTCGAGATGGTGCGCTCCTCGTTCTGGAGCCCATCCCGGGGCCCGACCTCGACGATCCGCACGCGCCGCGGCAGTCCCTGGAGCACACTACTCACTACTCACTACTCACTACTCACTACTCGCTACTCGCTACTCGCTACTCGCTGCTCGCTGCTCGCTAACTCTACCAGCACCGCCCCACCCTCGACTGTGTCTCCCTCGCGGCACCGCACCGCCTGGACCGTGCCGTCGCGCGGCGCGGCAACAGTGTGTTCGATCTTCATCGCTTCCAACACGAGCAGGGTCTGGTGCTCTCGGACTTGCTGTCCCTCGCGGACCGCTACCTTGACCACCCGCCCAGGCATTGGGGCTTCTAGCCGAGTCGGTCCCCCGGGCTCGACCGACTGGCCGCTCGTCGCCTCGATCGACGGCGGCAAGGCGCGCGCGAGCCTGAACGTCGACTCGCCGTCAGCTACGATCACCCCGCCCTCCACGCGGCTCACGCGAAGCATCCAGCGCCGCTCACCCGAGTTGACCGAAACCCGCCCGTCGGCTTCGGCAACCGCCAGGTAGGTCTGGCCTTCGACCGAGACCGACCACGCCGAGCCAATTGAGGCGCCCCTGCAAGTGCCCGCGTTGCACGGCCGGGCGGCCCGCGAGGCGACGACCGCGCGCGGTGAGGTCTCCCCTTGATATGCCAGGACGACGCCTTCTTCCAGGAGACGCCAGGGCTTGCTGGAGCGCCACGGGTCCGCCGACGGCTCAGCGACCGGAGTGCTCAGCTCGAACGCCGCGGCTCCTGCCAGCAAC
>WNGF01029324.1_pt1 | contig 11934 bp, 8 predicted proteins | sample 5400641 | NCBI WGS metagenome assembly WNGF01 (sample SAMN13153371, study PRJNA577476) | soil metagenome | isolation source: 80 cm soil or saprolite under grassland replicate 2 | place: USA:California | collected 2016-06-15 | reverse complement strand
GGTTCCGTACGCCGCCCGCGTTTTAAAAGTCCGGCATGCTTGCGGGTCAACTCGAGGCATCGCCGGTCGCACTCCCTCGATTGGCAAACGTCTGTGCCTTCATGAAATTCGTTCACCATTCCTTGAGCGCAACGGTTTCATCCTTGGGCGTCGTCTCGCCTTTGGGAAGCGGGGCCAGCAGCACGACCAGGCGAAGGTCCGTCACGCTTTCCAGGTGAACCGCCAGTTTGCGGACGCCGTCGTTGTTAGCCTGCTTGTTCGGGTGCGGCGAGGTTGGCAACGGCTTCGCCTCCATCACCGTGAAAGTCGCCTTCGCCGGCGCCAAAAGGCGCGCCTGCAAATGTACGTTGCCTTGCGATAATGTCGCCCGCGTGCCGTCCTGGCCGATCTGGATGTCGGCGGAGGTGTGCATGAACCACCAGACGTCACTCGGTTTTCCGGTCTGGATTTCATCCTGCACGAGCGTCTGCCGCCGGTTGAGCAGCGCGATGCCGCGCTGGACCCGGCTCGCGTCCCGCGCGTAGGCCGGCGTCAAATCGGCGATGGCAAACGCCCGGTCCGGTTTTGATTCAAAGCGCTCGATGCGCGCCCATGCTTTCGGGTCCTGGTCGGGGCCGTTCCCGGGATTGATGAGCAGCGTGTTGTGCCCCTCCGCCCGGAGACGGTAAAGGTTCCAGCGCTGGCCGCCGAAATAACCCGGCAGATTGTAATCGTCCGCGCCGAGGTCCGACGCCCAGCGTTTGCCGAGCGCGTCGAGCACAAAACTGCCGAGATCGAGATGGCTGTGGTTGGCCTTGTTGTCTCCGGCCTTCAACCCCGCGAAAACCGCGTCGCGATCGTTCCATGCGCCCCGGAACGTCGCCACTTCCGCTCCGCGAAAATATTTGTCCGGCGGCAATTCCGGCCCGGCAACGCCGTCCGTCGAATCAAACCACAGCAAATCGAGCGGGTGCGGTCCGGCCGCCTGGGCCTCGTAGCGCGCGTACTCCGGCCGGCGAAATGCGCGGGCCAGCCAGAACATTTGCGGCGCGCGGATCGCACCGTCGCCGCCGTCCGCGTAATTCAGCGTGCGCCCCAGCGGTCCGGTGAGATAAATCGGAAACAGCCCGGTGTCGGCGAAACCGGTCATTTGCGAAAGTCCAAAGTCCGTTCCGAGCGCCGATTCGAGCGCGGCGAGAAACACCACGTTGTAATCGGTCGCATAGTTCCAGTAGCCCGGCCCTTCCTTCCACGCGCCGTCCGGCGCGAATTCGGACATCGGCAGTTGGAGCGATTCCAGCGCGTCGTGCAGGATTTCTCCTGTCAATTCCGGCGCTTCGTCGGCGATCGCGAGCGCGCCCATGCCGATGCCGCCGTTGCAGACCTGGTTCCAGTTGTGCCGCATCTTCGGGAACGCGGGACAGGTTGCGGTGCCGCGATAGCAACCCAGCGCCGGCTCCAGTCCCTTTTTGAGCATGGCGTCGCGCAGCGTCGCGCGCTGATCGTCGGTCCACTCGGCATAGAGCCAATCGTAGCCGATGGCAAAGGCATGGGTCATCTCCGCGGTATCGAGGAAATGGCGCGGGTTCCAATCCTTGAAGTTCGCCGCCGCCTGCAACTCCTGCCAGGCGCGCTCGGCATAGCGCCGGTCGCCGTCCAACCGGTTCAGCAGCGCAAGCGTATAGACGCGGTCCAATACACGGCGGCTGGTGGCCAGCAGACGCAGTCCGTCCGGAATCTCGTAACGCGAGGGTGATTCGGTCAAAATCCGCTCCGCCTTGTCCCGCAGCTTTTGATGCCACTCTTTGAGTTTCGCGTCCGCGCCCGCGCGTTCCCGGAGCCGCGCCCAATCGCCGGCCCGGGCGAGCAATCGCGGATGTTCCTTGCGCAATTTGGCGAGTATCGCGGCCGGCGGCGGCACGATCGGCTTTTCAGCTTCCACACCGCGCGTCGGCAGCAAAGTCAGCATCATGAGGGAGAGGCAAAAGAGTGATCGGGCTTTCGTAATGCCAGGCGCAATAGTTTTCGCCGGTTGCGCAAAATTGCCGGTGGGCGACACGGCGCTTCGGCGTCCGGCTGGCGCACGCCGCCGACCCGGCCTTTTGGGTGTGGCTCCGCCGCGCCAGGACCATAACAGCAAGCGGTTTGTTTTGCGCGAAGCGGGCACCAAATCCTATAGACCCGCGAATCCCCGGCTGCATTCATTTTCAACGAAGAATCGTAGCCGGTCGTTGAGAAGGAGTGAAACGCTGGGGTTAATGATTGGCAAAGAGCTCCCATTGTCCGACACGCCGGACGAATCGCAGCGAATGGTCGGGCCGGAGGCTTTGGAAGTGGTCGAAGGTTCCCGCGAAACCGACCACCAGGACCCGCTGCTCACCCGCCAGCAAACGGCCCAACGCGGCCTCATCGGGCAGGAGCAAATCGCCGAACCGTTCGCGGTTTCCCGGTAACTCGAAGGGCACCTGGCTCAGCGGCATGCCGCCGAGTTGCGGCCGATGGGTCGCGGAGATGGCGGGTTGAGCGTAAAACGGCAGGCCTTGCGGTAATCGGCCCCAGCAGACCAGTTGGTCTCCGGACACGAAATTTTCGCGCAACGCCAGGCCCAACGGTTTGAGCGTCTGGTTGGCCTTGAAGCTCGTTTCAAACAGGCGCATTTCCGCTGCGGTCACCAGGAGTGCCACCAGCCCGAGTCCGGTGGCGACACCGGCGTATCGGGTCCGCTCAAAATGCCTCGCCCGACACAAGCCCGTCAGGACGGCGGCTCCGGCCGCGGCGATCGCCACCTGCAATTTCATCCAGGCCGGCAGGTCCACATGAAAAACGAAAATCAGAATCAGGGGCGCGGCAGCGAGCAACAACAACGGACTGATCAGACCAAGCCGCCAGGCCCAATCCGGTGCGCGAACGTTACCGCCCGCGGGCTCGATGTTGAAATACCTGACCGCGATCAGCACCGCCAACGCCGGAAATATTGGCAAAATATACGCCGGCAGCTTTGACCGGGTCAGCGAGAACAGCACGAACGGGAAGAGCGTCCAGACACTCAGCAGCACCCATGCTTCCCTCTGTTGGTCGTTCAACCCCCGCCAGTGCGCCCGACGCCACAACCAACCGAGCAGCCACGTCCAGGGCAGAAACCCGACGGCCACAATGGCAAAAAAGTAAAAGGGGGAACCGCGGCGATTCTTGATCGTCGTGCCCAGCGCATGCCCCACCACCTGGCCAAAAACCATGAAGTCAAACGAATGTGGCACGCGGTGAAAAACCACACAAAACCACGGCAGGATGAGAATCACCAGGAGCGCCAGACCCGCCAGCAACCCGCCCAACAGAGTTTTCATCCGCTGACCGTCGCCCCGGCGGTAAACCAACAGCGCCCCCACGCAGGCCAGCGGAACGAGGAACGCAATCGGGCCTTTGGTTAAAAAGCCGAGTGCCACCGCGGTCCACCCTGCCAGATGCCACGCGAAAAAACGTTTTCGGCTGCTGCGGCGCGACGCCGATGCCGCTTCCGCGTCGTCCAGGCAGCGCCCGCTTTGCCAAAAGAGGTAAACGGCCCAGGCGATGAATTGAGTGAGGAAAATGTCCGTGGTCAACATGCGGGCCATGACAAAATAGAGCAGGGAACTTTGCAGGATGAGCGCGCTCCAGATTCCGGCGCGACGCCCGCCCAGCGCGTTGCCAAAAAGGTAGCTGGCCCAGACTCCGCTGATGCCGGCCAGCGCCAGCGGCAGGCGCACGGCCCATTCGTTCTGACCGAAGACCGACAAAGAGAGCGCAACGAACCAGTAGGTCAGGGGCGGCTTGTCCAGGTGCGGCACGTACCAGAAATGGGGCACGAGCCAATCGCCCAGTTCAATCATCTCGCGGGCGATTTCAGCGTAGCGACCCTCGTCCGGCTCGTTCAGCGAACGGCTGCCGAGCAGGACGAAAAAGGTAAACAGCGTCAGCAGGAGCAGCCACCACGGTTGGCGGGGCGAGTCCACCTCCCCTTTCATGGGCGGGTTTTGGCGCTCGCTCACCGAAGCTGCAAGCCGGGATTGGACGCCCGCAACGGCTGCGTCACGCATTCAATCTTTTTCACTCTTTTGGCGCCGTAGCCGGCGGTTTCCGCTGCTTGTCGCCGCCGGATGAATTGGTCCGCGCCCAGATTCCCGCGCGATTCGTCCTCGCTTCGTCTTCCAATTTGCGAAGCTTCTCCACGTGAGAACTGGCTTTCTTGCCGCCGGGCAGCGTGACGGAGACGCCCTTGGTCCGCGCCAATCCTTTGCTCAACAGAATCTCCCCAAGGTCTTTGCCGTTGACCTCGACGATTCCGTAATATCGGCGTTCCCTGCCGCGTCCGGCGGCGCTGGCCCAGCGGGTCCAAACCAGGAACGGTTCACCCAGGAGGTCCCGCACCACCTGGCGCGCCTCGGCTCCCGCCTTCATGGTCTCGTCAAGAGTCGCTCCGAAATATTCGCTTTGCTCCCGGGTGCGCTCCGGATAGCGCAGGTTGCTCTCCGGCGCGTCAACGAAGTAAAGGCGAACGATGAAATCGTTCGTGCCGCTTTTCACCTGAAAACTGTCTCCGTCATTGTATTGGTAGGCCACGTATCGGCAATCTGTCAGTTTGAACCACTCCCTCTTTTCAGCCGCCAGACCAGCCGGGACGAAAAGCAACGCCAACAGTATCGTGAAACTCCTGGGCGCGATGTTGGTGACGGCCATGTTCGCTGCGGTTGATTTGTCCCCGATAACGTGATCCTGGACCGGCAAGACATACGCACTTTGGCAGACCGCGGAAGAAACCGCAAGTTCAGGATTGTTCAATCGCCCGTCGTGCCCAGTCGGCGAGTTGCCGGCGGCCGCGCGTCGCTGGATTCGTTCTGAAGTACAGCCGCCCCTGATAAACGATGCCGAAGAACACGTCGCCGGCGTACAGTCCATGCCCGCCAAACATGGCGCGCGATTCCACGTCGGCCAATGCCTGCAATTGGTCCAGCACAAAATCCCTGAAAGAATCGGCTTTCACGCGTGGAATCGGCGAACGCGTTCAGGTTTCGGGGCGAAACGGACCTCGGTTGGCGGGGCGGCGGCGTGTATCATTATGAGGGCCACACTGCACCGACGAATTTCGTTTCGACCTGCCAATCCAAATACGACCACGGCACGTTCCGGATGACAAGGACGCAGGATGCCGGCAATTGAGCGACTCATTCCGGCAACGGTTTGCCTCTTGTCTCCGGCGCGAACCAGATCAGGACCAGGCCGAAGAGATAAATCAAAGTGATGACGGCGCCGGCCCGGGCGTAACTGCCGCCGTAACCAGTTGGCCCTGGGTCAGCGCGCCGACCGCCGCCAGGATGCGGCCGGAGTTGTAACTCACGCCTTGCCCGGTGGCGCGGACCCGCGTCGGGAACAGTTCCGGCAGATAGAGCGGAAACCAACCGTAGAACGCCGCAGTCGCGCTGCCGACGAGAAACACCATGAAGAGAAAGAGAACACCATATTGATCCACCGCCCGGAACAGGAAACCGCAAAGAAAGAGCGACAACAGGCAAAGGCTGAAAAATGCCGGCCGCCGGCCGATTCCGCCGCCGAATATCCCGCCCAACAGACAGCCGGTCACTGCGCCAAGACCGGAGAGAATCTGCGTGTTGGCCTTGGCCTGTGGCATCGTTCCGCCGGTCAACTGGTCCGCCCACAACGGCAGCCACTGCACCGACCCCCACGTGCCAATCAGCGCGATGGAGGCAAACGCGATGGCCAGCAGCGTGCTTTTTCGCAGGCCCGCGCGGAAGATTTCCTTCACCGGCTGGGCGGCTCCCTTCCTCGTCGATTCCTTCCATCGTTCCGACTCCGGCACGACCAGTAGAATGAAAAACGTCAACAATGCCGGCGCCGCGCCCGCGAGCATGACCCACCGCCAGGAGTTCTGCGTCACTTTGAAATAAACTCCCAACACCGCGATCAATACAAATCCGACGTTCGCAGCCGCGCCAATCACCCCGGCAAGCAAAGGTCGTTTCCCGGGCGGCCATGATTCCATCACCAGCGCCACGCCCAGCGACCATTCTCCGCCCATCCCGAACGCCGCCACGAACCGCAATGCTCCCAGGTGCCACGGTTCCCGGGAGAAGTAACACAACCCCGTGAAAATCGAGTAGGTCAAAATGCTCAGCGCCATCGAGCGCACCCGTCCGAGGCGGTCCCCGAGCCAACCAAACGTCAAACCCCCGCAGGCCGCCCCGACGAGAAAAAGCGCGGTGATGCGGCCCATCCAGAGGCCGACGAATGGATCGCCGCCCCCCGCGGCCGGCATCATGTCCTGCAAGGCCGGACGCGCCACCAGCGGGAAAATCCCCATCTCCAAGCCGTCGAACATCCAGCCGAGAAAAGCGGCGACGAGCACGAGCCATTGGCCACCGACAACGCTCTTTGCGTCAGCCATGACGGAGTTCGTTGCGCCGGTTGCTTTCAGGATGAACCTCCAGGGAATTAATGACGAACGACGAATGACGAATGACAAAAGAAATCCCAAATCCGAAAACCGAAATCTGAAAACACATTGGCGCCTGCAAACGGGTTCGGCTTTTTAGTCATTCGTCATTCGGGTCCCGGAATTCCTCTTCGCCCGGCCGACCGGCAAAGCTATCTGCAGGTTTGTCCGGCCAATTCCCGTCCATGCGCCTGCGCATGCTGCCAATGTTCGTCGGCCGCCGTTTGTTTGTTGACGAACGGTTTCCCATCTCGAGGTAAACTTTTTCCACCTGCCCGGCGAGACCATTGCCCACATAACGCGCAATGCGCTCGTCTTTCTGCAGCGACGCCTTGATTGTCTCCACTGCCCCCTTCACGGCTTCGGGCCTCTTGTGCGCGAACTTTTTGACCTCCTTGCGCAACGCCTCGAAGTATGCCAGTTGGTCGTCCAGAACCTGGCCCGTTCCTCTCGGGCCGTGTCCCGGACAAATGACCTGGGCGCCCAGTTTCTCAGCCGCTTCCAATGTTTTGAGCCATTCGCCGGTGTCGCCGTCCCCAACGTAGTTGTACGCCCCGTTCACGCACGCGTCGCCGGTGAACAGGATTTTCTCCTTCGGTAGCCAGGCAAAACCGTCGCCGTGCGTGTGCGCGACGCCGAAGTAGCGCAGTTCAACGCGGTGCCTGCCGTCGTCGAAAATCATTTCGTGCGGAAAGAGGAGCGTGGGCGGCTTGAGTTTCGTGGCGGCGACGTCCGGGCGGTTTTTGGCCGCGTCCTCCCAGCGGCCCGGCTTTCCTTCATAGTAACCGCTCTCGTATTTTTTCATCTCCGCGATCACGCCGGTGTGCGCGACCGGAACGGCGCCCTGGTCCACCCAGATCTGGTTGCCATACGCGTGGTCGCCGTGGTGATGCGTATCGAAGGCGAAGCGGATCGGCTTGTCGGTGATCGCTTTGATTTTGGGAATGATTTCGTTGGCGCCCGACGGGAAATTGGCGTCGATCACCAGCACGTAGTCCTCGAAGATGATCCAGCCGTTGTTGCAATGGCCGTGGCCTTTGATGTCGCCTTCATGGAAATAAACGTCCGGCGCGATTTGCTCGGCTTTGTTCACTTCGCCGATGGAAAAAGTTGGGGCCGCGAAAAACGCGGCGGCAAAAAGCAGGAGGCGGATTGTTCCGGGAAAGTTCATGGCCCGATTGTTCGAGAAAAAGAAATTTAGTCAATCGCAATGGCGACGCGGCCCGATGCCCTGGGCGGGCGGGCAATGCGTGCCCCCCAAAATTGATGTGAAGTGAAGTCCGTCAATTTCGCGAAGATTCCCGGAACGCGGAATTGATTCCGCTTCACCGCCCGCCTGGCCGACGCGGCAGTACGTTTGCCCGGACCGAACCCGTCCGGAAGTGAAGGAAATGAGCGCGGCGAAGAGGGCCCAGGGCGCGTTCAAGAACGGTAGCCGCCGACGTTAGGAGGCGGATTTTGGCGCGAAAAACACTTCCGCCTCGCAACCTCGGCTACGGCTCTTGCGACGATTCTTGAATGCGCCCTGGAAGCTGGCCCAATGAACGCCGAATCCCACTTGCCCGCGCCGGCCCCATGCGATAGTTTGCCGCCAGTATGGAAAACGATGTGTCGCCCCCGCCAGTTCAAAGCCCGCCCCCGCCGCCTGTGATTCCGGCGAATCCGCCCCCGCTGATCACGCCGCCTCCACCGCCTCGGCCTCCGCGAAGAGGAAGCGGATGGATGAAAGCCGCGATCGTGCTGGCGGTGTTGCTGGCCGCCAGCATGTTGAGCAATCTGCGACACCTGGCGCACGGTCTCACGTCCCGGGCCAAGGCCGGCCGGCAGGCGCACCAGCGTCTGGAAGAGGTGTTTTACGAGAACAACCATTCGAAAAACAAAATCGCGTTGCTCGACGTGGACGGCATCATCAGCAGTGAACCGTGGGACCGCAGCGGCAATAACCTGGTGGACCTGGTTTCGGACCAGTTGCGCCTCGCCGGGGAGGATGACTCGGTGAAAGCCGTCGTTTTGCGGGTCGATTCGCCGGGCGGCGAGGTGCTCGCCTCGGATGACATTTACCGCGCCATTGCCGATTTTCAGAGGGATTACAAAAAGCCGGTCGTGGCCTCGATGGGCGGCCTGGCGGCATCGGGCGGTTACTACGTTTCCGCGCCGTGCCGATGGATTGTCGCCAATGAACTGACCATCACCGGCAGCATCGGGGTCATCATGCACAGTTACAACTATCGCGGGTTGCTGAACAAGGTCGGCGTCCGGCCCGAGGTCTTCAAGAGCGGCAAGTTCAAGGACATGCTGAGCGGCGAGAAGAATGAGGACGAGGTGCTGCCCGAGGAAAAACAGATGGTGCAGACCCTGATTGACGAAACGTTTGAGCGTTTCAAGAAAGTGGTCGCCAAGGGTCGGGAAAACTCCAAGGAACGAAACGGCGATCAGGGCCGCAAGCTGGCCGATAACTGGCAGGACTTCGCTGACGGTCGCGTGTTGTCGGGCAAACAGGCGTACGACCTGGGGTTCGTGGACGAACTGGGAAACTTCGACACCGCCGTGGAAAAAGCCAGGGAACTGGCCGGGATCGAAGAGGCCAACCTCGTGCAATACCTGCGGCCGTTCGACTTCGGCAATCTCTTCCGGCTTTTTGGCCAAACGGAAAGTCGCGCGCTGAAGATTGACCTGGGCGTGCAGTTGCCGAAGCTGCAAGTGGGCCGGCTCTATTTTCTTTCACCGACGGTATTGCATTAGATAGTGGAGCGCGCGGATCCCGGGGGACCGGCGTTTCAAAGGTCGGCCGCGGGACGCGCCTGGCAGTATCCTGATTTGATCCGGGTGGATACGCCGCGTCGGGAGCACGGCGCGTGCGGCAGCGCCGCCACTCGATCCGGACGCTGTCCGCGCTTTCTTCTCCTTGCCAGTTTTACCGGCGCTCACTAGAGTTTGCCCGTTTCGTTTCAGCGATCGCCGACCTTGCGGCCCGTGTGCCGCCGCGAAGTTCAGGTTTGCCGGGGCAGAGTCGTCCATGAAGCGCGAGAATTTATTGATGGTGGCCGACAGCGAGCACGACGCCAACATGCTCTACGCCGTTCGGATGTTTGTCCCCGACCCGTTCATTTATCTTCGACTCAACGGCAAATGCCATATCGTGATGAACGATCTGGAGATTGACCGCGCCCGCAACCAGGCGCGGCACTGCCGGGTCCTCTCCTGGAGTCAATATTGCAAAAAGCTCAAGCAGCAGGGCGTGAAGTCCCAGACCTTTGCCACGGTCATTCGCCAGATTCTTCAGGAGAAGCGGCTCAAGAAGGTGTTCGTGCCCGGCAGCTTTCCCCACGGCCTGGCCCGCGATCTCCGTCGGCTGAAGATCAAAGTGAAAGTGAAAGAGGGGCAATTCTTCCCCGAACGCGAGTTCAAGACCGCCGATGAGGTCAAAAAAATCAGCGCAGCGCTGATGATGGCCGAAGTCGGGCTGGCCGAAGGCATCCAGGTGCTCAAAAATGCGCGGATCGGCAAAAACCGGCGGCTCATGTATCACAACGTGCCGCTCACCTCGGAAAAACTCCGGGCGATCATCGACATCGCCATCATTCAAGCGGGCGGCCTGGCCAGTCACACCATCGTGGCGGGGGGGCGACAGGGTTGCGATCCGCACGAACAGGGTCACGGCACCCTGCGCGCCCACGAACCGATCATCATCGATATTTTCCCGCGCTCGCAAAAGACCGGCTACTTTGGCGACATCACCCGTACCGTGGTGAAAGGCCGCGCCAGTGAGGCGGTGCGCAAACTGTATCACACGGTGGCCTGCGCGCAGGAGATTGCTTTCGAGCGGATGGAGTCGGGCGTCCCCGGCGCGGAGGTGCACAAAGCGGTGAAGGAATTTTTCGACGGGCAGGGTTACCGGACCGGCCGGCGGGACGGCCGCATGCAGGGTTTCTTTCACGGCACCGGCCATGGACTGGGTCTGGAAGTCCACGAGACGCCGCGGGTCAGCGCCAATTCCAACGACTATCTGCGCGCCGGCCACGTCGTGACCGTCGAACCCGGCCTCTACTATCCCGAAATGGGCGGAGTCCGGCTGGAGGACGTCGCTTACATCATCGGCAACAGCCCGCGCAATTTGACCCGGTTCGAGAAGGTGCTGGAGATGTGACGAGCGGGCGCTCTTTTTCGCAGGACCGTGCAGCGTTGTCACACCGGCGCTCGGATGTGGCGCGCACTCTTTCCGCAAGTTCAACAGGCGCAACGCCACACCTGGCGGTATGAACCCTGCTGGACATGCGGATGACGCCGGTTAAATTGATTGGTCGGCTCACTTTGAGCGGCCATTTGACAAAACGGCCGGTTCGCGTAAGCAAGTGGAACACGATTATGTTTGGATTGATGATTTTCGACCAATGGTGGTGGCTGATGGTTCCAGGCTTCCTGCTCGGACTCTACGCACAATTCAAAGTGCAATCCGCCTACAGTCGGTACCTCGAGGTGCCGGCAGGCAGCGGCCTGACGGGCGCGGAAGCCGCCCGGCAAATCCTTGATGACGCCGGTTTGAATTCTGTGCCGGTGGAGGAAGTGCCCGGGCATTTGACCGACCACTACGATCCCCTGAAAAGGGCGCTGTTCCTCTCGTCCCGGAATTTTCACGGCAATTCTCTTTCGGCGGTCGGGGTGGCCGCCCACGAGGCGGGCCATGCGCTGCAACACAAGGCGGCTTATGCGCCGATGACCATTCGACAAACGCTCGTTCCCGCCGCGCAGTTCGCCACCAACGCCGCGATGTGGATCACGTTTCTCGGATATTTCGCCGGCCTGCCGTTTCTGCGGAGCATCATCTGGATCGCCATCGCGCTCTTTGCCGTGGTCACAGTGTTCCAGGTGGTGACGCTGCCGGTGGAATTCGACGCCAGCAGCCGGGCGAAACAACAATTGCTCCGTCTTGGCCTCATTGACAACCGCGAGCAGAACGCCATCAATAAGGTGCTGGGAGCGGCGGCGCTCACTTATGTGGCGGCGATGATCCAGTCACTCTTCACTCTGTTGCACCTGATCCTGATCGCGCGAGGCCGGGACCGCGATTAACGGACGGCGCCGCTTCGCGGCGCTGTCCGGTGCGTCTTGACATTGCCGCCGGCGGGCTGACCGGTAGTGGCACGGGCGTCTCGCCCGTGCGTTGGTTGCCCAAGCTCTCACGGGCGGGACGCCCGGGCCACTACGTTTGCGCTTTTATCCGTTGAACGCGGCTAGAGCTTTTTCTAGTCTGTTCCCCATGAGGTCCGCGCGCCGCTGCTTGTGGGTTCCGGAGAGGACGCGCCCGCGGCGCCTTTCTCTCGCGTCCCGTTCCGCCCTCCTGCTTTGCCTGTTGAGCGCGGTCATCCTGGCGGAGGACGGCCGCGTCGTGATCATCTCGCCGCATAACGAGGCCATTCGCTACGAATTCGGGCGTGGATTCGACCAGTGGCATCGCCGACAATTCGGCGATG
>WNGF01009185.1_pt1 | contig 11940 bp, 10 predicted proteins | sample 5400641 | NCBI WGS metagenome assembly WNGF01 (sample SAMN13153371, study PRJNA577476) | soil metagenome | isolation source: 80 cm soil or saprolite under grassland replicate 2 | place: USA:California | collected 2016-06-15 | reverse complement strand
GGCGGCGCTGCCGTCGCTGTCCCTGCGGCACAGCGGATTCCTCGGTCACGAGAGGCAATCTTGCCTGATCGATCCGGATACCGATCGGTAAGTTGGACGGTCATGGACGAGAACCGGGCGCGTCGCGTCGTCGATGCCTTGCGAGAACGCGGCATCGACGCACGCACGGCCAAGGAAGGCGTGTACCAGTTCGGCGTGCGGGTGGCTCTTCGCGACGGCCGCGAGGCGATCTGGGACTCCGACGGCACGGCCGGGCTCGAGGCCCAGGTGATGCGCGACGGGATGCTCGTCGGGTTCGTGCCGTCGATCGACGGTTCCGAGGACTTCGACGAGATCCAGGTGATCGACGCCATCGCCCGCACCGACTACGACCGGCCTGTCGCGCGCCTTCGCGCCACGGCCCCGCCCCCGGCCGAGCCACTGCCTCGCGTCGGCGGGGTGTTCCGCCGCTTCCTCGACGGCTTCCGCTACCGCTAGCGCGAGAGCGGCTACCGCTGCCGCCGCAGTGGATCATGTGCAGATGCGCCCGCCTGAGCCGCCTGCCTGAGCCGCCCTGTCTGCACAAGATCGCCAGAGGCGGGGCGCAGCGGGTGGGAGCGGATCTGGAGCGGGCGACGGGAATCGAACCCGCGTCATCAGTTTGGAAGATGCGTGAACGCGGCTGAATCCTCGGTGATTGCTGACCGCGTGATGGACGGTCGCGGCCTGGAGTGACCCTGCGCGGCCGGTTGTAATGGCCCGTTTATGGCCCGAGGCTGGGCGTGGTGACAACGGATCGTGGGTCGTGCATCGTTACGGGGCTATGACTGCTCATCGCAGGCTGCGGTCCGTTGCCCTCGCCCACGGCGTTGGTGCGACGACGTGTGTCTTCTCGTTAGGCGCACTGATTGCCGGAGTGGTGGGTTGCAGTTCGGGAGGGCACGGCGGACCTACGCCGTCAACGCCGGTGACGGGGACGTTCCGCATGGTCGGTGGTCCAGCTCCGGGGATTGTTCGTCCGCTCGTGGGAGACGTCACGGTTTACAGCGGAACGAGCGCGAGCGGATTGCAGGTCATGGTCTTGCACACAGATGCCAAAGGACAATTCCATGTCGACCTGGCGCCAGGAACGTTCTTCTTTGTCGGGCGGTCGCCGGACATCAGCGGAGTGCCGTGCACGAGTCGGGGGCCGGTCGTCCTGACCTCGGCGCCCGCGTCGGTCGTCGTCCAGTGCGACTTCCCGTAGGTGCGGGTGGCAACCGCATCAGCGTGTGGACGGTGCGCTTCTGCGCCCACACAGCTTCCGCGTGCCCTTCGTAGCTGCCGCCTTGCTCGGCTGGTCGGCCGGGTCAAGGCTGGCGCTTGCGCCATCGCTTGCACATCGCTTGCGACGCCGAAGGCGGCCTTGATGCGGTCGGGCAGCCGTGGACGATCCCGGCTGCGGAGGGCAGGCACTTGCTACTGGCGTGCGACCTCTAGGTAAGGGCTGCTTCATCCGGTGGAGCCGCCCGGCTGCGGCCGAGAACGGCGCCCCAGCGCCGCAGCGCAGGCCGCGAGTCGGGCGGGTGCGCGGCCGGTAGGCCGCGCCTTGATCCATTAGAGTTTTACTCGGCAGTGCACGTGCTGGGTTAAATGTCCTGTCTCGGGTGATGCTTTACATTCGTGCCTCGGCTGACGCTTGACACTCGCGATGCCGCGAAAGTGCACATCGTCATCAGCGGGAGCAGCGCACGCCCACTGCGGCATGACCGGACACTCGGTCACGGTGGCTACTCGTTGCTGACTGTGCCGGTAGGCGGCGTGACTTCGTAGCGTCTGCCGTCACGACGGCGGTCGCTGCTGCGTGCCGACGCGGTGCGGTATGCCTCGGCGGCGTCCCTGGTGCCGTATCGAGCGACCTCATGCTTGGACCCGTCGGGTTCGCGGCGCCAAAGTGTCCATCCGGGCTCGCCGGGTGGCAACGGGCGCCACATCGGTCTGTAGACGTCCGGGTCATCTGGATGCGGCGTCTCCCAGCTGAAGTCGACGAAGAAGTAGTTCCCGCCAGGCCCTGGCATCTTCCAGTGATCGAACTGGTCGACCTGGTGCCAGAAGTAGCGTGCCGTTAGCCGTACAAGTTGATCGAATTCGTCGTTGCTCAGCGAACCCGCTTCAAGGCAGTCCTCCATCGCACAAGACTCCCACTGCCGTGTCTCACTCGACCGGATCTCGGCTATGTCCGTGAAAATCGCCGGCCGTTCTGCACTGGTATTCGCCCGCCCATCTGGCGCCCCGATTCGGCGCCCGCATTTCAACAAGCTGGTCAACTGGACTGAGGCCGTAGTGGCAGTCGGTGCGCCCGGCTTGCATTTCCACGATCTGCGGCATACCGGGAATGTGCTGGCGGCGGGTAGCGGAGTCAGCACGCGCGACCTGATGGCCCGGATGGGCCACGACAGCATGCGTGCCGCTCTGATTTACCAGCACGCGAGCCGCAAGGCCGACCGGTCGATTGCCGACCATCTGGACGCCGCGCTGGGAGCTGCCGATGACGGCTAATGGCCCGTTAATGGCCCACGGCGCGTGTTGACTGCTGGCGAGCGCACTGCTCCTGGATCGGAGTCCGCGCTGCTTGCCTTACGGCACAAGATGATCGGGACACGGAGCGGGCGACGGGAATCGAACCCGCGTCATCAGTTTGGAAGACTGAAACTCTGCCATTGAGCTACGCCCGCGAGGGCCCGCACGCCTGCGCGCCACTTGCGACAGACAGGTTACCGTCCCGGCGGGGTCAAACCCGCTACCCGCTGCGCCCGTACACTTGCGGGCGTCAGCGCCCGGGGTGTGGCGCAGCTTGGTAGCGCACTCGCTTTGGGAGCGAGGGGCCGTGGGTTCGAATCCCGCCACCCCGACCGATCCTGGCTGAGTCACACCCGGCCGCCGTCCCGCCTAGCCAGCACGTCGAGGAGCGATCACCACCGTGAAGAGCAGCGTCGAGAACGTGGGCCCGACCCGCGTCAAGCTGGCCGTCGAGGTTCCGTTCGACGAGCTGAAATCCAGTCTGGACGCCGCCTACAAGAAGATCGGGTCACAGGTGCGGATCCCGGGCTTCCGGCCCGGCAAGGCTCCCGCGCGCATCATCGACCAGCGGGTCGGGCGTTCGGCGGTACTGGAAGAGGCCGTGAACGACGCGCTGCCGCGGGCCTATTCCGAGGCGGTGCGCGAGAGCGGGGTGCGAGCACTGGGCCAGCCCGAGATCGAGGTGACCAAGCTCGACGACGGCACGTCGCTCAGCTTCACCGCCGAGGTCGACGTCCGCCCGGAGATCACCTTGCCGTCCCTCGACGGCGTCGAGGTCACCGTCGACGACATCGAGGTCACCGAATCCGAGATCGACGAGCAGCTCGACTCGTTGCGCGAGCGATTCGCGACGCTGACCGGCGTCGAGCGCCCGGTCGAGACCGGCGACTACGTCTCGATCGACCTGACTGCCAGCGTCGACGGCGAGGAGGTCGAGGGCGGCTCGGCGACCGGGCTGTCCTACGAGGTCGGCGCGGGCGACCTGATCGACGGCATCGACGAGGCGATCGTCGGCAAGTCGGCAGGCGAGACGGTGTCGTTCGCGACGACGCTGCGGCAAGGCGACAAGGCCGGCGCGCAGGCTGACGTCGCGGTCACCGTCAACTCGGTCAAGCGCAAGGAGCTGCCCGAGGCCGACGACGAGTTCGCCCAGCTGGCCAGTGAGTTCGACACCGTCGAGGAATTGCGGGCCGACCTTCGCGAGCGGCTCATTCGCGCCAAGACGCTGGGGCAGGGCAGCCAGGCACGCGAGAAGTTGCTCGAGAAGCTGGTCGAGTCCGCTGACTTCCCGCTGCCCGAGTCGGCCGTCAACGCCGAGATCGGCTACCGCGAGCACGATGTCGTCCACTCGCTCGGCCACGACGACAAGCTCTTCGACGAGTTGCTCGCCGGGCAGGGCAAGACCCGCGACGAGTTCACCGCCGAGCTGCGCGAGTCGGCCGAAAAGTCGGTGCGCGCGCAGTTCCTGCTGGACGCGATCGCCGACGCCGGGCAGGTCAACGTCGGCGACGCCGAGCTCACCGAGTACATCGTGCGGCAGGCGGCGAATTACGACATGCCGCCGAAGGAGTTCGCCGACCAGATCGTGCAAGGCGGCAACCTGCCGGCGATGGTTGCCGACATGCGCCGCACCAAGGCACTCGCGACGGTGCTCGAATCCGCGGCGATCACCGACGCGTCCGGCAACAAGGTCGACCTCTCGGCGCTGGCGCTCTCGGCGGCCCAGGCCGCGGACGCCGCGCCGGACGTTCCGCCGGACGAGTGAGCACTCCCGGTCACGCCGTTAGCGAAAACGAGCGATCTCGGGAGTCGGCGACCACCCTGGTCCGTTAGGTTCGAATGACAGCCAACCTGAGCAGTGAAGGAAGGTCCGCACCGTGAGCCGCTTCGATTCCAAGCCGGAGATGCGCAGTCCTGGCGCCGGCATGAACCTCAACGACTCCGTGTACGACCGGCTGCTGCGCGAGCGGATCATCTTCCTCGGCCAGCCGGTCGATGACGCGATCGCCAACCAGATCTGCGCTCAGCTCCTGCTGCTCGCCGCCGAGAATCCCGAGCGCGACATCAACCTCTACATCAACTCGCCGGGCGGTTCGGTCACCGCCGGCATGGCCATCTTCGACACCATGGAGCTCATCGAGTGCGACGTCGCCACGTGGGCGATGGGCTTCGCGGCCTCGATGGGGCAGTTCCTGCTGTCTGCCGGCACGCGAGGCAAGCGCTACGCGCTGCCGCACGCGCGCATCCTGATGCACCAGGGCTCGGCGGGCCTGGGCGGCACGGCGTCCGACATCAAGATCCAGGCCGAGCAGTGGAACCTCAGCAAGCAGGAGATGGCCGAGATCACGGCCCAGCACACCGGCCAGACCGTCGAGCAGATCATTCTCGACGGCGACCGTGACCGCTGGTTCACCGCGCAGGAGGCGCTGGACTACGGGTTCGTCGACCACATCGTCCGCCGGGCCAGTGAGGTTCCGGGCGGAGTGTCACCCACGGAGTGAGAGAGAGTCTGACTGTCATGAGCGAACTGATCACGCCGCGGGGCGAGTCGGCCCGGTACGTCCTGCCGTCCTTCGTCGAGCGCACGAATTACGGCATCAAGGAGTCGAACCCGTACAACAAGCTCTTCGAGGAACGAATCATCTTCCTCGGGGCGCCGATCGACGATGTCGTCGCCAACGACGTCATGGCCCAGCTGATCGTGCTGGAGTCCACCGATCCCGACCGCGATATCCAGATCTACATCAACTCGCCGGGCGGCTCGTTCACGGCACTCACCGCGATCTACGACACGATGCAGTACGTCCGGCCCGAGATCCAGACGTACTGCATGGGCCAGGCAGCGTCGGCGGCCGCGGTACTGCTCGCGGCGGGCACCAAGGGCAAGCGGTTCGCCCTGCCGCAGTCGCGGATCCTGATCCACCAGCCCTCCGGCGGCACGGATGGCCCGATGCAGATCTCCGACCTCGACATCCAGGCACGTGAGATCCAGCGGATGCGCGAGCTGATGGAAGAGACCCTGGCGCGGCACACCGGCCAGACCGTCGAGACCGTGCGCGCCGACATCGAGCGCGACAAGATCTTCACGGCCGAGCAGGCCAAGGAGTACGGCATCGTCGACGACGTGATCGCCACCCGCAAGGTCACGAACTAGCCGGTAGGCGGGTCGGCGCCCCGTCGGCCACGTGCGGCGCGCCGGGCAGTGATTGCGGGGGACTTCCCGGGGGTTAACGGGTACCGTTCGGGTTCTGAGTTCCTACAATCTGTGCTCCTGACAACCAGAGGGGAACCGATAGCTCGTGGCACGTGTCGGCGAGACAGGTGATCTGCTCAAGTGCTCGTTCTGCGGAAAGAGCCAGAAGCAGGTCAAGAAGCTGATCGCCGGCCCCGGCGTGTACATCTGCGACGAATGTATCGATCTGTGCAACGAGATAATCGAGGAAGAGCTGGCCGAGACCAGCGAGTTCAGCTTTGACGAGCTGCCCAAACCCAGCGAGATCTACGAATTCCTGAACAGCTACGTCGTCGGCCAGGATCAGGCCAAGAAGACCCTGGCCGTCGCCGTCTACAACCACTACAAGCGGGTGCAGGCCGGCACCGACGGCAAGCCGCGCAACGCCGAGGCGAACGTCGAGCTCGCCAAGTCCAACATCTTGCTGCTCGGCCCCACCGGATCCGGCAAGACGCTGCTCGCGCAGACGCTGGCCCGCATGCTGAACGTCCCGTTCGCGATCGCCGACGCGACCGCGCTCACGGAGGCCGGGTATGTCGGCGAGGACGTCGAGAACATCCTGCTCAAGCTCATCCAGGCAGCCGACTACGACGTCAAGCGCGCCGAGACGGGCATCATCTACATCGACGAGGTCGACAAGATCGCGCGCAAGGCGGAGAACCCCTCGATCACGCGGGACGTCTCCGGCGAGGGCGTGCAGCAAGCCCTGTTGAAGATCCTCGAAGGCACGACCGCGTCGGTGCCTCCGCAGGGCGGCCGCAAGCATCCGCATCAGGAATTCATCCAGATCGACACGACGAACGTGCTCTTCATCGTCGGCGGTGCGTTCGCCGGGCTCGACACCATCATCGAGGCACGCATCGGCAAGAAGGGCCTCGGCTTCGGCGCCGAGCTGCGCACCAAGTTCGAGCGCGATCAGACCGACGTCTTCTCCGACGTCATGCCCGAGGATCTGATGAAGTTCGGGCTGATTCCCGAGTTCATCGGCCGCTTGCCGGTCATCACGTCGGTGCGTCCGCTCGACCGCGACGCCCTGGTGCAGATCCTGACCGAGCCGCGCAATGCGCTGGTCCGGCAGTACAGCAAGCTTTTCGAACTCGACAACGTCGAACTCGAGTTCAGCGACGACGCCCTCGAAGCGATCGCCGATCAGGCCGTACTGCGGGGTACGGGCGCCCGCGGCCTGCGGGCGATCATGGAAGAAGTGCTGCTGTCGGTCATGTACGAGGTGCCCTCTCGCGAGGACGTCGCCCGCGTCGTCATCACCCGCGAGACCGTGCTCGACAACGTGTACCCCACGCTCGTGCCGCGCGAGGCACCCAAGCGCGAGCGCCGCGAAAAGTCCGCCTGACCACACTTTTCGCGCGCGGCATCACCGCCGCCGCAACGCACTCCTGCTGTCTTGCCGGTGACCAGCCGATTTGTTGATCATCTCGCGTTTGACTGCTCGCTGAGCGTTGTCGGCGCGGTCAAACGCGACATGATCATGGAATCCGCGAACCGCAAGCCGCGCCGGGCGAACCGCAATCACGCCAGCGGGACCGAGACCGGTCGAGCTTCCGGCGCGTGGTGAGGTGACGCGTTGGGCGGGTCCTGGTGACGAGCAGCGGACCGCAGCCGCGCCAACGTAATCGAGCCTTCCGGCGCGATCAATTCGCATTACTCGTAGTGCAGCGCTTGTAGCGGATCGAGGCGGGCGGCACGCCTGGCGGGGAACACCGCGGCGAAGATCCCGACCACGACCGCGACGATCGCGAAGATGACGAGCTGCGGCACCGGCAGGACGAACTCGATGAAGTCGATCCGAGCCGCGAGCAACCCGGAGAGGATGAGCCCGAGGACGATGCCGAGCACCGCGCCGATCAGCGCGGTGACCACACTCTCGTGCCTGATCATCTGCCTGGTCTGGCGGCGGGTCATGCCGATGGCGCGCAACATGCCGAGCTCGCGGGTCCGCTCGAAGACGGTGAGCACCAGCGTGTTGACGATGCCGAAGATGCTCACCACGACCGACAGCGCGAGCAGCACGTAGAGGATGTTCAGGATGTTCTTCACGCCGGCGATCTGGTTGTGCTTGAACTGCGCGCGGGTGACCGCCTTAGCGTTCGGGAAGTCAGTGAGCGACGCCTTGAGTGCCTGCGTGTTGGCGGCGTTGACCCCACCCTGCATGCGCACGAACGAGAACAGGTTCCTCGGCTGCTCGTAGTTCTTGTCGAACGTCGCGCTCGAGATCGTCACCGCGCCGAACGGCGAGCCGCCGGACGGCGGCTTGAACACGCCGGCGAGCCGCAGGTCGAGCTTGCCGTTGGTCGGCGTCTGCACCGAGATCGGCGATCCGATCGCCAGGTGGTGGTTCTTCGCGTAGTCCTTGTCGACGAACGCCCCGTTAGCGCCGAGTTGTGCGATGACTGCCGGCGAGCCCTGCGTCCAGTCGAGCGTGAGTACGTCGGCGGCGGAGGGGTCGACTGCGGTGACGGTGACCGTCTTGTTGAAGATGCGGCCGTCGCCGGCCCGGACGCTGGCAATCGACTCGACGCCGGGAGCCTTCGCGGCGGCCGCTGCCACACTCGTGGGTAGAGGATCGAAGTTGTTCTGCGCGGTGATCGCGTAGTCGGAGGTGAAGATCTTGTCGACCGCGTCCTCGAACGGCTTGATGATCCCGGCCGCAAGCGCGGCCACCAGGGTGACCAACGCGAGACCGATCATCAGCGCGGCGGCGGTCGCGGCGGTGCGCTGCGGATCGCGCTGACTGTTCTCGCCGCCGATGGTGGTCGACGATCCCTCGGTGAGCACGCCGGGGAACTCGATCGGCCACTCGGGCTGCCAGCGGGTCATGCCGCGCCGCAGCGACATGATCAAGACGAGGACGAGCAGGATCGGGTTGAGGACGGCACCCAGCACCCCCAAGGCGATCCGCTTGCCACGCGGCCCCCAGAAGGCATGGCGCAGGAGCCAGAACGGCAGCGTGAACAGCGGCCACACCAGTACCGAGAACGCGACGACCGACCAGCGCGCGACCGGGTTCGCTGCCACCGCGAGCGGACGGACCAGTCGCGAGGAGAAGAGCGCGACGCCGATGAACACGAGCAACGCGCCCACGAGCATGAACGTCAGCACCTGCGCCGTACCGAGACCGTGGACGAACAAGCCGATCAGCAATCCCGCGAAACCGATCGCGATGACGAGCGCGGCGCCCGCGCCGCGGAAGCGGTGGAAGCGCCCCGGTGCGAGCTTCGCGCCTTCGCGGACGGCGGCGATCGGCGGGACGCGGGTCGCCCGCAACGCAGGCCGGAGGCTCGCGAGCAGGGTGATCAGCGTGCCGACCAACAGTGAGACGACGATGGTTCGCGTCTCGAAGACCAGGCCGTTGTTGGGCAGGGTGAAGCCCACGGCGTCGAACAGCTTGAACAGGCCCTTCGCTAGGGCGAGGCCGAGGAACAGTCCGGCCGTGGCGGCCACGGCCCCCATGACGAGCGCCTCGACGATCACCGAGCCGAGCACCTGACGACGCGACGCTCCGAGCGTGCGGAGGGTCGCGAACTCGCGACTTCGCTGCGCGATCGTGATCGACAGCGAGTTGGCAATCACGAACGAGCCGACGAACAATGCAATGCCGCCGAACGCCAGCAGGAACGTCTGCAGGAACGAGATGAAACTTGTGGTGTCGGACGCGGCCTGCGCCGCCTGATCCTGCCCGGTGCGCACCTGCGTGCCTGGCGGCAAGATCCCGCGCACGCTCTTGAGCAACGCGTCCGGCGCCACACCGTCCTTCGCGGCGATGAAGATCTCGTCAAGCATGCCCTCCTTGTCGAAGAGCTGCTGCGCGGTGGGCAGATCGAATCCGCCGATCGTCGCGCCGCCGAGTGATGCCACCGTGCCGAACTTGATCAGCCCGGAGATGCGCAGGCGTACGACCGGCCCGCGGGACTGGACGCCGATCGTCTGGCCGACCGCAAGGTGCTTCTTGCTGGCCGTCGACCTGTCGACGACGACGTCGCCCGCCTTCGGCCATGCGCCCGCCACGAGCGTCAGCGAGTTGAGTTGCGGATTGGACGGGTCGACGCTGAAGCCCAGGTTGGGTGCCCCGCCGAACGCGATCGCCTTGCCGTCCTTGCCGATCAGGTGCGCGTCGCCGGTCACGACACCGGTGGCGGCTCCGACCTCGGGCAGCGCCGTCACCTTGTCCAGCAGCGATTGCTCGAACGACGGTGCCGTCGAGCTGCTGTTGCCGCCGAGGTTGAACGCGGACTTGCCTGTGACCGCGGCGTCGGTGTTCTTGTAGGTCTGCTCGAAGATCGAGTCGAACGCCGTCGAGATCGAGTCGGTGAGCACGTATGTGCCGGCGACGAGCGCAACGCCGAGCACGACACCGAGGGCGGTGAGGACGGACCGCAGCTTGCGCCCGAGCAAGCCGCGCAGCGCGAACTTGATCATCGGCCGCTGAGGTTCTCGATCGCGGTGAGGATCTCGTGCGGGCTCGAGCGGGGCAGCTCCTGCACGATCTGACCGTCGTCGAGGAAGAGCACGCGGTCGGCCATCGCGGCTGCTGACGCGTCGTGCGTGACCATGACTGTGGTCTGCCCGTACGCCTCGACCGAGCTCCGCATCAGGTCGAGGATCTCGCCGCTGCTCGTCGAGTCGAGGTTGCCGGTCGGCTCGTCCGCGAAAACCACGGTCGGCCGCGAGACGAGCGCCCGCGCGATCGCGACCCGCTGCTGCTGGCCACCTGACAGCTCAGCCGGGCGATGACTCAGCCGATCCGTGATGCCGACTCGCTCGACGAGATCGTCGAACCAGGCAGGGTCCGGCTTCACGCCCGCGATCGTCAGCGGTAGCAGGATGTTCTCGCGTGCGCTGAGCATCGGCAGCAAGTTGAAGAACTGGAAGATGAACCCGATGTGCTCCCTGCGCAGCCTGGTCAGCGGAGTGTCGGCCAGGGTGGTGATCTCGGTGCCGGCGACGTGCACGGAGCCCGACGTCGGCTTGTCCAAGCCGGCGAGGATGTGCATGAGCGTCGACTTGCCCGACCCGGACGGCCCCATCACGGCGGTCATCCGGCCGACCGGGATGTCGACGCTGACGCCGCGAAGCGCGGCAACCGCTGTATCGCCCTCGCCGAAGACCCGCGAAAGGTCTGCCGCGACGACCACGGTCGCGCTGTCGCCGTTAACCATTGGCCCTCCCTCTGGATGTGTCGCGGGGCCTCGCAGCCTCCGACCCGGAGGAGTCTCCCACGACAACGGACCCAAGGTAGGGCAAAACTCAGGTGGACGTCAGGACACGATTGGTGCTCGCGCCGGCGGACCGGCACGCGCCGAGCAACCAACGGCCGAGCGTCAGCGGGGCAAGCATGCCGAACAGACCGGCGATCAGGAAGATCTGCCGCGGGCTGGCGATCGCCGCCAGAGCGCCGCCGAGAACGAACGCCCCGATCATGGCCGCTGACGCGATCCCGTTCGTCGCCGCCGCGTTGGCCGCACCTCCCGCGACCGCGACCGGTAGTAGCCACGCGACGCCCGGCGCCACGGTGTAGCCGAGCATCGACAGTGACAACGCGGCCGTGCTTGCGAGCACGACTCGCGCGAGCGCCAGCTGGCTGCTCCATCGCCCGCCGACGAGAGAGCCGAGCAGCATGCCCGCTCCCCAGGTGCCGCCCAGCACGCCGTACCAGGTCGCGGTCGAGTGCAACGTATCGCGCACGAGATAGACGTCGATCACGTTCACCATCGCGCCGAGCACGATGAACACGGCGAGCGTCGTCAGCAACGCGGCGATGACCGGGTCGTCCCGGACGACGCCGTAGCCGCGGCGCCGTCCGCGTGGCGTCGCCGCCTGCGCCACGCGGCGGCGGGTGCGCACCATCAGGCCGGCGAGCACGACGATCAGGAACGTCGCGGCGTCGACCAGCAGCGGCACGCGCGCGCCATACAGACCGGTGAGCGCGCCGCCGACCGCTGGGGCGGCGATCCCGGCCGCCGTCCGGACCGCCTGCGACATTCCTATCGCCGCAGGGAGCTGATCCGCGCCGACGATGCTCGGCAGCAGCGCCTGCCAGGTCGCGCCGTTCACCGCCTGGCCGGCGCCGAGCACTGCGACCAGGGCGAGGACGAGCGGGACGCTGTGCAGCTGCACGAGCACGAGACAGGCCGCCGTCTGGGCAAGTCCGGACC
>WNGF01015702.1_pt1 | contig 11946 bp, 16 predicted proteins | sample 5400641 | NCBI WGS metagenome assembly WNGF01 (sample SAMN13153371, study PRJNA577476) | soil metagenome | isolation source: 80 cm soil or saprolite under grassland replicate 2 | place: USA:California | collected 2016-06-15 | reverse complement strand
TTTCCATCAATCCGCCCTCCTGTGAAGATAGCTTCGATCTTGGCTGAACTCATTACACTAATGTTTCTACCTGTCAAACTAAAGTGAGAGCGCGCAAAAGAAGACTATGACAGCATAGCAAGATGCGGCGCCAAAGGTGCCTACTCAGCATCCCTTAGCCCAAACGCATCGCGGATTGCCGCGCGCTGGAAGCGGTGGAGGGTCTGCGCTAGTTTTTCGGGCGTGTGGGGTTGGCGCTTCTCCAGCCACCATTGCATTAGCGCGATCTGCGCCCCCGCCAGATAGTTCGCCAGCAGGTCGAACGGAATGGTGCTGTCCGCTTCGGCAAAGGCGCCACGCAGGCTAGCTTCGATTTCCTGCGCGCTCCTAGCACGGATTCGCCGCAGGATGAGCAGACCATCCTTGCCCTGAAAAATGGGATACAACAGCGCCCGCGCGTCTTTAAGGTGTCGATATGCCGATGTCATCCCCGGTGGCGCTTCACGCGACAGCAGTTCTTCTCGGGAGAGGGGGCAGAGTGGCCCAAAATGGAACTCGCTGACGATGGCTTCGTGGCAGCCAATGAATAATTCGTCTTTGCTGCGGTAGTGCAGATAGAAGGTGGTACGCCCGACGTTGGCGCGATCCACTATGTCCTGAATCGTGACCGCATCATATCCACGTTCTCTGATCAGTTCGATCAGCGCCTTTTGCAGCAGTTCGCGCGTGCGCTGTACCCGCCGGTCAGTCTTCGTCATGAAGCATCCTCGTGAGTTGAGCAATGGCACTCTCCGCGTGTGGGCAGAGTGTCGAGAGTGAGGTTTCTGAACAATTCGCTCACGCTGTTCGCAAACGAACAAATCACGCGCTTTTATTATTGATGTTCACTCGCGAAACACCGTAGTCTCTGCGTGGAACCTGTCAAATTATACTGGGAGAAACAACTATGTCACAAACCCACGTGGGACCCGACCCCGGATCGACCACCAGCACACCACGCTGGGTGAAGGTGTTCTAAGCCATGAACATGACACCACGCCTCCGCAAATTCGCGCTCACCGCGCATGTCGTCTCCTCGGTCGGGTGGCTCGGCTCGGTCGCTGGCTTCGAAGCTCTCGCCGTTGCTGGTCTGGCGAGCCAGGACGCTAACATGGTGCGTGCCGCCTATCTCGCGATGGAGCCGACCGCCTGGTTCGTCATCGTCCCGTTTGCGTTCGCTTCGCTGTTAACCGGGCTCGTCGTGTCGCTGGGCACCAAGTGGGGCTTGTTCCGGCACTACTGGGTCTTGGTGAAATTCCTAATAAACATTCTCGCTATCATCATCTTGCTTCTGCACACGCAGCTAATTGGTTACGTAGCGGGGGCAACAGCAGACACGACATTGTTGTTCAGTGAGAACCTGCGCGGGCCGAGGATCCAACTTGTGGCCATCTCCGGTGCCGCTCTCCTGGCCTTGCTGGTGGCGACGACGCTGGCCGTGTACAAGCCGCAGGGCATGACCTGGTACGGGGCACGCAAGCAGCACGAGCAGCGCAAAGAATCGCATTCGATCCCTGCGGCGCCGCTCCACCAACTCGATTATCCCAAATAGGAAAGTCCCAGCAGAGAAACGATGACGACGAAGCTGTCATCCTTTACACGGCGCTCATTCTGCCGCGGGCTTGCCGCGATGGCCGTTCTACCGCTGGCCGCGCGGTGCGGCGCGATCACTCAGACCTATCCGCAGCACAAGATCCAAACGAGTATTCTCGAAGTCCCTGGTGCTCGTCTCTATTATGAAACCCACGGCAGCGGCCCGGTCATGCTGATGGTCCCGGGGGCTAGTGGCACAGCCGACAGTTTCAAAAGCATAACGGAGCATCTGGTGGCGCACTACACCGTGGTCACCTACGATCGACGCGGCTTTTCCCGAAGCCAACTCGATGGGCCGCAGGACTACGATCATCGGCTCGAGACTGACGCCGATGATGTTCGGCGTTTGATCGAGCACTTGGGCGACGAGCCCGCGATCGTCTTCGGCGGCAGCTCCGGAGCAATCGTTGCCTTGGAAGTCCTCACTCGCCACCCTTCCGTGGTTCGCACGCTCGTTCCACACGAGCCGCCGGCCATGAGGCTATTGGCCGATGGACAAAAATGGATCAATTTCTTCTTCGAAGTCTACGACCTCTATCGCCAATCCGGGATTGAGCCGGCGCTAAAGAAGTTCCGCGAGCAAGCGTTCGCGGAGTCAGACCGGCAAGCCATGGCCCGTGCGCCCAAGAACGAGTACACGCTTGCCAATGCCACCTACTGGTTCGAGCACGAGCTGCGCCAGTATCCGGCAGTCGACCTCGATCTTGACGCGCTCAAAGCGCATGCCGATCGGATCATGCTGATCGCCGGGCGGGAATCACGTGGTTATCCAACCTATGAATTAAACGTGGAGCTGGGTAAGAAGCTCGGTCGGGAATTGATCGAGCTGCCCGGCGGTCACGTCGGTCTTCTGACTCAACCCGCCGAGTTCGCACGCGAGTTCTTGCAGACTCTTGCGTGGACAGAAAAGAAATAAGGAGGCTGATGCTTACCGTTGCGCTCAAGATGCTGACCGGCGATCACGGCAAATATTTCGGCCTGATACTAGGGCTGACATTCACCTCGTTCTTCATGACCCAACAACCGGCGCTGTTCTTGGGGATTCTGAAAAACGCCTACGGCTTCATCTCCGATGCTGGTCAAGCCGACCTCTGGATCATGGACCCACACGTACAATACAGCCGAGACATCAAGCCGCTTTCCGACACGATGCTCGGGCGCATTCGAGGTGTCGAAGGCGTCGGCTGGGGTGTACCCATCTATATTGGCAACGCGGGCGTTCGCCTGCGCGATGGAACCTTTCAGACCAGCGTCCTCATCGGCCTCGACGATGCTACGCTCATCGGCGGTCCGCCCGTCATGGTGTCGGGCAGCTTGGCTGACCTCAAGCACCCCGATGGCGTCATCGTAAACGCGGACGGGGCGAGGGGACGCCTGGCGCGTCCGAACCCGGTCGCCGGCCGACCGCGCGTCCCGCTCGTGGTCGGCGACGTCATCGAGATGAACGACCGGCGCGCTGTCGTTGTCGGCATCAGCGCCGGCGGCCAGAATGAGACCGGACAGCCGACCATCTACACAACCTATTCGCGCGCCAAAACCTACGCGCCCAACGAGCGCAAGATGCTGTCCTTTATCCTGGTCAAGGTGAAAACGGGTTTCGACCTGGCGAGGGTAATCCGTAATATTCGTCGCTGGACCGGCCTCGCAGCCTATACGCGTGAGGAATTCAAACGCAACACGACCTGGTATTTGATCAGGAACATCCCCGCCTTCACCGTATTCGGACTCTCGACGATTATCGCCTTCGTCGTTGGCGGGCTGATCGCTGGCCAGATCTTCTACAACTTCACGCTCGACAACCTGCGCTACTTTGGCGTGATGAAGGCCATGGGCGCCACCAACCGCGTTCTGCGACGCATGATCATGGCCGAGGCCTTCACGGTTGGCGCCATCGGCTACGGCATCGGCATCGGGGCGGCCTGTCTCTTCAGCCTCGCCATAGGCAGCAGGGGGCGTCTCGTGCCGCAGATCCCCTGGGCCCTGCTGGTTGGCAGCGCCGTGGCCGTGCTGGCGCTTTGCGTTCTGGCGTCCGCCATCAGCCTTCGTCGCGTCATCCGGCTCGAACCGGCGTCGGTGTTCAAATCATGAGTTCGACCCGGGAGAACAGGCGCGATGCAAGCGTGCTTTGCCACGGGCTGACCAAGCGTTATGGCACGAGCGAGGCTCAGGTGATGGCGCTCCGTGGCGTCGAACTCGAAGTGATGCGAGGCGAGCTGCTCATGCTCGTCGGGCCGTCCGGCTGCGGCAAGACGACGTTGATTTCAATCATCGCCGGCATTCTCGATCCGGACGAGGGGGAGTGCACAGTTCTCGGCCAGCGTCTGCGCGACCTCAAGCCCGATGCCAAGACGGCATTCCGCTGCCACGCCGTCGGCTTCGTCTTCCAGGCCTTCAATCTGATTCCGCAGTTGCAAGCGGATGAGAACGTGATGATTCCGCTGCTCCTCAACGGCGTGCCTCGTGGCTCGGCCTTGTCCAAAGCGCGGGAAATCCTCGACCGTGTGGGACTTGCGGGTCGCGCGAGTGCATCTCCAACGCAACTCTCGGGCGGTCAACAGCAGCGGGTCGCGGTCGCGCGTGCCCTTGTGCACGATCCGCAGCTCATCGTTTGCGACGAGCCGACCAGCGCGCTCGACCATGCGACCGGCCAGAGCGTTCTCGAACTGCTGCGGGGCATCGCCGCCGGTGACGGACGAACCCTCATTGTCGTGACTCATGATCAACGGATTCTTAGTTTCGCGGATCGCATCGCTTACCTGGACGACGGCCACATTACCAAAATCGAGCAGCAGGTGGGCGGACGTTAACTATGGTCAGGCCTCTCCGCTTGCATTTGACGACGATTTTCAGCGGCCGCTATGTGATGCCCGTCCTGGCGATGATCGGTGTTCTCGGTGGGATCGCCTACGTCGTACGCGGAAGTACGCCGCCGCCTGTGGCCCAACCCGTAGCACCGCCGACCGTCGCTCCGTATCGGAGCTACATCGCTGGTTCCGGCATGCTCGAAGCCAGTACCCGCAACGTAGCGATCAGCACTCCGGTCGGCGGTGTCGTCACGAAGGTCTTCGTCAAAGTCGGTGATCGCGTACGAAAAGGCGAGGCGCTGTTCCGCATCGACGGGCGGGATCTCGAAGCGCAACTCACAGTGAGAGCGGCAGCCGCGGCTGCGGCTCATGCGCAGATTCTGGAGGCGCAAGCCCTCTCTCGCTCAAGCACGCGACCAACTCAAGCGGGCAGAGGGTTTGGCACCCGGGAAAGCGATGAGCCTCGAGGATCTCGCCAACCGCCGATTCACCGAGCAGCTTGACCAGGCCAAGCTCGGCACGGCCCGCGCCAACGCCGACTCGGCCGATGCTCAGGTCCAGGAGACGCAGACCAATATCGGCCGACTGACAATCCGAGCGCCCCTCGAGGGCGATGTGCTCCAAGTGAACATACGGCCCGGCGAATACGCCCAGACAGGCGTGCTCCCCAATGCGCTCATGCTTCTCGGCGACACCAAGACTCTGCATGTGCGCGTCGATATCGACGAAAATGATGCGTGGCGCTTGAGACCCGGCATGCCCGCCAAGGCCTTCCTCCGCGGCAACAGTGCGATCGCCTTCGATTTAAGCTTCGCCTACATCGAACCTTACGTGGTGCCGAAGACGGAACTGACCGGCGCGAGCAGTGAGCGCGTCGACACGCGTGTGTTGCAGGTCATCTACAGCGTCAGGAAGGACGACCTGCCGATCTATGTCGGCCAACAGGTCGACGTCTATATCGAGACGCCATCCGATCAGACCGCGTCAGGCCCACCTAGCGGTATTGTCGTGGAAAACCGCTTCTCGAAGAACCTGATCTAAATCGCTGTGATCTTCTACTATTTCAGATACGCCTGTTTCCAGCCGATCGAACACGTCATGGGATTTTGTCCAGCGGTTAAGTGGTTCATCGGCCTCGACAGCGTCGTGGCCGCGAGCAACACCAGCAGGCCGCCCGCAGCGTGGACTACTAGTTGAATCCGCAACGCGCGGAAATCGGCACTGGACAATGCCGTCTCTGCCGCTAAGCCTGACATGCGGCTCACTGCCTGCATGTGCCGCAGCAAGACGATGGTGCCACCGGTGGTCAGCAGGAACTTCACCAGGATCCAATAGTGCCGCAACAAGCCCCACTGGGTGCCCAGTGCCTCGACGAGCCCGGTTAGCAATGCAGCGAGGCTGAATGGGACGATGACGTACCAGCCGATCAGCTCCATCGAGAGATAGGCGGCACGCACCATCTGCGCATCGTGGACGGTCAGACCGGCGATGGCGAGAGCTAGGTAAGCGACGATTGCGCCGAGCCAGCCGACCGAGAAAGTTATATGCGCGGTTAGCGCGAACTTGTTGAAGCGGGGCGTCATGGTCATAGCGTGCAAATTTGTCTCTGGTGACGCGATCAGCTTGTGTCACTCTCATCTCGTTCAGAAGCAGCGTGTTTGCTCAATTGCGCAGGTCCGCAAATATCGCTGAAACGCCCAAGCGAATCTTGTAAGCGAAACGGAACGAAGTACTGCGCCTTGCTCGGCAGATAGGCGTAAATTCGCTCGTACAAATCCGCCGCGCGGTTTCCCACGTTCACGCAACCCGCTTGACCTTGTGTGCTTCCTTCTCTACTTGCGCGAGATCATACTCCATCTGCATGCCCAGCCACACTTCCGGGCTTGATCCGAACGCTTTGGAAAGCCGCACCGCCATCTCGGCCGAGACGCCACCCTTGCCGTTTACTAGATTGTTCAAGGCTTGCCGCGTGACTCCGAGACGTTTGGCTGCTTCGGTTACGGTTAACCCCAGCAGTTCGATACATTCTTGGCGGACAACGCGCCCAGGATGGGGCGGCTTCTTCATGCGCATGATTTTGTCTCCTTTCAGTGATAGTCGAGCAAATCCACGTCGTCCACGTCGCCGTCTTCAAAACGAAAAATGATCCGCCGGTTGGCTCGCACTGTTACGCTCCAGAAGTCTTTGGCCGCGTCGGAAAAATTTGTCAGCTTGCGTGTAACTTCTGCGCCTCTCTCAAGCCACATGTGGCTTGCCATTCTCCTGGTTCGCTGTCGATTAGTTTGAATAGCCTCTGGTACGCTTCAACATTTGAGTTCCCTTCCCACGGAACGCTCTTGTGCGTGATCATAGCGTCGCGGTTCAATATCCAGAGCGAGCGGTAGTAAAATCCGCCGTGGGGATGCTCTTCCTTGCGCATCAGTCCGTAGCGCCGCGCTATGTCAAGGTTGCTGTCCGAGACGTAGAGGTAGGGTAGTTCCTCGCGGAAGAGCGTGAGAGCATATTTGCGATGTTCGTCGAGAGAATCGGGCGAGATCATTACAAGATCGACTCCCGCTTTAAGAATTTTCGCATAATCCTGCTTCAACGAAGCAGCCATGCTGGCGGCTCAGTTTGGGTGATATCGGTAACTATCCTGGGTCGTGAGGATTAGTTTCTCATGTCGCGCGGCCAGTTGATGCAGCGGAAACCTGCCATCAGGGGTTTCGATGAGAAACTCAGGGGCTTTTACTCCGACTCGCGGGCCTTTCGGTTTGGCGTTCATATTGATGCTCCTCAGGCTATCCCTTGGCAAATTGCACCATGCCACCGCAAACCTCAATCGGCTAGTGCTTGCGTATGAACTCCAGGACGTTGCGGTTGAAGGCCTCGGGCTGCTCCCAGTTGATCGAGTGAGCGGCCTCGGGGAGCACGATGAACTGTGCGCTGGGGATATGGGTGAGCTGCCGCCGCATAACCCAGGGCGGCGTTTGCAGGTCCTGATCTCCGGGCATCAAGAGCGTCGGTACCCGAATCGTCGCGAGCTTTTCGTAGGTGATCGTCGTGCGCTGCGGCTGCGCCGGCGCGCCCTGCTGCCGCGAGTGATGGTGAATCTCCCGCCAGCGTTGTAGGCCGTCGGGGTTGGTCGCCATGTACCCCATGCTCACTTCGCGAAACTCGGGCGGCCAGCTGGCAAACCCGGGAAGCGCCGTTTTCTCGCGGAGCTTGCGCATCTCTTCGTCGGTGATGGCGCCGCCGCTGGCGGCTATGACGAGGCTGCGAAGCCGCTCCGGATGCCAGAGAACGTAGTCATACGCTGCGAACCCGCCGAGATCCTCCGCGATGGTGCCCGGCTGGGCGCCAGTGTCTGGATTCGCCGTGCTGCGGCCCCAGCCACGACGATCGAAGGTGACAACCCGATATCCCGCGTCGACGAAGCCCGGAATGTTGTACTGCCAACTGTCGGCATTGCCTGTGTTCGCGTGGAGCAGTACGAGCGGCACGCCGCTACCGCCACTGTCCGTGTACCAGAGGCGCACGCCCGGGAGATCCGCGTATCCCGCGAACTGCGGGATTGGAGTCTGTGCTACGGATGCCATAGACAGGAAAAACGATCCCGCGCCTGCGTGCAGGTCCAGGAGCGCCGCAGCGGTGAGACCAATAATCATCGGGTGCATCCCATTCATCGGACTTCTCCAAGGGTTCAACTTCTCGGTCCACGTCTAAGCAGCCGCTTATTTCTTTTCTTTATCCAGCTCTCGAACCACTTCGGTCGTCACGCTCCAGTCGACGATGTCGCCGGGCTTGATAATGCCGACTTTTTGCTTCGTGCTGCGCAAGGTAGTGTCGATAAAATCCACCACCGCTTCGTCGGTCGTGCGACCGGTATCACGAAACGACTTGATCATCTGCGCCACTGACAAGCGCGCTTCCTTGTCATTTAAATTCAAAAACTGCTTGACGAAAGCTTCCGCTTCGCCGCGGTTGGCGACGATATAGCGCCGGATGCGCTCCAGGCCGCGCACGACTGCTTTGACCTCGGCGCGATCTTGCTGGAGTTTCTTCTTGCTGGTCGCCAAACCAGAAAACGGCATATCGAAAATCTCCGATGAATCGAACAGACGATTGTTACCGTCCAATTCCGCCTTGATGTCATACGGCGGCCCTAGGATCGCGCTATCGATGGTGCCTGCCGATAACGCACTGTAGAGCGTGCGGCTGTCGCCGATCTGCAGCAGCGTCGCCTGTTTTTCCGGATCGATGCCGTGATGTTTCAGAATCGTCCGCGCGACAAGATCGTAAGCTCCGCCAAAGACGCTGATGCCGACGGTCTTCCCCTTCAGGTCGGCGACCTGTTTGTAGCGCGGCTGCGCCACCAGATACATCTGCGCCTTGAACATCGAGTAAACACCGATCACCGGCGCGCCGGCGATCGCTGCTCGCAATGCGCCGCCCATAGCGGTCGAATAGTCGACATCGCCACTCATCAGTCCTTTAGCGGCAATGCTCGTGGACATGTAGATCATCTTCACGTCCAAATTGGCTTCTTTGAAGAATCCCTTTCTGCTTGCCCACGCGAACGGCATCTCGGCGATTGTTCTGCCCGAGTAGCCGATGACGACTTCGCGGGCCTGCGTCGCGCTCGTCCAAGTAAGAAGTAAGACAGCCCCGATGATGACAATAGCCTTCAGCGAAACATGCATGAGCCTCCCGACTTTTCCTCCAAATGTATCCCTCAATGACAACCGATCGAGATATCCACCATGACGATTAAATTTACTCTTCCTTCTCCATCGCCGACTTCTTAAACTCCGTCCGCATCTCCGACTGCAAGCGGCCGAGCCGGTATTTTTCCCAGTCGACAAACTTACCGCTGGCGGCGAGGTTGGGATGCACGGATTGAATCCTCCGCCACATCTCCTGGCAAATGAAGCGATAGTCGGGATGCCCTTGGGGCATGCTGCGCAGCTCGACCATGTGCAACGCTTCGCGCAAGTTCATCTTCATGTACCAGCGAATCTTGTAGGCAAACGGCACGACGTATTGAGCTTCCGATGGCAAGTCTCGGTAAATTTGCTCATATAACTCCGTAGCGCGACTCATGCAGCGGTCGAACTCGCGTTTGAAACCGGCTTCTTCGATCTCTCTGGGCGTGTCGTAGCCATGGACAGTTGTAAAATCCTGGCGCTCTTGCGTCAGAATGCGGTGGCGATGCAGATCGCGATAAAGACCGAGATTCCCCAGAATATCGAAAGTGTAATAGACATTTTCAAACGCGCGGGTCAGTTTGTCGCGGCGGTGGCGGCGTTTGCCGAAATAATCTTCTAGAATTTTTCGCCGCTGCTCTTGGCTCATGGTCCCGGCAACCTCGCGCAATTGCGCGAGCGGATGTCGCGCGTGGGAGTAGAGAATCGCCGCGATGGTCTTTTCTTCAGCCTGGTCGTCGTGGTCGACCAGTGTCACCGGCTCAGCCGATTTTGCCGGCGCAACCGTCAACACAGCGTCAGCTAATGTCCGCGCGGACACCGCTGTTCCGGCTAGATAATCATTGAACTGCGCTCGCTTGACGAAAGACGGAATGAGCTGGTTGAGATCGGTGTGCATAGCGGCGGCTAATTCTTTAGCTTCACTGAGTGGGTGCGAGTAGAACTTGCTCAAAAGATATTCAAATGCTTGACCGACGCCGAACATTCCGACGTTCGTCAGTGTCGCCGCCGGTAAATAGCTGCGCAGCAGGTCGCAGGCATGGGCCCGCACCGTCGCGCGATAGGCCGTCTCCGCCCAGCGGCGAAGCCTATCGTCTTTCTTCGCGTCCTCATAGTTTAGTGACTTACCGCTGCTTGGGTCGCGCACTTCTAGCTGCTCGATCGGCAGCGACTTCGCCACCTGTTCGAGCATCGGCTCCATCTGCCGCGAGTAAGTGTCGAAGAGCAGATTCATCACTTCGATATAAGCGTCGCGGTGGCGCGAGGCCATGATTTTCGGCTCGCGGTAAAAGAGGTAATTGCCCGCCGCGTCTTTGTTTCAAGCAGCTTCGCGGCGACGTTGGAAATATTTTCGCAAGCCAAATGCGCGCCGCCCAACTGCGCTACCGAATCGTCGCCGTAGCCGACCAGGACGCGCTCATAAAACGCCCGCGCCTTTTTCAAAGCAGCGCTGTCGTCGGCTGGATCGGTTTGCCCATCGAGGAGATCGCTCAATCCAAGCGCCGGATCACCGAGAAATTCATCTAGGAAAGTGCGCCGCAAACTTTTCGTCGAGCGGCTGTAACGCGAGAACAACGCGCCGGCAACTTCTTGCGGCAATTTAAGACCGAATGTGGATCGATCGAGATTGGTAAAAAAGGGGGCGAGGCGCGATTTTTCTTCGGCGGTGAACTCCGCGGTCATCCTTCGATCATCCTCAACAAAAAAGGTGCCGCCATTCTATTCACTTCCGGGATAATAACAAGATCGATTCTTACTGTTGATGCGAACAAATTAACGGACCACTTGCGGTTGGCAAACTCTATCGACGAGGGAGCTGAGTATGCGGCTATTTTTTTCCGAAAGACGAATCAAAGGCGTCAGCAAAGACGGCCGGTAGATCGCCATGCGTAACAGCGAATTCAGAACGAACCGGCGGCGAAAGGCGCGGGCGCACGCTTGCTCATAGCGCCGCAAATAATCGGCCGCGACTTCTCCGCTGCGCAAAGCCTGGTCAAGCGCCTCGGCCGCCAGCAGACCACTTTGCATGGCAAAAAAAACTCCTTCTCCGCTAATCGGCTCGCTTACCCGCGCCGCGTCGCCGGCAAGAACGGCGCCGTCAGCGTAACATCGCCGCCTGGAAAAATAGACGGGATAGGCGGAGCGGAGCTCGGCGACCCGCTCGCTCCGCGATAAAATTATTTTGAGATGGGGATTTTGCGGCAAACACTCAGCCAACAAGAAATCCTCGATCCTCGCGCCAGGAAGCGTTGCTCTATCGACGGCCAGGCCGAGACTTACCGTGCCATCGCCAAGCGCGACGAGACCGGCATAGCCGCCGGGAAATAGGTGTATCTCGATTTTTCCTTGCGCGGCGCCAGGAGCTCTTAATCGTGTCTGAAACCCGATCGATCGACCGTGAGTTGACGAACGGGTGTTCATACCCAGTTGCTGGGCGATCCAGGAGTTGCGGCCGTCGGCGCCGATGATCAATTTAGCGCGTAAAATCTCTTCCGTGCCGAGCGTTACTCGCCATGCCCGCCCGGTCTTAATGAGACCTTCTACTCGGGAACCTAGCCGGATTGATACGCCGAGCTCCGCCGCCCGTTCGACTAGCACTTGATCCAAAAGCGCCCGCCGCAAACCGAGACCGAAGGCCCGCTGCTGCGGCGCTGACTTGAACGACGTCTCCGCCGCTTCGCCGGCATAGGCAGTCATGCGAAAGCCACTCACTTCGCCATGGGGCTGAGCAAGCACGCGCTCTGCGACGGACAAATTCTCGAAAACCGGCCAGTTGATCGGATTGATGAAATCGCCGCAGAGCTTTTCCCGCGGAAATTGTTGTTTGTCGACGAGAACGATGTCAT
>WNGF01009702.1_pt1 | contig 11946 bp, 18 predicted proteins | sample 5400641 | NCBI WGS metagenome assembly WNGF01 (sample SAMN13153371, study PRJNA577476) | soil metagenome | isolation source: 80 cm soil or saprolite under grassland replicate 2 | place: USA:California | collected 2016-06-15 | reverse complement strand
CGGCAGCGGATCGCGGCACCAGTGCATGTCGTCGAGCATCAGTTTGACCTCGGCGGAGCCGAGCGCCATCGCGCGGCGCACGGAGGCGCGGGCCCGTTCCGGGGTGCCGGGGAAGCGATCCAGGTTCGAGTCCGGAGCCTGTCCCTGGTCCCACCAGCCGCCCTTCGCCGTGAAGATCGGCGCCGCCGGGAAGACTTCCGGGACGTCGGTCCTCCCTCTCGTTCTTGCTGCGAGTCTCGCCGACTCCTCCACGTCCTCGGCCATGAGCCGGGCGGACGTGACGCCCCAGCGGAGCATCTGCTTCAAGTCGGCGTCCGACTCCGCGTGGACGTGCGCGTCCACGAACCCGGGGACGATCCACTTGCCCGAGGCGTCCTCGACCCGCGTCCCGGCCGGCAGGGCCTTGACCGCCTCCGGCGTCGCTCGACCGACGGAGACAATCCTCTCGCCGGAAATCACGACCAGAGAGTTCGGCCGGGCGGGCGACCCCGTTCCGTCGATGAGCGTGGCGCCGCGGATGGCGACGGAAGTCGCGAACAGAAGAGTCTTCACACGGTGCGCAGTTGGCTCGGAATCACTGAGTCTACTTCTTTTTCCGAGTCCTCACCACATCCGCGCCCTTCATGACGGTGCTCCAAAAGGCAGGCAACAGCCAGCCCTCGAGCCTGCTTGCGTTGCCCGTCGGTAACAGGACCGGGCGCCGCGAAGACTCTTGGACGTCGAACTCCCCGTGCGATCACGCTGCTGGCCGCTTGCTGAGGCTCCCGTAGGGGATGTAGGATGCGCCGACTCTGCAGAACGAAACTCGAAAATCGGAACCGAATGCCGACGAGGAGGACCGCATGAAGAATCGGGTGGCACTCTCCCTCACAATGTTGTTATTGGTTGTATTTGCAGCGCCGGCGCAGCAGTCACAGCCGGCGAACCCCGCTGCCGACACCGCGATGCCCACGCACGCGTTGATTCTCCGACATCTGGAAGGCGACGACTGGGACTTCGCGGTCATTCAGCATCTGGGTAACAAGGTCACGCTCGACACTTCCGGAGCGGCCTTCGGACCTGCCCGCGAGCTGCGCGCGTGGCACAACGACACGTACGCGCAAGGCCCTGCCTGGTCCGAGTTCGCCAAGGCGATGGGCATCGGTCAGCAGGCGGCCGGCGCCGCGCCGGCCGGCAGTGACCTCTACATCGCCACCACTTACCGCGGTGCCGCCGGCCATCGCGCCCAGCTCGAGGAAACCCTCAAGCGCATTGCCACCGGCAGCCTCCGGCCCGGAGACTCGGTTTTGCTGCAGCATCGCGAAGGTTCCCCCTGGGATTATCTCTACGTTACCCGCTACAACGGCTGGAAAGACCTGGCCGCGCAGCAGGAGGATCCCGAAGCCGACGCGCGGGCTCGCCGGGCCGGTCTCACACAGAATGCCGGCTTGGAGTTGCGGCAACACATGGCCTCGCATCACGACACGATTGCCGAGCGCGTCGCCATCCAAGCCGCCAAATAGGGGGAGCCAGCCTCACCGACACCGCCGCGAAAGGGTTAAGTCTCGTTCTGAGGGCTGCATCTCCCTTTGTCATTCTGAGGAGCAGACCGACGAAGAATCTGCTCGGTCAAAACGGCTGATCCACCAGGGCAGATCCTTCGCTGCGCTCAGGATGACAGGGGAGGTTTCACGTCTCATTCTGTGTCATTCTGAGGAGCAGACCGACGAAGAATCTGCCCTCGTCGGATGAGCAGATCCTTCGCTTCGCTCAGGATGACAAGAGCCTTGAAGTCGCCCGCTGGGAGCATGTCCGGCTAGCACTTCGCGACCGCGCCTTCTTTCTCGCGCTCCTCTTCCGGAACCTCGACGGGATAGATGCCGGTGAAGCAGGCCGTGCAGGTGGACTGCTGCGGCCGGCCGAAGGCCTGCAGCATCCCTTCGGCCGAGAGATACCCCAGGCTGTCGGCCTCGATGAACTTCCGGATGTCCTCGACGGACTGCGTGGAGGCGATCAATTCCCTGCGCGTGGGCGTGTCGATGCCGTAGTGGCAGGAGGCCGTCGTCGGAGGCGAGGAGACGCGCACGTGGACCTCGCGCGAGCCCGCCTCGCGCAGCATTCCGACGATCTTCTTCGACGTCGTGCCGCGGATGATCGAGTCGTCCACGAGCACGATGCGCTTGCCCTCGACGACCTCGCGCACGGGGTTCAACTTGACCTTGACGCCGAAGTGGCGGATCGCCTGCTTGGGCTCGATGAAGGTGCGCCCGACGTAGTGGTTGCGGACGAGGCCGAGTCCGAAGGGGATGCCCGACTCCCGCGCGTAGCCGAGCGCCGCGTACAGGCCGGAGTCGGGCACGGGCACGACGACGTCGGCCTGCGCGGGGTACTCGCGGGCCAGGCGCGCACCGAAGGCCTCGCGTGTCGCGGCGACGCTGCGTCCGAAGACGAGCGAATCGGGGCGCGAGAAGTACACGTGTTCGAAGATGCACGGCGTGTGCTGGGGGAAGGCAAAGCGGTGGGACGTGAATCCTTCACGCGAGAGCTTGACGATCTCGCCGGGCTCGACGTCGCGCTCGAACTTCGCGCCGATCAGGTCGAACGCGCAGCTCTCCGACGCGACGACGGGCGATCCCTCGCGGATTCCGAGCGAGAGCGGCCGGATGCCGTTGGGGTCCCGCACCGCGAAGATCCCCTCGGTCGAGAGGATCAAGAGCGAGTAGGCTCCGCGGACCGTCAGCAACGCATCGGCGATGGCCCTGGTGAGCGTGGGCTCCTTCGACCGGGCGACCAGGTGCAGGATCACTTCCGAGTCCGACGTGGTGGTGAACAGCGCGCCCGACCGTTCCAGGTCCGCGCGGATCTGCCGCGCATTGACCAGGTTTCCGTTGTGCGCGAGCGCCAGCGGCCCGCGCCCGGTGGCGAACACGATGGGCTGGGCGTTGATCAGGAGAGAGGCCCCCGCCGTCGAGTAACGCACGTGGCCGATGGCCGTCCGTCCGGGCAGCCGCGAGAGCCGCGCCTCGTCGAACACGTCGGCGACGTAGCCCATCTCCCGCTCGATGTAGATGTGATCGTCCTCGAGCGTGGCGATGCCGGCCGACTCCTGCCCGCGATGCTGCAGGGCATAGAGCCCCAGGTAGGCGATGTTGGCGGCGTCCTGCGAGTCGCAGACGCCGAAGACGCCGCACTCGTCCTGGAATCCGCCGGAAAGTTCCATCCGTTGAGAATTTTATCATTCGTGGTCCTGAGCTGGAAGTTATCGCTCGAATGGACGGAAGCAGATCCTTCGCTGTGCTCAGGATGACAAGAGAGAGCGAAGGGATGACCGGGAGGAAAGCGAAAGGATGACAGGGGGACCCCGTGATCGAGGCCTACAAGAAGAACACCTCCCGCTGCTCCGCAAGACCGCTTGACTGAGGGCCTTCACGAGTTGTACATTTCATGTGTACATGAGGATGACCATGACTTCTGTCAGCGTCAGGGCAGCGAGAGAGAATTTCCGGTCTCTTCTGGACAGGGTCGCGGCCGGCGAAGAGATTTCCCTGATCCGTCGCGGAAAGGAGGTGGCGCGCTTGAGTCCACCCCGGGGCGCAAAGCGAAAGCTTCCGAGCCTTCACGCCTTTCGCCGATCGATTTCTGTCAAGGGCTCTCCCTTGAGCGAGGAAGTGGTCAGAGGCCGGCGCGAAGAGCGGTATTGATCTACCTCGATACCAGCGTCGTCGTTGCGTACTACTGCCCCGAGCCGCTGAGCCGACGGGCCGAAAGGCTGATCCGCGCGCACTCCCGCCCTGCCGTGAGCGACCTGACCGAGGTCGAGCTGCGCTCCGCGCTCTCACGAAAGGTGCGCCTGGGAGAACTTTCTACGACAAGCGCGACGCAAATCGCTTCTCGCTTCTTCGGCCATCTCGAGGAAGGCCTCTACACGCGGAATCCTGTCGAGCGCCGCCACTACGAGATGGCCGGTGAATGGCTCGGCCGCTTCACCCTGACGCTGCGCACGCTGGACGCGCTTCACCTTGCGGTTGTGACAGCGGGAGGCTTTCGGCTTGCCACCGCCGACGCGACTCTGGCTCGGTCTGCAAAGGCCCTGGGAATCGAAACACACTGGCTGCGCGCCAAGGAGCCATGAGGTTGCGGTCCGGTGCTCGCTTCCATGGCGCGCGAAGGGTCTGTCCCCGGCGCCGCCGCTGTGAAGCCATCAGCGGAGTGGACACCTAATGTGACCAGTGCTATCATCTGACCATGAAACAGATCCCGGCTGCGAAGTTCAAGGAACAGTGCCTCTCGATCCTCGATCGCGTGGACGAGGATGGCATCGTCATTACGAAGCGGGGGAAACCGGTCGCCAAGCTGATTCCGATCCGGACAGAGTCGGCCGAGCTCATTGGAAAGCTGAAGGGACGCCTCAAGGTCAAAGGGGATATCTTCTCGACGGGTCTCAAGTGGCATGCTCAATCTTGACACTCACGTCCTGATCCACGCCATGACGGGCGAGGTAACGGTGCGTGAGGGTCGGATTCTGCGTACCGCCCGTTGGGGCATCTCCGCCATCGTTCTGTGGGAGCTCGCCAAGCTTTCCCAACTCGGACACATCGAGCTCGACCTCGACGACCCGGAGCTCGACCGGTTCCTGGCCAGCGTCCATGTTTGGCCTCTGACGCTGGCCGTCGTCCGTGCCCTACGACGTCTCGATTTCCGAAGCGATCCAGCCGACGAGATCATCGCCGCGACGAGCCTTGCCCACCAGGCACCGCTCCTGACCCGCGATCGCAAGCTTCTCAGGTCGAAGATCGTGCCCCTGGCCAGGGAGCGCGGCGCGTTGATCGAGTAAACCGGCAGGTCTGAGCCGAGTCGCATCGGACGTTTGGTCCGCCGCACCAGCCGTGCCGCGTCCGGGACAACCGACGCGCCGAAGAGGAGGTCCCGGAGGTTCTACGCGGCCCCTTCCGCGGCCCGCAGTTGACGATCATGCGGGCCGGATAGCAAGAGCTGAGAAAAGATCGCGCCGATGAGAGCCCAGAGCATGTCCCACTGTGTGTCCCATGGATCGCCCTGCGTCCCGAGGAAGGCGTCGGCCTTCGATCCGGTCGCGATCGCCGTGCCCCACTCGACGAACTCGTAGCAGGCGCTGATCGAGAGACACACGCAGGTCGTGAGAAAGAAGAGCCAGCCGCGGGAGCGCAGCGGAGTCTTTCGCAGCAGAACCTCCCGGACCAGGATCGCCGGCACGAAGCCCTGCGCGAAGTGCCCGATCCGGTCGTAGTGGTTGCGCGCGAACCCGAAGACGTCCTTCATCCAGTACCCGAGTGGCACCTCGGCATAGGTGTAGTGCCCGCCGACCATCAGGATCAAGGCGTGGACGAAGATCAGGCGGTAGGCCAGCGGCGTCAGCGGAAAATGCCGGAAAGTCGCGATCAGGATTGGCACGCCGATGAAGATCGGCGCGACCTCCAGAAACCACGTGAAGCGATCTCGCGGCGCTATGCCCGAGAGGACCAAAGCGCCGGCGAGCAAAGCCAGCAGGAGGGCCGGCTCACGCCGGGGGCCGGAACCCAAGGCTAGAATCCAGAATCCAGAATCACTCGACTCCTCGAAGTCAGTTAAGCCCTTCGGCGAGCGTTCCCGCCACTCTTCGCAGCATTGGTCTCAATTAGAAAGAACTCGAAACAAGCGACCCCCCTTTAGGCGTCGATCGAAGGTCACCGTCTCGGCGCAGCCGGCCTCGCGATTGCGCTGACCGATCATGTAGTCCGCGAAGTCGCCTCTTCCGGTCCGGTAGTCGTCCAGTGCCCGACGGACGAGGTCCTTTTCCTCGATCTCGAACTGGACTGTTGAAAGCATCCGATCGAGTACCGTCACGACGGCATGCTTCTCGAGTCCGTACGCTCCCCGCAAGACCCAGACGAGCTCGCACAGGACGACCCCGCTGAGGAAGCAGTGCTCCCCCTTTGCCACAGCCTCGGCGACGACCGCGTTGGCCCGGCGCGCCTGCGCCGGATCGTCCTGTGTCAAGTAGCGGACGAGGACATTCGTGTCGAGTCCCGTCATTTACGCCGCTCGCCCCGCCTCTCGATCGCCTCCTGCATCCTCTCGAGCGTCACCGGCCGGCGACCCGGCCGGCGCAAGATCCCCTTCAGGCCGGTGATGTCGTAGCGCCCCGGCCGCAGGTGCGCGCCTCCCTCCGCGTCCAAGACGAAGTCAATGCGATCTCCTGGATTGATCCGCAAAGCCTCACGGACCTTCTTGGGAAGCGTGACCTGTCCCTTGCTCGTGACCGTCGCCGTAGGCATCCTCGACCTCCCCCGTGTCTCCTTACTTCTTGTGCGCCTTCCTTACATCAGGCAAGGATAACACGTCCGTTGAAAGGGATTCTATCGGGTCGGGGCCTCTCCGAACGCGGGCGGCTCAGACCGGGGGCAATCGCCTGCGGATCACGGCGGCAAAATCGAGCAAGTCGTCCAGACGATTGCGCATCACGTCTTCGACGATGTCCAGATTGACTGTGTCGTACCCGTGAACGAGGACGTTGCGGAACCCGACCATGTCGCGAAGGGTCGCGGCCATCTCCGGAGCGATCCACCCGCCGCGTTCCAGCAGGTCGAAGAGTTCCCGGTTCGTACGAGGCTCTCCCAGCCTCTCGTCGGAAACGACGTGCGAAGCAACGTCGAGCGCCGCCTGGATGGCAAACTGGAGGGTGTGCTCGACGAAACGCTGCTCTCGGATGTCTTTGCGGATCCTGTCAGGCTGCGCGAGCGAGCGCAGTTCGCGCACGCAGGTTTCGATCTGGGCGAGCTTCTTGGCAATAAGCTCCGGGTCCGTCAAGACGCAGTCCGCTCGAGCCTTCGGTAGCGGCGAAGAATCGGGAGCAAGTCGAAGTATTCATTGCGGGCCTTGATCTCGAACGCGATGCGCGCGGACCGGTCGCCCTCGAAGACGAGCTGCCCGTCGCGGAAGACCCGGTGGACGAGATCGACCGGCGCCGAGTTCAAGACGACGACCTCGACCGGGCGCCCCAACAGCCTCTCCAGCTCTCCCTCCAGAGTCAGAGCGGGCGAGCCGAGGGTGGAGGGCAGCGCCCCTGAATAAAGAACGGCCACATCCACGTCACTGACCGGGCCGGGCGCGCCTCGGGCCTCGCTGCCGAAAAGGTACGCCGCGACGACTCCGTTCGGAGGCGTCGAGAAGTAATGTCGGAGCTGCCTCTCCGCGGCCGATGTCTCCATACGACGGAAGTATAGCCACGGTGGATGCGGCGCTCCGGAGCGGCTGTTCCCCGGCGACGACCGGGACAGTGAGACCGCCGCCTGCACTGGCGAAACCACCGGGGAAAACGAAATCATGTGTTTGCCAGGTCTACGACGGCGCGCGCGACGCCTTCGACCACTCTGGCCATGCGCGAATAGTCGAGGGTGTCCGGCAGATCGGCGGCGGTGTGATAGTTCGGATTGCGGTAGTAGGCCGAGTCGGTCACCATCACGGCCGGGTCGCCGCGGTCCCAGTAGCTCGCGTGGTCGGACAGGTCGAGTCCCGGCAGGGAGCGGGGCGCATTGATCGAGTAAACCGGCAGGTTCGAGCCACCTCGCATGGAGCGCTTGACCCGTCGAACCAGGCGCGCGTCGCGCAAGCGCCCCGCCACGACGATGAAGTTCCCGGTCGTCGGATAAAGCGCCTTCAGCGCGGCGAAGGGAAACCCCTGACTCCCGGGCCGGTCGGAGAAGTAGCCGATCATCTCGAGGCTGATCATCGCGGCGACGCGCCCTCCCGCCGCATGAAGCAGCAGATCGTGCACGAAGCTTCCCATCTCAGCCGTCCCAAAAAAGGGAGCCTCCTCGAGCGCGAAGGCGACGAGCTCGACTCGACGTGCGAGCGGCTGATCCCGAAGCAGGCGCGCGAGCTCGATCAAGCCCGCCACTCCGCTCGCGTTGTCGTCCGCGCCGGCATGACCCTCCGCGGCGTCGTAGTGTGCGCCGACGACAACGCGGTCCACCGTGTCCGGCCCGAAGGCTCCGATCACGTTGCGGAAAGTGGTGCCGGCGGCAGGAAACGACTGTTCCGAAACGATCGCGCCCGACGGTTCGAGCTGGCGGGCGATGTAGGCAGCCGCCCGCTCCATGTTGGCCGGATGCCAGCCGTCACGAGGCGAGCACTCTTCCGAGAGCATCCGAATGTGCCGCTCGAGCAGCTCCGGCGACGCCACCAGAGGGACGTCGTGGGCTCGTCGCACCGGCGCGACCGGCTGAGTCAACCAGTACCAGCCGCCGATCAGGAACGCGGCCACAATCATCGAAGAAAAGAGCACGGGTTCGCTCGGATCTTACACAGCCGGGCCGGGCGACGCGAACAGAGGACTTCCGCCCGAGAGCTCAACGGTCGGACGAGCGGGCATCGCATTAACATCGGCTTGCCATGGTAGCGACTCGTAGCTACGATGCGGCCTGATGAAGGCAGTCGATCGGGTCGGGGTCAAGAACTTGAAGAACAACTTGAGCGCCTATCTGCGCCAGGTCAAGCGCGGCGTCCGCGTTCTGGTCACGAACCGGGGCGAGGTCATCGCCGAGATCGGCAAGCCGCGCAAGGAGCACGGCGATTTCCCTCCTCTCTTCGAGGAGTGGATCCGCCGAGGGGAGCTCCGACCAGGCCGGCGGCCTAAGAAGTCGCTTCCCATATCGCCGGTACGATTCCCGGCCGGAACGGCGCAGCGACTTCTGGATCTCGACCGCGACGAGTGAACGCGTTTATCTGGAGACGTCGGCGGTTCTCCGCTGGGTCTTTGGGGAGCGCGATGCCCCCAGGATGGCCCCGGCCCACAGCATGTCTACAAGTCCTATTGGTCTCGTCGAAACGACTATAATGGTCTCATGAAAAAGGCTTCCGTATCGCAGCTCAAGGCCTCGCTCTCGGCGTACCTGCTCGGCGTCAAGAACGGCGAGGAAGTCCTCGTGACGGAGCGCGGAAGGCCGATCGCGCGACTCGTTCCCGCGCCGGGGGCGGAGGGGGCGAGCGACCGGACGAGGCGCCTGATCCGCGCGGGGATTCTACGCCCCGGAACCGGCAGGCTGCCTCGGGAGCTCCTGAAGCCCTCTCCCGTGGCCGACCCCGAGGGAAAGACTCTCCGAGGCCTCCTCGAAGAACGCCGGGGCGGGCGTTGAGATTCTGGGACAGCTCGGCCGTGATTCCCTTGCTCATCAGCGAGCCGAAGACGCGGGTCGCCACCGCGCTGCTCCGAGCAGACAGAGATTGCTGGGTCTGGTGGGCGACGCGGACGGAATGCCTGTCGGGTCTTCATCGGCGAAGGCGGGCCGGGGAGTTGGACACCGCGCAGGTCGCGGCCGCTGCACAAAGGTTGCTTCGCTTTGACCAGGTCGCGGCGGTCGTCCTTCCGTCGGAGGCGATCCGCTCACGAGCCGACCGCCTCGTGGGCATCCACCCTTTGCGGGCCGCGGACGCATTGCAGCTCGCCGCCCTCCTGGCCGCGAGCGAAGAGCGGACCGCAGAGCTCCCCTTCGTGACTCTGGACGACCGTCTCGCCGACGCCGCCCGGAAGGAAGGCTTTCCCGTCCTTCCCGAATGACAGAAGCCCGCGCGTCCGCCGGTTCATGCGGTGAAGCAAGTTACCGGCCGCGATCGTCACGACGCCGAGCGCTCTTCCCTGTCGGCCTCCTAATGTCCTGAAACGCAGGTCTGCAAACAAACGCATTCTGTCATCCTGAGCGACCCGTCCTCCGAAGCTTCAGCGAAGGAGGAAGCGAAGGATCTGCTCTCGCCCTTCCAGCATTTTCGGAGCAGAGCCCTCGTTACTTCGCTCCTCGGGATGACAGGCGCCACCCGGCCGGGAGCATCATGCCGCTGCCCGCCTACCAACCTTTGGTCACGGCAATATCCGGCATGGGGTAGTGTTTGACGTTCTGCGTATAAATTTTCCCGCCCGTCGCCGCCACCGTCGCGGCCAGGATGGCGTCGTTCACGTCGATTTCGTGCGACGGGTGCCATCGGCGGTAGAGGAGTCCCGCCTGATCCACGACTTCCCGAGTCACGGCCTCCGTCTTGAAACGGGAAAGGAAGGAGAGCGTCGGGCTCTCCTCCTCCGGCCGCATGAAGAAGACGACCTCGGCGCGCTGGAGAGCGCCGGTCCACAGCTCCATGCCCGCTTCCGCCGAGAGCCTGCGAAGCACGTCCGCCGCCCTACGCTCGCCACCCAGGTGCCAGATCAGGATGTCGCTATCGACGTACGCGCGCATGTCGCTCCCGATGCAGCCGCTCGAAGCCCCGCTGGAACTCTCGCCGCGCCCGGCGAATCGTGGTCTCGGGCCGCTCTCCTCGCCTCCATGCGCCCAGCGTTTCGGACCAGACGTCTCCGTCTTTTCCCTCGGAGAGCTGCCCAGCGCGCAGATGGATGGCCTCCTCGAGAAACCGGCGCTTGGTCATCTTTAGTCTCCGAGTGACCCGCTCCATTTCGTCGAGCGCCGCCTCGTCCAGCCGGGCCGAGAAGATCTTGTCCACAGGCCTCCTCCTTACGTAAGCACACTAACGTAAGACCCAGGGCCGGTCAACCTCTTGGCCCTAGGACTGAACCCGCCCTCCCGCGTCGGAAAGAGCCTCGGTTCCAAATAACTTCTAGGGGCCGAGCCGGCCCCGGCGGAGAGTGGCACGGAGCCTACCGTTCCTTCGCTTCCTTTCGCGCCGCGCGATTGAGCGTGTCATCGAAGGCCGAAAATCGGATTTGCCCTGCGCCCTCTCGGCGCAGAGAGACGTAGGACGCGAGGTGAAGGCTGTCGAAGCCACGAAGATGATGCCTCTCGGCGAGATCTCCGGCACTGCGGTAGACCGCCTCGCTGACCTCGATCGTGAGGTACCTGGGCCAGTCACGCTCGAAGTCGGCCTTGGCCCGGTCGTACCCGGCGGCCGTCAGGCCTCCCTCGCGCCGTTGGCGAGCGAGCGCAGCCCGCGCTTCGGCGTAGGCCACGACGGACGTCGCCACAAGCTCGGCGCGCTGCAAGAGCTCCCGAACGACGTGTGAACCTTCCTCCTCGACGTAGAGCTTGACCAGGCTGCTCGTGTCGAGGTACGCGATCAACGGCGGTCCTCGAGGACGATTTCCGATGTCGTCTTCTTCCCCTTCAGCGCCGGCGCCTTCGCGCTTCCTCGAGGCTTTCCTCCGTTCCAGCTCGCGACCCTTTCGCGAACCAGACCCCACCCCCACCGCGCCTCATCCGTGTCCTCGATTGGTGTCAGCGCCGCCAGAGGCTCACCCCGGTCCGTAACGACGATCCGCTCGCCTTCCCCGACTCGCCTCAAATACTCGCTGAGATGGTCCTTGAGAGCCCGGACACCGACGCGTGTCATGCGAAGACACCTCCTGTGGCCATGAGTATATCATCCTTGTGGCCACATTGGAACTGATCGAACGGAATATCTCTCGGGTCTTCGGCGCGTGCCGGCTGGAACGTGACACCCTCCAGGAGCTTCAATTCGCCATCTCAAATCGCGATTCACCGATCACAAATCCTTCGACCTAACTCATCCCGCCAGCGCCGAGCGGCTGCCGGCGGCGACCAGGATCTGGCCAGTGAAGCCGCGGATTTGACTGGCGGAGCCCCGGACCGGAACGGAATCAGGTGTTTGCCAGGTCCACGACGGCGCGCGCGACGCCCTCGACCACTCTGGCCATGCGCGAATAGGCGAGGGTGTCCGGCAGATCGGCGGCGGTGTGGTAGTTCGGATTGCGGTAGAAGGCCGAGTCGGTCACCATCACGGCCCGGTCGCCGCGGTCCCAGTAGCTCGCGTGGTCGGACAGGTCGAGTCCCGGCAGCGAGCGGGGCGCATTGATCGAGTAAACCGGCAGGTTCGAGTCGCCTTTCATGGAGCGCTTGACCCGTCGAACCAGGCGCGCGTCGCGCAAGCGCCCCGCCACGACGATGAAGTTCCCGGTCGTCGGATAGAGAGCTTTCAGCGCGGCGATGGGAA
>WNGF01008616.1_pt1 | contig 11948 bp, 9 predicted proteins | sample 5400641 | NCBI WGS metagenome assembly WNGF01 (sample SAMN13153371, study PRJNA577476) | soil metagenome | isolation source: 80 cm soil or saprolite under grassland replicate 2 | place: USA:California | collected 2016-06-15 | reverse complement strand
CATAGGAGCTTCATTCCCGCACTCAATGTCATCCTCGCCCGGTGACGGCGTCCGCTGAGCGGCGCAGACTCGGGCGGCGGCGGCTGACTCGATTCCCGCATGTCGCCCGAGGGCTGACTTGCCAGCGTTGTGTCGCCGCCGCCATCCCGAGACCGCCGAGCGTGACCTGATAGGAGCTTGGCAGCTGTGCCTCGATTGAGGCCTGTCCGCTCGCCGGTCGCCCCCAACGGTTGAGGAGGCGATCTGCATGATCGTGATCGGACTGGACGTGCACAAGCACTCGCTGAGCGGACGAGCGCCGTCACTGCCGAGCCGCTGCTCGAGTGGGCGCGCGCGCTCGAGGCGGAGCGACTGTGGGCGCTCGAAGACTGCCGGCACGTGACGCGCGGCCTCGAACAGGCGCTGCTTGCCGCCGGAGAGCAGCTGGTACGGGTGCCGCCGCGGCTGACGGCGCCACAGCGTCGGCGCGGCCGGACGCGCGGCAAATCGGACGCAATCGACGCGCTCGCGATCGCGCGAGCCGCCTTGCAGCAACCGGACCTCGACCGGCCGCGTGCGGGCGAGGAGACGCTGCGAGAGCTGAAGCTGCTGGTCGATCACCGCGACGACCTCGTCGCCGAGCGGCGCCGCTGCCAGCAGCGTCTGCGCTGGCACCTGCACGAGCTCGAGCCGTCGCTCGCGGTGCCGCTGGGCGCGCTCGACCGCAGCATCTGGCTCGAGCGCCTCGGCCGGCGGCTCGCCCGGCGCGAGCAGACGACGCAGGTGCGGATCGCCCGCGAGCTGCTCGGCCGCTGCCGCAACCTGACCCGTTCGGTCCTCGAGCTCGACCGCGAGCTGCAGGCGCGCACGTGCGCGATCGCACCCGCCCTGCTGCAGCTACCAGGCTGCGGCGCACTCAGCGCTGCGAAGCTGCTGAGCGAGATCGGCCCGATCGAGCGCTTCGGAAGCGACGCTCAACTCGCCCGCCACGCCGGCGCCGCGCCGCTCGAGGCCAGCTCCGGCAAGCAGCGGCGTCACCGCCTCGACCGCGGCGGCAATCGCCAGCTGAACTGCGCCCTCCACCGGATCGCGATCACGCAAGGCCGCGTCCACGCACCGGCGCGTGCCTACCTGGAGCGCAAGCAGAACGAGGGCAAGAGCCGCCGTGAAGCGATCCGCTGCCTCAAACGACAGCTGGCCCGCACCGTCTACACCACGCTCAAGAGCGAGCCCTCATTGACATAGGAGCAACATTGGCCCACGCGAAGAGTGTCGCCCTCGGGCTACCGAGCGGCGTCGTCACCGCTGCTTACGGTGGACCGTTTCGAGCTTCGAGTTCGCAAGGCGCCACATGCGGAAACTCGGCCGCGAGCCGAACCTGACCTCAATGAAGACGGCTCTCCCCGCGAAGCGCACGTGCCACGCGACCAGTCGCTTTGTCGTCGGATGCTTCGATGGAATGCGAAGGTGCGTGACGCGACGCCAGTGCGCATATGTCCCCACGACCGGAAAGTCACTGAACGCAAGCAGCACTTTGCCGCGAGGAACGGAGGGACCGCCTTCGTGCCCGGCTGCATCGGCGGGGAACCAGAAGTTGCCGACAAGCACCAGGCGGCGGCGCGTGCGTTGACGACCCCGGGTCCAACCGAGCTGAACCAGCCTCTCTCGGAACGGATACAAAGCACGGGACCACAGTTTCCGCGGCCCGCAAACGGACGAGCTGAGCTCGTCAGCACCGCCCCGAGCGCGCACGTCAGGCCCACCACGCCTATTCGCCTCATCGTCACGCAAGACGTTACGGCTGCGCCAGCCCCTCCGGTCCTTCACAACCATGTCCCCGTACCGGCAAGCGCGCGCGAAGGTTCCTTCGCTCAGCCGACTTGATTGATCGGCAGGGAGGGATGCCGAGGCCCACGGGTGAGAAGTATCTGGGCAGCGGCGACCGAAACCACCTCGCTTCCGAGCGACCCGCCAACGCGGTAGCGCAGCGTAATGGTCCCTTCCACTGTCGAAGGTCGGCTCAGCATCGCGCAGTTCTGCATGAGGAAATTGGACTGCACCCAGCCAGAGCGGCCCGGCGGAACCGCAATGGGCTCAGCATCCCGTCGGCTCCAGCCCCGCAGCCCGATCACGACGAGGTCGCCCTTCGGAGGCGGCGGTGCAAGATGGACTTGCACCGCCGCTCGATTAGTCACTCCGGGCAAAGGGGGAGGTCCGTCGGCGCCCAGGAGCGTGACCGTACGTTTCGTTCGGTTTCGAACCGTGATGACCACAGCGAAGCGTCGCCCAGGAATCAGCCGATCTCCATCCCGTCTGGCCCCGATGACCCGTCGCCCCAGAGACGGCTACCGGGGCCAGCCGACACGCCACCTTCCGCCGTGAAAGGGCGAGCGCCTGCACCACATCCAGCGACTGCTGCGCTGAGGACCAGGATCGCGCCCGAAAATGCGACGGCCATGGGCGTGCGCTGACTCATCCCGCTCTGAGAATAAGACTCGCTCATTCACGGCAGGTACGCCGCCGCGTCGCAAATGATCACGCTCGTACCTCGCGCGGGCCGCGACTTACTTAGGGTCCTTGAGCTCATGGCGGGTTCGGGGGAATCGCGACTCAGGGTCACGCGCCAGCAGATCCTGGCCTTCCGACGACGGGTCGGGGCGCTCGACGAGCGACTGCCGATGGGCGCGCAGTCGCTGCGGCGGGCGGCTTGGGCCGGCCTGCAGGACAGCATGCCGAGAGCCGCGCTGCTCTCGTTGCACGCGCGGGTAGCCGGGGTCGAGCCGTCGACGTGGGAGCACCCCTCGCTTGCCCAGCTGTGGGGCCCTCGTTACAGCACCTACGTCGTCCCGAAGCGCGACTTCGCGCTGTTCTCGCTCGGGAGGCTTCCCGAAAACGCCAAGCGCCGGCTTCGGGCGGAGCGCATGGCTGAACTGTTGCGCGCCCACCTCGACGGGACGCGGATGACGGACCGCCAGGTTGGGCGCGAACGCGGCGTTGGCAACGAGATCAGGTACGCGGCGACGACGGGCACGGTCGCCATCCGCTGGGAGGGCGCGCATGCGCCGATCGTTTGGACGGTCGTCGCCCCGGAGGTCGAGGCTGCCGACGCGCGTCGCGAGCTCGCTCGACGCTACATCCACATTTTCGGACCCGCGACGGCTGAGGGCTTCGCCCGCTGGGCAGGGATCTCTAGGAGGTCGGCGACCGACGCGTTCGCGTCCCTCGAGGCATCGCTGCTGCCGGTTCGATCACCACTCGGCGACGAGTGGCTGCTGACCGACGATGAGCCGGCGATCCGCGCGGGCGAGACGGTCGCCGCGCCCGCGCGGCTGCTGCCGAGCGGCGATGCCTACTTTCTGCTCGACGGAGCTGAGCGGGAGCTTCTCGTTCCGCGCGAGGATCAGCGGCAGCGTCTCTGGACGTCCCGCGTGTGGCCGGGCGCGCTCCTCGTCGAAGGCGAGATCCGCGGAACCTGGAGGCGAGCGCAGCACACCGTACGGATCGAAGCCTGGACACGTCTCTCGCGCGGAACGCGCGACGCGATCGAGGCCGAGGCCACCGGCCTGCCGCTTCCAGGCCTCGAGCGACCGATCGACGTGGTTTGGACGACATCCAAGGGATGAACGGCTCCGCGTCGAAGCAGCGCGCATGGCGCGCCGTCGCAAGAGACGCACGCTCAAGCCGCGCGTGCCCAAGCGCGTCAAGACGCGTAAGAAGCGGGAGCGCAAGACGCGTGGGCACCAGCATCCCGAGCTGATCGGGCTCGGGCTCGTCGCGCTGGGCGTCTTTCTCGTTGCCGTGCTCTGGGCGGGCTGGAACGGCGGCTACGTCGGCGGCTGGATCACCGACGGGCTGGACGCGGTGATCGGCTCCGCCTCGCTCGGCTTGCCGGCCGCGCTGGCGATCGTCGGCTCGCTGATGGTGGCGCGTAGCGATCTCGTCGACGTGCGGCCCTTCCGTACAGGGGTTCTGGTGATCTCGCTCGGACTGATGCTCACCCTGGGGAAGGACAACGGCGGGTACTTCGGGACCGTGCTCGGCGGCGGACTGGGACTCGCGCTTGGCGGCACCGGGGTCGCGATCGTCGGCGTGCTCGCCCTGCTGGCCGGCGCGCTGCTCGTGACCGGCGCCTCGGCCGGCGCGATCCTGCGCAGCTCGGGCCGCGCGGTCCACCATGCGGCCAGGCGCTCGTTCCAGCGCGCAGCCCCGCCTTTGCGGGTGATCGAGGGCGAGCGCGCGCTGCTGCCTACTCCGCAGGCGCCGCCGATCGACGTCGTCAACGAGTTCCCCGACCTCGTCTCGGAGACCGAGCCGCAGCCGCTGCTCGTGCCCGAGCGAGAACCCGAGGAGATGAGCCTCTTTGACGTCACCACCGAGCCTGCGGCCGACTACCACCTGCCGAACCGCGAGATCCTGCGCAAGTCGCCGCCCGGCGGCGGCCCGAACGGCGAACACGTGGCGAGGATCGCCGAGGCGCTCGTGCAGACCCTCGCGAACTTCGGCGTCGACGCGAACGTGATCGGCCAGATCTCAGGCCCGCGCGTGACCCGTTACGAGCTCCAGCTGGCCCCCGGAACGAAGGTCTCGAAGGTCGCGGCGCTGAAGGACGACCTCTCCTACGCCTTGGCCACGACGGAGATCCGCATCCTCGCCCCGATCCCGGGGAAGCAGGCCGTCGGCGTCGAGCTCCCGAACACGAGCCCGAACCTCGTCACCCTGGGCGACATCTTCGAGGGCCTCCCGCAGAGCTCGAGCCCGCTCGCAGTCTGGCTCGGCAAGGACATCTCCGGCCAGGCCGTGTGGACGGATCTCGCCCGGATGCCGCACATCCTGATCGCCGGCACGACCGGCTCGGGCAAGTCGGGCTGCATCAACACGATCCTGACCTCGGTGCTGCTCCGCTCGAGCCCCGACGACGTACGGATGATCCTGATTGACCCGAAGCGGATCGAGCTCGGCTACTACGAGTCGATCCCGCACCTGCTGGCGCCGGTCGTGTCAAGCCCTAAGGAGGCGACTGCGGTGCTCCGCAACGTCGTCGCAGAGATGGAACGCCGGTACGAGCAGCTCTCGGCCGTGCGCGCGCGCAACCTGCCCGAGGCCAATCGCGCCCTCCGCTCGCGCGGCGAAAAGCAGCTGCCGTACCTGCTGGTCGTGATCGACGAGCTCGCCGACCTGATGATGATCTCGCCGCAGGAAGTCGAGGATTGCGTCATCCGCCTGGCGCAGAAGTCCCGCGCGGTTGGAATCCACCTCGTGCTCGCCACGCAGCGGCCTTCGGTGGACGTGATCACGGGAATGATCAAGGCGAACGTGCCGAGCAGGATCGCGTTCGCGGTCTCGAGCCAGACCGACTCGCGCGTGATCCTCGACCAGGCCGGCGCGGAGAGCCTGCTCGGCCAGGGAGACATGCTCTTCAAGCCGCTCGGCACCTCGCGGCTACAGCGTCTCCAGGGCGCGTTCGTGACCGAGGAAGAGATCGCCCTGATCGTCGAGCAATGCCGGGGCCAGCGCGAGCAGGAGCTGGACGAGACTCTGCTCGAGCCGCCCGACCAAGGCGACGACGGGGCGAACGCCGCTGAGGGCGAGTTCGACCCCGACGAGGACCCGCTGCTGGAGAAGGCGATCGAGGTGGTCGTCCAGACCCAGACCGCGTCGGTTTCGCTGATCCAGCGCCGCTTACGGGTCGGCTACACTCGCGCGGGCCGTCTGATCGACATGCTCGAGCGCCGCGGAATCATCTCCGGCTACGAGGGTTCAAAGCCCCGGCGAGTGCTCGTCACAGAGTCCGATTTCGACCGAGTTCAGGCTAACTAAGCCAAAAATCGGGCGTCTTACCCCTTGCCGGACACAGGGGTCGCGGCTTAGCATCACCTGAGCACCCAACTGGGGAGGAACGAAGTGAAACGAAAGACTTGGATGACGCTTGCGGTCGCAACGATCGTCGGCGTCCTGGCGGTGGCGATTGCCGCCGTCGCAGGAATCGGTCGTGCCGCGCCCACAAAGGGCGATGCCGCGGTCAAGGTCGCTCTCGTCACCGACATCGGCGGCCTCAACGACAAGGGCTTCAACCATCTGTCCTACGTGGGCTTGCAGCGGGCGATCAAGGAGCTGAAGGTCAAGGGCCGCGTCTACATCACCAAGTCGGCGGCGGACCGGAAGCCGAACCTCCAGGCCGCCGCGCAGGACGGCAACGGCCTCGTCATCGCGGTCGGTGTCCTCTTCGAGTTCGGCCCGCTCGACGACGTGGCTCCCGCGTTCCCGAACACGAAGTTCGCAGGTGTCGACGTCGACTGGAGCGGGCTCACTTCGCACCCACCGAACGTGCGCGGAATCCAGTTCCGCGAGCAGGAGGCGGGCTACCTCGTCGGCTACATCGCCGGTCTCTGGGAGACGCGTCACCCGGTCAAGGGCAAGATGGTCGTCGGCGGTGTCGGTGCGAACAAGGTCCCGGCGATCACCCGCTTCCTCGCGGGCTACCGGGCGGGCGCACACAAGGCCAACAGGAAGATCAAGGTCTACATCGACTACGCGAACGACCCGACCTTCGCCGACCAGGCCAAGTGCAAGGAGACGACGCTCAACCAGATCGCCAAGGGCTCGCGCGTCGAGTTCGAGGCGGCCGGTGCCTGCGGGCTCGGCGGGCTCAGCGCGGCCAAGCAGAAGCATCTCTGGGGGATCGGCGTCGACGCCGACCAGAGCTTCCTCGGGCCGCACATCCTGACGAGCGCCACGAAGCACGTCGATCTCTCCGTCTTCGAGGCGATCAAGGCCTACAAGGCGAATCCCACGGGCTTCAAGGGCGCGTTCAACAAGAACTACACCGTCAAGAACCACGGCGTCGGCTACGGCAAGCTGAGCACCAAGCTCTCCGCGGCCGACCGGACGTACATCACGAAGAAGGCCAACCGCATCGCGAAGCTGATCGCCGAGGGCAAGATCAAGCCCCCGAGCAAGTAGAGAACGCTTCCTAGGGGGCGGGCGCGGTCCCGCCCCCTAGGATTACCACATGGTCGACGACGAGCGGCCGGTCCTCGAGCTCCGCGGGGTCACGAAGCACTTCCCCGGGGTCCTCGCCAACGACCACATCGACTTCGATCTTCGCCGGGGCGAGGTTCACGCGCTGCTCGGCGAGAACGGCGCCGGAAAGTCGACGCTGATGAACATCCTCTACGGGCTCTACCACCCGGACGAGGGCGAGATCCGGATCAAGGGCGAGCCGGTGCGAATCAACTCGCCCAAGGACGCGATCGCGCGCGGCATCGGAATGGTGCACCAGCACTTCATGCTGATCCCGGTGATGACGGTGGCGGAGAACATCGTCCTGGCCAGCGAGCCGACCCATGCCGGCGTGCTGCTCGATTACCGCGCCGCGAACCGGCGCGTCGAACATCTCGCCGGCACCTTCAACTTCGCGATCGATCCACAGGCACGGGTCGAGAACATCGGCGTGGGCCAGCAGCAGCGAGTCGAGATCCTGAAGGCGCTCTATCGCAGCGCGGACATCCTGATCCTCGACGAGCCGACGGCAGTGCTGACACCGCAGGAGGCCGGCGAGCTCTTCGAGATCCTCGGGACGCTCACGCGCGAGGGCCTCTCGGTCATCTTCATCAGCCACAAGCTGAACGAGGTGCTCGAGATCGCCGACCGGATCACTGTGCTCCGGCGCGGAAAGAAGATTGGCACTGTGCCGCACGAGGGTGCGACGGAGGGAGGGCTGGCCCGCATGATGGTCGGCCGCGAGGTCCTCCTGCGGGTCGAGAAGGCCGCCGCGGCCGCCGGGCAGCCGTTCCTGGAGGTGGAGGACGTCCATGTGCTCGACGACCGCGGACTGGAGGCGGTCAAGGGCGTCACCTTCGACGTGCGCGCAGGTGAGATCGTCGGGCTCGCCGGCGTCGACGGAAACGGACAGTCCGAGGTCGTCGAGGCGGTGACCGGCCTCCGTCGCACGTCGGCCGGCCGAGTACGGCTCGGTGGACACGACGTCACGGGGTCATCTGCAAACAGGATCCTCGACCTGGGCCTCGGACACATACCCGAGGACAGGCAACGCCGGGGCCTCGTGCTCAACTTCAGCCTCGCCGAGAACCTCGCGCTGCACGACTTCGACAAGGAGCCGAACTCCCGCTTCGGCTGGCTCTTCCCTCGGCGGATCATCCATCGGGCCCGCGGCCTGCTGAAGCAGTTCGACGTGCGGGGCGGGGGCCCGCAGACGCTTGCCTCCGCGCTCTCGGGCGGCAATCAGCAAAAGGTCGTCCTCGCGCGGGAGATCGCGCGAGACCCGCGGGTGCTGATTGCGGCCCAACCCACGCGCGGCCTCGACGTGGGGGCAATCGAGTTCGTGCACCAGCGTCTGATCGAGGCGCGCGACAGTGGTGAGGCGGTCCTGCTCGTCTCGCTGGAGCTCGAGGAGATCCTCTCGCTGTCGGACCGGATCCTCGTCATCTACGAGGGCCGGATAGTCGCCGAGTACCCGCCCGACGTGACCGAGGAAGAGCTCGGCATCGCCATGACGGGCGGGCGCGGGAGAGAAGCGGCCTGAGCGAGGCGGCGACACCGCCCCCGCCTGCTTCCTCGCCGGAGGCCGGCCCTCCGAGCGTTGCCGAGCGCCTAGCCGGCTACCAGCGGGCCGGCGGCATCATCACACCGTTACTGACGGCCGTCATCGCCTTCTTCATCGGCGGGCTCGTCATCCTGGCCACAACCAAGAAGAACCCGCTCTCGACCTATCGCGCCATCTTCGACGGCACCGGGCTGAACTGGTTCTTCCACGTCGGCTCGCACAAGATCGGGATCCCGTTCACCGACACACGTGTCTGGTTTCCGTGGGACACGGCCTCCCGGTCGGCGATGGACCTTCAGCAGACGCTGATCATCGTCACCCCGCTGATCCTGACCGGGATCGCGGTCGCGTTCGCGTTTCGCTGTGGCCTCTTCAACATCGGCGGCAACGGCCAGTACACGATCGGCGCGATCGTCGGTGTCCAGTTCGGCGTCTGGTTCGCCGGCCTGCCGGGCCCGGTGCACGTGATCATCGCCATGGCCGCTGCGACCCTCGCGGGGGCGCTCTGGGCGGGTATCGCCGGCCTGCTGAAGGCGACGGTGGGCGCCCACGAGGTGATCACGACGATCATGCTCAACTGGATCGCCCTCTGGGTCGGGAGCTACCTCGTCGGCTTCAACGGGCCGATGCAGGATCCACGGGCCCTATCGGCGCCGGTGACACGGCCCGTGGCGCAGAGCGCGAGGCTCGATGTCTTCTGGGGCTTCCCGACGCTCCAAGGACTGCACATCGGCTTCTTCATCGCCCTCGGCGCCCTGGTCGTCTACTGGCTCGTCCTCAACCGGACGACGCTCGGCTATGAGGTCAAGGCGGTCGGGTTCAACGCCGAAGCCGCGCGCTATGGCGGCATCAGCGTCCCGCGCAACTACTTCCTGGCAATGGCCATCTCCGGCGCGTTCGCCGGACTCGCCGGCTCGATCGACATCCTCGGCTGGGAGTTCAACCTCGACCTGACGGTGGTGCAGAGCGTGCAGATCGGCTTCATCGGCATCGCCGTCGCGCTGCTCGGACGAAACAACGCGCTCGGCATCTTCTTCGCCGCTCTGCTCTTCGGGGCGCTGCTCACCGGGACGTCGACCCGCAACCTCGATCCGTCCGTCTTCAAGCCCGAGCTCGCCGGCAACCTAACGCAGATCATCCAGGGGCTCGTCGTCCTCTTCGTAGGTGTCGATCTGCTCGTCCTGTACGTCTGGCGCGCCCTCCGAAGGCCGTTCCCTCGGAGGCGGGTAGAGTCATGATCGCGCGTGCCGAGAGGCTCAACGGGAGGGCCGTCTGGACGACGCTCTCGTCGCCGCGCTCGATCGGCATCCTCGGGATCGGGCTCGCCATCGTCGGCTTCTGGCTCGCGCTGCCCCCCGCGACGCTCCGAACGCCGCCGGGGCCCGTCGCACTCGGGATCCTCGGGGCCGCTGCCGGAATCTGGGCCTTCGCCCGCGGCGAGCGACGCATCGGCGGTGGCGCCGTCGTCGCCGGCATCGTCGGGGTCGGCCTGGCGCTCGCGGTGATGCAGACGCAGGCCTCGAACCTGGAGGGCACCTTCGTCTGGTCCGCGCTCATCGCAGCGACGCTCCGGTGGGCCACGCCGCTGACCTTCGCGGCCCTCGGCGGAATGTTCTCCGAGCGGAGCGGAGTCGTGAACATCGGTCTCGAGGGGATGATGCTGATGGGCGCCTTCTTCGGAGCGTGGGGCGCCGACAAGACGGGCTCCTGGCTCGGCGGGGTCGTGATCGGGCTGGCCGGTGGAGCCGCCCTGGCCTTCATCTACGCGATCTTCGCCATCCACCTCCGCGCCGACCAGATCGTCGGCGGGACCGCGGTCAACTTCCTGGCCCTCGGGATCACGGGCTACCTCTACAACGACATCTACGGCAACAACGGCACGCCGCAGAACCTGCCCGCTGTTCCGGATGTCCACCTCGGCTGGTTGCACAGCATCCCGCCTCACGGGCTCGGGAACTTCCTCGTGAACTCGTTCGGCTCGCTGAACCTGATGATCTGGCTCAGCCTGGCGCTCCTGCCGATGTCCTACTTGGCGCTGTTCAAGACGGCGATCGGCCTACGTGTCCGCTCGGTGGGCGAGCATCCCCGTGCGGCCGACACCGTCGGCATCTCCGTCTACGGGACGCGCTACGCGGCGGTCACGCTCTCCGGCGCCCTCGCGGCGCTCGGGGGCGTGTTCCTCTCGCTCGGCTACGTCAACGCGTTCACCGAGAACATGACGGCAGGGCGCGGCTTCATCGCGCTGGCGGCGCTCATCTTCGGCGGCTGGCGGCCGTTCGGAGCCTTCGCGGCCTGCCTGCTGTTCGGTTTCTCGAGCGCGCTCGCCCAGCGCCTGCCGGACCTGTCCGCATCGGAGTCCGCGGCGTGGCCCGTCCTCTTCCAGGCCCTCCCGTACGTGCTCACGCTGATCGCCGTCGCTGGCATCATCGGTCGCTCGATCCCACCCGCAGCAGATGGTCAGCCTTACCAGAAGCAGTAGCGCCCGCGCGAGGAACGACGCGGCGCGAGGCTCGGTCGCGTGCGCGCTCCTCGGGCTTCTGCTCCCGGTCGCCGGCTACGTGGCAGCGCGGCAACTGAAGGACGTGACGATCGTCCAGGGGACGGAGGCGACCTGCGGCTCGGCGCTGCTCGGGTTGCTCGCGCTGCTGCTGGCGCGGAAAGCGCAGTTCCGGATCGAGCGCACGCTCGGCCGGGCCGGCGGGGCCGGGCTCGCGCGAGCCGGGAAGCTGCTGGGCCTGCTGTCGCTGTGTACCGGGCTCACCGCAGCGCTTGCGTTGGGTTTCTATGCGCTCTTGAACTACTTCGGTTAGACCGGGCTACAATCGCCCTCTCCCGTGTTCGAGATCGGCAACAGCCTGCGCGAGGCGCGCTACCGCCAGCAGCTGGAACTCTCTGACGTCGAGCTGGCCACCAAGATCAGGGCCCGCTACCTGCAGGCGCTGGAAGAAGAGAACTTCGACGCGCTTCCGGCCCAGACGTACGTCAAGGGCTTCCTGCGGACATATTCGGATTACCTCGGGCTCGACGGGCAGCTCTACGTCGACGAGTACAACTCGCGCTACGCGGTCGGCGAGGATGAGTCGCGCGAGCCGGTTGTCGCGCGCCGGAGCTCGACGGTCCACCAGCGGCATAGACGGTTGGAGCGGCGCGGCGTCGTGGTCGCCCTGGGCGGGATTGCGATCGTCTGCGCGTTCGTCATCGCCGCGTTCAAGTTCGGCAGCGGCAACGACAACAATCCGCCGATCCCGAACCTCGGCACCACCAGCACCAGGACGCAGACTCCGGGGCCTCGGCCGAAGAAGCAGCGCAAGGCGGCACGCCCCGCAAGGATCCACTTCTTCGTGGTCGCGACCAGCGGGAACTGCTGGATGGACGTGCGGAACTATTCCTCGAGCGGCAGGACGCT
>WNGF01031048.1_pt1 | contig 11949 bp, 13 predicted proteins | sample 5400641 | NCBI WGS metagenome assembly WNGF01 (sample SAMN13153371, study PRJNA577476) | soil metagenome | isolation source: 80 cm soil or saprolite under grassland replicate 2 | place: USA:California | collected 2016-06-15 | reverse complement strand
TGGTACGACCAGATACATGGGTTGAAGTTCGTTTGTCTGCGCTACTTCAACGCGGCCGGCGCCACAGAGAACTTCGGCGAAGATCATCGGCCGGAGACGCATTTGATTCCCGCGGTGTTGAAGGTCGCGCTTGGCGAAATACCGAATGTTGAAATTTACGGCACTGATTATGAGACGCCCGACGGGACGTGTATTCGTGACTACATTCATATTGTCGATCTCTCTCGCGCGCACATTCTGGCGCTTGGCGCAGCCACCAGCGGATTCTATAACCTCGGCACGGGAGGCGGCTCGAGTGTTCGGGAGGTAATCGCGGCTTGCCGCAAAATCACCAGGCGAAAGATCCATACGGTTGAAAAGCCGCGCAGACCCGGCGATCCGGCGCGCCTTATCGCTTCCTCGGAAAAAATTAAAAACGAGCTTGGCTGGCGACCACAATTCCAGTCGCTTGACGCCATTATCGAGAGCGCTTGGAAATGGCATCAGAAGTATCCAGACGGCTACGAGGATTAAGACTCCGAGCCAGCTTCCACTGACCAGTCACGCAAGGCTGCCGTTATCGCTGCCTCGACCCGCGTGATTTCCAGATCACTCAGCCTTCCACTCGGCGCCCCGAGAACTCGTACGTTTTTGTTCCGTGGCGTCCACACGTTTGGATCGGTTGGACCGAAGAGTAAGAGGCAGTTCGCGCCAGCAGCCGCAGCGAGGTGCGAGATTCCGCTGTCGTGTCCAATGAAGATCGAGCGCTCGAGCACCGCGGCCAGGTGAGGCAGCGGTAAATTTTTTGCGAAACGGACATCTCGATTTTTCCACTCGCGTTCCAACTGCTCGGCCTGTGATTTGTCCGCCTCCCCCGAAATGACGACTAAGGAAGGACATCGGCGCCCATCTTTGCCTTCGGCGTCTAATAAACCGCCTTCTCTTGAAAACAGCGCGACCCAATTTTCCAGTGGCCAGTTTTTTTCCTTGCTGCCGCTTCCCGGATGAATCGCCACGAGCGGCTGCTGTAAAGGCCGGAGAAAATCGCTGGCAAACTGTCGATCTTCTATTGAGGGGAAAACTTTTTCAGTAAGATCGACAATTCTGATACCCATCTCTTCGATCGGCCGCGCAAGCTGGCAGGCCGCATGACCAGCTTTCTCGACGATCCTCGATGGTCCACAAAGCAGATTTTCAACGCCACAACGGCGCAGGTTGTTTTCAAAGATTCGATCTGGATCATACAGATAGCCGATGATCAAATCGAAACTCGCGAAATAATTTGCCAAGTCTGCTGGCAGTTCCGAGTTCTTCGCGAAGAAGCTTGATAGGGGGCCGTATTCGATCGAGCGCACTGCTTGCGCATAAAACCGATTTTCCGCAAGCACCGCAATGTGCTTGTAACCAAGAATCTCGATATGCGCGCGGAGCCTGACCTCCCGCAATGCCTTGAGCGCCGGCAAAGTGAGAATGAAATCGCCGATTGCGCCGCCGCGGATCACCAGAATCCGGTTCATACTTCTTCTGTACCACGGCCCTGTGGGCCGTGCCGTCGTAAAATCAAAACCCGTCTGCCTTGAGCGGCCACAGGCCAGTGGCTACAGCGAAGCGCCGCTCAATATTGCGTAAAAACAAACGCGAGAATCACACCGCCATAGATAAACGCGATAGCATGCAAACAGCGCCAGCGAAAAGCGCTCCGTGCGCTCCAGTTAATTTGATCGCGAAGGACATACGGAATCGCGACCCAAAACAGACCGGCAATAATCAGCACATAAGCGAACACCGTTATTAGTAACCGGCTGGTTTCGTAACGCAGAAAGGCCGCATCGAGCAACGGCTCCGCGGCCAGCAAGCAAAAAATTCCAAGAGCGCGTACCGCGAGGAATTCATCGACGAAACGCAGGGCGAGCCCGTAACCGATTGGCAACGCAATAAGGAGCGGGCGCCGGAAGGCGGAGAATTCGCCCATCTGGACCGTAGCGAGTAGCCAGAACGTCCACACGAGACAAATGGTGAGCAAGACAACTCCCGCGACGCGAGAGCGCGGGAAGCGTTGCACAACACTGGCGAAGTGCGGTCTTACCAATCCGAGCAGACCGATTAAAACAAGAAATGCGCCCGCGATGATGCCGGCGGTGTGCAGAGAGAGATGGTAAATCATGCGTCGAACTTCGCTGCTGGCGTGTGAGTTTGGATAAGGTGGCGCAAGTTTTCAACTTGCGATTGAGCCGGCACAACTTAAGAAGTTGCCAAAGTGGCGCATGCCTCCGGCTTGCAGTCGAAGGTAGGGAAGCCAGAGGCTGGCTCTGCTCTGACCGCCGGACCGTACAAGCTGAATCCGTTCGCTTGTTGCACTTGCACGTGAACAATTTCGCCAATCAGCTCCTCGTTGCCTTCAAACACGACAATCTTGTTGGTGCGCGTTCGGCCCATTAACCGCGCAGGATTTGTTTTGCTCGGGCCTTCGCAAAGAACTTCCACATCGCATCCGACCAGACGTTCGAGACTCAGTCGATTCGATTCGTTCACGACTCGGAGCAAATCCTGATTGCGCTCTTCCTTGGTGCGGTCGTCGATTTGGTCGGGCATCTCTGCGGCCGGAGTAGCGCGCCGCGGCGAATAGCGAAAGACAAACGCGTTATCAAACTGGATTTCCTCGACCAGACCGCGCGTCTGTTTGTAATCGGCTTCTGTCTCGCCAGGAAATCCCACGATAATGTCGGTGGTAATCGCGATTCCATTGCGCGCCCGCCGGATGCGTCGGACAAGATCGACATATTTCTCTGCCGTGTAGGCGCGATGCATCGCTTTGAGAATTTTGTTCGAGCCGGATTGCAACGGCAGATGAACGTGTTCAGCCACTTTCGGCAAACGCGAGATCGCGTCGATTAAGTCGTCGCGGAAACCGATTGGGTGTGGCGAAGTGAAGCGTAATCGCTCGAGCCCATCGACTGCGTGTACGGCTTCAAGCAGCTGCACGAACGGAGATTTGTTGTCGATCTTCGGAAATTCGTGCCGACCGTAAAGATTCACGATTTGTCCAAGCAACGTGATTTCTTTGACGCCGCGCGAAACGAGATCGCGTACTTCGTTCACGATTTCGTTGATGGAGCGGCTACGTTCCGCCCCGCGGGTCTGCGGTACGATGCAAAATGTGCAGTGCATGTTGCATCCCTGCATGATTGAGACAAACGCCGTGGCCTGGCTCGGCGCGAGTTGCTGGTCGCGAATCGTCGATTGCGACCCGGCTTCCTCCGCGACATCAACAATCGAGAAACGCAGATCATCCATCGCGCGATTCTCGTGCGGCGGGACCGCCCGGCGCGCCGCCTTTCTTGCGATCAATTGATCAACGTAATCTGCAACGCGGTGAAACTTTTGCGTGCCCACGACAAGATCGACATGCGGCAAATTTTTCAACACCGATTCGCCGCGCGCCTGGGCCATACAGCCGAGAAAACCGAACACCACGTGCGGCCGCTCTTTTGCCATGCGACCGAGCATTCCCATTTTGCCCAGCGCCTTCTGGTCGGCCATATCGCGAACGCTGCACGTGTTCAGGAGCACGACGTCAGCTTCTGATTCTTTTGAGACCGGTTCGTAACCTCGTGCCATGAGCGAATGCGCGACCTGTTCCGAGTCGCGCTCGTTCATCTGGCAACCGTAGGTCTTGATGAAAAATTTCGGCATGAACGGGCGAAAACAATACACGGCGCAGCCGCGTTCGCCACGGCGAGATTATCCGCTTTTCATCAAGTCGACCTTTAGGATTAAATCGCAGCGCGCATGAAGGAACAAATTCCAGCAATCGGCGTCATCGGCGGCAGCGGGCTGTATCAAATGGAGGAAGTCCAAGACGTCACAGAACATCAGATCAATACGCCGTTTGGGTCGCCCTCCGACACGCTCGTTGGCGGAACGCTCAGCGGTCGCCAGGTTTATTTCCTGCCACGCCACGGGCGTGGCCATCGGATTCTGCCGCACGAAATAAATCATCGGGCGAATATCTACGCGCTGCGTTTACTCAACGTTCGCTGGATCATCTCAGTGGCCGCAGTAGGCAGCCTTCAGGAGAAATACGCGCCGCGGGATGTGGTCTTGCCTTCGCAGTTTTATGATCGCACGAGCAACCGCGCTGCCCATACATTCTTTGGCGAGGGTATTGCCGCGCACATTGCGTTTGCGGAGCCGATCAGCGCGAATCTGCGCAATCTTCTGGCCGAATCAGCCAGGTCTCTCGGAGTTACGATTCATAACGGCGGCACTTATGTAAACATGGATGGGCCGGCGTTTTCCACGCATGCAGAATCGGAATTGAATCGGCGCAACGGCTTTGACGTCATCGCGATGACGAATCTTCCGGAAGCGAAATTGGCGCGCGAAGCCGAGATCGCCTTTGCCACGATGGCAATGATTACCGATTACGATTGCTGGAAGGTAGAGGAAGAACCCGTCTCGGCGCAGACTGTCCTCGGTCATCTAATGGCGAACGCCGAGACAGCGAGAAGAGTGATTGTGGACGTGATCCCGCGAATACCGACGGAGCCGAATTGGCCGGAACATTTCGCGTTGGACACAGCGCTGGTTACCGATCGAAAGCTCTGGCCAAAGTCCACCGTCGCAAAGCTGAAACCGATCCTGGCGCGGTTCCTGGCTGAATGACAAATGACAATGACGAATGTCTAATGACGAAGGAATACGAAATCCCAATGGCAAAAACTTGTGCGCGAGGGATCCTCGTCATTTAGGCATTTGGGATTGCTTCGTCGTTCGTGCTTCGTCATTTTCCTTATCGCCTCGCAAAGTGCTCGGATTTGATCTTCGCGCTGTGCCGCGGTCACTGTGATGCGCAAACGCGCGGAGCCCTTTGCTACGGTCGGATAACGAATCGCCGGGACGAGAAATCCTTCGCTTTTGAGCGCAGCCGCCAAATCGAGCGCTGCTTGCTCGTCTCCCACGATCCACGGGAAGAAGCCGCGCAGCCGCCAAATCGAGCGCTGCTTGCTCGTCTCCCACGATCCACGGGAAGAAGCCGCGCGGAGCGCCTTCAATTGCTCTGCGAAGAGATCCTGCATGATGTGTCTTTACCATTAACGTCTCGAGAACCTCCTATAAAGATAATCTCGGATGGAGATCGACTATAGCCCAGCGTTAAAACGCTGGGCTATTCTCAGGCCGCTGCACAAACGATTGAATTGCGACGGGAACCAATTGAGAATCACAAAATGAAAACTCGTTGCTTTGATCATATCGACCTACGGGTAAAAAACATGGAGGTGGCAAGAAAGTTCTACCGAGAATTTTTGCCGCAGCTTGGATTTGTTCACGAAAGAGCTGAGCCGGCGCCCGTTACAGCGTCGAGCGATCAGGTTGGCGGAGATTTCCATACGTTTTATTCTGCCGGTGGCGACAGGACGTCGGAATTTTTCGGTTTCACGAAGGATAAGAACCATCAGCCAAACGGAACGCGCATTGCATTTTGGGCGGATACGCGTGAAGAAGTGGATCGGCTGGCGGAGTTGGTGCGCGAAGCGGGCGGCAAGGCGCTCGAAGGGCCTGAAATCTGTGTCGACTACAGTCCGGGCTACTATGCGTTTTTCTTCGAGGACCCGGATGGCAACAAGCTGGAAATTTGCTGTCGGGAAAGTCCGATCATTGCGCAATGACCGAGTCTGGACGAACGGTTGTAGAATGAGTAGACCGGCGCACGAGCTTGCCATTTTGCAGGGCGCGCGACGTGTTCGTTACCTCAAGCTGATCGCGCTTTTCAAAATCGGCAAGGGCGCCCTGCTGCTTTTGCTAGGTGTTTCGCTACTTTTTCTCAACGCGCGCACTCGCTGGATGGATGCCCTCTCGAATTGGGCTGCGGACGAAATCCTGCTGGAACACAGCAGAGCTGTCGCATATTTGCTCAATAAACTGCAAGCCGTGCTCGCGGGCGGCGCGCTGCGAGCCACAGGTCTTCTGGCGCTGTTTTATTCGGCAGTTCTTTTCACTGAAGGAATCGGCGTTTACATGCAGCAGCGCTGGGCCGAGCTACTGATGATTTTCGCGACCGCAGGCCTGATTCCAATTGAGGTTCGTCATCTTTGGCATCGCCCAGGTCTGGTCGGCGCGCTCATTTTGCTGGCGAACTGTTTCATTGTCTGGTTTCTGTATCGCGTGCTAAAGCGCGATAAGACCAAACCGCACGTCGCGCAGCCGCGCGAACTGGTCGAGACAGGTGTAGATGGATGATTTCTTTGTGAGCGCGGACACGCTCGGCAGCGGAGCGAGGAGCGATTACTTCTAGCGGGAACCTGGCGGCTGTTGTCCATGCAAAGGCCGAAAATTGATGACAGACTGACTTTGCAGGCGGACTTCGGAAAGACCGATGCAATCTGCGTCGAGGTGCTCGAGAATCCGGCGGCCGAAGAGGGCATTTTGCTCAAGGTGATGGCCCGCGGCCCATTCGAACAAGGCCAGCAAGTCTGGATAGTTGATCGCGACGGATCAAAAGTCGGCGCCACTGTAGAAAATGTCGTTCAACAAACCGTCGATAGTGAAGTGACGCTCTCCACAGTCCTGCCGGCGTAATCGGCACAGGGTAGAGCCAACATCTGCCTCGGTTACATGCAGGCTTGCTTTCGGCACGCATTCTTACTGTGATTACGCTGTGAGCGCCGCTCCCGATGACGTGACTTCACTGAGCGCGACTGGTCCGGCCTCTGCTGGCGCGGGGGCGTTTACGACCACACACTGGAGCGTGGTGCTGGAGGCACAAGGTGAATCGCCAGCCGCACAGGAGGCGCTCGAAAATCTTTGCCGCACATACTGGCGCCCCATTTATGGCTTTGTCAGGCGAGAGGGTACCAAACCAGAGGAAGCCAAAGATATCACCCAAGGTTTTTTCGCGCTGATTTTGGAACGCAAAGACTTCCAGTCGGTGCGGCGGGAAAAGGGTCGCTTGCGTTCCTTTCTTCTCGCTTCGCTCAAGCATTTCATGATGAACGAGCGCCGTGATGCCGCGACGATGAAACGCGGCGGCGGCCGAACGCTAATTCCGCTCGACGGGATCGAATCCTACGATTCTAGCGAGTTCGATCGCAGCGACATGCTAAGCGCCGACCGGCTTTATGATCGCAATTGGGCGTTCACCGTGCTCGACCGGGTGTTCGCGCGCTTGCGCGAGGAATCTCAGGGATCAGCTAGCGCGCCGCTACTGGAGCGGTTGAACACATTGCTTTCTGACGAACCGGACCGACCGTCGCAAGCGGAGATTGCGCGCGAGTTTGGCATGACCGAGAACGCGGTCAAACAGGCCTTCCATCGACTGCGACAGCGTTACCGGCAGCTGTTGCGTGAGGAAGTTGCGCACACGGTGGCAAACCCGGCCGAGATCGAAGGTGAGCTGCGCCACCTCATTGCCGCGTTACGCTCGTAACCTTTTGGAGATTTCCGTGCATTATTTGAGTAAGGGAATAGGCGCGCGATGAGAATCACCACCGCGAAAAGATTTTGTCGCAAATGCGGAGCGACCATTCCCCCCAATTCCCCGCAGCAATCGTGCGGCGCCTGTCTGCTCGAGACGGGTCTCGGCCCAATCGAGTCCGAGCGTGAAGTGACTGCCGATCCTTCGACTCCGCTCAGGACAAGCCTTGCGTCGCCATCGATGCTGATGGACTTCGGCGATTACGAATTGCTCGAGCAAATTGGCCGCGGCGGACAAGGCGTAGTATTTCGAGCCCGCCAGAAAAGTCTCAATCGCACAGTCGCCTTAAAAGTCATTAGCCTTGGTCAGTGGGCGAGCGAAGCGCACGTGAAACGCTTCCGCCGCGAAGCAGAAGCCGCGGCACGCTTGGAGCATCCGTGCATCGTTCCTATCTACGAAGTCGGCGAGCGCGATGGGTCATGCTATTTCAGCATGAAATTTGTCGAAGGTGGCCAGCTCGATGAAGTCATCAGGCGCGAACCGATGCCGCCTCGGCGCGCCGCGGAACTAATCGCGAAGGTGGCGCGCACTGTCCATTACGCGCACGAGCACGGGATTCTCCATCGTGATATCAAGCCGGGGAACATTCTGCTGGATGCAAAAGGCGAACCGCACCTTACCGATTTTGGTCTTGCGCGGTTGGTCGAGTCGGAGAGCACAGTCACGCGGACGCTGGAGGTTTTGGGCACACCCAGCTATATGGCACCGGAGCAAGCTGAGGGAGAGAACGAGGCTGTCAGCAGCGCGACAGATGTGTACGGAATCGGCGCAGTGCTTTACCAGTTGCTCACCGGACAGCCGCCTTTTGCCGGAGGTACAACCTACGAGACGATCAAATTACTGCTCGACACCGAGCCGCGCCCGCCGCGCCTCTTAAATCCGAAAATAGATCGCGACCTCTCAACGATCTGCCTGAAATGCCTAGAGAAAGATCCGCAACGACGTTACTCGTCCGCGCTCGCGCTAGCTGAGGATTCGGAACGCTGGCTGAAGCACGAACCCATTCAGGCACGTCACACCGGAATTTTTGCCCGAGGACAGAAATGGGTGCTCCGAAATCCAACCAGCGCGCTTTTGGTAGCGTCTCTGTTCGCTCTGGCTGCGGCCGCTGGCTGGATTGTTTGGAAAAGTGAATTGATTGCCCGTCCGCTAACAACTGGAATCGTCCGCTAACAACTGGAATCGCTGTTCTGCCGTTTGAAAATCTAAGCGATGAGAAAGATCACGCGGCTTTTGCCGATGGTGTGCAGGACGATATTTTGACCAAGCTGGCGAAGATCGCCGACCTGAAGGTCATCAGCCGCACCAGCGTGATGGAATATCGCGGCAAACGAAATCTCCGTCAGATTGGAAATGATCTGCGAGTATCGCATGTTCTAGAGGGCAGCGTCCGCAGAGCCGGCACGCATCTTCGCCTAAACGCGCAGTTGATCGACACGCGAACTGACGCGCACATCTGGGTCGAACAATACGACCGCGATTTGGACGATTTGTTCGCAATCCAAAGCGAGATTGCGCAAAAAGTCGCCGAACGACTGAACGCCAAAGTCACAGCTGCTGAGAGACTGGCCATTGAGGAAAAGCCCACCACCGATCTCATGGCTTTCGAGCTCTATTCGCGCGCCGATGATATTTTGGGAATTACGCCGCCCCCGATGGCGGGCTTGTTGCAGGCAATCGATCTACTGAACCAGGCGGTGGCGCGCGACCCATCGTTTTTCCTAGCCTATTGCAGGCTCGCCTCGCTTCATGACAACCTTTACTTGTTCGCTGGAGATCATACCCCTGCGCGGTTGGCTTTAGCGGAAGCAGCCGTCCGGGGAGCATTTCGCATCCGTCCAAATACCGGCGAAGCACACCTTACGCGAGCTATGCATCTTTATCGCGGATACCTCGATTACGATGGCGCTCTGGCTGAATTGGAAATTGCAAGCCGAAGCCTGCCAAATGATCCCCGGATATTCAAGGTGATGGGTTGGATCCAAAGACGCCAGGGGCGCTGGGAAGAATCCACCCGAAACCTCGAGCGAGCAATTGAGCTCGACCCGCGCAACGTTAACGGCCTCAGCGACACCGGACTTAGTTACGGAATGGTCCGGCGTTATGCTGAACAAAAATCCAAGTTAGATCGGGCGCTGACTGTCGCGCCAAATGATGTCGGGACAAAGGTAGAGCGCGCATTCGTGGAAGTGGATTGGAAAGCTGATACAGGACCGTTGCATCAAGTGATCGATGAAATCCGGGCGACAAATCCTGCCGCTATGCCGAAGATCGCCTGGCGATGGCTACTTTGCGCACTTGCGGAACGCGACGTCGCTGCCGCCAAAGACGCGTTGCTTGCCTCCGGCGAATTCCCGCTACAGAAAGACGCTATTAATTTCCCGCGTCCTTTCGTCGAAGGCGTTATCGCCCGCATGACAAACGATGAGCACAAAGCGCAATTGGCTTTTGCCGCTGCGCGCGCGGAGCAGGAGAAAATCGTCCGGGCTCAACCAGATTACGGCCCGGCGTGGTGCGTGCTCGGTGTGGTCGATGCCGCTCTGGGCCGGAAGGAGGAGGCCTTGAGCGAAGGACGGCGCGCGGTTGAGCTTCTTCCCGTGGAAAAAGACTCAGTCAATGGCATGATAATGATCAAGTATTTGCCGATGATTGCTGCGTGGGTTGGTGAAAAAGATCTCGCCTGCGACCAACTTGCCACTGCCGTCCGTTACCCCACTAGCGGTCTCGAGCTCAGCTATGGCGAATTAAAACTGATGCCGTGGTGGGACCCCCTCCGTGGCGATCCGCGCTTCGAAAAAATCGTCGCCTCTTTAGCGCCGAAATAAGTTTCACCACGGATTACACGGATAGCGCGGCGTCAGAAAGGTAAGGCGCGACCGCTGGGAGCGCCGCAGGGATCGGTTTTAATACAAGGCAACTAAGGGAACGAAGATTTTGCCAGATTTTTATCGTAGAACGCTCACCTGTCCGCCCAACGTATATCGACCACCATGACACTCTTCGCCGCATCATCCAGCAGTACGTAATTGCGTAGTCGCCCATTATTTTGATCTGCGAATCTGAAGCGAGGCATCCTTATCGCTATAGTCGCCCTCAGTCCTGGGCCGGTCACGCAAGCCATGGATAAACGCTTCATGATCTGTTGTCTTTGAGGGCCACTTTTCGGCATCGCTTCGAGCAGATCGATGTTCAGATAAGCTTGGTAGGGTTCCACCTGCGCTTATTTGGCGTCCAAGCGCTTTTCGAACTCTTCTGGTGTCAACCAATGCGATGGGTCTTTATCACCCATACGAGCCACCAAGGTCGCCTGATATGCAGCGTCCCCCCGGTGCCGGAGGTGAAAGAGAAATGCACTCAGCTCGTTCTGTTCCCGCGGCGAAAGCGTCGCCACAGTCTTCTTTAATTCCTCAACGCTCATTAACTAAATGGTATCGTCGCGATGCGGCATCCGTCAACCCACATTGCTTTGCGTGCAATCCTTGAAATCCGCGTCATCCGCGGTTCGCTGAGATTTAGCTGACGCCGCCAAACCGCTTCCTCTCAAATAGTCGTCGGCGGATAACTCCAGCCGAATGGAGGGCGGAGCTCTGCGACGCCAAACTCTTGATGGGTTCGCTGGAGCTCGTCCCTCCATTTTCCGCGTAACCTCGCGCCGGTTTCCGTTCTGTACCTCAGTGAACGGCCGGAAATGACCTCCCACGGTGGGAAGCCAAGGAAGGCCAAAACAACAAAAACCAAAACAAGGAAACATCAACTATGAAGACAAGATTGATTAAGACCACAATGACCTCCTTACTCTTCGCCTGTGCGTTGGCCACCCTGGCGGGCGCTGGAATACCGCCCAGGGGAGGGACGGAAGGCGGAAGAATTGAAGGGACTTGGGGCATGCAGATAACTCTAACCGATTGCTCCGGTCATGTGATAAGGAGCTTTCCGACACTAGTAGTATTCATGGCGGGAGGCACTCTGACCGAGGCGAGCGGCGGTACAGCCCCGGCTCTGCAAACGGGGGGAAAAGGTGTTTGGAGCCATACCAATGACAGTACCTATGCGTTTCGCTTCAAAGACTTCACGTTTAATACTTCGAACGTCTTTACGGGCTGGGTGATCATCACGGGGGAAACAACCGTGGATAAGACAGGAAACGCAAATGCCGGGCCCGCAACCGTCCAGGTCTATGATCCAAACGGCGTCTTACTCGTAACTCTCTGTGCCGAGGCTGTTGGCACGAGATTCGAGCTCTGACCGATTGTGGGATTTGGTGCGTTCCATCCGCGCCAAACCCTGTTTACTCACGAACAACCCTGTTCCCACGACCCAGACGCGGCGATCCGCGCTTCGAAAAAATCGTCGCTTCGTTCGCGCCGAAGTAAAGCTAACCACGGATTCCCCGGATAACACGGATACAAAAAGGTAGGGCGTCTGGCGTCTCCCGGACCCGGCACGCCGAATCTGTTTTTCTTACAGAAGACAACAAAGAGAACAAAGGCTCTCTT
>WNGF01017276.1_pt1 | contig 11957 bp, 10 predicted proteins | sample 5400641 | NCBI WGS metagenome assembly WNGF01 (sample SAMN13153371, study PRJNA577476) | soil metagenome | isolation source: 80 cm soil or saprolite under grassland replicate 2 | place: USA:California | collected 2016-06-15 | reverse complement strand
GGGCTTCTGTCTCACCCACGTTGGCACGCAGGGTTCCGCCAAGAACGCCCGAAAGAACCGTCACTCCGATGCGAGAAAAAAAATACACCAGCAGCTGCGACTTGTCTCCGGTCGAATCGACCACGTTCACGCCAAAGAATGGGATGCGATCAGCGCGATTTTGGATAGCGTTCCGGGGGCTCTCACCTAGGTCCACGAAGATCTGGTGGGCGGCCCGCGAAGCCCACGCGTGGGCGGTGAAGCGATGAGCAGCGAGCAAGTGCTTCGCGCGCTGATCGTCAAACAGCTCAGTGGCTTCAGTTACAAGGAGCTGGCGTTTCATCTCGACGACTCGCTGACGTATCGGCGCTTCTGTCGATTTGGAGTGGGTGAGAGAGCGCCGAAGCGCTCGACGCCGCAGGCCAATATCAAGCGCGTCAAGGCGTCGACCGTCGAGATGATCAAGAGAATAGTCGTTCGCGAGGCCGTCGATCGAAAAGTCGAGAGCGGCACGAAGGTTCGAATCGACTGCACAGTCATGGATGCCAACATTCATCATCCGACCGACTCGACGCTGCTGCGCGATTGTGTTCGCGTGCTCGTGCGGCTGATGAAGCGCGCGTGCCGCTGGGTCCCGATCCGGTTCGTCAATCATCTTCGGCGTGTTCGACGACGGGTACTCGAGATCCTCAGCGCGCGAGCCTACCGGTTTAGGGTTCCCAACTATCGTGAGGTCTTGAAGCTGACCTCGCGAACGCTCGAGAGCGCAAAAGCAGTTATCGCTGCGCTCGGACGACACCCCAAGCCGGCCGCACGGCAACTGCACGGTAAATTGCGGCATCTTTGCTCGCTGGCGGAGCGCGTCGTCGAACGAACGACAAGACGCGTCGTACGAGAGGAGAAGGTTCCAGCGCAGGGAAAAGTCGTTTCGATCTTCGAGCCACACACCGCCGTGATCATCAAAGATCGCCGTGAGATCCTCTACGGTCACAAGGTCTGCCTTGCCAGCGGCGCGTCCGGCGCTTGTTGTCGACCTACAGACGCTGGTTGGCAATCCGGGCGATTCGACCCTCGCCGTGTCCGCCGTCGAAAGAACCGTGAAGGTCCTGGGGCGAGTCCCGCGTGACGTCGTGTTCGACGGTGGCTTTGCTGCCCGACGGAATCTCACTGACCGACCCGTCAACTGCATCCGTCGATCTACGGCTGCCAAACGCGGACGCTTGAGACGCAGCGGCGACTGCCCCGCGTCTCAGCGCCTCGGGCCGGTTGTCACCACTCCGAAAGAAACCCGGCGCTGACGACGTTGGCGACCTGGGTCTCGCCTCGCCACCATCGATGGTGGAGGTTCATTCCATCGACAGAGAAGGTTACTGGCCCTACGTGGTACGCAATCTTGCCTCCAATGCCGCGAACTTCCTTGATGACACTGAGGTTCCGCGGATTCGCGGGGTCCTTGTCCCAGGCCGTCTCTTGGCAGTTCGTCGAACCGTACGACGCAGCGAACTCGAGGTCGCCCACGCGCAAGTTCGCGATCGCCAAATAACCGAAGTGCGTACGCAATGTGCCGGCGTCGTCGATGGCCGTGTTGCCAAACGGAGTTGCTGTGCCGAGCCCTTTACCGTACCAACCGGTGCCGCCAAGCGCGAACCCGCTGAATCGTCCCCACCCGCCGCCGCCAACGCCGAAAACGTTACGCGTCGCATCCGCCGGAATCCCGTTCGGGGTCGCCGTCCCTGGGCTGGGCTGCACTTCCCTTGTCCTCCCAATGACTTGTGTGAGGCCGTTACCCCAGGCGTTGATTTCGTCGGTGCCGCCCATGCCTTTGTGAAACGTCAGTTCTGACTGGAACTGAGGGAGCGGCGTGCGTTTCCAATCGGAATCGATCATGGCGGGGTCAATCATGGCGATGGTCAATTGCAACCCGGCCATTTCAGGGGTGGAATAGCCGATCTGTGCTTCCCGGTTCGGGAACATGGAGCCGACGCCCGTGTGACCACAGGTTGCCGTGCCCGTCGAGTCCACGTCGCAGGGGTGCCCCACACCGTGTTGGTGCATGAGGATCCAGTTCATTCTCATGCCGCCGCGGTTGTAGAGCGCCACACGACGCCCGCCAAAAAGGGCGCCCCAAGAACCGCTCAGCTCCATCCACTGCTCGCGCCAGTCGACATTGGCCGTATCGTTGTACGACCGCACGTTGTTCTTGAGCCCGTTCTGGATCCCGGCCCAAAATGCTTGCTTCACGGTCAGCTTCAGATCCTCGCTGATCTGCTTATAGATGTTGAACGCAAGGATCGTGCTCGCAAAACCACCTCGAATACGCGGGGAGCTCAGCTTCTTGTCATTGATTGGGTCAGCCACGGGACCGCCTGGGATAGAGTTGCCCTGGATCGCAATTTGGGGGCCCAGCAAGTTGTAGCGATCCGTGCTCATTGGGGTTTCCGGGTGGATCAGATTGCCCAAATTCTCCGAGGTGATGCTCTCACCGAAAACCCAAGATAGATAGGCGTCGACGCGTCCGTTGGTTGTCACCTCCCATCCGTTCGTCTTGGCCGGGTCGGCTAGCGGAATCTCCGCCCGAGCCATGGCGCTCCAGAGAAATGCGCCGGAAGCAACACCGGCGCACAACGCCCCCGCTCTCAGTTTCCTAGTTGATCCAATCACTTTGCCCGACCTCCTTGCCAGTTGGTCACAAATGATTCATCAATACGCGATTGCGATCGCGAAGCATGGATATGCCCAACCGGCGTGAACGGTGTCTCGCCAAGAACGACATCGCGAATGTCCGTTGGAACCTATAATCCACGCGTTCAAAATTTGAAACAGAAATTCTATCGAAGAGAATACCCTGGTAAATTTCAGGGAAACTGGTGATCGCGCGACGGTCGCAAGCGTCGCATCGCGTGCGCCAGGTCGCTGCTCGCGCTAGCACTCTAATGACGGGACGCGTTGCCATTGGTCGCACTCGCTGTCCCCGCGATTGTGCCATGTTGGCCGGTACTTTCGTGGAACAATGACGAATTCCATGCAACGAGACCGACGACGAGGATCTGACCCGCGAGTGCCAGGGCAGCCTTGACAAAGAACTGTCGTTCTGTGTATGGAAGAAATAGAAAAAATATTCTAATCTCAGAAACCGGCAGGCCAACGCGGGAGGATACCCCCGGCGCGGCCTGATCATTTCGCCGTCTGGTTCTCGGTAGCGGGGTCGCCCTCCGTTTTTCAGCTAAGGAGTCGCAATGGCAAAGAAGATCGGCTTCGTGGGAGTGGGATTGATGGGGCACGGCATGGCCAAAAACCTGCTGAAAAACGGGTATCCGGTCACCGTGATGGCCCACAAGAATCGAAAGCCCATCGAAGATCTCCTGGGACAAGGGGCTAAAGAAGCAAGCTCGCCGCGCGAGGTCACCGCCCAGTCCGACGTCGTCATTTTGTGCGTGACGGGCGCGCCCCAGGTCGAGCAAGTCGTGTACGGCAAAGACGGGGTGCTCGAAGCCGTTCGGCCGGGGATGGTGCTCTTGGACTGCTCGACGAGCGAGCCGGCGATGTCCGAGCGCGTGGCCAAGGATCTCGCCGAACGCAAAGCGAACTACGTCGATGCCCCCCTCGCCCGCAGCCCCGCCGAAGCCGAATCCGGCAAGCTCAACACGATGGTGGGAGCGGATGAGAAGGTCTTCGGCGAGATCCGACCGATCTTGGAAACGTTCTGCGAAAACATCTTCTACATGGGCCCCGTCGGCTCCGGCGCGCGGACCAAGCTCATCTACAATCTCATCACGATGGGTCACGCGGCGCTGATCGCCGAAGCGCTATGCGCTTGCGCAGCGACCGGTGTGGATCTCAACCGGTTCGCCAAGGTCGTCGGCGCGGGAGGAGCCAACAGCGGCATTTTCCAGCTCATCGTGCCGAAAATTCTGGAGCACAACGATTACAGCGGGCTCAAGTTCAGCTTGGCCAATGCGGCGAAGGATCTCCGCTACTATAACCGGATGATCTCGGACGTTCCGCTTTCCGCTCTCATGGGGCCTTCGGTGCACAATGCGCTGGTGCAGGCGATCAACACCGGGTTTGCCGACGGCCTGGTAGGTGACATGGTTGCGGCCAACTGTAAACTCAACGGCGTGGAGTTGAAGAAGTAACTGCCGGTTGCAAAAACGAGCGGTCAGGCAGTTTGCCTGACGGATATCGAAAGAATCTGTGCGTTCAAACGGCCCACCGAGGCGACGCCTCGCTTACGAGGGATAGACCATGATCTCAGAGAGAAGAATGGAACGACGGAGGGGGAACGATTCGAACGGTGCCGGCTCGCGCGCGAACGCGCTTGGGCTAAGGCGCGGATTTTGGCGCGCTGCTCTGGCGTTATCGACGGTGCTCGTTCTCGGATCGGCCTGCAAAAAAGGCGACCAGGCGGGAGGAGACAAGTCGGACAAGAAGCCGATTCTCATCGGCATCACCGCCGACGCGAGTGGGCAATACGCAGCCAGCGGCGATTCCGACAAGCGCGGCGTCATCATGGCGATCAACGAGTTCAACGCCAGGGGAGGCCTGCTCGGTCGTCAGATCAAATGGATTCACGCCGATACGGAATCGACTCCCGCCACGGGCTCACGCGTCGCCGAGCGCATGATCACCCAGGACAAGGTCGACTTCCTCATCGGCGCGATGAGCTCGGGCGTTGCCAACGCGATTTCCCAGGTCGCGCAGAAGTACGGCGTCGTCTATTTGAATACGAACTCCAGCTCGCCTTCGGAATCCGGCGAAAACTGCCATCGCACCAAGTTCGTGTGGGACGGCAACGGTAACAACTTCGCCCAAGCCGCCGTCAAAGGAGCGATCGGCAAGTTCGGCAAAAAGTGGCTGCTCATCACCAACGATTACGGATGGGGCCACGATACGTCGAACGCCACGCGCAAGCTCGCGACCGAGAACGGCGCCACCATCGTGGACGAACTGTTGGTCCCGCAGGGGACGCGTGACTTCGGAGCGACGTTGCTCAAAGCGCAGCAGAAGCATGCCGAAGTCATCGCCGCGGCGGTAGGCGGCGACGATCTCAAGGCGATGCGCACCCAGGTTTCGCAGATGAAACTCGGCAGCAAATACGCCTGGATCAACAACCAACAAGATTGGCCGGACGTTTACGGCTTGCCGAAAACGGACATCTTCGGCGTCTTCGGGACGACCTGGTACTACGGGTTCGACCTTCCGGGCGTCAAGGAGTTCAACGCCCGCTACCAGAAGGAGAATGCCGACTCCAAGATCAAGACGCCGGGCAACGTTTTTTACAACGGCTATTGGGCGACGCGCTCGCTTCTCGAGACGATCGAAAAGGCGAAAACCACCAACAACCATGCGGTCATCAAGGAGCTCGAGCAGCTCCGAATCCCGGCGACCGTCCGCATGCAGCATCACGATGCCTTCATGAACCCGAAGACGCACCAGCTGCAGCAAACGATTTACCTCGCGACGGCCAACATGGATTCGAAGGATCCGAGGATCTGTTCAAGGTCCTCACCAACACGGCGCCCGACCAGGTCGTCGACAAGGAAGCCGACGCGAAATGCAAGCTCGAACCGTTCGAGGCGACCCCCGTTTATCCCGCTGCGGTTGCTGCCCAATGATGGGAATGCCATTGGTCATGCGCGATTGAGATTGTCGTCATGAATTTGTTGCCGCATCTGATCAACGGAATCGCGCTCGGTGTGCTGTTCGGAGTCATCGCGCTCGGGTTCATGCTCATCGTCGGCGTCATGGAGGTCATCAACCTCGCGCACGGTTCGCTCTTTGCGCTGGGTGCCTACATCGCCATGGAGATCATCAATCCGGGGTGGCTGGGTCGGTTCGGCGAGAGCTTCGTCGCGATTCCTCTGCCCATCCGCTATGCCCTGGCTCTCCTTCTGGCGCCGATCGTCATCGGCGTCGTGGGAATGGGTTTGGAGCGAGCCGTGCGCCGAACGTACGGCAAGAAAGCCGAGTACGGCTTGCTCCTCACCTTCGGTGCGTCGCTCGTATTGGAAGAGGGGATCCGCATCGTGTGGGGCAAAGGCGAGCAACACCTACCCGTCCCCGAAAGCGTCGACGGACCTATCCTCGCCGGCGAAGTCATCTATTCCAAATACCGGTTCTTTGCTGCCGCGCTGGGCATCGTTCTCATGGGCCTCGTGTGGTTGTTCTTGGAAAAGACGCCCTACGGAGCGAGGGTCAAAGCGGGTGCCCACGACAGCGAAATGGTGCGTGCGCTCGGCATCAATATCGGGCGCCTTCGCCTCTTCGTCTTTGCGTTCGGTGCGGCGCTGGCCGCCGCGGCCGGCATCATTCTCACGCCCATCTGGGGGCTTCGGCCTCACGTCGGCGTCGACGCGGTGATTCCGGCGTTTTTGATCATCGTTCTCGGCGGTGTCGGCAGTTTTTGGGGTGCCGTCATCGCCGGGCTCTTGGTGGGACTCACCGTCGGGATCACCGGGGGCTTCGCTCCGGACTGGGCCAACATGTCGATGTACCTATTGTTGATCTTCGTCCTCAGCTTCCGCGCCCGCGGATTGCTGGGCAAGAAGAGCGCACTGGAGGCGTGACGTGGCGCTCACGAATCCCGTAACGACTGAACGCGCCAAGCCCGGATCGCGCGGCCAAGCCTGGATCACCAGGCCCATGCTCATCACGCTCGCTCTTCTTTTGACCTTTCCGCTCTGGGGACCCCGCGTCGGCCTCTATTCGTACCTGGGCGTCGAGGTCGTGGTCTGGATGATCTACGCGCTCGGCTTCAATCTGCTGCTCGGTTACACCGGACTGCCTTCCTTCGGTCATGGGGCATTCTTCGGTGTCGGTGCTTATGCCTATGGGCTCTGCTACCTGGGGCTGTCGCAAAGTCCTCTGCTTTCGCTCCTCTGTGCCGGGCTCGCGGGCGGCATCGCAGCCGCCATCGTGGGATGTTTTCTCGCGCACCGGCGCGGCATCTATTTCGCCCTCATGACGATAGCGTGCGGCCAGGTGTTCTGGTTCGTGGCCATGAAATGGCGGTCGGTCACCGGCGGTGAAGACGGGCTGCTCAATGTTCACCGCGCGATGCTCGGCGTGGGACCGTTGAAGGCGAGTCTGAAGGACAACGTCGCGCTCTTCTATTTCGCGGTGACGCTGTTTGCGGTCTGTCTGGTCTTCTTGTGGCGGTTGGTGCATTCGCCCTTCGGCGTGGCTCCTTTGGTATGGCCTGCTCTTCATGGCCGTCGTGCTCTTTCAGCCGGAAGGGATCGCGGGAGCATGGCAGAGCGCGGCGAAGAGCATTCGCCTTCGTCGTACGCCGGCGGTTCGCCAAGAGCTCCCACGGGAGGCGCGAGATGGCACTGTTTGAAGCGCATCATCTGAGCAAACGATTCGGCGACCGGATCGTGCTCGAGGACATCACCCTCCAATTCGAGCGGGGGCAGCTATCGGGGATCATGGGCCCCAACGGTGCGGGCAAGTCCACGTGCTTCAACGTACTCACCGGCCATTTCCCTCCCGATCGCGGGCGCGTCATCCTCGATGGGGAAGACATTACCGGCCTTTCTCCTCGTCAGATCGCGCAAAAGGGCATCGCGCGGTCCTTCCAGAGCATCAACCTATTCGACGAATTCACGGCGCTCGAAAACGTGCTGCTCGCGCTGCCCCGCGTCCGTTCCCTCGGGTTCAACATGGTGCGGGACGTCGCCGGCGATCCGGCCACCGTGGCAAGGGCGGTGGCCGTCCTGGAACAGGTCGGACTCGGCGCCCGTGCCGATTTGCGCGCTTCGAGCCTACCGTATGGCGATCGCCGCGCCCTGGAGATTGCGGCCGCTCTGGCAGCCCATCCGCGCGTGCTCTTCTTGGACGAACCGACGCAGGGAATGGGTGCCGAAGGACGCAATCGGCTGCGCGACCTCATCAAGCAGCTGAAGCGCTATTTCACGATCGTGATGATCGAACACGACATGGAATTCCTCTTCTCCTTGGCCGACAAGATTTCCGTCATCCACTGGGGCCAGGTCATCGCCCAAGGCACGCCCGAGCAGCTGCAAACGGATCCTTGGGTGCTCCGATCGACGTTGGGAGTCAGTCACTATGCTTGAGGTCGAGCGGGCCGAGACTTATTACGGAGAAACTCAAGCTCTCTTCGGAGCGTCTCTCTCCGTTCAGCAAGGTGAGGCCGTCGCTCTCCTCGGCGCCAATGGTGCGGGCAAGACGACGATGCTGCGCTCGATTCTCGGGCTCACGCCGGCACGCCGGGGCACCGTTCGCTTCGGGGGCAAAGAAATTACCCGGACCGCGACGCATGACATCGCCCGCGCCGGCATCGGCTGGGTGCCGGACGATCGGCGAATCTTTCCTGCCTTGAAGGTACGGACCAATCTCGCCCTCGGTAAAAAGCGCACCCCCTTTCGCAGCTGGAGCGAAAAGGAAATATTCGCCCTCTTTCCCGCGCTCGAATACCTGCTCGATCGCGAATGCGAGAATCTCTCCGGCGGCGAAATGCAAATGGTCGCGATCGGCCGTGCCCTTCTCGGCAGCCCCGGTCTCATCCTCCTCGACGAGCCTTCGCAGGGGTTGGCGCCCAAGCTGGTGCAGGATGTGATGAAGACCATCACCCACCTCCGAAGTGAGAACATCGGGGTCCTGGTGGTGGAGCAAAACGTTCGCAGCGTGCTCGAGGTATGCGATCGAGTTTACATCCTGCAAAACGGACGTGTCGTGCACGAAGGTTCCGCGCCCGCGCTATTGGAAGACGAATTCACCCGAACCAGCCTTTTAGGAACGTGACGTGGCACCGATACTCGAAGTCCAAGGTTTGAAGAAGGTTTATACGCGCGGCCTCTGGAGCCGGCGGCAGACATTCAGCTTGAGTGCCGAGTTCACGGTTCCCGAGCCCCAGATCGTGGGGGTGATGGGACCGAATGGATCGGGAAAGACGACGCTCTTCGAGATTCTCTCGGGCAGCAACATCCCCACGCACGGCAAAGTCGTCTGTTCGGGCCAGGACGTTCATCAGGTGAAGTACCGTCAGCGCGACCGAATGGTGATTCACTATCACCAATCCTACCAGATAAGGCGCGTCAAAAAGACGGTGCCGAACTTCATGCTGCGGCCGGCGCCATCCGAATATCCGCTGGTGCATATCTTCGACGAGCCCCAGTTCAGCACGCAAGACGGCTACATCGGTTTCATGCTCAACTTCTTTCAGCATCTTCGTTCGCACGGCCGTGTGGTGTTTCTCTGCCTTCATCCCTGCGAGCCGTTTCACGTGGATATCATGCGGGAGAATTGCGAACGTTTCCTCTTCGTTTCGAAGGGCGAAGTGGCGGAAATGCCCACCTACGACAGTCTTCTCGCGTACCCTGGCGTTCGCGAGTACTTGGGAGCGCTCGCCAATTGTTGATAACCGACTTGGACTTGGAGCGAGAGGCTCGAAATGAAGACTGAACCGAAGAAGACGAGGGTGGCGTTCGTCACCGGGGCGGGAGGGTCGATGGGGGCGGCCATCGCGAGGGCGCTCGTGGCGGAAGGCCATCGCGTCGTGCTGGCCGACAACGACGCCAAGACGGTGGCGGGGGTTGCCGCTGAGCTCGGCGCCGATGCTTTCCCGCTCACGCTCGACGTGAGCGACCCGTCGCAGGTCAAAACCGCCTGCGACTCCCTTCGCAAGAAGTGGGGGCCGGTCGACATCCTCGTGAACAACGCGGGGATCCTCTCCAACAACAAGATCGTGGAGACGACGCCCGAGGAATGGCGGCGCATCCTGGCCGTCAACTTGGATGGTCCCTATCTCTTGTGCCGCGAGTTGGTGCCTGCGATGCGGGAGCAGCGCTGGGGTCGCATCATCAATGTGTGCTCTCTCGCCATGAAAACGGGCGGCCTGACGGCCGGCACTGCGTACACCACCTCCAAGGGGGCATTGGGCGCCCTCACCTTTTCGTTGGCGCGCGAACTGGCGCCCCACGGCGTCACCGTCAATGGCATTGCCCCGGCGTACGTTCGCAGCAAAATGATCAACGAGCAGTTGACCGAGCAGCAGCGCCAAGAGACATTGCGCGGGATACCGGTCGGCCGTTTTTGCGAGCCGGAAGAGGTTGCGCATACCGTCGTATTTCTGAGCTCTCCACTTTCCGGTTTCATCACCGGCGAGATCGTCGACATCAACGGCGGTCTGCACATGGATTGAGGATATGCCCATGTCCACCCCGATCACTCCGAAGCTCGACCCACGCACCGCCTTTACGGGCATGCACAGCTTGGCTGGCAAGGTGGCCTACATTCCCGGTGGCAGCGGGGGACTCGGCGAGGCCATCGTCTGGGGCCTTGCCACCGTTGGTGCGCGGGTGGTGATAGGCGACATCGATGCGCCCAAGGTCGAGCGGCTCGCCGCGGCGCTACGGGCCGAAGGGCACGAGGCCCAAGGCGTGACCTTCGATGCCCGCTCGGTCAGCGACATCGGACGGTCCGTCGACGCCGTTTGCGATTTCTTCGGCCGGTGTGACCTCTTGGTGAATTGCGTGGGCATCCACCGCGAGCAGACGGTGCTCGAACTCACCGAGGAGACCTACGATCAGGTTCTCTCGATCAATCTCAAGGCGGGCGTCTTTTTGGGCCAAGCGGTCGCGCGGAGGCAAGTGGCGGCCGGCCAAGGCGGAAAGCACGTCCATCTGCTTTCGGTGCGAGCGAAGCTGGGGTTGCGCGGCAAGGGATACTCCGCCTATTGCTCCAGCAAGGGCGGCCTTTTGATGATCGTCCGGCAGCACGCCAGCGAGCTCGCGCCGCACCGTATCAACGTCAATGGCGTGGCCCCCACCTTCGTGTACACGGAAATGATTGGCCACGTGATGCAAGATCCCGACTTCAAGGCCAACGTGATCGGGCGCATTCCGCTCGGCCGCATCGCCGATCCCAAAGACGTCGTAGGCCCCGTGCAGTTTTTCTGTTCCCCCGCTGCGGATTTCGTGACCGGTCAGGTCCTGTACGTCGACGGAGGGCTCACTGCCTGTCAGTGAAAAGTGAGGGTAGCATGACCAAGCGATTGAAGAACTTCATCAACGGCAAACCCACCGACAGCAAGACCGAGCGCTGGGGCGATGTTTTCAACCCGGCCCTCGGCACGGTTGCGAGCCGCGTTCCGATGTCCACCGCGGCAGAGGTCGACGTGGCGGTTGCCGCCGCGCGCCAGGCATTCGAGGGTTGGTCAGCGACGCCAGCGCTAAGGCGTGCCCGCGTCATGTTCCGGTTCAAGGCGCTCATCGAGGAGCACATGGACGAGCTCGCCGCGCTCCTCACGTCGGAACACGGCAAGGTGCTCGACGACGCGCGCGGCTCCATTACCCGCGGCATGGAAGTCGTGGAGTTCGCGTGCGGCATTCCCCAGCTGCTCAAGGGGGAGTACTCGGACCAGGTCGGACGCGGCGTCGACTCCTGGTCGTTCCGACAACCGCTCGGTGTCTGCGCGGGGATCGGCCCCTTCAATTTCCCGGCGATGATCCCGCTGTGGATGGCCCCCGTCGCCCTTGCCTGCGGAAATACCTTCATCATGAAGCCGTCCGAGCGCGTTCCTTCGACGGCTTATCGGCTGGCGGAGCTTTGGAAACAGGCGGGGCTTCCCGACGGTGTCTTCAATATCGTCAACGGCGACAAAGAGGTGGTCGATGCCTTCGTCCGTCACCCCGACGTCGCCGCCATCAGCTTGGTCGGATCGACGCCGACGGCGCAAAGCGTCTACGAAGCAGCGACGCGCGCCGGCAAGCGCGTGCAGGCTCTCGGTGGAGCCAAAAACCACATGGTCGTCATGCCCGACGCAGACCTCGCGCACACCGTCGATGGTCTCATCGGCGCGGCATACGGATCGGCCGGCGAGCGCTGCATGGCCATTTCGGTAGCGGTTGCCGTCGGCGCGGGAACGGCTGATCGCTTGGTCGAGGCCCTGGCCCCGCGCGTAAAGGCGCTCAAAGTTGGACCGGGCACCGAGTCGGGCGTCGATATGGGCCCGCTCA
>WNGF01008605.1_pt1 | contig 11958 bp, 9 predicted proteins | sample 5400641 | NCBI WGS metagenome assembly WNGF01 (sample SAMN13153371, study PRJNA577476) | soil metagenome | isolation source: 80 cm soil or saprolite under grassland replicate 2 | place: USA:California | collected 2016-06-15 | reverse complement strand
CTCCCCGCTCGCGCGGGCGCTCGGCGCTCCCCTCGACCGCGCCGGCCGGGTGAGGGTCGAGCCCGACCTGACGCTGCCGGGGCACCCCGAGGTCCACGTGGCGGGCGATCTCGCCGCGGTCGTCCGGTCCGACGGCTCGCCCGTCCCCGGCGTCGCGCCCGCGGCGATCCAGCAAGGGCGCCACGTCGCGCGCGACATCGTGCGAGGCCTGCGCGGCGAGCCGCGGCGGCCGTTCCGCTACGTCGACAAAGGGATCCTCTCCACCATCGGGCGCGGGCGCGCCGTGGGCGAGGTGTGGAGGTTCCACCTTCGCGGCGTCGTGGCGTGGCTCGCCTGGCTCCTCGTCCACATCTTCTTCCTCATCGGGTTCCGCAACCGCTTCATGGTCATCCTGGAGTGGGCGTGGCACTACACGACATACGGCCGCGGCGCTCGCCTCATCACCGACACGGCGGAGCAGTGGCAGCTCGTGGCGGCCGACGCGGAGCGGCGAGCGCGCGAGGCGGGCGTCGCGCCGGCCGGGCCCGAGCCTCCGCCCACCTCACCGGCGGCGCGCGCGCCGGAGGCGGCGAGCGGCGGTCGGCCGCCCACGGTTCACTGAGCGTTGACGACGCCCGCGGCGCTCGCCGCCGGCGCGGGCAGGGCGGCCGCGATCATCGCCTGCACGTCGTCGCGGAGCTTCCGGAGGTCGCGGTCGCCGAGGCCCTTCGTCGGCACCGGGTCGAGGATGCGCACCGTGAGGCGCGACGGCCGCACCCACGGCGTTCCCTTGGGCATCCCCTGCGCCGTGCCGGACACCGCGATGGGCAGCACCGGGACCCCCGCCTCGATGGCGAGCTTGAACGCGCCCGCCTTGAACGGCAAGAGCTTGCCGTCGCGGCTGCGGGTGCCCTCCGGGAACATCATCACGCTCATCCCGCGCTCGAGGTAGCGGCGCGCCTTCGCCATCACCGCGAGCGCGCTCGCCGTGTCGCCGCGGTCCACGGCGATGTCGCCCACCAGCCAGAAGGCCCAGCCCACCCACGGGATCTTGAAGAGCGACTTCTTCGCGACCCACTTCATCTCGTGGGGCAGGTTCGAGAGCAGGAAGATGTCGAGGAACGACTGGTGGTTCGCGATGACCACGTACGCGCCCTTCCCGCGCGGCCAGCGGCCCTCGATGCGGATGCGCCAGAAGGGGAAGCTGCGCGAGATGCAGGCGCCGCACAGGCGGAGCAGCCGCCCGGCCACGGCGCGGTCGCGATCGAACGGCCAGGTGACGAGCAGGACGAGCGCGACGACGGGCGGAAACAGGACGATCGCGACGAAGCTCAGCGCGTACGCGAGCAGGGCGAAGACGGGGACGAGGATGCGCACGGCGAGAGTGTACGAGCGCGGGCCGCCCGGGTCGAGCCTAGGCGGGCTCGGGCGGGCGCGCCAGGTGCCAGCGCGTGCGGGCCTGGAGGGCGGCGGCCGCAGCGAGCACCCGGGCATCGGCGAGCGGCGGGCCCGCGATCTCGAGGCTCACCGGCAGGCGACCGGGCTCGACGAAGCCGATCGGCACCGCGACCGAAGGGAAGCCGACGAGGTTCCCCGCGAAGCGCATCACGCCGCCGCCGGCGGCCGGCAGCGGATCGTCCACGGGCGGCGGCAGGATCGGGGAATTGGGCGCGACGATGAGGTCGTGGCGGTCGAAGAAGCGCGCCATCTCGCGCTGCATCACCCCGCGGACGGCCTGCGCCTTCACGTAGTCGGTGGCGAGCGCGTCGAAGCGGTACAGCTCCCTGCCGTGCGCCTGGTGGAGAGGGTCGGAGAGCTCCTTCGTCCTCCCGGACTTCACGAGCTGCTCGAACGAGACGAGCGCCTCCGCCGTGAAGACCACCTCCGCGACCGCCTGCCAGGGCAGGTCAGGCAGCTCGGCCCGCTCGACCTTCATCCCCGCGGCGCGCAGCGTGCCGAGCGCCTCCTCGTAGAAGACCGGGACCGAAGGGTGGATGGGGTAGTCGCGCGGGACGTCGAGGGCCGCGACGCGCAGGCCCGCCGGCAGGCGCGGCAGCCGGGCGCTCGGCTGCGGCGTCGTCGGGAGCGAGCTCGGGTCGAGCGGGTCGCTCGCGGCCAGCGCCGCGAGGACGAGCCCGCAGTCGGCGGCCGAGCGCGCCATCGCCCCCACCTTGTCGCCGGTCGGGGCGTACGGCATGACGCCGTGGCGCGAGACGAGCCCGTAGGTGGGACGGAGCCCGGTGACACCGCAGAACGCGGCCGGGCACAGGAGCGAGCCGATCGTCTCCGTCCCGAGCGCGAACCCGACGAGGCCCGCCGCGACCGCGGCCGCCGAGCCCGACGACGATCCTCCGGCCCAGCGCGTGATGTCCCAGGGCGTCCGGCAGGCGCCGTTCACGGAGGAGGTCGCCCACGTGACGCCGAGCGCGCCGGCGAGCTCGATGAGCGAGGTCTTGCCGACGAGGATCGCGCCCGCCTCGCGCAGGCGCGTCACCGCCGTCGCGTCGCGGTCGGGGATGCGCCGCGCGTACGGCCTCGCGCCGAAGGTGGTGCGGACGTTCTTCGTGTCGAAGACGTCCTTCAACGCGTAAGGGATGCCGTGCAGCGGGCCGCGCCACCGGCCGGCGGCGAGGTCCGCCTCGGCCCGCCGCGCCTCCTCGCGGGCGAGCTCGGCCGTCACCGTGACGAAGCAGTTGAGCCGCGGCGCCACCCGCTCCATCCGGGCGAGGTAACCCTCCGTCAACGCGACCGGCGAGAGCGTGCGGGCGCGCACGCGGGTCGAGAGCTCGGTGACGGGCAGGTCGAGCAGCTCGGGACCGAGCAAGGCTCAGCCCTCCCGCAGCATCGAGACGTGGAACACGAACGCCGGCTCGAGGCCCTCGCCGAGCTTGAACTCGCGGATCGCCGCCAGGTTGGGATTGCGGGCGCCCGCTTCGGCCGGATCGGGAGGAGGTGGAGGGGGCGGCGCGACACCGGGCGAGGGTGCGGGCTGCACCGCCTGTGGAGCGCCGCTGCAAGCGGATCCGAGCCCCACCGCGGCGGGGATCAGGAGCGTGCGTGCCAGGAAGTCGCGCCGAGAGGACCGTGCGGCGGCTGGTTGGTCGGGGTGGGTCACGGACTCGTGACACGAGCCAGGCACGGGGCGGCCACGCGAGTCCATAGGCGGTGGCGAAAAATACAGCGGATGATTGACTCAGCACAAATCGCCGGGCGTGCGGTCCCGCAAACGGGGGGTGCCGCGCTCGCTCTGATGGTCGTGCTCGGTTGCGCTGGTCCCGTGAACGAGCCCGCGCCCGTGCCCGCGCCCGGCTTCTTTCGGGCTCGGACTCGGGCTCGGACTCGGGCTCGGGGCTCACTCCAACTGGGCAGCGCCATGACAGCTCACGCAAACGACTCTCGGTATGCCCAAACGACTCTGGGTAGGGACGCGCAAACGACTCTGGGTAGGGACGCGGGGTAGGGACGCGAAGAGCTGGCGTGTCAGCGCCGTGCTCGGTTGCGCTGGTCCCGTGAACGAGCCCGCGCCCGTGCCCGCGCCCGGCTTCTTTCGGGCTCGGACTCGGGCTCGGACTCGGGCTCGGGGCTCACTCCAACTGGGCAGCGCGTCAGACCGGCGGTCGCTCCAGGTGGAAGCGCGTCTCCTCCTGCCACAGCGCGCCGGTGGCGAGCAGGCGCGCCTCGTCGAACGGCTTTCCAACGAGCTGCATGCTGACGGGGAGCTTGCCGGGACCGGCGAAGCCCATCGGGAGCGCGAGGGCGGGAAGGCCAGCCAGGTTGCCCGCGGCTCCGAGCGGATCGGAGCCGTCGAAGAGCGGGTCTAGCGACTCGTCGACCGGCGGCGCGACGTAGGGCAGGTTCGGCGCGACGACGAGGTCGTAGCGATCGAAGAAGCGCCCCAGCGCGCGCTGCACGTCGCCGCGCAGCCGCATGGCGCGCACGTAGTCGGTCGCGCTGCCCTTCGACAGGTAATCGTCGGGCGACCTCTCGCGGTGCGAGCGGTCGGAGAGCTCGCGCGTGCGGCCGCTCCGGATCACGTCCTCGAAGGCGGTGCCCGCCTCGGCCTCGAAGAAGAGCACCGCCAGGTCCTCGTAGGGCAGGTCGGGCAGCTTCGCGCGCTCGAGCGCGAGGCCGAGCCGTTCGAGCGTCGCGAGCGCGGCCTCCCAGATCGCCTCCACGTCGGCGGAGACAGGCGGCTTCTCGGGGAGCCCCAGGACGGCGGCGCGCAGCCCCTTCGCCGCGGCGGGAACGACGGCGTCGAGGCCGGGCGGCGGATCGACGGAGGTCGGGTCGCGCGGATCGCGCCCGGCGATGGCGCGGAGCACGAGCGCGGCGTCGCGCGCCGAGCGGCACAGCGGGCCGAGCTTGTCGAGCGTCCACGAGACCGGCATCGCGCCATGGCGAGAGACGACGCCGTAGGTGGGCCTGAGGCCGGTCACGCCGCAGAAGGCTGCCGGGCAGGTGATGGAGCCCCACGTCTCCGAGCCGATCGCGAAGGAGACGAGGCCGCCCGCGACGGCCGAAGCCGCGCCCGACGACGAGCCGCCCGCCCAGCGCGAGAGATCCCACGGCGTGCGGCAGGCGCCGTTCAGCGCCGCGTCCGCCCAGTGGTAGCCGAGGCCGCCGGCGAGCTCGATCATCGAGAGCTTGCCGAGCAGAACGGCGCCGGCCTCGCGGAGCCTGGCCTGCACCGTCGCGTCGCGATCCGGGACGCGGGTCGCGAAGGGGCGCGCCCCGAAGGTCGTCGCGAGCCCCTTCGTGTCGACGAGGTCCTTGAGGCCGTAGGGGATCCCGTGCAGCGGCCCGCGCCAGCGCCCGCGCGCGAGCTCCGCCTCCGCCACGCGCGCCTCCTCGAGCGCGCGCTGCGGCGTCGGGTTCACGAAGCACCACAGCTTCGGCGCGACGCGCGAGATGCGCTCGAGGCACGCCTCCGCGAGCGCCACCGGCGACAGCTCGCGCGCGCGAAGACGGCGCCCGAGCTCCTCCACGGTCGCGAACGTGACGCCGGCGACGGGGGGCACGTTCACTCCACGCGCGCGCGGAAGTGGAGCGCGGGCTCGGCGTCCGGCGAGAGCGGGTGCTCGCGGACCGAGCGGAGCGCCTCCGGAGCCGCCGGCTTCGGCTCGCCCGGGCCGGGCGGCGGCGTTGGAGCGCGCGCCGGCGCCTCGGGCTCGCCAGCGCGTCGCGCGGTCGCGCAGGCCACGACGGGCGCGAGGGCGACAGCGGCCAGGAACCGCCGCCGGCCGGGGTGGACGGCTCTCGGATTGCGCATGGCGGGCATCTAACGGGACGCCTGCGCGCTCGCGACCCGGGGTGCGGGCGCCCGCTCCCGGTTACACTTCAGGGGTGCCCGAGCTGCCCGACATCGAGGCCTACGTCGAGGCGCTCGCGGAGCGCGCCGTGGGCGAGCCCGTGCTGGGGGTGCGGCTCGCGAGCCCCTTCCTCCTGCGCACCGCCGATCCGCCGCTGCGCGAGGTGGAGGGCAAGAGGGTCGTCGCGGTCCGCCGGCTCGGGAAGCGCGTCGTCCTCGCGCTCGAGGGCGACCTCTTCCTCGTGGTCCACCTCATGATCGCGGGGCGCCTGCACTGGATCGAGCGCGGTGGCAGGAAGGCCGCGCGAACGGGGACGTCGCTCGCGATGTTCGAGCTCCCGAACGGCACGCTCACGCTCACCGAGGCGGGGTCGAAGCGGCGCGCGGCGGTGCACCTCGTACGCGGCGCGGCAGCGGTGGCGGCGCTCGCGCGCGGCGGCATCGAGCCGCTCGACGCGGATCTCCCCGCCTTCGCAGGCGCGCTCCGCCGCGAGCACCACACGCTGAAGCGCGCGCTCACCGACCCCGACCTCTTCTCCGGGATCGGCAACGCCTACTCCGACGAGATCCTGCACCGCGCGCGCCTCTCGCCCGTGAAGCTCACGCAGCGCCTCACCGACGAGGAGGCGGCGCGCCTCCACGCTGCGACGCGCGAGGTGCTCGGACGGTGGCTCGCGAAGCTGCGCGAGGAGCGCGCCGGCGGCTTCCCCGAGAAGGTGACCGCCTTCCGCGAGGGGTTCGCGGTGCACGGCCGGCACCGCAAGCCCTGCCCGGACTGCGGCGCGCCCATCCAGCGCATCGCGCACGCCGACAACGAGACGAACTACTGCCCGCGATGCCAGACCGGCGGCCAGATCCTCTCCGATCGCTCGCTGGCGCGGCTCCTCAAGGAGGACTGGCCGCGGACGTTGGAGGCGCTCGAGCAGAAACCGGGGTTCGGGCTGAAGCCGAAGCAAGCCGAGACTGCCGGCGACAGCGAGTGAAGATCGCGCGGAGGCATCTGCCGCCAAGTCCCTGCGGCGCGAATCCCCCGAACCAGGGTTATCGGGGGGTGCGAACAACTCGCACCCGCGCTGCGTAGCGGGCTACGCACCCAGTTTCCCGAAAGGGTACCCGCTCAGTCGATCTTGGTGGGAAAACGGCGCATGTGCCTGTTGACGCTGGAAGTGTGCGCCTGACGCTGGGCGTCAATGCAATACTCGTGCCGCCCGCGCGCTGAGCCTTGACACGAGGCGCGGAACTGGGGTTTGGTCACCAGCTCAACTATCCCAGGTCTGTTACACGCCCGCACCACACCCGCACCGAGGGTTCTGATGGCCACCGACTCCACGCCTCCCAACGGCGACGCGATTCCCGACGCGAGCCCCATCTCGAAGCCGAAGAAGATCCGCCGCGAGGACGCGCTCGCGTACCACTCGACCGGCCGCAAGGGGAAGATCGAGGTCGTCCCGACGAAGCCTTGCGCCACCGCGCGCGACCTCGCGCTCGCGTACAGCCCGGGCGTCGCCGAGCCGTGCCTCGAGATCGCGAAGGATCCGGACCTCAGCTACCTGTACACCGCGCGTGGAAATCTCGTCGCGGTCGTCTCGAACGGCACCGCCGTGCTCGGCCTCGGCGACATCGGCCCGCACGCCGGCAAGCCGGTCATGGAGGGCAAGGGCGTCCTCTTCAAGAAGTTCGCCGACATCGACGTCTTCGACATCAACATCGACGCGAGGGAGATCGACCACATCTGCTCGGTGGTGAAGGCGCTCGAGCCGACCTTCGGCGGCATCAACCTCGAGGACATCAAGGCCCCCGAGTGCTTCGTCATCGAGGAGCGGCTCAAGAAGGAGATGCAGATCCCCGTCTTCCACGACGACCAGCACGGGACCGCCATCATCTCCGGCGCGGCGCTGCTCAACGCGCTCGAGCTCGCCGGGAAGAAGATCGACAAGGTGCGCGTCGTCGTCTCGGGCGCCGGCGCGTCCGCCATCGCGTGCACCAAGTTCTACCTGACGCTCGGGGTGAAGCGCGAGAACGTCACCCTCGTCGACACGAAGGGGGTCGTCTACAAGGGTCGCACCGAGGGCATGAACGCCTGGAAGCAGGAGTTCGCCGTCGAGACGCGGGCGCGCACGCTCGCCGATGCGATGGAGGGCGCGGACATCTTCCTCGGCTGCTCGGCGAAGGGCCTCGTCACGCAGCGCATGGTCCAGTCGATGGCGAAGGACCCGGTGGTCTTCGCGCTCGCCAACCCCGATCCCGAGATCAGCTATCCCGACGCGGTGGGGGCGCGCAAGGACGTCATCATGGCGACCGGCCGCTCCGACTACCCGAACCAGGTGAACAACGTCCTCGGGTTCCCAGGCATCTTCCGGGGCGCGCTCGACGTCCGCGCCAAGGCCATCAACGAGCAGATGAAGATGGCCGCCGCCCGCGCCATCGCCGCGCTGGCGCGCGAGGACGTGCCGGAGTCGGTGTCGCGCGCCTACTCGGGCGAGAAGTTCTCCTTCGGGCGCGAGTACATCATCCCGAAGCCGCTCGACCCGCGCGTCCTCCTGTGGGTCGCCCCGGCGGTCGCGCAGGCCGCGATGGACAGCGGCGTGGCGCGGCAGACCCTCGACATCGCCGAGTACCGCGAGCGTCTCCGCAAGATGCAGAGCCGCACGCACTCCGTGATGAGCAGCATCTACACGAAGGCGAAGAAGAAGCTCGCCAGGATCGTCTTCCCCGAGGGCCACCACCCAAAGGTCCAGCAGGCGGCCCAGATCCTCCGCGAGGACGGCATCTGCGAGCCGGTCCTCCTCGGGCCGGTCGACAAGATCCGCGCCGCGATCGAGGACCAGCGGCTCGACGGGCTCGCCGACGTCACCGTCATCAACCCGCTCGAGAGCGAGGAGATCAACCGGTACGTGAGCCGGCTCTGGGAGCTCCGGCAGCGCCGCGGCGTGACCTACGACGAGTCGAAGCAGTTCCTGAAGCAGCGCGCCTACTACGCCTCGATGATGCTGGAGCAGGGGCAGGCGGACGGCCTCGTCACCGGTCTCACGACGAGCTACGCCGACGCGATCCGCGCGCCGCTCCAGATCATCGGCACGCGCGCCGGCCGCCGCGCCGCGGGCGTGTACATCGTGGTCACGAAGAACGACTTCACCTTCTTCGCCGACTGCACGGTGCACGTCGACCCCACCGCCGAGGAGCTCGCGGACATCGCGGTCACCACCGCCGATCTCGCCCGCTACTTCGACGTGAAGCCTCGCGTCGCGATGCTCTCGTACTCGACGTTCGGCGGCGGCAAGGGCAAGAGCCCGGAGAAGGTGCGGATCGCGACGGAGCTCGTCCGCCAGCACGAGCCGAGCCTCGAGGTCGACGGAGAGATCCAGGCCACGATCGCCATGTCGTCCGACACGCGCGTGCCGGAGTTCCCGTTCTCGACCCTGAAGGACAACGCGAACGTCCTCATCTTCCCGAACCTCGACGCGGCCAACATCGCGTACCAGCTGCTCGGGACGATCGGCGGCGCCGAGATCATCGGGCCGGTGCTCCTCGGGATGCACAAGCCCGTGAACATCCTGCAGATGGGCTGCAGCGTGCAGTCGATCGTGAACCTCGCCGCCTTCACCGCGCTTCGCGCGCAGGGCGATCAGTTCCTCTTCTAGTCGGAATCCCGCGTCACTCGACGGGCCGGCCTCGCGCTCGCGGAGGTCGGCCCGTTCTCTTTTTCTCCCGCGGCGGGAGCCCAGACGGGACGCTCGAAGCCGAGCCGCGCCGTTACATTCCTTCGAGCCGGACCTCGGGGGGAATGGAGAGAGACCATGCTGGTGAGAAACGTCATGAAGACGGCCATTGACGCGTTCCGGGAAGACGACACGGTGAAGGTCCTCGCGATGCGCATGCGAGACGTGGCCACGGGCTTCGTCCCCGTCTGCGACCGTCAGGGGCACCCCGTCGGCACGGTGAGCGATTACGACATCGTGCGTCAGGTGTGCGCCGAGGACCGGCTCGCCTCGGAGACGCTCGCCGGCGACATCATGGAGCGCGAGATCATCACCTGCTACGACGACGACGAGCTGGCGGTCGCCGAGGAGCGGATGAACGACAGCCACAAGGCACGCATCCTCGTCCTCGATCGGGACCAGAAGCTCGCCGGGGTGATCACGCTCGCGGACGTCTTCGGCGCCGAGGACGACCACCGCGCCGTGGAGACGGCGCGGCACGTCGTGGAGCGGGAGTATCTCGCGTAGCACGCGGGCCCGCTCCCGATTGCAGGCGAGCGCCGCGAGTCCCACCGTGCCGGGTGGGAGGACGCGATGCCCTGGAAGACCACGAAGAAGCGCGCGGCCAGCGACAGACGCGCCGGCAAGGCGGCCACCACGCAGGCGGGCGAGTACGTGCGCGAGCAGATGCACAAGGAGAGGCGCGGCAAGGGCCGCGCGAAGAGCCGCAAGCAGGCCGTCGCCATCGGCCTCTCCCAGGCGCGCCGCGCCGGGGCCAAGATCCCGCGGAAGGGCGCGAGCGCGAAGCGGCGCAGCAGCGCCCGAGCGAGCAGCCGTTCCAGCCGCGGTCGCCGGACCTCCAGCCGGGCCTCGAGGTAGCGGCCGAGCACGGGCCAGCCTCGATGGAGGCGACCCATGCCCCGCTGCGCGGCGTCCGCGTTGCAGCTCGCGCTGCGCTCGCCGGGCCTAAAGGCTCACGCGCAGCGCGACGCCCATGTCGAACGTCTGCGCGGCGAGGCTGGGTGTGGTGAGGCCGCTGACGACGACCTGGGCCGGGATCGCGAGACGGAACTCGCCCTCGCGCTTGCCGAGGTGCGCCTGCCCGTACGCCTCGAGGCGCAGGTAGGTGAGGAGCAGCACCGAGTAGTCGAGGCGCGCCACGAATGATCGGTCCGAGAGGTTCCCCAGCACGGACAGGATGAACGTGGTGTTGTTCCACGATCCGGGGTTCGGCAGGTACCCGTAGGCGCCCGCGTAGTGCTGCCCGAGGTAGAACGGCGTGAACGCGCCATGGAAGAGCAGCCCGGGGTAGACGCTCGGATCGGCGTAGCCATTCCGATTGTAGAAGTACTCGACCCCGATCTCTAAGCTGTCCTCGTCGCTGTACTTGTGGGCCCAGCGCACGCCGCCGGTCACCGCGGGCGTGAGCCCGCCGCGCTCGAACGTCTCGTATTGGTCTCCGATCGGCTGCGATGCGCCCACGCCCGGTATGCGCCGATAGAGCGGGATCTCGCTCCCGGTCTTGAGGGCCGCCTCGCCGTAGACGTCGAGCTCCAGGATGCCGGCCGACGCGTCGAGCGCGAAGCGCGGCCGATGGCCGCGCTGGACGACGGCGCCGGCGCCGATCTCGGAGGCGCCGAGCACGATCTCGGCCCGCGCCGCCGCGCCTATCCCGCCCACCTGCTGCGTCGAGGTCGTCCCCGGCTGCGACGTCACCGGGGCGAGCCCACCCGTGGCGGAGGAGCTCGTGAGCGGCTCGAGGATCGCCATGGTGGAGAAGTTCCAGCCGCGTCGCTCCCATGGCACGTGCACGCGGACCATGGTCGTGCCGGTGCGGGCGTCGAAGACGGCGAGCGGATCGCGCCGCACCGTGTGCAGGTAGTCCGTCGGGTTCCAGAACCGGCCGGTGCCCCACTTCACGTGCTGCTTCCCCACCGTGAGGAAGGCGGTGTGCGCCGCGTCGAAGCGCAACCAGAGCTGATCGAGGAGCACCCGCGGGTTCGTCGGGGCCTGCGCGCCGAAGGGGCTGGGCGCGTTGGGGTCGATCGTCGGGTCGTACTGCATGCGCGCGAGCAGGAACCCCCGCACCCGGTCGTTGGGGCGGACGTCGAAGTAGCCGTCCACCAGGGCCGGCGCGGCGAGGAGCCAGTCCCACGGATCATCGCCCTCGCGCCCGAAGGCGAAGGCGCGCAGGTAGAGCTGGCCGCCGATCGTGAGCGGGTTTTCCGTCGCGCCGAGCTTCTCGCCGACGTCCTGCGCCTGGGACGGAGCGTTCTCCCTCCCCCCGCTCGCGGGCGGAGGGCCGGGGAGAGGGGTGGCCGGAGCGGGCTCCTTCGGCGCGCCGAAGATCTCCTCCTCCGGCGGACGCTCCTGCGCGACCGCGCTGGTGGCGAGGACCGCGAAGGCGAGGGCGAGCGATCTCATGCCCTCCTCACCGGCTCTTCGCCTCGAGCCACGCCTTCGTGAACATGTTGGGGCTGAGCGGCCGCAGGTCCACCTGGCGGATGAGGATGAGCGTCGAGTTCGCCTTCTCCACCTCGTCGTAGAACCGCATCTCCTCGGGGAACCAGACGTCGGCGCCCTTCGACTCGGAGTAGATCTTCTTCCACTTGGGGTAGTAGCTCGTGCGCATGAGCCGCCCCGAGAGGGCGAGCTCCTGTCGCTTCAGGACGTTCCCCGTGGCGGCGTCGATCCAGAGGCGGACGCGCGGGAAGGCGACGTCGACGCCCTCCTTCACGGTGAGGAGGAGCTTGTGCGCCGCGTACGCGCCGAGCTTCTCGTCCGCCTCGAAGCGCGTGTCGTACTCCTCCGCGAGCCGGGACTCGTCGAGGTCGCCGCGGCGCGTGTCGGTGCCGCCGATGCGCTCGCGCTCGGTGCGCCGCTCCCACTTGCCGGTCCCCGGATCGTAGAGCCACAGGTTCTTGTCGAGGCGCAGGTACCCCTTCCCCGCCTCGCTCTTCGGCTTCGAGAAGA
>WNGF01012488.1_pt1 | contig 11959 bp, 7 predicted proteins | sample 5400641 | NCBI WGS metagenome assembly WNGF01 (sample SAMN13153371, study PRJNA577476) | soil metagenome | isolation source: 80 cm soil or saprolite under grassland replicate 2 | place: USA:California | collected 2016-06-15 | reverse complement strand
CAACTTGTGATTCACGCGCCTTTTGGTGCGCGCATCAACCGCGCCTGGGGCCTCGCGCTGCGCAAGCGCTTCTGCCGCAGCTTCAACTTCGAGCTGCAGGCCTCAGCCACCGACGACGGCATCAACATCGCGCTGGCCGAGCAGCACAGCTTCCCACTCGCCGACCTATTCCACTACCTGCAACCGGAGACGGTGGAGGACGTGCTGCAGCAGGCCGTGCTCACCGGCTCGCCGCTGTTCGCCACGCGCTTCCGCTGGGACGCCAACCGCTCGCTCGCCCTGCTTCGCTTTCAAAACGGCAAAAAGGTCCCTCCCTACATTCAGCGCATGAAGAGCGACGACCTGCTTGCCGCCGTCTTTCCACAGGTCGCGGCATGCGCCGAAAACGTCGACGGCGACATCCAGGTGCCGGACCATCCTCTGGTGGAAGAGGTGATGAAGGATGTGATGCACGAGGCGATGGACATCGACGGCCTTCGCCGCGTGCTCGAAGGCATTCGCGACGGCAACATCCAGACCATTGCGGTCGATACTCCGGTGCCGTCGCCGTTTGCGCACGAGATCCTCAACGCCAACCCTTATGCCTTCCTGGACGATGCGCCGCTCGAGGAGCGCCGCGCCCGGGCCGTGCAGCTCCGGCGCACGCTGCCCGCATCGGTGCTCGAAGAGGCCGGACGGCTCGACCCCGCGGCCATCGCGCAGGTCGTCGAGGAGTCGCGCCCGGACCTTCGCGATGCCGACGATCTACATGATCTCCTGCAGACGCTGGTCATTTTCCCAATGGACATCGAAGTTGAGGGTGCCCCATTCAAGCCCTCTGTTGACTTGAGTGGGGTAGTTGACTTCAGCCACGCTCATCCCAGACGTGGCCAGGAGGCGCTGCATCTCGTCGACCTGCACGATCAAATCACCGCCTGGATGCGCGAGCTTGTCGCATCCCACCGCGCAGTTACTGCCACCGCGCAAGATCGCCAGTTCTGGGTCGCCAGCGAAAAGGTCAAAGACCTTACATCGATACATGTCGATGCATCGTTCTCCCCCGAGCCGCCGGAATTTTCCGCCACCTCGTGCGCAACCCCCGATGCGGTGCTCGATCGCGCACTGATCGGCTGGATGCAACATCTCGGGCCCACTTCAGCCCGGGAGCTGAGCAATCTTCTCTCTATCAATACAGCTGCAATCGAAAAAGCCCTTTTGCGGCTGGAGGCAACCGGCGCCATCCTGCGCGGCCAGTTCCGCCAGATTGCGGGCGAGCTCGAGTGGTGCGACCGCCGGCTGCTGGCGCGCATTCACCGCCTCACCGTGGCCACGTTGCGCAAGCAGATCGAGCCGGTCACCGCGGCGCAGCTCATGCACTGGCTTTTGCGCTGGCAGCACGTGGCGCCGGGATGCGCGCTGCGCGGGGAACACGGACTGCAGAAGGCGCTGCGCCAGTTGCAGGGCTTTGAAATCCCCGCCAGCGCGTGGGAGCCCTACATCCTGGCGCGCCGCGTCGCCGCTTACGATCCGGCTGAGCTCGACCGCCTGTGCCTGATGGGCGTCGCAGGATGGGGACGCCTCTCGCCGCATCCTGCCACATTGGTTGATTCAACGACCGGCGCAACGGATCGCGACGCGAGTCAGGAAGCAGGCCACGAGCGCCCGCGGCGCATCGTCCCCACGGCGGTTGCGCCCATCACATTCTTTCTGCGCGAGGAGTGCGCCTGGATGCTGCCGCGCCCGCACGACGGTATCTCTGAGCACTCGCTCAGCGACACCGCTCGGGCTGTGCTCAATGCACTTGTCCGCCGCGGCGCATCGTTCTTCGCCGAGTTGCAGCGCCACACCGGCCTGCTGCGCTATGAGGTCGAGCACGGACTGTGGGAGTTGGTCGCCGCGGGATTGGTCACGGCCGATGCCTTTGAGAACCTTCGCGGACTCATAGCCCGGTCGCGCTCCGCGGCAGGCTCGTCGCGCTTGCGCCGTCCGCGCGCCACCGCCGGACGCTGGTCTCTGCTCTGGCGCGAAGATGACCCGCAGGACGTGCTCGCCGAAGCAGGTGAGATTGCCAGGGAGCTCGCGCCGCGGCGCTCGCCATCGGATGAACGCGTCGAGGCCACCTGCTGGATGCTGCTCAACCGATACGGCATCGTCTTTCGAGAGTTGCTGACGCGCGAGTCCAACTTGCCCAGGTGGCGCGAGCTGCAGTGGGCCTTCCGCCGGCTGGAGGCCCGTGGCGAGGTGCGCGGCGGACGCTTCGTCTCCGGCTTCGTCGGCGAGCAGTTTGCGCTGCCGGAGGCGGTGGAGAGCCTGCGTGAGCTGCGCAACCTCCACCCCAGCCCGCCAACAACAGGCGCGCTGGGGGCCCCGCTGCCGGCCTCAACCGAGCTCATCACCATCTCGGCAGCCGATCCGTTGAACCTGGTCGGCATCCTTGTTCCCGGTGAGCGCATCCCTGCTATCGGAGCGCGCAGCGTCAGCTTCCGCGCCGGAGTCTACGTTCCCGATACCGCAGTGCGAATTCCTTTTAGCCCCGAGCAGGCTGCGGTGTAGGGGCGGCCATCCTGCCGAGAGAATCGCGAGGACACCATGATCCGAAAGCCAATCGCGGGCGTCGATTACACGCTGAACGAGCAGGGCCGCAAGATCTTCACCGCGCGCTTTCTCCTGAGTCTGGGATACTGCTGCCGGATGGACTGCCCCAACTGTCTTAAGCCTGCGCGCTAAGTGAGAATAAAGAGTCGCAAGCATTCGCGACTCCCACCCGAGTGGGCCTGTGGCGCAGCTGGGAGCGCGCTTCCATGGCATGGAAGAGGTCGTCGGTTCGATCCCGACCAGGTCCACCAATAACTACTTCAAATTCAATCAGTTATAGCGACCGGCAGTTTCCATGCTGCTGGATTTGGTAGCATTTGGTAGCAAATTTTCAGAAAGTTTTTGCCGCTTCGACTTTTTCGGCTTCTTTCTGAGCTCCTGGTTGATCGCATTCACCGTGGCGGCGACGCCTTCGGGCAGCTCCTGCATGTACACATCGGTCGTCGTGGCCGTGCGCGAATGCCGAAGCAATCCCTGAACGTCTTTGACCGTTCCCTTCCGCTGCGCCAGCGTAGCGATGCTGCGCCGGATGACCTGAAAGGTCAGCTTGGGAAGTTCCAGGTCTTCCGCCAGTTTATGCAACACCCTTCGACGGTAGTTGCCCGTGTCCATGAAGCCGCCTTTCGCATCCGGAAAGATGAATGCGTCGGGAGAGGCATCGGGGCATTGTTGTTTCCACTCGGAAAGTGCGTCTACCAGTGCCTTCGGCAGATGGATCACGCCCAGACTCTTCCTCGTCTTGCCCCAAGGCCGCAGGACACCTTTGTATGCGGTCTCGAACACCTGCATCTTCGACTCCGCACGGTTAAAACACTTCCAACGCAGAGCAAACAGTTCCGAGGGCCGCAATGCATTGGTCATTTCCAGTTCCAGCAACACCCGGTCACGCACTGGCAGTTGCGCTAACGCAAGCCGCAGCTGCTCCCAGGTCAATGTGGTCCTGTCGGTTTCGCGCAATTGCGCAGGAACGGTTACTTTACGCGCAGGATCCTTGGTGAGAAAGTCCTGCTCTACAGCTTCCGCAAAGATGTCCCGCAAATATGCGCGAATCTGAAGCACCCGATCCCTCGAATGTCGGCTGGCCAGTTTGTTCAGGTGAACCTGCAAAGTGAACCGGTCAAAGCTATCCAGCGAAATGGCATCGAACGTATCTGTCAGATCCTTCTGAATGATCAACTTCTTCACCTTGGCCGTCTCCGGCTTCCAGGTCGCTTCCTTCAAGGGAAGAAAGCGGCTGCGCAGGAACCACCCGAATGTGACCGCGCCGTCGTTCATGACCCGACCGTTCGTACTCTGACCCGTCGCGCGCGCGATTTCCTGCTCCAGCAGATCTCGCGCCTGAAACTTCGAAACCTCCGCTTTCAGGCCAAGCACTACCGGAACGATGTCGACTCTTTCCTCATTTTTGGTTGGATCGAAGATCACCTTGCGGTAGTAGCCGTACCACTTTTTCCCGCGCAGTACGACCCAACCCCTCTGGTGCGAATTTCCCATCTATTCCTCAGTTTCTGTGGGGGAACAAGTGGGTCTCGCTATTCTACGCCCGGAACGTCGATGGCGAATTGCAGAAAGCCTCTCCTGCTCCGCGATGAATTCCTCGATCTTGCTTGCCCGGTAACGAAGCAAACCGGCACGGCCAGGACTGCCGCCAAACCTGATAGCCGGAAGCAGTGGCACTTTTCTCGATGAGTGATCCCAGACCCAATCGAGCGAAGTGTTCAGTCGCTTCGCAACCTCTTCCGGCGTAAGCAATGCATCGAGCGCTTCGATCCTGACCGGATCGTTTCTATCACTCATCAATTTCAACTTTCCCGCCATGGTAGGCAGCACCCCATAAAGCACACCCGTGTATCAGAAGTGGCTCACCGTTCGGCGAGGGCCGGTAAGACTGACGCGCCCTCTCGTATACCCCGCGCCTATCGCCGGCCAGGAACAGAGGCAAAGCAGAATCACATCAAGTAACGTGAGAGGCACCCGACGGGCATTCAGGAGCTTGTAACACGCAGTCCAACCACCCTTTATGCCTCTCCTCGTTCGTCCTCCACCGGGGGACAGGCGCAATGCCGGGTTGGATCACTTGGCCGCATTGCTAGCACCGAATAACCCCGCAACGCCACAGGACTCCTCCCAGGCACGTCCAGAGAACCAGCGAAAGCAAGCAGGCGGCCGCAATTCCTCTCGCCGGCACTTGGTCGCTAACCTCCCCATCTTCTTCACTTGCGTATCTCAGAAAGAGCCTCCGGATCGATCAAATTGGCATTTTCGGGCCTCTGCCGCTGCGCGATCGGCGTCGGCGATGCTGGTGCGGCTGCAGCGGGGCCGTCTGCTTCTTCGCGCCTTCTTAACGGCGAGGAACGGCTGAGCCGTGGTTTCGAACTCCTCCATCGCCTTGCCTCCCGCCACATAGGCCCGATAGGCATGAGGAGCTCATGACATGATCTACACTCGCCTCTGATGCCCCCTTGCTCGTCTTTCACAGGGTTGTAGGCAGGGTGCCGGGAACATCGCCCCTTGATGCGATACTCAGCTCGAACTGCCAGCTTCAACATGGAGCTCCTCTCAGCAGGAAAAGAATCATAATATATATAGTATTACTATGATTTAAGTTTTCTCATGCACGGCGACGAAACGCAGGAGAGGGTGGCAAAGACAGCTGACGCATCCGGCGCGCGACGCCGTCCCCGATCCGTTTCCGGCGCTCGCAATGCACCGGGCGTGCCAAATGCAACCGTTATTGCGGAGGCTTGGTTTTGCTTGTTTGCCTTCTTACATAGCCGGATCTCACAATAGAGAACCTTCGATTTGAAGGACGCGCCAGTTGGGAGACACACGCGTTGACCTCACCTACTGGTTCTCGGCAAGATTGGACTTCCGGCGCCTGTTCGTGAACTGGCTTCCCGTTCATGGGACGCGATCGTTGTCGGTGCCGGACACAACGGGCTGGCCTGTGCCGCATATCTCGCCCGCGCGTGCAGGCGGGTGCTGGTGCTGGAGAGCCGGGAGCGGGTTGGCGGCGCCTGCACAATTGAGGAGCCTTTTCCCGGTGTGCTCATGTCTCCCTGTGCTCACCTTGCAGGGCTCTTGCACCCACTCGTGATCTCGGAGCTGAAGCTGCCAGAGCGCGGCTTCCACTGGACTCCGGCAGTGAACGGGCTGTTCGTGCCCTTTCTCGATGGATCGAGCGTTCAACTCTGGGATGACGATGATGCCTGCGAAGCCGAAATTCGGAAATTAGCACCGGGAGATATCGCTGGCTGGCGCGCAATGAACGATGTCATTCGCCGGCTCCGGGATAAGCTACGTCCTGAAGGCGGCGGTGATCTCTGGATCGGTGAGCCTCCTACGCAGGAGCAGATCGAAGAGCGGCTCGGCTCTGACGCGGAGGCAAAGCATCTCCTCTTCGATTGGTCGATGGCGGAGTTCGTTGAACGCTACCTCGATGATGAACGATTGCAGTCGGCCTATCTGGGCCAAGGCGTGATTGGAACCAATGCCAGTCCGTTCGACGCCGGCACGGCTTCGATCCGCTTCCACCACGCGTGCGGTCGGTTGGGCGGGATACCAGACATGTGGGGATATGTGCGGGGCGGCATGGGAATGGTCTCATTCTTTTTTGTGCGATGCCGAGGTGGAATCAGGGGCGGTGGTCGCCGCTGGAGTACCGGTCGCGCAGATCATTCCGGGAGAGGGCGTAGTGCTGGAGGGTGGCGAACGGATTGCCGCTCGTATCGTTGTGTCGAATGCCGATCCGCAGCAGACCCTGCGCCTGCTTGGGAATCGTGCAAACGCAGCCTGGTGCGCCCAGGTAGAAGGCATTCCGATCGAGGGGTGCACGGTCAAGCTGAATGTGCTGCTGCGCGAGTTGCCGAACTTCCTAGCGCGGCCGGGAACCGACGCGCCACATCATTACGGCCAGATCAACGCGCCGCTGACGAAAGCGGAGTGGAAATCAGGATTCGCGCAGGCGCGGCGTGGCGAGTTGCCAGAACATCTCTGGTGCGAACTCTACTTCCAAGAGCGTGCATGACAGATCGGTCGTTCCGGCAGGGCAGCATACGATGAGCGTCTTTGCGCAGTATGTTCCCTATCGCTTTGCGCACGGCACCTGGGATGAGCGGCGCGAAGAGGTCAAGCGGCTGGCCTTGAAGTCGCTGGGCCGCTTCTATTCGAACCTCGACACGGCAGTGATCGATGCGCAGGTCCTGGGGCCGCCCGATATAGAGCAGAAGGCTGGATTGACGGGTGGGCATATCTTTCAGGGAGAATGCCTGCCGCCTTACATGTGGTCGAAGCGGCTTTCGGTGCGGACGCCGATGCCGGGGGTGTACCTCTGCGGAGCCTGCACTCACCCAGGCGGCAGCGTCATCGGCATCAACGGCCGCAACGCGGCGATGGCGGTGCTGAACGATATCGGCGAAATATAGGCCCGGCGGCAACATCCCACAAGCGCGAACCACCTCCCCTGCGCATCTGTTCAAGCCAGCCGGATACTCCGCCTTTGCCCGCTTCCGACCGCCATCCGTTTTGGAGCCGCTGCGGTGGTCCGACAGGCCTAATCCCAACACTCCCAAGCCGCAAGGTAGTCACCCTTCTTGACAGCACTGTACAATACCGACGCTTAGGCGTTCCGAGAACGGAACTGCCGGTAAGAACGGGGTGGAGCAATGCCTAGGTCCATCGATTGGCCGCAGAGGGTTCCGCCGCGGCGGCGTTGGCGCCTTCTATTGATTCTCGCCGTCGTCGCCTTCATCGGTGGCCGGATGGCGCTGTCGTACTACCTTGACCTGCTATGGTTCAGGTCGCTCGGCTATGGGGATGTGTTTTGGAGAACCCTGAGCCTTCGGTGGTCGGTCTGCGCGGTGTTTGCCGCGGCCACATTCTTCATCTTGTACGGAACGTTCCTGGCCCTGAAGCGGGCTAGCCTACCCGGCCTGCCCAGCAGCCACACGATTCTCGTCGGCGGGCAGCCGGTGTTGCTGCCGGTCCAGACTGTCTTGCGCCTCATCGGCCCAGGTGCCTCGCTGGTGATTGCTGCTCTGACTGGCGTCGGCATGATGGAGGAGTGGCCGACGCTCGCTCTGTATTGGTACGCACCACGCGCCACCGGTAGTGTGGTGGATCCGATTTTTGGCAAGCCGCTGAACTTCTATCTGTTCACCCTTCCCGCATGGCAGCTCATCGCTGGCTGGCTGCTATCGATGGCGGTGATTGCCTGTGCTCTTGCCATTTTGTTTATCCTTATCACTGGCGGGGGCCAGGCGCTCGGTGATCGCCGCGACAGCTACGTTCCTTTGCCCTGGCGCGGGTTCTCCATCACATTTGCGCTTCTGTTGCTGCTTCTCGCGGTGCGCTTGTATCTCGACCGCTTCGAGCAATTGTTTGAGGGCCACACCATCTTCAGCGGCGTGACTTACGTGGACGCCCACATCACGCTTACCGGCACGCTCTTCGTCTGCGCGGCGCTGGTTCTCGGCGCGGTGATTGCAGCCGTCAACGCTGTCTCGGTGCTGCCGCGCGGGCGCAGGCTTGTCGCGGCGGTTGTCCCGGCCGTGGTCTGCTTTCTCGCCGTTCAGGTGGTTGGCTGGTACGTGGGCAGCTTTATCGTCAAACCGAACGAACTCGTTCGCGAGCAGCCTTTCATCGCCCACAACATAGAGCTGACGCGGCAGGCCTTCGGATTAGACCGCTTTGCCCAGCGCGAGTTTCCTGCCGAGACGACCGTCGAGGCAGCCGATGCGGCCAACAATCAGGCTACGCTGCAGAACATTCGGCTGTGGGACTGGCATGCACTACAGGACACGCTGCGTCAAATTCAGGAAATCCGCACGTACTACGACTTCCCAGATATCGACATCGACCGTTATGAAATCGACGGCACGACTCGCGAGGTGATGCTCGCGGCGCGCGAACTGAACGTCGACAAACTCCCGGAGAGCAGCCGCAACTGGATCAACGAGAAGCTGATCTACACCCACGGCTATGGCATTACGATGAATCCGGTGAATGGGTTCACGCCGGAGGGGCTGCCGACGCTGATCCTTAGCAATATGCCCGTCCAGAGCACGGTGCGAGGTCTCACCGTAACCCGCCCAGAGATCTATTTCGGCGAGTTGACCAACACTGACGTGTACGTCAAAACTAGGCAGAAGGAATTCGATTACCCGCAAGGCCCGGCCAATAGCCTTACCTCTTACGAGGGAACGGGCGGCATCGTCCTCGGCGGTTTCCTGCGTCGCATCATCATTGCGCTCGAACGCGACGACCTCGCGAAGCTGCCATTCAGCGATGATGTGAACAAAGATAGCCGGCTACTGATGCGACGCAACGTGCGCGATCGCGTATCGACGTTGGCGCCGTTCCTCACCTACGATCCCGATCCGTACATTGTGCTCGGCGACGATGGCCGGCTGTCGTGGATCATGGATGCGTTCACGGTCTCAGACGGCTATCCATACTCGAGCCATTACCACCTCGGTGGTGATCTCATTAACTATATGCGGAACAGCGTCAAGGTGGTGATTGACGCCTACGACGGTACGACCACGTTCTATGTCTTCGATTCCGAGGATCCGATCATCGCGGCCTACCGGCGGATCTTTCCAAGCCTGTTCAAAGATGCATCCGCCATGCCACCAGGGCTGCGCAAACACGTGCGCTATCCCGAGTTGTTGCTCAAACTGCAGGCGGAAGTGTACGGTCTTTATCACATGACGAACGAAGGAGCATTCTACAATCGTGAAGATCTATGGACGGTGGCCACCGAAGTCGGCATGAGCCAGAGAGGTGAGCAAACCACGCAGATGATGCAGCCGAACTTTGTCCTGATGAAACTGCCGGGCGAGAGTGGAGTGGAGTTCGCAGAGATTCTGCCGTTTACACCGGCTAATCGGAACAATCTGATTGGCTGGGTCGCCGGACGCAGCGACGGTGCACACTACGGTACTTCGGTGGTCTACGACTTTCCCAAAACCAAGCTGGTGGACGGACCGCTGCAGATTGAGGCGCGAATCGATCAAAACGCGCAGCTTTCCGGACAGTTGACGTTGTGGAATCAGCAAGGCTCACACGTGCGCCGCGGAACCCTGCTGGTGATTCCGACCGGACGCGCGCTGTTGTATGCCGAGCCGATTTATCTGCAGGCCGAGCGGAGTCCGATGCCGGAGTTACGCCTGGTTGTGCTCGCTCTGCAGGACCGGCTCGCCTACGGACCGACGTTCGAGTCGGCGATGGCCTCGCTGTTTGGAGGCGCCGTATCTTCAACGAGTGCTATCGCCGCGGAGCCAGCTCGGGCCACTCCGCCATCGGCCAACGTACCCCAGCCCGTGGAAGATCGCAATGCCCTCATCGGGGAAGCCGCGAAGGACCTCGCCGACTACCAACGCCTGACTGCGGAAGGCAAACTCGGTGAGGCTGGACAGAAGCTTGAACACTTAAAGCAGGCAATCGACAAGCTAAACACTGGTCAAAGATAGTCTCACTGCAGTGCTGCGGTCCTGGTTCTCTTGGGTTCAGCGCCTCGACACTAAGGATGGCAAAGCACCACGGTAGGGCTGCGACTCCTATACACCAAAGTAGGGGTGCCAAATACGCAGTCCAGGAACTCGATACATTTCGATGTTAGGATCGAGCAGCAATTCAATATCTGCATCGGTATCATCGGGCACATCCGCATGACATGGCGCGAATATCACGAATCTACTAAGCACAGCGTTGAATCGTTGAGGCTAGCGCAGCACGTGCTCGACTGGGCAAACATGCCCGAGGCATTCCGCCATTATGAGGGCGTGCCTGTACTCGACCTGCCAGCAGATCCGCCGGTCCCTCAGACACCAGCACTCGAACTGCTTCAGGGTGCCTTCGGCACCACGCCCGCCGCTGACGGCCCGACGTTTCTCTCTCAACTACTGTTCTATTCCGCTGCAATTAGCGCGTCCAAGCGCGTCCCATCTACCGGGTATCGTTACGCGCTGCGCGTGAATCCGTCCTCTGGGAATCTGCACCCAACGGAAGTCCACTTCTTCACACGGGGCCTGCAGGGGTGGCCCGATGGGCTGTATCATTACCGTCCGTCTGCGCACATGGCCGAGCAGCGGGCACTTGGTGATGTTGATTTGAAGCTGGCCGACAGCTTAGCCCCTATCGTGTTTGTGTTGACCAGCATTGCATGGCGCGAGGCTTGGAAGTACCGGGACCGGGCCTATCGATACTGCTTGCACGACATGGGGCATGCCTGGCAAGCGATTGCGCTTTCCGCCCGAGCCATCGGATGCGATAGCTTCGCGGTCGGCCATTTCCCGGACGATGAAGTGGCGCAGCTCTGTCGCCCCAATCAGGACGAGTGGCCGATGCTCATTGTCACTCTGCACGGCAGCTCCATTCCAGTGCGCAAAGCCGACGCCAACGAAACCGTGTGGTTCGGCGGGCACACGAATGAGCTCTCGAGGGAGATGATCTCTTACCCTCTCATTGACGGCATTCATGAGGTCACGAAACTCCGCAATGGCGAGCAAGGCGGGATCTCCGCCGGCGAACCTGCACCCTCTGACGCCGGAGAGATCAAGCTGCCTTCTCCGGCTTCATCCGCTCGCACCTTTGGCGAGGTTGCCCGAAAGCGCCGGTCGGCGCTCGACTTCCTGGGTGCAATGCAATCAATCTCTCTGGCGCAGCTCTCGGCCATCCTGGCTGTCACGGCCCAACCTTTCTCTGCTGATTTCGCCAGCACGCGATTTATCCAGCTCTATTTGTACGCCCATCATGTTGAAGGGCTACAGCCAGGGGTGTACAGGTTCTGGCAGGAGCGTGCCGAGTTGGAGAAGATCAGAGGTGGCGATCAGCGCGTCGCGGCGGCGGGCCTAAGTCTCGGGCAAGACCTCGCCGGTAATGCATGCGTGGCGTTCTCAATGATCGGCGATCTCGAACGCGCTGTCCGCGCCCATGGCGACCGAGGTTATCGCTATGTGCATTTCGAAGCCGGCGCCGTCGGCCACCGCCTATATCTCGCCGCGGAAGCGCTCGGGTTGGGGGCAACCGGCATCGGCGCGTTCTACGATGATGATGTGAATCATTATCTTAAGCTCGTGCCGGGGCAGGGACAGGTGGTGTACCACTTCGCGATCGGTTATCCGGTTCCGGATCCGCGCGTCGAGGCATAGGTTCATTATGGTGGGCATTCTGGTGCATGGCGACAATCACTTCATCGTGCGCGGGCCATTGCCCAACCGAGACGTTGCACTCGCACTCATTCGACATTGGTCCCTGATTCAGATTGGAGTGACAACGCCGCCCCCGCTCGATCAATGGCGCATCAGCTCCCGAGAGTTGCGTGAGAACTTAGAATGGGCAGTGATCGTACCCGGAGACAGTGAGATATCTCCTTCCGTGACGC
>WNGF01008604.1_pt1 | contig 11959 bp, 13 predicted proteins | sample 5400641 | NCBI WGS metagenome assembly WNGF01 (sample SAMN13153371, study PRJNA577476) | soil metagenome | isolation source: 80 cm soil or saprolite under grassland replicate 2 | place: USA:California | collected 2016-06-15 | reverse complement strand
CAGTTGGTTGGCAGAGTGCTGACCGAACTTTCGACACCACTGGCGGATCGTTTCGTAGGTCAGCACGATGCCACGTGCGGCCATGAGCTCTTCCACATCACGATAACTGAGCGAGAATCGAAAGTACAGCCACACAGCAGGGCTGATAATCTCGATCGGAAAGCGATGGTGCTTATAGGAGCGGGGAGGCAGTGTGTTCATGCGCCGATGATACCACAGCTCCAGGTAGCTGAGCCGGCTGTCTGGTTAACCTGACAGTACCAGCGCACGAGGCAGTAACCAGTCCGCGGGTGGAGGGACGCTGCCTGAGCGTTTGGCCGGGGTTGCAGCGTGAGCCCGATGACCGGATGCTCCCCGAGGTTCTGTCCGACGCCTGGCGCATCCACCAGCGGAGCGACCCCGACCCGTCGCAGATCGTCTGCAGGCCCAATCCCCGAGCGCAGCAGGATCGCCGGCGAGTGTATCGCCCCTGCGCAGAGGATGACCTCCCGACCATCTATCACCTGCCATCCCTCGCCACTCAGGACGCGCACGCCGTGCGCGCGGCGACCATCCAGCTCGACGTGGTCGACCAGGGCGTCGCCGACAATCGTGAGGTTGGGCCGAGAACGCGCCGGCTCGAGGTAGGCGTCATTGGTCGAGACCCGCTGCTCGTTGCGCACATTCAGCGCCGCGGGCGAGACGCCGGTGGTTTCAGGTGCGTTATGGTCGTCGGCCCAGCCATACCCCAGCGCGAGCGCCGCGTCCCGTAGGGCGAGATGGAGCGGTGGCCACGTGTCGAGCGGGGGGCGAGAGACGGGGATAGGACCGCCGCGGCCGTGATAGGGGTGATCGCCGAAGTCGAGATCGTCTTCGAGGCGGTTGAAGGAGGGCAGGACGTCCGCGAACGCCCAGCCCCTACAGCCAAGCTCGGCCCAGCGGTCGAAGTCTTCCGGGACACCGCGGATGGCTGCCAATGCCATTGATGGCGGAACTCCCGCCCATACCGCGGCCACGGAGATAGCGAGCTGGTTGCTGGAGCGCCGTCCGTTGGGCCATCAGATTGGGCCACTGGTATTGGGGGAAACGCTGCCCATCCACGATTCCGAAGAAATTTGGGCTGCGCATCTCCGGGAGTGTTTCAGCTGCGCGATAATCGGGTCCGGCTTCGAGCAGCAACACCGAGACAGAGGGATCTTCCGACAGCCGGGCGGCAAGCGTGGCACCCGCCGATCCGGCCCCGACGACGATGTAGTCATAGAGCATGGGGTAACTTGGAGACAGCTGCATGGTACCTGCTCTCCTTTCCGATCAGCTTGGCTGCCCATCGCACAACTACTGTGCGACCAAACCGCCGTCCACCGGCATCGCATTGCCAGTGACGAACGACGCAGCGCCCGAACACAACCACACAACAGCTTCTGCAATCTCTTCTGGCCTGCCCAACCGCCCGATGGGCTCTATAGCGAGGAAGGCCGCCTCTGCTTCCGGCTGACCACTCACGAGACGCTCGACCATCGGCGTGCGAATGACGCCAGGGCATACCGCATTCACGCGAATTCCAGCTTTGGCGTAGTCCAACGCCGCCGCGCGCGTCAGTTGTACGACACCGCCCTTGGAGGCACAGTAGGCAGCCGCTCCCTGGAAGCCAACCAGCCCTGCTACTGATGCCGTGTTGACAATAGCACCGCCACCGTGCTTGAGCATCTGGGGGATCTCGTACTTCATGCAGAGCCAGACGCCTTTGAGGTTGATGGCGATCGTGCGATCCCAGTTTTCCTCGGTGCAGTCAGCCGTTGATCCCCCTGCCCCCTCAATGCCGGCGTTGTTATGCGCATAATCCAATCGGCCGTAGGTCTCGCCGATCTTCTGAATCAGCGTTTCAACCTCGGCTGCTTTCGAGACATCGGTCCGCACAAATAGAGCATCGCCACCAGCCGCTTTGATGATCCGTACGGTCTCCTCACCGCCCTCGACAAGGACGTCGGCAACGACAGTTTTCGCCCCTTCTCGGGCAAACGCCAGTGCGCTTGCTCTGCCTATTCCAGAAGCGGCACCCGTCACCAAAGCCACTTTGCCTTCGAACTGCTTGGTCATTTTGCCACCTCCTGCATTCTGTATGTCGCTTCACGCCGTGAGTTGAGGCTAACGGCCCGCCCATCAGCCGCACCGCCCTATAGATCGGGGCGAGGTTTGAGCGCATCCACGTGCCAAAAAAGCCTCAGCATCCTCTCTGCCAAGCGACGCCAGCTATGGCGCGGTGCTGATCAGCTTGTGTAACTGTTATAGCCACCGCTTGCAAAGTTGCACGCACCGTGATAGCGAGAACGTCTAGGTCTCAACAGGCGTGATGTTGAACCCCTTCCCAATGAACATGGAGTCATCGAGTGTCCCGCTGACCAGGGCGAGAATCTGCGGGAAGTTGCGCGCGCCGATCGCTCCCTGCATATGGGCCTGAAAGGCCGCTGCATCCGCGTAGGTCTCATGGAAATAGAAGTGAGTGGGATCTTCTTCATCCTGAATGGCCTCGAACCCGAGGGTCCCCACCTCGTCTCGCAGGCTCTCACGCGCATGGTCCCGAAAGAGAGCGATGAACGCGTCCACGTGCTGCGGCTGGATGGTGACGTGCGACAGTACACTGTACATTGCAACCTCCTGAGGAGAACGCTCATGGTAAGGAACGCCGAACGATGAAATATGCCTGTCACCTCCTAATCTCAAATTGAGCCGGATCAACGCAGATATGTCCAACACAGTTTTGCCAGGCATTGTATCCAGCTTGGATGAGCACATTGACCGCACCTTCAACATAGCCTTCCTGATCCAGTTGCTCATTGATCTGCGCTAATCGTTCGACTTTATCTGCTGGTATCTCTGGCCCCCAACTGGTCAGATAGCCATCCGTTCCCCGTTCAAACAACCTATGTTCGGCAAGTAAGGCATCAAGTCGGCTATCAAAGTCACGCCGAAACGTAGTGTCAGCGCGGATCTGTTCGACCAACATGGCTTGTCTGTGCATTTCCACATCATCGTTGTGAAAGGCCCACCAAGGCATGACGTCAGAAGGGACTCGTAAGGTATCAATACTGATGGCAAACTCCTTTTCTACGAGCCGCCCCTGCTCACGTTGAAAAACCGTGTAGCGACTGGAGAGTGAGCACCACGAATTCTCGCCGCAGAGTACCAAGCCGCCATCGCGTACAATCTCAGTAAACCAGGACAGCGCCTCGTTCCGAAAGGGGCGGTCAAAGTAGACGAGTACATTAAAACAGCGAACAACATCTACCCCCTGAATATCGACCGCTCCAATACCAGCTGTCTGAAAAGAGAGATTGGGGCTTTCATAGGCTCCGATCGGGTTGGTCACGAGCCTACCCCCGTTGCATTCCATCGACTTTACCTCGTCAACCCTTATCTCCTTCTGTTTATCCATAAGCGAGCGAAAGAGCTGGCTGAAGTATGCCTTTGTTCCTGCTGGATCTTGGGTGAATGCGCCGAAGCGTGTACCCTGGCCTTGAAAGTACAGTACGTCACCGGTTTCGTTAAAGGTGGCATAATCACCCTGTTCGTCATACACGATAAAGTGAGGAATCGTTGGATCAGCGCCGATGATGTGCCACTCTGGCAATTTCTTGGCCGTTTCAACCGTTGTGAGCGGTGGGAAACCACAGCCCAAATCCAAGAGTGTACCCCTCAGGGGAAGTTCCCACCAACGATTGCAGGTGATATAGCTGTCCAGCTTTCTGTGGCGTCCTGCAAAGGTAATCGGCGGGGGTATCCCATTCCACGTCTTCGTAAAGATATTGAGTACGCCATACAGGCCTCTCGCTAAATCATCTGTGAAATCAGTCGCCTGGAAGTGGGTCTGCTTCATCGCCCTGAACTGGCGCTCCAGGATACCTTTTACGGTTTCACTCTGGGTTGATAAGGCCAGAGCATCAAAAATAGTCAGAACTTCGGGAGATAGTTGGCCATCGAAGTAGGTTTCATTCCATTGTCGTAAGAGAGCATCCACGCATCCCTCCTGTACCCCTACATTGACTTTGAACTGTTGTGCAGTTCCTCCGTGATAATCGTGTCCCAAGAATACGCCTCGTGGCTACTGCTGACAATGCTCAATCTGAATGGCGCGATATGGGATGGCAGCGGCCCAACGGCCTGGGCATTAGCCGCGCCGCATCGATAGATCGGGAAAACACTCGGGCCGTTTCCAACTTTCGAAAACGCCCCGATCTTGCGGCCGCCAAGCGGCGTCGGCTCCATGACCGTGTTGGGCCGCCCGATGTACATGGTATCGTCACTGCTTGCGAAAGAGCTTGGCCGATTCCTGCCGGTTGGAAGAGTACTACGAGGGTATGACTCAGAGCGCACGGCTGATACAACTCGTGTTGCACGCGCCGCGATAGCGTGAACGTCTAGGTCGCAGCAGGTGTGATGTTGAACCCCTTTCCGAGGAAGATGGAATCATCGAGTGTCCCGCTGACCAAGGCGATAATCTGTGGGATGTAGCGCGTGATAATCGCCCCGTGCATATGCGCTTGAAAGGCTGCTGCATCCACGTAGGTCTCATGGACATAAAAGTGATTAGCCGTGTTTTCGTCCTGAATGACATCGTAACCGAGGGTGCCCGCCTCCTCCCGAAGACTCTCGCTGGCAAGTTCCCGTTGGAGAGTGATGAACTCGTCCACGTGTTGCGGCTGGATAGTGACGTGCGCCAGTACACTGTACATTGCAACCTCCTGAGGAGAACACTCATGGTAAGGAACGCCGAACGATGAAATACGCCGATCACCTCCTAACATTCGGGTCGTGTAACAGACAACTCACGGAAGGTGGTGGAAGCCGCCCAACAGGAAGTAGGCTGCATCGCTGCTCTCGCCCTGGCGCACGATCGCTGTGCCGGCTGGTGCCTCACACACCCGCGTCTGCCCGCCAACTCCTCGCGCGCCTTACGGTTCCAGCCAGCGAGCGCCGGCAGGTGGACGGCTAGCATACCGATGTCGGCCGGCAGCTCAGTTCCTCATTTCGATACGCCAGGCCCACCGTCCTCGCGAACGTCAACGCTAGAGTCCTACTTGGCGGCGCCTTGGTCGTTCGCGCCCCCGCGCACCACGAGCCGTCCATCGTCCTGCTGGGTCGGCTAGCCGGACACGCGGCCGTACCCGTAGATACGGCCTGTGTGCCAGCGGTTGCGAGCAGGGTTTAGGCGCCGGCCTGCTGGGCCTGTTCGGCCGTGGGGATGACGCCCAGCTGTTGCAGCAGACTGAGGTTGTCATAGCCCAGCCAGGACTCCACGATCTCGCCATGCTCGAGCCGGAACAGCTCCAACCCGGTCATCGTGATGCGTGTGCCCGTTGGTGGAAGGCCAGCCAAGTCGCCGGTATGCGTGGCGTGGTAGGTCCAGCGTTTGGTGACCGTATCCCCCTCGGCCAGCAGTTCGTCCGTCGTGATATGCAAGTCCGGGCAGCCGGCGCGGAACGCGCGCAGCGCCTGCTTGAGACCGTCTCGGTCGCGCACCTGCGGGGAAGCGGGATCGTGGTGCACATAGGTGTCAGCGAAGAAGTGTTCAGCAGACTCGACGTTGCCCTGGTTATAGAATTCCTCGGTCATGCGGCGGATGATAGCCTTGTTTTCCTCGGTTGACATGGCAGCCTCCTTACGTTGCAAAACGACAGTTCCCACAGAGTTCGGATGGGTCACTCCGAGCGCCAGCGAGGAAACGTGTTTCCTTCACCGAGCGGTCGGAGCGCATCTTAGGAATATGGCCTGTTTCGCTATCTAGATATGCTTAGGCAGGTACCGAAGCCGGCGGCGTAATCGTGGCTCCCAGCTGCTTGAGATGGCCAAGCGCATCCATAATCACCTCCGACTCCACCAGCTTCCCATTTTCGAAGCGGTTGTAGATGAACCCCCGGTTGGTCCACTGTTTGCCGGTTGGGAGCACACCCTCGAAGTCGCCGGAGTGACTACCACGGGTGGTGACTCGTGCCATCACCTTGTCACCTTCAGCGACCATGTCGATAATGTCAATGTGATGCCCCTCGAACGTGGCGTACACCCAGCGCATCGTGTCTTTCGCTTGCTGGGCCTGCTCTGGGGTCATGAGCTGATCGAACAGATCATACTCCTGCGCGTTTGCAGCCTCAATGATCCGGCGGGCGATGGCCTTGTTCTCTTCAGTGGACATGGTGAACCTCCTTGATTGAAGTACGACGGCTGATGAACATTTACCCATTATTCCGGACATGTGTAGGGCTGCGCCGGTGTCCGCGGCCATAGCCGGCGTTCAGCTCCCGACCTTGACATAGTCGGTGAACGGCGTATTGACGCCGAGCTGGGCGGTGATGAACGTGTTCAGCTTGCCGAAGCCAGCCGTCACTTCAGGGTGTTCCCGCAGGAACTGCTCGTATTCCGCTGTGGGTTGAGCCGACGCCGGGAAGTAACGGTCGCGCGCCGCCACGCTCTCGATCTCGATCAGCACCAGGTACTAGTCCTAGTGTAATTGCAGATTGTAGATTGCAGATTGATTCCGGCGCGTCTCAATGCCACAAATCAATGTCCAGTCACCAAGATGCTGCTTGATTTTGCACTAGTACACATCGGCACAAATCCCTATCGGGTTTAGGCCACTAATGGCCGTCCTGTGAAGGTCCACGCAAACGGCTTGGCGGTCTGATTAAAGTACGCGATGAACGCCAGAATGCGCTCGCGCAGGTCATCCACCGAGGTGAAGTTGCCACGCTTGATCACCCGCCGCACCAGGATGCTGAACCAGATCTCGATCTGATTGAGCCACGACGTATGCGTGGGTGTGTAGATAAACTGAATGCGATGCGCCGGATCACTCAGAAACATCTTGCGGTTGACCATGGCCTTGAGCAGGCCCTGTTGCTTGTGCTCTTCGACCTCATTGCTCAGACCGCACCGCTCAGCGACCATGTCCACCAGCCCCATCGATTGATGGATATTCAGCTGGTCAACCACAAAGATCCAACTCGTGTGCGGGTCGGTCGCTATGGTGCGTTGGATATGAGCCACAAAATCCTGCTCGGTGCGCGTAGGCCCCAGCGAGGCCTGCCGGACTCGTCCAGTTGCGACCTCAAAGCTGACAATCGCACTCTGTGTCCCATGCCGGACATATTCAAACTCACGCCGCTCGACGTACCCCGGCCGCACCGGCTTGGTGTGCGCTTTGCGCTCCAGCGCTTGGATGCCAGTCAACTCGTCCGTGCTAACCACGTGGACCCCCAAGGCATGCAACAGCGGCGTGTAGGCGTACAGGGTACAAATGGTTTCGACCTGTTCGGCAAACGCGAGCGGATCAGGCTCGGTGGTGTTCAACCAGTAGCGACTCTGATGCGGTTTGAGTAAGGCCTGTCTTTAAAAAGCGCCCGACTGAACGGGCTGAAATGCTAGAGACAATCTTGCGTTTGACGGCTTCATCGGCCAGTTCGCGCGGGGTCCAGGCATCGACGGGTCGGCCGGAGGCAGCAGGTGCGGTGCAGGCCAGCGCGATAATCTGGACGATTTGCTCGGCCGTGAACGTGTCGGGTGCACCGGGGCGCAGCGCGTCCGCCAGCACGCTGGCCAGCCTGGCGCGCAGCTGGCGCTCGTCAGTGTCCAGGGCAGCAAGTTGGGCTTGAGCGGCGGCCCAGCGCGCTCGCCACAAGCGGACCGTCGTGGCTGAACAGCCAAGCTGCCGGGCGATGACTTCGTTTGGCAGGCTGCGTGCGGCGGCCAGGATAATCTTAGCCCGCTTCACCAGGGCTTGCGGGCAGGTCTGCTGGCGCATCAGCCGTTCCAGCACGAGCTGCTGGGCGGGGGTCACAGTAATTGATTGGGGTTTAGGACCAGGCATTCGACTAGTAACCTCGTCAGTGATGAATAAATAGTGGGGGCAGCGCCCCGTGACTGTGTAGTATACCATAACCCGATAGGTATTTCCGCCGATATGTACTAGATAGAGATGCCGAACTCATCGTCTCCGGTGCGCTGCGGCGGCGCCTGCTCGGTCTGCTCCAGTAAGAAGGCAATCAGCGCCTGCAGATCGCCGAATGTGTGAATCTCCGCATGGCCCGGCGCCTCCAAAGACGCACGCCAGGGCGCCCGCTCGCCGTCGCGCCAGAGCCGCAACAGGTACGCATGATAGTTCGGTCGTTCCCCCGCCATCGCACATCCCCAATCGGCGATGATCTTCGCTTGGTGTCGAACGCTGGTTGCATATGATGATATACCGGCCCAATCACGGTAGTATCACCACACAATCACGAACCCGGCATAAATCTGTTGATTGTGGCCGGTGAAGGGCGTATAATATGTTGCTGCCCACGGATCAAATGCCATGACTCAGCTGCGCCTATCGGTCCTGAACAGGTTTCAGGCCACACTGGCAGAGACGCCATTCGCTGGCTTTCGCAGTGCCAAGACCCAGGCGCTGCTAGCCTATCTGGCCGTGGAGTCGGCGCGGCCGCACTCCCGCGCGGTTCTGGCTGGTCTGCTCTGGCCCGACCAGCCCGAACCGGCCGCGCAACACAACCTCAGCCAGTCGCTGCTGAATCTCCGCCAGCTGCTTGGCGACGCCACCGCCCATCCCTCCTTCTTCCTGGCCACCCGCCAGACTATCCAGTTCAATCCAGCCAGCGATCACTGGCTCGATTGCGCCGAACTGGCCGCGCACCTGGCAGCTGTGCAGGCCCACGCGCATGCGGACGGGAAGATTTGCGCAATCTGCGCGCGAGCGCTGGCACAGGCGGTCGATCTCTATCACGGGCCATTCCTGGCCGAGTTTTCGCTGGCCGGCAGCGACCTGTTCGAGGAGTGGGCGCTGCTCAAGCGCGAGTGGTTGCACCGCCAGGTCGTCGAGGCGCTCGAGCAGCTGATCGAATTCCACGAGCGCGAGAACGACTATCAGCTGGCCGAGCGCTACGCCCAGCGCCTGGTCGCGCTGGACCCATTGCGCGAAGCGGCCCACCGGCACCTCATGCGCGCGCTAGCGCTCTCGGGGCAGCGAAACGCCGCCCTGGCTCAGTACGACGCCAGCCGTCGCATCTTGGCCGCCGAGCTGGACGTCGAGCCAGCCGCCGAGACCACCGCGCTGTACGAGCACATCCGCACCAATGAATTGAGAATTGAGAATGAAGAATTGAGAATACCGGCGAATAGTGTTTCTCAATTCTCAATTCTCAATTCTCAATTTCCGCACGAGGCGCCCAATCTCGGCAGCTTCTACGGGCGCGCGGCCGAGCTCGCTACACTGCGCGGCTGGCTGGTCGATGAGCACTGCCAGCTGGTGGCGGTGCTGGGCATGGGCGGTGTGGGCAAGACCGCCCTGGCAGCGAAGCTGGCCGAAGAAAATGCCGGTCAGTTCGATCGGGTGATCTGGCGCTCGTTGCTCAACGCCCCGCCGCTGGATGAGCTTCTGCGCGGGTATCTCCAGACACTTACCGACCAGCGGCTCGCCAACCTGCCCCACGGCCTGGACGAACGGCTCGATCTATTGTTGGACCAACTGCGCGCGCAGCGCTGCCTGCTCATCCTCGACAACCTCGAAAGCATCTTCCAAGCCGACGAGCGGGCCGGGCGCTATCGGCCCGGCTATGCTGACTACGGGCAGCTCATCCAATCGATCGGACAGCGCCGCCACCGCAGCTGCCTGCTCCTGACAAGCCGCGAGCGGCCGTTGGAGTTGGCGCGGCTGGAGGGAAAGACGCCACATGTGCGCTCGCTCCAGCTCGCCGGCCTGACCATGCAGGGCGGGCAGGCCATCCTGCAGGACCACGGGCTGAGCGGTTCTACGACCAACCACGACATCCTGATCGAGCATTACTCAGGCAACCCACTAGCGCTCAAGCTGGTGGGTGCGACAGTGCGCGACCTGTTCGCGGGCGATGTGGCGGCGTTCCTGCGCGACGAGACTCCGATCTTCGACGATATCCGCGACGTGCTCGACCAGCAGTTCGCGCGCCTGTCGCATCTGGAACGCGAACTGCTGCTCTGGCTGGCGATCGAGCGCGAGCCCACCACGATCCCGGCCCTCCTGGCTAACCTCGTCCATCGTGAGTCGCAGCGCGCGGTGCTGGAGGCGCTGCGCTCGCTGCAGCGGCGGTCGCTGCTGGAGCAGCCGGGCGAGGGGTTTACGCTGCAGAACGTGGTGATGGAGTACACCACCGACGTCTTGGTGACACAGGTGCTGCGCGAGATCGAGACCGATCGGCTCGACCTGTTCGCGCGCCACGCGCTCGCCAAGGCGCAGGCGCGTGAGTACGTGCGCCAGAGCCAACTCCGCCTGACCCTGGCACCACTGGCCGAGCGGCTCGCAGCACGCCTGGGTCGGGCGAACCTGCTGGCGAAACTACGCGCGCTGCCGGACGCGCTGCGTGCGCGCCCGGACCTGGCATCGAGCTACGCGGCCGGGAACCTGCTCAATCTGCTGATCCACATGGGCGCGGACCTCCGCGGGCTCGACTTCGCATGGCTGGCCGTCTGGCAGGCCTCGTTGCGCGGCGCGCGTGCGCCCGAACTCAACCTTGCTCACGCCGACTTGACCGGCTCGACGTTTTCCGACACCTTCGGGTCCGCGTTCGTCGTCGCGTTTAGCCCCGACGGACAGACTCTGGCGGCCGGAACCAACCTCGGCGATGTGCGCCTCTGGCAGGTCGCCACCGGGCAGCCGATCGGGCGGCTGAGTGGCCACGGCCACGCGATCTGGGGCCTCGCCTTCAGCCCGGATGGCCGAATCCTGGCCAGCGGCAGCCTGGACCAGACGATCCGGCTTTGGGACGTCCAAACTGCTCAGATACGCCAGGTGTTGCGCGGGCATACCGAGGCAGTGTTTGCCGTGGCCTTCAGCCCCGATGGCGCAACCCTGGCGAGTACCAGCACCGATCGAACCGTTCGGCTCTGGGATGTGCAGCGCGGCGAACAGCGCCGCATCCTGGAGGGCCATACCGATATCGTGCGCGCGGTGGCGTTCAGCCCCGACGGCACAACCGTGGCCAGTGGCGGCTACGATGGGACGATCCGCCTGTGGCATGCAGAGAGCGGGGAAGTAGAAGCAGTTCTGGCCGGGCACGCGCAGCCGGTCTATGCCATCGCCTTCAGTCCCAACGGCGCGCTCCTGGCCAGCGCAAGCGGGGATCGAACCGTCCATGTGTGGAATCTGAGCGCCCGCCAGCCCTGGCACATGCTGCAGCACCCGCAGCTGGTCAAGACCGTCGCCTTCAGTCCCAACGGCGTGCTCCTGGCCAGCGGCGCCTACGACAATGCAATCCGCCTGTGGGATGTCGATAGCTGCCAATGCCTGCACATCCTGAGTGGCTCCCAGCAGCGGGTCGACTCGGTCGCCTTTAGCCCTGACGGGGAGATGCTTGCCAGCGCTAGTAATGACCAGGCGGTGCGGTTGTGGCATGTGCGTAGTGGCCAGCCGCTTACAACTCTGTATGGATACAACAATCCGATCTACGCGGTTGCGGTCAGCCCAGACGGTGCCGCGATCGCCAGCGGCGGCGGTGACGAGGCGGTTCGTCTATGGGACGTCGAGACAAGCCGCGCGCGCTGGCTGCTAGAAGGTCATAGCGGCCAAATTCAGGCAGTTGCATTCAGCCCCACAGGCGCGCAGGTTGCCAGCGCCGCTTCGGACCGGACGGTGCGGCTGTGGGATGCCGGGAGCGGTCAACTTCTTGACACGCTGCACGGGCACACCGATAGTGTCTATGCGGTTGCTTTCAGCCCGGCTGGCACGCTCCTCGCGAGCGCGAGCGAGGACCAGACCATCCGCGTGTGGGACGTACGGAGCGGTGAAACACTCCAGGTGCTGCACGACCCCACGGCAGTGCGGTCGGTGGTCTTTCACCCGGACGGCACAACCTTGCTGGGCGCGAGCGAGGACGGCACGATCCGCCGCTGGGACATCACCAGCGGCAACTGTGTCGGTATGCTCGTCGGGCATGCATCGCACGTCAGCTCGATCGCCCTCAGCCCG